>Ga0208899_1000605_pt1 | contig 26819 bp, 17 predicted proteins | sample VirMetDEL_Nov_24_FD_184518 | JGI IMG/M metagenome (GOLD analysis project Ga0208899, IMG submission 184518) | Aqueous microbial communities from the Delaware River and Bay under freshwater to marine salinity gradient to study organic matter... | ecosystem: Environmental > Aquatic > Marine >... | reverse complement strand
AACATAATTGGTACTTACGATAATTACAGCAAAAACTATAACCTAACTTTAGCAAGCCCAAACAGTTCTTCTAATTTAATAAGTAACAGCTCGTTATCCGCTGGATCACAATCAGTAGCAGCAACAACTAGCCAGTTAGTAGTAAATGGCGTACCAACAAATGTAACTCCATTATCATCACCGCAAATATCTCTTCCAACAGATACTTTAACTGGTAACCACACACTTCAAAGTGACACTGAAATAATGAACTTGATAGAAATACCTCAATATAGTTTACTTCCAGAAACAACTACAGGTGGTAACACTATTCAAACAGGGTTCACTACTTTTGGTGCTGGCCCTATGCTTTATCAATTTGATTTTACTGATGTAACTCAAGATCCATTTAATGAAAACTTTGGCTCTGGATTTACTGTAGACACTAAATATGCGTTGTACGTGTGTGGGGCTGCGGCTTTTGTTACTGGTAGTGGAAATGTTAACCAGTGGGTTACAACTAACCAAAGAAACGGAGATCAATGGCCAACTTCTGCCGATACACAATCAGGTAATTGGTACACTGGTTTAAACCCATCTTTTCCAAACTTAAATCAAGGTTATAGTGGTTTGATACTTTGGAACCCGACAAGAGATGGTTATAGCCAACAAACACCACCTGGCAACGAGTCTCCTTTTGGAATAACAGCATCTGACGGAAACCCTTGGTTTAATACAACTACAGGTAACGAGGTTGGTACAGGAATAATGTGGGACGGAGAAGCCCCTAGTAGTAACACTTCAGCTTTATGTATTCCTGGACAACACGTGCCAGACGCTACTAACAACACACATTCTTCTACGGTAACTGCACCTGTTTTAGGTAAATACACAGCAACTAATGACCTAACTATATTTAATGGTGAAGAAATAAGAATTTCTTTTATGGGAAGAAACGCTTATTCATATAATAATTTTGATCAACAGTGGCCGAGTGGTCCTCCAAACAATAGAAGACGTTTTAGTATTTTCTTTAACCACACAGCCCATCCCACACCATTGGATCCTAATGGTACAAATTTTGTTAATTTAGCAGAAGTTGATGTTTTGGATCAAAGCACTACAACTTTAACAAACCCTGACTTTGCAACATATCACGCGTCACCTGTTATAAATAGTCGTAGGGTAGGTTATTTAAATGATACTTCAAGCGCCTATGGTTTGCAAGCTGGTGGTGTTCCTTTTGTTCAAGTGGCATTTGCTCCTCTTTTTAATGACGGAGAAGCTATGCACGAAGTTTATATTAAATTTACAGACGGAACCGAAGATGAAAAAATTCTTTTTGAAAACTTTAATTTTTCTATAATGATGGAGTGTGACCACTCAGGATATCCTTCTGACCAATTTGGATCAATATCACAGCTAGAAGTAGAAAAAGTTTATCAATTACAAGATGTAGAAGCTTTTACAACAACACCAGTTGTTGGTAACGGTGATGGTATACCTTCTGTAGATATTCCAGACTTTTGTAATGTTAGACACAATATATATCAATGGAAAAGCTCTAGTGGTAATAACCAAGACAACGATCCAAACACTAACGCTTTAAACGCTACTAGTCTTTACGGGCCTTATTTTTCAGGTATAATTTTACAAGAAACTGCACAGGGAAATACTATAAGTTATATTGCTCCTCCAGATTCTTTTGTTGATCCTTCTGGTTATGGGGTTACGCTAGGGCCAGATGTTGACAACGGCGTGACTGTTTTCAACGACGGATCAGGAGCTACTAATATGTATGGTACTGCCCCTTATTCTCTAAGCACACCAATTGACACAGGTATTACTACTTCTTTAATAGACGACTCTATACAGCTAGATAGCACTCAACTAAATATTGACTTACAACAAATCGCAACACAGTTTAATAACGTGCAAACCGTAACAGGCGATAGATACATTATAGATATAATTTATACAGGTGCTTTAAATTTTCCAAACACTATCCCCGGACCTAACTTTAGTGGTGTTAATTTAAAAACTTATTACGGTATTGACCCTGTAACTAATAACCCTATAACGTATGGACCATTTATTCAATTTACACAACAAACAGTTAGTGATTTTTACAACACGCCAACAGACGTTTTAAGAGCTGAATTTACAGGTAACAACGATATTAATGATATAAATATATTAATTAATGCTGTAGATATAACAATAACTGATATATACATGGTTAATGCTAATGCTACCTATACTGGTGGTACAGCTCCGCCTTGGTTAATGAATAATCCAGCACCAACAAGTTCTGCAAGTACTCCTAGTTTGTATGCAGATTCAACTGATGGCTTTGTGTTTACAAGCAATGCAAATTCTTTTACTTATTTAAGACAAATGTTTCCAAACCCTCCGGGTTTACCAGCATCAACAAATGGTTACACTCTTGAATTTACTGTTTCAAACTATGTAAATGGAAAATTAGAAGTAAGGTTATTTGGCGATCAGTATGGATATAAATATGCGAATATTGAAGCTAATGGCGTGTATAGCATTGATGCCAATGTAGATGGTCAAAGCGGAAATAACGACGTTTCACTAAACAATGTGCCTACTGGTAATACAAGCGGTTGGCCAGGCCCAATACCTATGCCAAGACTGCTTGAGTTTGTTCCAAAAATTGCTCCTCCTGGATTTTTTGAAGGCAACGTTAGCAATATTACTTTAGTAGATAACACAAATTATTTTAGTGCTGGTGGTACTATTGGTTCTTTTACAACTTCTGGTTTTGATCCTTTATTAAATAACTACATTGATTTTGATGCTATAAATGAAAGAGTTGTTTTTCAAAATGCTCCAGCTTTGACAGGGCCTTTTCCTGGTCCATTTCCATTTACAACACCGGTTCAATTAAATCAAGTTATACCTGTTAGTTTAAATACTGGAGATACTTATAGGTTAAAATTTGATTACTTAACAAGTAACGCAGGTATTAGTGGTTATTATTTTAATGCAGCTGGTGATGGGTTTAGGTTTACAATACCAACCGGCTCTGGTTTATACAATCAAGTACACACTATAGGTGATGATACTATTGGGCCTGCGTATGAATTAGTTAACACTTTAGTGTTTTTTGTAGCCGCACCTGTATCATACACAGCTTTAGACAATGTTAGTTTTCAACAAACTTTTACAAACTATGGTTCTAAAACAATAAGTTATAGTGAAAGCGTAAAAGGTTGGACAAGTTTTAAATCTTTTATATTAGAACATGGTTATAGCTTGTCTAATAACTACTATACTTTTAAAGATGGTAAGTTATTTAAACACAACTCTGAGTCAGAACCTAGAAATCAGTTTTACGGAAATCAATACGAGTCTTCTATAACTACTATTTTAAACGATTCACCTTCTGTAATTAAAAGCTTTAACGCTTTAGGTTACGAAGGTAGTCAGTCTAATGTTATACAAGGTGTAGTAGGTGAAACACTAGACACTTACAACGAGCAAGCTAAAAACGGTTGGAGTGTTGAGTTAATAAAAACAGACAAGCAAGAGGGTAGTGTAAAAGAGTTTATAGAAAAAGAAGGTAAATGGTTTAACTATATAAAAGGTAAAGCAAACACATCTAACGCTTCTGATTTAAGTTTACAAGGTATTGGAATTGCTATTGACGTTCAAAATTAAACACTATGAATAAAAAAAGAATATTTTCAATACAAGTAAATCAAGAAAATTTACCGTCAGTAAAACAAAATAGAACTGTAAAAGTTGCTGGCGAAGCTGGCGCTAAACTTTTAATTAATGTTATAAAAATTAATGGTAACAATAAAGAAAGTTATTTTAATTTTTTCAACAAATCTTTTACTAGTTCTTTTAGTTCTCAAAACAATTTAAACGTTGAACTTAACTCTTCATCTTACTCAACAACAATAAATTTTCCTGCTGATTCTACTGGTGATGTTTATAAAATTTTAGTTATACCAGGCCCTAATACTGAACTTGCTAGCGGTAAAAAAGTTTTTTCAAAAAACATAAATCAAGCCGGACAAACAGTTGTTTATTTAGAGCTAGATGAAGGAACTGAGGTTAGTAGTGTTTTAGAAAATTATTACACTTCTAACCCACCAGACACGGCTGTATCTTCTACAGGATCAACTACAAACACTAAACCTACAAGCGTTACTGCTAATTTTACTGTTACAAATGCAAATCATGACACTTATGGATTTGGCTTAAAACTACCTAACTTAGCAAATAGTTTTTCTATACCTGATAGTTATTTTTACACAGCCATTACAAAAACAGTAAATGGTGCTATAGACGCTTCTACCACTGTTGTTCTTGACGATGTCAACCGTTTAGTTGTTGGTATGACCGCTCGTTGGAGTAGTGGGGCTGTGTCAGGCTCTCCGGTTATAACCGCTATAAATGGTAATACTTTAACGCTTTCTGTTGCACAAACTATTGCTGATGGTGTTACAATACAATTTAGAGCTTATGGGCCAACTCTTATAAGATCAGCGTTTGGTTATTCACCTAGCTTTTTAAATTTTGTAGCAAAAGGTAGACCTTTAACAACAACAGTAAGAACAAGTACAGTTTTACCAGCGTCTAATTCTTCTGTTACAATACCTGTAAACGGTACTAGAGGTATATCTATAGGCACTAGATTTACTGGCTTTAACGTAAACACTGCTGGAAACAATAATTTAATTGGAACTGTTACTGCTGGAGAAACTGAAGGTAGTATAGCTATATCTGCTTTTGCTGGTGGTGCAAGTGAAGTTGTCGCTAAAACAGTTACAGTTGGTACAGAATTAAACATAGTAGGTTCGCATAAAATAATAGATATTACTGGTACAGTTTTAATAACAAAATATCCAGACGCTGACTTTAAACTTATGCTAGATTTAAATAAGTTTATTACTGTTGGTGCAGGAACTGCATAAAAAAATAACATGGTAGAAATAACTTTTAACAATACACTAAATAATCCATCTTTACAAGTCAAAGACAAAGCGTACTACACTACGCCTAACACAAATGGATTTAGTACGGCACCTGAATTAATAGGTGAAATAACAAGTATAGTTGGTAATAAAATAATAATTCTTAACAACATTAGCTCGCCATCAATAAATGATTTTATTATGTTTTCAAAAAACACAATAGTAAATAATAGTAGTTTATTAGGATATTATGCTGAAGTAAAACTTACTAATTCAAGAACTGATAAAATTGAATTATTTTCTATAGGAGCTGAAGTGGTAGAAAGTAGTAAATAAAAGATAAAAAATGTAACTATAATAGATATGAATGATAAAAAACAAAAAAGTCCTTTAAAAATTTTTGGAGCAATTGGTACCGCGTTAGGCTTTGCAACTGGTAATGCAGGTCTTATGGGTTTAAACCCTGCGTTGGCTGGAGGTTTACTAGTTGGTGGTACATTATTAGCCGCTAATAAAGCTAGAAAAGGTAAAAGAGATTTAAGAAGTAAGCAAGCTGCTTTTGAAGAAAGAATGGCTCAGTACGAGCAGATGGAGTTTCAACCTATTGATACAGATTCTTTGCAAAGAGAAAATATATTTGAAGACATGGAAATCAACACAGAAGCATTTGAAGCTTCTCGTAGGTCTTTTCAACAATCACAAGCAAATATTTTACAAGGATTAAGAGGTGTTGCAGGTTCTTCTGGTGCAGCTGGATTAGCACAAGTGTTAAGTATGCAAGCCGCAGATCAATCAGAACAGTTAAGACTTACTGTTGCAGAGCAACTAATGAGAAACAAAGAATTAAGATTACAAGAAGAGTCTAGAATGAACGATCAAATGATGCAAATAGAACTTGCAAATCAAGAAGGCGCTAGACAGTTTGAAATGGATAAATTAACAACTTTAATGGGCGTTGAAGGCCAAAAAGTAGCTGGTGCTAGACAATCAATAGCTAATAGACAGTCAATGTTTGGTTCAATGGCTGGTGGTATTGGTAGTATTATCGGTGCTGGAATAAAATAATAAATATGGCAAACGGAGAAATAATAAAAGCAGCCGGCGCTGCGTATAACATACCAAAAGTAGATATTTCTGGCTTTGTAAAAGGCTTTACTGCTATTGCTACTGGGCTTATAAATAGTGAAAAACGAAAAACAACAGGCGAAGCTTTATTGACTAAAAAATCAGGCAAGATAAACACTAGATTTGAGTCGTACAAAAACAATGCAAAGATAGTTAGAAATGACTATGCTAATGGAGTAATAAGTCTTAATGAGGCTTCTGAAAGAATTGATAACCTTGCAAATGGCGTTGGGCAATTAAACGAGTTAGACCAACTTTCTAAAACTCTTTATGGAGACAATGGTTATTCTCTTGATATTAACCCTATAGATCGAGCATATCTTACAGCAATAAGAACCGGTGAGTTAGAAACTCCTATAATAGTTAATGGTAAAGAATACCCTGCTCTTATGGCTTTTGATAAAAAAAACCATGCCTATACTTTAGATCAGGGAGGAGATAAATACAGAAGCACAGAGGAAATTATAAATCATTTTAGTCAATACGCAACACCTAAAGAGGCTGATAAACTTGTTGAAACTGCAAACGGTTTTACAAGTAAAAATTATACTGATGAAGCAAGCTGGACATCCGCTGCTGGTGAGTTTATAACTACTATGGATAAATCGTTTAAAAGTAATAAATTAAGAAATGCTTTTTTATTAGACAACACAATAACTATTGGTCTTAATAATAAAATAAGTTTTATTGATTATTATTTAGATAACTCATTGTTTAGTGATACTGAAGAAGGAGAAAAATTAAACGCAGAACTTAAAAAACAGCTTGATGATCCAAATATTTCTAAAGATGAAAAAGATTTAGCAAAAGGACTTTTAGTTTCTCAACTTATGAAAAATGATAAAACAATAGATCAAGATGTTGACAAATTTATTAATAAAATTGTTCAAGATAAAAAGCCTAAAAAAACAAGTGAATATGTTCTTGGATCTGAGTTTAACCCAAGTGTAAATAACCCTGCTGATTTCAAGCTTGGTAGATTTAGTAAAGCTATGTCCCATATATTAAGATACGACTTATCAAAAAAGAAATATACTGGGACGTTTTATAAAAAAGCTGATGGAGAGACTTTAGCTACTTTAACGGATTATAAAGTAGTTTTCAAAAAAGTAAGTGGAGGAGAAGGTAAAAAGTCTCAAATTCAAATGTACAGGCAAGACGGTAAGGAAAATAATATTGCGATAGGAAATCCATTTGAAGCAAACCAAGATGGTGTTATAAAAGCTATGCCTAGTATTAAATCTGCTTTAGGTTTGACTGGTAGTAAAGCTGAGCTTACATCAGCAAAAAACTATAGATTATTCCTTGAAAACGAAGAAAATTTTTCTTATTTATTAAATCCTAGCGGTGACGCAAACTACACAAATTTATAATGACTGAAACTTATTATCTTAACGGTAGAGCATACACTTTTGAAACGCAAGAGGAGCTAGACGCATGGTTATTAGAAAACCCTGGCGCAAGCACCGTAGATAATAGTGTTGCAACACAAGACGCTACTTTTGTTAATCCAGTTATAACCCCAGAAATACAAGAAAACGCACCTTTAAGTTCTAGTGATTTTTATTCTTTACAAAAACAAAACGAGCAAGAAGAAAAAGAAAAAGAAGAAAAAGAAAAACCAGTTGTTACGCCTGTAAAGCCTCGTTTATTAACAGAAGAAGAAGAGATAATGTTTGGGTATGATGGTGAAGACTACGATTCTCAAGCAAAGCCTATGTACATGGATCCTGAGTCAGAACGTTTAGATCAACCAGAGTATAAAAACGATAAAGAAATTTTAGAAGCTTGGTTAAACGGTGAGTATTTCAACGGTGGTATAGCTGACGAAATTACACGTGGTAATATTGTTGCATATTCAGTGAATGATATTGATTATAGTGATTTACAAGAGCATTTTAAAAATAATCTTGGAAAACTTGGTGTAAGTAGAGACACGTACCTTAGTTTAACAGATTCTGATTTAGATAAAATTTTTACAGAAGTAGTTGACCAACAAGTTAGGTTAAGTAAAAAAAATGAAAGTGTTAAAGACGAGTATGTTAAAATAAATGACATTATTTTAAAAAAAGAAAAAGACCAGACTGATGCAGAGGCTATAAGCGAAAGTGTAGAAAAATTAGACAACGCAACTATAAATTCTAATCCAGACAAACTTGCGGCACTTTACGCTCAGAAATTAAAAAAATATAGAGCTGGTGGTGCGGATTATCTTCAGTTTGATTTAGATCCAAACATTAAAGGTTCTACAGCGGATCTTTTGTTTAATAAAGACGAAATGGTAGACGAGTACGATAGCACTGGAATGTTGCCAACCGGAAGAAGAGTTCCTACTGGCAAGCGTATACCTAAAGACGGTAAAGAATTTAAAATGCTTCACGATCCTGTAACTGGAAGAAATATAAAAGTTGGCACAGATAGGCCAACGCCAGTAAGTAATGGAAGTACTACAATTGATTATACAGATTCTTACCAAACTTATTTAGCAGGTTTTAAAAACACGTCTCAAGCTGATTTAAAAAAATACAATGAAAGAGTACTTTTAGAAGAAGCTGGTTACAATATAGAAAATAGAGAGGTTGGTGATTATTATGTTGGTAATAAAATTATGAGAAATGATTTACGTAATAAAGGCTATGAAAGTGATGCTAACGGTATTTTCAAAGATGTTCCGCTAGGTGAACTAACAAGGTTATCATACTTGCCTGGTATGAGTAATTTTTGGTCACCAGAAGTTTTTATGTCTAAAGGTGATATAATACCGCAAGACTACAAAGACAAGCCGTATGCAAATAAAGAAGAGTTTGTAGATTTTTTAGTAGCAAGAAGAAGACAAAATACAGATTTAATTTCTAAAAAGTCCGCATTGTGGGACGCTTGGTACTTAAACAGAGATGTTGAAACTATAAGTAAAAATAGATTAGGTCAAATGGGTGGTTCTTTTATGTATTCAATGTTTGGTGAAGACATAACAATACAACAGTCGTCATCAGAATTTAAAGTACCTATACCTATTGTTAATCAAAAGAAACTTGATGTTATTGCTAGCCAAATTGTGCCAGAATCTGGTATGGATATTGCTAAACAACAAGAAGCTTACTTTGAAAGAACTTTTGCTGATGAAGCTTTTGAAACAACAGGTGGTCTTGGGGCTATGCTTTTAGCGTTATCACCAGTTAATAAAGTGCAAAAAGTTTTAGGTATAAACAAGCTTTTAGCAGGTTTTGCAGCACCAAGATATATAAAAAACGGTAAGGTTATTACACAAGGCCAAGCTATTAAAAAATCTGCAAAGGCAGGGCAAAGTTTAGATGATTGGGCTTTAGCAACTGGTCACACTGTAAAACCAGCAACTAGCTTGCAAAAAGGAACTGGTATAGTTTTAGGTGGTATATGGGAAGATATTAAAATGCGTGAAATTTTAGGTGCTGTAAACGAAAACATGAAGTTTGAAAGAGGTGTTGGTTTTGGTTTTTACGTAGCTCCTAAATTTATACCACTTGGTTTTGGTAGGTTTGGTAAAGGCAAGCCTTTTGGCTATAGTTTTAAGCGTAATGAAGTAAACACGTTTATGCAATCAACGTTTATTAACGCACCTGCGTTTGCTTTAGCTGTTGAAGGTGGTGATGCGCTAGGAGCTATTGTAAAAGACTTACAAGGTAAACAAGAAGTTAGTACTTGGGTAGATAAACATTGGAGTGATTATGACGTTAATTTAAGACGTATAGGGCTAAATCTTATAACCGGTAAAGGGTTGGGATTAATGCACTTTAACCACCTTGATTACAAAACAACAGCTGGTATAGGTAGGTTTAACACAAGGGCCACTGAGCTTATTGGTGAACAAATGGATGTAATTCAAAAGAAAGCAGATGCGACTGAGTTTACTAGCGACAAAACAACTAAAGGAAGAATTAAAAAAGGTTTAAAAGGTAAAAAAGTAAATATAAAAGATCCAAACGTAAGGTATCAAAAATGGATAGAACAAAACCCTAACAGCAAAGAAGTACAAAAACTTGAAAAACATTGGGAAGATTTTAACTTGTCAATGGAGCGCTTAAACCTTATTAATAACACCGCTGAATGGGTAGACCCTGCTAGAGCTACAGAAAGCTATAATAAGCAGTACGATCCGTTGAAAAAAATGTTTGAGGCAAAAGGTAAAGAATTAAAAATAGTTCTTACAGACAAACCTATATATCAAGACGTTATGCTAGACAGCGGCGAAATGATCAAACAAGAGGTTAATGCTTTATACACTAGAATGGGTGGTGGTAAAATTGGTACAATACAAATTAATACTAAAAAATCAAAAGGTAAAGATGTTATAAACCACGAAGGGCTACATGCATATCTTGATATGATGTTTGACGGTAATGTTAACTTTAAGCTTAAGTTTGAAGCATCTTTTAAAGCTGCTATGCAAAGTATTAAAACACCAAACAGTAATTTGTATGAAGATGTATTAAAAACTAAAGACATACAAAAAGAACTTAAGCTAGAAGAAATGATGGCTTATTCTGCAGAGTATTTAAGTAAAGCTGAATACTACACCAGCATGGTTAACAGCGAGGCTTTTATTAAGATAAAAAAGTTTTGGAATAATTTTGCTAAAAGTACTTTTGGAGAAGGAAAAAAAGCTGACTTAACTACTAAACAAGACATAATAGATATTTTAGGTAGTTATGGTAAAACTGGTGACTTTAAAAAGCTTGAAAGGTTAAACGAAATAATAGAGTTTGATCCTACTGGTAAAGCAGGTCAAAAACAACTTAATCTTGCTTCTAAAGCAGATATAAACAAAACTATTGAAAAAATAAAAGGTGAAAAAACTGAGGTGCTTCAGGAAATACAAGACTTAAGAGCTGCTCAAGGTAAAACAAATAAGTTTAAAGAAAAGATAGAACAAAAAACAGAGCTTTATAACGAGTTAAATTCTAACCAGAAAAAACTAGAAAACAGAGTTGAGATAAAAGAAGTTGAACAAACTGGTTGGGAAAAACAAATTGATAAAAACTACACTGGCACTTACAAAACTAAAGCAGAGTTTCAAGCAAGCGCTGAAAACAGTAGAATACAAAAAAATATTATGGAAAGTTCTGGCTTAAAAAACATGATTAAGCAAGGGCAAAATCAAATGGGAATAACAGAAAAAATAGAGGGTGAATTTGCTGAAAATGTTCTATTTGAAATAATAAAAAGATTTAATAAAAATTACGATCCAGGTAAAATAAATAAAGAGTATGGAAGAGCGCTTACTCCGTTTGAATATTTAACTACAGGGCAGCAGTCACAAAGGTCTATTATATATAGAGCTATTGGTGATGTTGCTAAAAAAATGGGTAAACAAGTAAAAACTGTTGCTGCTGATGCTTACGAAGGTGGTTACGGTGCTTTTGAAGGGTATTCAGAGCAAACTGGTTATATGAACACTAGCAAAACATTTGATTCTAAAGTTGAAAGAGAAGGCATAGAGTTGTCTCAACAAAAGGGAATGCAAAAGAAAGTTGGTGATAAAACCCTAGGCAAGATAATAGATCAAAAAAGTGGTGCTGACGCTAAAAATTTAGATTTTACAGCTAAAGGAGCAAAGCAAATAGTAAGTTATAAAAATATAAAGTCCAACGCAGAAAAAACTATTGGTAAAGAGGTTACTGTTGATTATTACAAGGTTACACCTGAAATGTATAAAAAGATGTTGAAAAGTGAATCTCAACAACTTAATAACGATGATATAACAAATGTTTTAGAAGTTATAAAAGATAACATCGGTATAGAGTTAAGCATGATGCCAAGGTGGAAACAATCAATAATTGATAAGCACACTGGTCAGGAGGTTGCTTTTGATATTGTTGGTGGTAAATTTCCATCTGAACCAAAGGCTACTGGAACTACAACTTCAGTTTTAAAGCTTACAGATGCTAATGGTAAACCGTTGATATACGAACCAATACCACAAACTGGAACTAAGGGCGCTAAATATAAATTTACCACAAGATACAAAGAGTATCTTGAAACTATAGATCAAGTTTTTAAAACAAAATTTGAGCAAGATATTGTTGAAGCATTATCTATAGGAAACAGAGCAGAAATAAGCGGTAAACTTAAAGGTTGGATAATGCAGAGAAAGAAAGCTATGTATGTTCAAGGTGTTGATAAAGCCCTACCTAATACACCTGAGTTAACTATTAGACACACTTTAGCTGAAATGGCTAACCAATTAACAGCTGGTAAAAATCCAAGCTTAGCTAAAACAGAGATAAATGATTTAATAAAGTTAATACAAAAACAAAAAGTAACTTTAGAAGATATTTCTAAGCTTTCCAGTAATATACCTGGTGTTAAAATACTAGAAGAAATTATAATGGAAAGAGATGCTTTAACAAAAGATACAAAAATTGTTGAATTAAACGAAAGACTACAAGCAGAGCTAGAAAGTAAAACAACAGCTGAACTAGAAGTTTCTGCTCTAGAGTCGGTTAATAATTCTAAAAAAGTAGCTAAAAAATACAAGCTAAGTAAAAAACATGCTGACCCAAATTATATAGCAAAAAATAGTAGTGAAAAAATAAAAGGAGTAGAATTATCAGAGTGGAGGAAAAGTCTTGATAGACAGGTTATTGAAGAGCTAGGTATTGACCTTAATGATTTTACATCTTTAGTAACAAGAAGTAATCAAAAAAATCATCATGCTCTAGAGTCTTTGATAGTTGAGTTAGGTTTTGGTAGTAAAAGTAGAAAGCAAACTTTAAGTAACGGTGAGGTTGTTTACTTAAACAAAGAGGGTAAAACTACAGCTGCAGCTATTGAAGCTTTTTTAGGCAAAAAGTTTACAACTACAGAAGGTAAATCTGCTGGTAAGTACGAAAAAGTATATAGGCCAGACTGGAGCACTTTAAAGAAAAAATTAGACAAGCTTGAAAAAGAAATGCAAGGCGAGTCTATAGAAAGTATAAAAGATGCTAAAATAGAACTGTATAGAAAAGAAGCTTCTTACAGTGGTAAGTCAAAAGACTTTGAAGCTACAGAGCAGGCTAATAGAGAGTTTTTTGAAGATTATCTTATCGCTATGGCTAAAGTTGCTTATAAAAACAAAAGCAATTATGGTGTTGAGTATTTTTTACAATCAAGAGCAATGCAGACAAACCATGCTAAAGGTATAAGTAAATCTTTAGGATATAAAATGGCTTCATTAAACGCTATAGGTAGTAAGCCTGGAGAAATAAAAACTACTAGCTCTAAAGGTGAAGTAAAAACTAAAGACAACAAAGGCGTAAGTAATCACTGGGAACATGCGTTACAGTTAATAAATCAAACAAATAGATTTGTTGATCTTATACGTAAACATAAAAGTATTACACCGGCTTTTAAAGAAGGGCTTAAGAAAATTTTAGATGTATCAAATCAACATTTAATACCTAAAAACGGTCAGTTATTTAACGATGCTAAAGGACCTACGACGTTTACAAAGTCTTATATTGAAAACTTAAAAAAAGGTTCTGACAATCCTTTATTAAATGTTTTTGCAAACAAATACGCTAGGTTAGATAATAATTTTATAGTTAGTGGACCTAATAAAGGAAAAAGTCTTTTAGAGGTACAACTAGAAAGTATTGATCTTAAAATCGCTGAAAAAATAGTATCAACAGTACCTAAAAGCAAATGGAGTTTAATTGAATACATGTTAAGCGCTAAAGTAAAAAATGGTAAAAACGTTGAAAAACAAAATAGAAGTATAATAGAACAAAGTGTAGGTAAAAAAATCGCAAAACAAGTAGCTTCAAAAGATATTAATCAAACAATAAAAAATATTGATAAAGCTTTAGAAAACGGTAGAAAAAGAAATAAAGTTGCTAGAGGTGCTAGTATTTTTGATTTTGACGAAACTGTTGCTTTCAGCGAAAACTTTGTGTACGCTAAAAAAGGAAAAGAAACTAAAAAAATATCTTCAGCTAAATGGCCTGAGGTTGGTGATAAACTTTTGAAAGAAGGCTGGAAAATGGACTTTACTGATTTTAATAGAGTTACTAAAGGTAGGCCAGGACCATTGATGCAAAAGCTAAAAAACCAAATTAAAAAGTTTGGTCCTGATAACGTTTTTATATTAACAGCTAGAGCTAAAGAAAGTCAAAAAGCAATACACGATTATTTAAAAAGTGAAGGCGTAAACATACCTATTGAAAACATAACTGGTTTAGGTAATAGTACTGGTGAGGCTAAAGCAATGTGGATGCTTGGTAAATTTGCAGAAGGATATAACGATATGTATTTTGTTGATGATGCAATATCTAATGTTAAAGCTGTTAAAGATGTTTTAAGTCAGCTTGATATTAAGTCAAAAGTCCAAATAACATTAGCACAAACAAATTTAAACGCAACTACAAATAAAATAATGGAACACTCTTTAGATATAGGTTCTAATAAAGTATTTTCTAAAGCAGAAGCAAAAATTAGAGGTAAAGATATTAAAAGAAGAAGAATATTTATGCGTGATAGCGCTGCTGACTTAGAATTATTAATAGAACCGTTATATGGTAAAGGTAAAAAAGGTAACGAAAATAAAAAGTGGTTTAAGGAAAATTTAGTTTTACCGTTTGAAAGAGGTATAAGAGATTACAACACCGCAAGACAGTCTGCTAAAAACGACTATATGGCTCTTCGTAAACAAAACAAAGATGTTGTTAAAATAATTTCAAAAGAAGTTCCAGGTACTAGTTTTACAAACGACATGGCAATGAGAGTTTATCTTTGGAATAAAGCTGGCTATAAAATACCAGACTTAGCCAAAGCAACAGAAGCAAAGCTTGTTGAACATATACTAAAAAACCCAAAATTACAAGCATACGCAGAGCAATTTGCTAAAATAACAAAACAAGAAAAAGGCTTGAAAGAGCCAAGTCAAAATTGGTGGGGAGAAACAATGGCTGGTGAAGTAACTAATATAGACAGAGGTGTTAGCAGGCAAAAATATTTGCAAGAGTGGGTAGATGTAAAAAATGAAATATTTTCTGAAACTAATTTAAACAAAATGGAGTCTAAGCTTGGTACTAGGTGGAGAGAAAATATAACAGACATGTTTGACCGTATGGAAACTGGTAGAACTAGATCTTTAAAGCTAGATAGAGGTAGCGCCGCTATGATGAACTATTTGAATGGTGGTATTGGTACTATCATGAACTTTAACACCAGATCAGCAGCTTTACAGACTATATCTACACTTAATTTTCTTAACATGAGAGAAAATAATCCTATAGCTGCAGCAAGAGCTATGGCTAACGTTCCTCAGTTTGCTAAAGACTTTATGTTTATAATGAACTCACCAATGTTAAAACAAAGAAGAGATGGTTTGTCTATAAATGTTACTGAAGCTGAAATTGCCTCTGCAGCTGCATCTTCGCCAAACATGATACAAGGTGTAATATCTAAAGTTTTAAAAGTTGGTTACACGCCTACAAAACTTGCAGATAGTTTTGCAATATCTTTTGGTGGCGCTACGTTTTATAGAAACAGAATTAAAATGTATGAAAAACAAGGTATGGAAACTAAAGAAGCTGAGAAACAAGCGTTTTTAGATTTTCAAGTTTTAGCTGAGAGAACACAGCAATCATCAAGAGCAGATTTATTATCTAAACAACAAACATCTTTGATAGGTAGGTTTATACTACCATTTGCTAACACTCCAATGCAAATGAATAGAGCAGGTATGAAAGAGATACTTGATATAGCTAAAGGCAGAACAACTGGTTTAAGAAATACTTCAGAGTCTATGGGTAAAATAGCATATTACATGGGCGCTCAAGTATCTTTGTTTGCTGGATTACAATCAGCTTTGTTTGCAATGTTATTTAACGAGGAAGACGTTACTCCAGAAAAAATAGCTAGTGCAAAAACTTTTACATTACAGTCAACAACAGACTCTATGTTAAGAGGTTTTGGTATACAAGGAGCTTTTATATCATCGTTTAAAAACGCTGCAATTGAATACTTTAAACAAGCTCCAAAAGGTTATATGGCTGACTATGGTGAAGTTACAGAAGACTTATTAAATATATCACCCCCAATTGGCTCTAAGTATGGTATGTTAGATTTAGCTGGTGATAGATTAAAGTTTAACACAAAAACTCCTTTTAAATTTGAACTAGGTAATCCAAAGCTAGAAGCGGGATTGATGAGTATACAAGCTATTACTAACGCGCCTGTTTATTCGCCATACCAAAATATTACTAACCTACAACACGCTCTAAGTGATAAATATGAAACATGGCAAAGAATATTTATGGGTGCTGGTTGGACACCTTACAATGTTGGTATAGAGCAAGAAAAGAAAAAGAAAACTCCAAAATTTAATAAATCACTAAAAGATATAGAAGCTATATAATGAAAAAACTAATAACAATAATAATATGTGTAACACTAATTGCTTGTGCTGCACCAAAAAAGTGTTGCTCACAAAATTTTAAAAAGTACTTTAAGTTTGCTACGTTTTATGCCGCGGCTAATGGTGGTAACTCTATATCAGATATAGACGTGTTTTCTGTTTCTAATGGCTTACAAACGGTAACAGTAGAAACTCCATACGACTATAACTTAGCTCTTGGTATACGTAAGATCGCAAGGTTTGGTTATGAAAACAGAGCTAGTACATTTTATGATGGTACAGAAGAATCGTGGTCAGACGGTGCTAACGTAGGTAAAGTACGTGGCTTAGAATTTTTATTTGAAGTAGATTACAAAAGACAACAAGGTAATGAGTATTTAGATCAACATCACTTTGTAAGATTTGTAGATGATAAGTACATATTAAAAGGTGAATACTTAGAAGATGGTTTTGCTGATATTAAATATGTTGAAACATCAGAAAGATATAGATATAAAGTTAATGACAAATTGTCTTTTAATGCTGGGCTTGCTCAAAGGTTATCCGAACCTTACGGATATGATCCCTTGGCAGAGTGGATGCTAAGCAATGGCAATATACATTACACTTACCTAGCACTGCAAGAAGGCTATAATGTCAATGTAGCTGCTAGTGAGTATTTTTCTCCAGATGGAGAACTCGTTGCTACAAGCAAAGAGGTTTGGGAAGAGGTTGTGATACCTACAATGTTAGCTGATTATACTGAAAGAAAACGTAATGAACTAGATCAAATAATACAGCACTCTATTGTTGTTGGTTTTGATTACTACCATTACACAAAATCATTTTGGTCACATGCTTGGGCAAACTTAATGCCATATCATTATGACGACGGTAACGATTACTCTTATCATAAATACGAGGGTAATCAATGGTTAGATTATAATGGTGGTTTAATACTTGGTTATAAGATAAACAAGTCTTTAGGCACGTTTGTTGAGGGTAAGTACAATAAATATTGGAATAGAGAGTGGTATGACTTTAAATTTGGAGTAAATTACGTAATCTTTTAATTATAACTATACTTTAAAAATGGCAAAAGAATTAAACGAAGATACTGGTTTTAAAATAAGCATTAAAACACTCATAGCAGTTGGCTTTGCACTGTCCGGTATTATAGGTATGTGGTTTGCTTTACAAGCAGATATAGCTGAAGCAAAAGAACTACCAAAACCTGATGTAACTCGCATGGAGTTTAACATGAAAGATATTAACGTTAGAAACACTATTATGGAAACTAGAGATGACGTTAAAAAATTAGAAGAAAGATTAATCAGAATGGAAGATAAAATCGACGATTTAAGATAATATGAAATATTTTTTAGTAACATTAATGCTGGTATGTAACAGCGCTTTTTCACAAGTTGTTGTAACACAGTTTAATGCTGACTGGAATTCTGCTAATGATGTAGAGTGGTTTCAAAAACTAAATGACTGTGATTTAGCTAAAGTAGATATAGTTAAAGAAACAAAACTACAAGAAAAACACAAAATAGTTATAGTACCTACTATAATTATATTTAAAGATGGTGAAGAAATAAAAAGATATCAAGCAGATTTAAGTTTTAAAATGCTTGCAACGAGGAAAGAAATACAAGAATTTATTAACGAACAAATAATGAGCGACTTTTAATATGAAAGCAAAACTATGCCTATTGATTAAAAAACTAACCTTTGGTAAAGTATGCCTAGGTATGTGTACAAAATAGTATTAATACTTATATTATCGTCTTGCGCTAAAGAAACTGATGACTTTGGTTTTAGATCATATGTGATACCTGAAGGTGCGCATAGCTCTGGGAGTTACTTTAACCACCCTACAAATTCAAGAATAGACTTTGACTTTATGTTAGATGAGTCTGCCATTTACACTAGTGAGATACCAGAAAACCAACACGACGTAAACAAGATTTACGGTTTTAGCGATTTTGGTGTTAGACATCAGAAATACTCTATAAGATTAGGCTGGAGGTATTTAAACAATGAGCTAGAGCTTTGTTGGTTAAGACATGAAGAGGGTAGACATACAGCTGCAACAATAAGAACTATAGAACCAGATGTTGCTTACAACGCTACTATAGATATAAAAACTTTTTACTATATTATAACTATAGATGGTGACACAACAATGGTTAGAAGAAGACCGGAGGGAAACTGGGGTTTAATTAAAAGATATTACCTATACCCTTATTTTGGCGGAAACGAATATGCTCCGCACGACATTACAATTAAGATAAAAGAATGAAAAAATTATTACTACTTATATTATTATTACCAATATTTTTATTTGCACAGGGACCTGGTCCTTGTACACCTACGTTAATTAATATAAACTTAGATCAATACCCAGAAGAAACTACTTGGGATATTCAAGATACATTAGGTAATATTATTATATCTGGCGGTCCATATAACAACGTACCAAACTACGAGCCACAATTTATTGTTAACTGTTTGCCACCTGGCGAATTATCATTCACTATATATGATTTATACGGAGACGGTTTAGAAGGTAGTATATGGGGTGGACAAGATGGTTCTTATTATTTAATGCAGTGTGGTGATACTTTAGTGTATGGTGACTCTGCTAACTTTGGTTATGACACTACTCATGTGTTTATATCTGCTCCATGCCCACCACCACCACCAGTACCTGGTTGTTTAGATGATGATTACTTAGAATATAATCCACTGGCTAATGTTAGTGATAGTAGTTGTAGTACACTTATAGTGTATGGTTGTACTGACAGCACTATGTATAATTATGATTCACTGGCTAACTCAATGGATAATATTGCGCAATGTACTTACGATCTCATACTACACGATTTAATAGGTAATGGTTGGATAGGTACTGTTTTAGAAATATATCAAGAAGATGACACAACTTCTTTTGCAATGACAAACGGTGGTTTTAATCAAGCTTTTACTATAGATTTGTATGCACCAGCACCTGTTAGTGCTAAACTGTTTGTTACTCAACAAGCTCAGTTTACAGCTATAGAATGTGGGTTTACCTTAATAGCGCCTAATGGCGATACAGCCATAACCGTTCAACCACCATTTATAATACCATTTTATCTATATGAAGGCAACACTTATTGTGGTAATATATGTGAAGAGTATGTATATGGTTGTTTAGACACTTTAGCTTTTAACTATGTTGACAGTGCTAATACTGCTGATGATTGTTTTTATTATCCTGGTTGCATATCACCAGCGTATTTACAATATCACGTTGACACAGCTAACGCTTATTATACAGATATAAATATACAAGATAGTTGCGAAACACTAGCTATGTTTGGTTGTACTGATTCAACAGCGTTTAACTACGACACTACAGCTAATGTAGATAACGGTGGTTGTTTACCTATAGTTACAGGTTGTATGCAGCCAGTAGCATTTAATTATAATCCTTTGGCTAATATGCCTGATACTTGTATACCAGTAATATTTGGCTGTACAAACGTAACAGCACTTAACTATGATAGCTTAGCTAATACAGATGATGGTAGTTGTATTGCAATAGTGTTTGGTTGTACTGATCCTATGGCTTTTAACTTTATGCCACAAGCAAACGTTGATGATGGTAGCTGTGTGGCTATTGTTTACGGTTGTACAGACCCTACTATGTTTAACTACGATCAATTAGCAAACGTAGATAACGGCTCTTGTATACCTTTTGTTTACGGTTGTATGGACTCAACACAATTTAATTATAACCCACTTGCAAATGCAACTAACAATAGTATTCCTTGCGTTCCTTTTATATATGGCTGCACGGATCCTTCTGCTCTCAATTACGACCAGCAAGCTAACACGGAGGATTTTAGTTGTATTGCTTTTGTTTATGGGTGTATGGATAGTTTGGCTCTTAATTACAATCCACTGGCTAACACGGATAACGGTTCGTGTATTTCTATCGTTGTGGGTTGCATGGATCAAGCGGCATATAACTATAATGCAAATGCTAACGTTGATAATACTTTATCTTGTCTTTACAGCGCAGGTTGCATTACTGGTGATAGCATACCTTACTGGCTTAACGATCCGTGTTACGCCTGGGTTATAGATATTGACGAGTATTGTTGTGATAATGAATGGGATAATATATGCCAAGCAACATATGATTACTGTCAAGGAACTTGGGTTGGACCACTACCAAAAAGAATAGCTAACTTACTAAGAATAACAGATCTACTAGGTAGACCTGCTAAAATGAATACAAACGAATTACTGTTTTTTATATACGATGACGGAACAGTAGAAAAGAAAATACTAAAAAAATAAAATATGGCAACAACAACAGCAACTATAACGCTAAGTAGTACAGACTTATTATCAGATGAGTTAGCTCTTACATCAACAGCAACATTAACTGGTGCTGGAAACTCTACTGGTTTAACAGGTACTAATGGTTTAGGTAGAAAAAAATTAGCTTCTGGCCACGCGCAATACACTTTATTTGACGGCTCAGACTATACAGCTGATAAAGCTCATAAATTGTATTTAAAAAATACTTCTACTACTGCAGCAGAATATTTTTTAATAACTATTAATGCAGAGGATATGGGTAGACTATATGCTGGCGACTGGGCTTTAATACCTTGGTCAGCACACGATAATGACTGTGATATAAAAATAGATCCTAGTGCAAATGACATGACACTAGAGTATATGCTATTTACAGACGATTAATAACTAAATAAATAAATAAACAAATATGGCAACAACAACAGCGGCGGTAACGCTAACAAGTGATCTACTGTCAGACAATATGTCCGTAACAGCGTCTACGACGTGTATGAAAGCGGGTACTACTGCTGACGGTTTAGACCAACTAGAATATGGACGTGTAGATATAGCAACTGGAACTCAGTTTGATCTTATATGCTCTACACCAACAGCGGGCAAAGCAAGTAAGCTTTACGTAAAAAATCACTCTACAGATGAAACTTATTATGTAAAAATAATGATACATGCTCAAGACATAGGTAGATTATATGGTGGAGACTGGATGTTTGTACCAGCTGATTTTCATGATGGTAACGCAGATGTAATGATTACAGCGTTCAGTGGTACTAACAAAATAGAATATGCTCTTCTTCACGAAGGAACAGCTTTAACTTCTTCTTAATAAATAATTTAAAATAAAAAAATAATATGGCAACAATATGCACAATAAACATATCTTCTGATATAGCTCCAGGGTTTGGTGGTATTAGTGAGTCAATGACACTAACACAAGCTGCAACTATCACAGATATAGAAGCAACGACAGGTTTTCAAAGAAGAAAGCTATCTGCTACTTCAGCTGTAGATTTAATCACTATGGCTAGCGAATTAATAGAACCAAAAGACAGTGTAGCTGCAAAAGTATACGTTAGAAACATTGGTGATGGAAAAGGTAACATTGATAAGTCAACTGGGGTTACAATAGGGGTAAATGCAGAACCTGTTGGTAAACTTTTTGGTGGTGACTGGTTAATGATGCCACTTACTTGTATAGATGCAGACGATCTTACTGCAACTCCTGATACTGATGACACTGTAGTTTTAGAGTTTGTAATGTTCTACGAGGAGGGATAAAATGGCTTTTACTCGTTATCACAATATAGAAGGATCATCGGCTGTTACTACTAAGCTAATTCAGCGTGGTAGTAACGCTAATGATATTAAGTCAATAATGATAACTAATACTAGAGCTAACAACGGCGCTACTGTAAGTTTGTTTTTACAAGATGACACTGGCGACGCGGTTAAAACTTTTTCAATTTTAAACAACTCTGAAATACCGGCAAATTTTTCTTTACTGTTAGATGACAAATCTTTATTATCTTTTAACAACAGTATTTATAATTTGTTTATAACGGTAGGTAGTTCAGACACGTTAGATGTACTTATAAACGATTAAAATGTCGGTAAGTAAACACGTAAGTTACAAAGAAGGTGTGTATAGCAGAACTGCTACGCGTCGTGGTATTAAAAATAATCCTAATGCAGAGCAAATGAAAAACATGGTTGCTATTGCTGAAGAAGTTTTTGAACCATTACGCGCTTATGTAGGTGGACCTATAAAAATTAATAGTTTTTTTAGATCACCAGAACTAAATAAAGCAATTGGCGGAAGTGGTAAATCACAGCATTGTCATGGGCAAGCCATAGATCTAGACGATACTTTTGGTAGAGCTACTAACGCTGAGATGTTTGAGTTTATTAAAGAACACTTAGACTTTGATCAAATAATATGGGAGTTTGGCGATGAGACAAATCCTGACTGGGTTCATGTAAGCTATGTTTCACCAGAACAAAATAGAAACAGGTGTTTACAAGCATATAAAGAAAATAGTAAAACTAAATATAAAACAATATAAGTTAATGGCTAAATATATAGGGCAACCTACAATTACAAATAATATATTCACTACTGATGCAAACTTTGTGCACGACCAAGGCTCTACGTCTGCTCAGTGGGTTATTGACCATAACTTAGGTAAAAAATGTTCTGTTACAGTTATTGATTCTAGCAATCAAGTAGTTATAGGACAAGTTACATACAATAGTGATAACAGAGTTACTATAGACTTTGATAGCTCTTTTTCAGGAAAAGCTTTCTTTAATTAAAAAAATTTAAAACAATATAAAACAAAAATAAAATGGCAAGTATAAAACATTTAGTAGATATAGATCTAAATAAAAACCAGATAACCAATGTTAAGCTGCAGCATCTTTCTGGTAATCCATCTGGTACTGGTGAAGACTATGAAGGACGTATATTTTACGATAGTGATAACAACGCAGTAAAGTTTCATAACGGAACAAGTTTTGTTGCTTTAGGAACATCTAATGCGACTGGTGATATTACAGGTGTTACAGCTGGTGATGGTTTATCAGGCGGTGGTTCTTCTGGTGATGTAACGCTAGCAGTTGGAGTTGATGACTCTTCAATTGAAACAAACTCAGATGTACTTAGAGTTAAAGCTGGTGGTGTTACTAATGCGATGCTAGCAGGTTCAATTGCTTCTAGTAAGTTAGCTGGTTCAATTGCAGATTCTAAGTTATCAACAATAACAACTGCAAATAAAGTAGGTTTAGCTGCTTTAGATCTTGATGGCGGTACGGATATAGGCGCTGCTTTAGCAGATGCAGATTTAATGATTGTGGACGATGGCGCTGGTGGTACTAATAGAAAAGCCACAATGTCTAGGTTAAAAACCTATATGCAAAATAACCTTACATTTACAACAAACACGGACACAGATACTGTAGATATGGGTGATGGTTTTGTTATAGAAGACGCTGATGGAACTGAAGTTACAATTACAGAGAATAAAGAAATTAAATTTACAGGTACTGGTGGTTTAACTATAAACTTTACAGACGTTAGTACTGGTAGTGACGGCGATCCTTTTGATCTTCAGTTTGCAATTGGTACTCTTAACCAAAATACAACTGGTTCTGCAGCTACTTTAACAACCGCTAGAAACATTGGTGGTGTATCATTTGATGGTTCTGCTGATATTAATTTACCAGGTGTAAATTCTGCTGGTAATCAAGATACTTCTGGTAACGCTGCAACTGTAACTACAAACGCTAACTTAACAGGAGACGTAACATCGTCAGGTAATGCTACAACAATTGCTAGTGGAGCTGTTCATCACAGCATGCTTTCTGATGATATTATTTCTGGCCAGGGCGCTTTAACATCAGGACTAGCAAGTACAGATGAGCTAATGATTAGCGACGCTGGAACAGTCAAAAGAATGGATGTTAGTGTTATTCAATCTTACTTGCAGTCAGCCTTAACATTTACAACAAATACAGACGTTTCTGTTTCTGCTGCAAACTTAAAAACAGCTTTAGGTGATGGTTTTCCATCTAACACAGTTACAATTGGTGATAGTGATGACACAGTAACATTTGCTAACGATGTAACAGTATCTGGAGATTTAACTATAACAGGTAACACTATTACAACTAACGTAGAAACAGTTACTGTAAAAGATCCATTAATTAGAATAGCTAATAACAACGCCGCAGATGCTATTGATGTCGGTATGTATGGTACATATAATTCTACAATTGACGGTACAACTGCAACAAGATTCTCTGGTTTATTTAGAGACGCAAGTGAAGATACTGATTCATGGACTTTCTTTAAAGACTTATCTGATGAACCTACTACAACTGTAAACACTGCTCACTCTACTTTTGCTTTTGCGGATATAAAAGCTGGGGTTGGTAAATTTGTTACTCTTACAGGTAATCTTACTGGTAACGTAACAGGTAATGTTAGTGGTAGTTCAGGATCTTGTACGGGTGCTGCTGCAACCGTAACATCTATTGGTAACTTAACTGGAGACATAACTTCTTCTAACAGAGCAACAACTATATCGTCAGGTGCAGTTCATCATGGAATGTTAAGTGATGACATTATATCAGGTCAAGGAGCATTAACTTCTGGTTTAGCTTCTACTGATGAATTAATGATTAGTGATGCAGGTACTGTTAAGAGAATGGACGTTAGTGTGCTACAATCATATCTACAATCAGCTTTAACATTTACAACTAACACCAATACAGTAGATATGGGTGATGGATTTGTTGTTGAAGATGGTGACGGTACTGAGGTTACGATTACTGAAAACAAAGAGCTTAAGTTTGTAGAGGGTGGTAACATAGATATTAACTTCACTGATACTTCAACTGGTAGTGATGGTGATCCGTTTGATTTATCTTTCTCTGTTCCAGATGCTGATGCTAGTACAAAAGGTGTTGCAGAAAGAGCTCTAACTTCTGAAGCTTTAGCTGGTACTGATAACACAAGGTTTGTTACGCCTGCTGGTTTAGCTGCTAGAAGTTTTAAAGATACAATTGGTGATGGTTCTGCTACAGCAATAACTGTTAACCACGCTTTAGGAACAAGAGACGTTATGGTTCAATTATACGATGCAAGTTCTTACGAAACTTTAGTTGCACAAGTTGTTAGAACAGACACAGCAAATATTACTGTTACATTTAACTCTGCTCCTGCTTCTAACGACGTTATATGTTTAGTAACAAAAATAGATTAATATAAATTAAATTAAATTAAATGCCAACACATAAAATTCTTACGGATCTTGATGTCGGTGGCGAGGTAAAAGGTACCTCGCTAGACGTCAATGGTAGTGCTGATATATCAGGCGACTTAGGTGTTGCAGGTGCTTTATACCAAACAGAAAGCGGAACAGATAGTGGTATAGGTGTATTTATGCCAATGGTTCAAGGTGGTATGAAGGTTACAAACTCCTCACAAACAACAGGTAGGCTGCGTATTAAAGTTCCAACTTATAAGAGTCTTGCTATGCAGACTTTTTACATAGATGTTTACGAGTACAATACTGATAGGTCTCAAACTTATAGAGTTAGTGGTTACAATTATAACGATACAAATGCAACTTGGTACAATACATCAGTTGTAGCGTTATTTGATAGTGACAATAGAGACTTAACTGTAAGGTTTGGTGCTGACACAAGTGCTAGCGAACAGTACGTTTCTATTGGTGAAACTAGTACAACATGGACTTACGTTCAAGTTGTAGTTAGAGATTACATAGGTGGTTACAGTACTGCTGTATCAGAAGCAACCGCGGCTTTTAGAGTTGAGTTTGTAACTACAGACAATGCATCATATAATGTTAGCCATGACAATAATCAGCCATATGCTAATTGGAGCAAGATAGAAGGTACACCTTCTAATGTTACAAATGCCTTACCAACAACCGGTGGCACAATGTCAGGTGCTATTGCCATGGGTAATCAAAACATAACTGGCGCAGGTACAATTACTGGTACAACATTAACTGGTACTAGCTTAGACATAAACGGTGCCGCAGATATATCTGGAGGTGTTACCTCGGGTGGTATGATAACTATCACTAGAGATAGCGATGCGCTTAGATTAAACTCTAGTAGTAGTAATGGTACATATTTAGGTTTTCAAAATAACACAACATTTAAAGGTTATATTGGCTCTGCTTACCACCTTTTCTCTAGCCCAGCCAATAATGCAGACCATTTAGGGTTTAGAGCTGAGACTCAACATACTTTTGGAATACAAGCAACTCCTGTTCAAAAAATAACTTCTAGCGGTGTAGATGTTACGGGTACGATTACCGCTTCAGGTCAAATTACTGGTACAGAACTAGAAGGTACAAGTTTAGATATTAACGGTAATGCTGATATTTCAGGAAACCTAACAGGTGTAGACACGCTAACAGCTACAACTTTTTCTGGAGATTTAAACGGTACTATAAATACAGCAACAACAGCTACAACGCAATCAGCAAGTAATAATTCAA
>Ga0208899_1000603_pt1 | contig 26829 bp, 52 predicted proteins | sample VirMetDEL_Nov_24_FD_184518 | JGI IMG/M metagenome (GOLD analysis project Ga0208899, IMG submission 184518) | Aqueous microbial communities from the Delaware River and Bay under freshwater to marine salinity gradient to study organic matter... | ecosystem: Environmental > Aquatic > Marine >... | reverse complement strand
GATTTTTTTAAAGACGGATATTCTTCGTCTTGCTCATAAACAAAATGCTCATCTAATGAGTCTTTATGTATTGAAGCGTATCCATACTCACTCCAACCTTGAATTTCATATATTTCTGTCATTCTTCCTCCTCTTTAATCAAGACTCCTTGAACATCCCAAAATTCCCACTTATCATAGTAAGTCATTCCAGAATCAAATCTTAATTCTCCTTTATCACAATTATCTATAGACATATATTTTAAAACTACCTTACAGTTATAGTCTTCACTAATTCTTTTAGCTAAGGTTACTAAGGGAGCCCAAGCACTTTCAAATTGAAACAATAAGTTTCCGTTTTGAACTGTTTGTGCATGTGTATAACAATCTGGCCATTTAGAACCATAGTTTTTTATGTTCCAGTCATACCAGTTTGTAGCACCATGCTCTTCTTCAAGTGCTCGCTTTTCTGCTTCAGATAATTCAACTAATTCAAATTCAGTTTGCTCAAACTTTTTTGACTTACCAATTAACATATCATAGCCAGACTCTCTAGACATAATTTCTAAATCAGAAGGAGGTAGTACGATTTTGTTATGAACTTTACAATATTTAAGATTGTCTCTGTCACTACCAACTACATATCGTAAATCTTGTGGCATTGGATATAGACTTGTAGCAATATTTACATATTGTTCATCTCTTTTATCTGTTTTTATTTTTGTACGCAATTCAGACAGAGTACTAGGGTCTGCCTTAATTATCATTACATTATCTACCCAGTTAGGCATTATTCCCTCTCTCTTGGGTCTATCATTCCACGAACTCGTGGTTGCTTAAATTTGTGATGTTGAAAACATTGCTTACGATTATTATATTGTGATAAAACTTGGTCACAACCTTCTTCAGTACAGACTCTACCTTTAGCATATACTCTATTTTTTCTAGTGTAGTATCTAGTTTTACTACCACTTTGGTATATATCACTCATCTTCAAACACATCTCCTCTCAAAGTTTTTTTCATATCTTCACTATATTCTTCAAGCCAAGTATTATTTCTTGCTCGCTCTCTATCTAATCTTTCTTCTCTACGAAGGTAAAACCATTTCTGTAGCCAATTCATTCTTCTTCACCTAATATATCTTCAATTTTATTATTAATATCTGACATATAATGTTCGTTAGCGCATGGATAACAAATATGGTGTAGCTCATTTAAAACTCCAAGCAATATGCCGTCTGTTCCAGAGTGAACTATTTCTTCTTTTGTTCCACACTTAACACAAGTATCTTTTTCATATATAATATTATCCATTATTCTTCCTCTCCATTTATATAGATTGCTTCATATCCTTCTAATTCATTGAATGAATCACATGATTCAGAGAAAGCAATCATACAATTGTTTTCTGTTAGTAGATTTATCCATTCTTGCTTTAAATTATGAATAAGTTCAGACGTTGGTTTATCTTTAACATCATCAAATATTTCAGTATTATTTTTAGCCATAACTACTAACTCTTCCATTGTTACTGGAAAGTTCATAGCTTTTAAAATTACTTCTTGCATCCAACCTTCAAAATTGCTTGAGCCTTCAGTTATATGTTCTTTTTCATAGATTTTACCATTATCGTTTCTTCCATAAATAAGCATTGCTTGTTCAAGCTCATCACTACTAGCACCAAGAGTTATTATTGCTTCTTCTCTTTCTAAAGATTCACTAGGTCGAATATTAAAGTTTGGATTATCTTTGTCTTGTTTTACAAACCAAGTATCTAAACTTACAGTTACATAATCAAACTTATCAAAAGTTAATAAGTTAAGTATGTGCATAAAAGCTTCTTGCTTTTTGTCAAATTCTGGTGGTTGAGCTACTATAGTACAACCGACATCATCTCCTTTATAAAAATTAAATATCCATGGAGACATGTCTTCAAAATTTTTACGAGAATCCATTACTTCCATAGTTTCAAAGTATTTACTAGAACTATGTTTTACTTTTTCTTTTAGCATTTTAAATGCTCCTTCCTTGATATATATACTTATATTGTAGCGACTTGTGGTAATCGTGCAAGTCACATTTTACTTTTTCTATTATCCAATTTTCTTCATGTCTTAAAGTCCAGATTAAAGCACCAAATCGTGGGATATAGTACTCCATGAACACGTTATGACACACACCTTCTGGATTGTTAAGGAATAACCACTTAACTTTATCCATTTGGTTCATCTGGGCTAATGTTTCTTCTGGAGACAATTCTTCAAGAATGTCACTTTCCTCATTAGCCCAATCAGATAAACTTTGCCAATTCATTAGAATGGTGCTTCATTCTCTCCGTAGTCAGTTCTAGCAACAGGTTGTGCATTTAAAATGTCCTGTGCCATTTCTGTATTGTTAGCATATTGACTTCTGCTTTTATCTGCTCCGTCTCCTGCATAAGTAATACCACTAGCTACTTGATAGTCAAGACATACAGCGATTTGGTCGGCTACTATATTCATAGCTTTCTTTTCGCTTCCGTCTTGTCCTGTCCATTTATCTTCTTGTAATCTACCAGTTACCATAACTCTGATAGTTTTACTGTCATTAGGAAATGAATAGTTTAAGTTATTAGCTAGGTTTTCCCAAGCAGTAACACTAACCCACATATCATCATTGTTTTCGCCAGGGGTCTTAACAACCATTCTAGCTTTAGCAACCATTTTTCCAGTTTGTGTATTTCTAATCTCTGGTTGCATCATATTTCCAACCAAAGTAACACTATTATTATTAGCCATTTAATTTCTCCTTATCACGTGCTTCTCTTCTTTCTTCCAACCATTCAACACGCCACTCTGGTTGAAACATTTGTAACCATTTGTCTTTAGCAGACTCCCATGATTCATTTTTTTCAAATACATCAGACATATGTCTTTCATATTTTTCTAACTTATTGTTGTTGAGTCTATTCATTAACATTGCCCATGCACCATGTGCAAATGATTCATAGCCATTTAATTTTAAAAACTCAATTAAGCCACCTGCATTTTTTTCTACAATTTCACCTGTAGTTAATTTAAATTTATTATCTAAATCTTGTGCAAAGAATTGATATTCATCTAAACATGCTTTGCGAAATTCAACTGTATTAAAATACTTGTGACCATTGTCATAATAACGATTAAGTGATGTCCATACTACATCAGCAGGAAACATTTTAAAATCTTCGTAAAAAGATTTAATTTGTTCTTCTTCCCATTTGATATGCTCCCATCTAAGAGAAATCCATTGTACTATAGTCAACCACTCTTGTTTGGTAATTGTTTCATAAATCATTTTTAATTACTCCTCCTGTTCACTAATAAGCCTAACATGAATGGTGTAAAATGTAAAGTTTCTTCTACTACTAGATTTATCAAGAGTAATCCTCACTAGCTAATGTCCAAATATCAAAACTATATTCAACACCCTTATCTATTTCAGTAAGTAAAGATGTGATATATGCTTCTGCTTTAGACAAATCAGTGTCAGTATCAAAGCTAAAAGTAACACTTAATTCATTTCTTGTTTGCTTTGGGTCAATACTTTCATATTTATAAACTTCACTCATTATTCCTCCTCTATATGTCCATTAGTGCAATAATTATTACTTTGATAATAAGCACCACATTTGCAAGTATTATTGTCATCAATAATAATCATTATTCCTCCTCTAATGTATTTAAATAATTCCAATAATCATCTATAGAACTACCTTGTTCTATAAATTCTTCTAATGTTATTATATCTATTATTCCTCCTCTTCCATTCCGTCCATAATTTTAAACAGTGGTGAATCATTCATAACAATCCACTCACTTAACATAAAGTCATAGACTTTCATTGCGCTATCAATATAAACTTCTGGCTTGTATCTTTTAGTAAACTTTTCATTTTTTAAATCGTGTTTAATTATTGAAAAGTATGTTGCACTAGCATTAGCTATATTTTCTGCTTCTGTTCTTGGTATGTTTGCAAAACCTAAAGTAACCCCAAGATGAATGGCTGAGGAATCCGTCATTGCATTTCTAGGCAATGGGTTTCTACTTAGCCAATCATCTAATGGTTTTAAATACTTCATACCCTTACTAAGTTCCAAGCTTTTTGGGTTAGTGGGCTTTCAGTATTTGTTACTGTTTTCAAAGCAATTCTCTCATCTCGTGATGTATTACCACGTAAATGGGACTGCCATTGTTCATAATTGGATACTGCATTAAGTAATGACCATGCAGTTCCTTGTTGATTCGAATACTCTGGTTCGTACCACAATTTTTCAATTGTTGCTCTTTGTTGATTTACTCGTGATACTTGGCTTGCATTATTCTCTTTAGCCATTGGAATAGGCATAAGAGTTTCCAAGATATCGTAGAACTTATCATCAGTTACAGTTGTATCTAATAATTTATTCATTTCTTCTTGGAATCCATCAACATATTCGTAACTAAGATTAAGAAGAGTTCTTGCTTGTGCAATTCTTCCATCTATGTTTTGTGTATGTCTAAATGAAAAACCTTTGTAAGCTTGACTATTTAAAGCAAGTCTTAAAGTGTTTTGACACACAACTCGAATAGGTGTAGGTAATCCTCTTAATGATGTACTACCATCATGTGAGTTAACCATTAAAAGATAAGGAACTGTTTTGTCCTCATCTACTTTGATTTCTTTTCCTAGGTTCAACATCATCCAAACAATCTTTCCATTATTTAGTGAACCTGCTGTTTCGTATGTAGCTTCGCTATCATCTACAACAGTGTCTAAGAAATCAAAACATTGTCTGTTTTGTACGACTTGATATCTGTCACCAACAACACCTAAGATGGTGTCATCGCTATCTCTAACAGTAGCAAATGTATCTGGAATTTCTATAGAGTGCTCTTGTCCACCTGCATCTATACCACCTGTAAAGATAGGTCTAGTACTTACTTTCCAATCTAATCCTGCAATCTTAAGTGCTTGCTTTGAATTAACTGCTTCGGTAGTAACTGTACCAATTCTGTGCCATGGTGTTTCTACCGCACTGTACATTGTTTCTACATTGGCTGGCATTATTTTCTCCTTCCAAACATAATGATTTCATCATTGAGTGTACGGGATGTAAACTCGAAATCATCTTGCTTTCTATTTAATGACCATACCCTGTTTCTTATTCTTGTGTTGTTTGCAACAACATTATTAGTTAGTTTTTCTAACACAACCCACTCATTACGAGGTGCTCTGTCCATCATTTCTACCCATTCAGAGTTCCTTTCTAGAATTGATGGTGCTCCACCTGTGTGATAAGTAGGCAACTCACTCATAGTTTGACCTATGTCCATTTTGTTTCTCCTTCTTTTTGCGTAAATAAAGTTGTCATAAAAACAAGAAGTGTGTTAATCTTCCTGTATAAGAAGTCAATCGACATTTCCATGTCAAGTGACTCCTTCCTGTTATGATATATATGATTGAGGGTCGAAAGACCCTCTTTCATTTTATTCATCATATCCTGTTACCATAGCTCTATCTCTAGCTATCAAAACAGCTTCTCTTAATTCTGGTGATAGCTCTCTTAACTCTTGGTCAGTAAGTGGCATATACATTCCTCTTTCATATTCAAGTCTATGTAAAGTGTTCTCCACAAACTGTTGTTCTTCTTTTGTTAGTTTGTCTTTCATAATCATTTAATATAGTCACTTAAACAATATATGCAAACAAATTTTAAAAAAATAATTTAATAATATGATTTGACAATAAATTTAATTTATGTATTATTTATTACAAGGCATTGTGTTTCTTTATAAAAGGAACATAGTCCTCCTTACTGAAAGTTTAAGTCAGGAACGGAACTCGCAAGAGCAACGGAAAAGGGTTATAAACAGATTTACTTTCCTGTTTCCCTCGCTTTCAGAGTACTAATATAGAGTAAATAAGGCCACCCTGTGAGGTGGCTTTTACTCTTTATAGTCTCCTAAATTACCCCATTGGTCATCAAATCCAGATGCACGTGATGTAAAATCTTCAATGTTTTTACCTTTATTGTCATGTTGTGCCAACAAGGAGACGGCTTTGCGTGAGTCAATACCTTTTTGATTGCGACCAGTTGCACTAGCCCAGTCTAATATTGTCTTCATACGCCACAATCTTGTTCGGCCATCATTAATTAATGCGTCTGGTATAGGCATCATTTTTCTAATTTGCCATGATGAAACAGTATCTGGCTTGACTGATAAAACTATTGCTACTTCTGAAACTCCTAATGGTTGGTCATCTGAATTGTACATATATAAATTATAGCAGAAATTAGAAAGAGAGAGCTGTCACTCCTCGTCGTTTCAGACTCTCTCCTCTAAAATTAAAGTAAAGAAGGCTGTCACCCTTCATATGGGTTTCAGACCTTCTAGACCTAAAGCACATGCGTTTAGTGCGTAAAGCCACTCCTCCGAGTACTCGTGAATACTTTTACTTATGTTGACTTTAATTGACATCCGTAAAACATCGCTTTTAACGCCAAGCACTCCTACTAAGTAGCTTTACGCACTTATCACATTTCTCCACACTCTATGGATACTTTCATGTTGTGATTAAGTGCTTGATAGCAGTATATACCACAACATATAGTATGTCAAATTTATTTTGTGCATATTTTCACAAAGTATACAAAAAAATGACACAATATATCTTTATTAATGGTATTATTAAAGACAAGATGAGAGATACAGTTGAATTAGCTGTTGACAGAGGCCAAGAGCCAACAGAAGTTTGGTTCGGCCAGTACTTAATATCTGTCCGTTTCAACTCTATGTTACTAGAGTTTGACGCTGACATTTATAAGTCTGACAACTCTGGGCAACTCCATTACTTTACTACTATAGGTGGTAAGACACAGGGGATTGCACTGCAAAGAGCTAAGGATATAGTTTTAGATAAAGTCTAAAACTTAAGCGAATTTAAAACATAACAGGAGGCATAGGCGATAGCTTACGAAAAAATAGATTTATGATAGCAGAATGTTTAATCATATTAGGAACAATGTTTCCAACAAATGGGGTGGTAACTCCAGATATGCTTCAAGAATATAAGTATTGTCAAGATTTAGTGCCAGATAAGGCAGGAGAACATTTTGATTTAATACAAGAATTCTTTGAGCCGATAAATTGGGATACTGCAGTTAGAGTATCTTGGTGTGAATCAAGACATAATTCAGACGCATTAAGAACTGCAGAAGGAAACTACGATAGTGGATACTTTCAGTTTGTGTCGTGGACATGGAACTGGGTAGCAGAGGCACACGACTTACCAATGTGGAATGATTGGGTAATTATGTATCAAGGAAGACCATACACAGGACCAACATCTAAAAGTAGTTATGGCTTTACACAAGAACGAGTACAGTTTACTCCTTACTACAACATTCTTATGGCAAGTTTATTAGTTGAAGATATGTATTCATATGTAAGGTGGAATGACTGGAGTTCTAGTGATTGGTGTTGGAAGAATGCAAAAAAATTTAATAGATTAGTTGCAAGAGAAAAGAATATGTAGTATTCTTGATTTCATTAACAGGAGGTAATAGTTATGAACAGAGCAGAACGTAGAGCTCAAAAATCTAAAAAAGGTGGTAAATATTTAGGATTAAATAGAAACCGTCAAACACAAGTAGGAAGGATTACAAAAGCATGAATATAAAAGATACAGTATATGATATCGCTAAGAACGACCATGATTTAGAAAACTCAGAACTTCAATCACTAAATAAGATTGAAGACTTTGTTGTTTGTCGTTCAGTAGCTGACTTTGGTAACTACAAGACAAGACAAGTTAGAGATTTTGCTGACAACAAGATTGCATTAGATGTAGAAGAAAAAGGTGCAGTCAAGATGAACGGTAAAGTGTACAACTTTTCTAAAGGTTATAAAACTAAAGTACAAAACTTAGATAATTTAATTCAATGGATGACTGAAAGAAACTTACCACAAGATGTAGTAAGTGATATCAAAGCCATACTTGGTGAAACATTTTTACCTAAGTTAAGAGGTTTAGACGCAGTTGCAACTAGACGAGGTTTAAATCCTCAAAGTATAAGAGATACATTTTTAGATAAAGAATGGGACGAGGCTCCTAAACTCCAAGTCATTGACCCAGATGGTAAGTATGCTCCTAAGTGGGCTCAAGAGCTTGGCGATGGACAAAGACGCAACTAAAAAAGGTATTGATGTATGCTTGAGTATGAGCATGTATCCTCCAGACAATGAACAAGAAATAGAATGTAACGTTTGTGGTGCTCCTTCAAATATGGAACATCATCCTAACTGTCCTGTTCCAGCTGGCGAAGAAATTTTTATAATGGACGCTGACATAATCAATATCATGACAAATTCTATTACTAAATCTGCAATGGAATACATGAAAAAATTAAAAGATAACAAAGATGAGTTTCTTGCTACAACTAGATTTGAAACTATGCAAAAAGATTACATAGAAATAGGTAACTTTGCTCAAGCTTTATTTGATGTTGGAAAGTTAAAGAAAGCTAAAGATGTTTTGCATTTTATTAAAAACACTTCTATGTACGAAAATTATTATCTTTTATGGATTGAGTTGAATCGACCACAAAAAACTGGACCAAGAAAAGAAACTTGGAATTTGTTTGAAACAGAAGTTTGGAACAGAGTTGTACAAAGAAAGGACGCAGATGGTCAACAAACCAAAGATACAGGGAACTAGATTCGAGACTCAAACAAAAGAATTACTTCAGTCTTGGGGATATAAAGCATATAGATTAGCCGAAGGTGGTATGTCCGATGAAGGCGATGTCCAAGTAGAACTACCAGAAGAAATGATTTTCGAATGTAAGGCAAGACAAGCCTTAAACATACACCAAACTTATGCAAAAGCTAAAGAAAAAGCAGGTTCTAAGCCATTAGTGTTGGCATGGAAGAAGCTTTTACGCCAGGGCAATAACAAAAAGCGCACAGCTGATGGCATTTCTACTTTATATATTATTGATGAAGATTTATTAAAGGAGCTATTGCGTGGATATAAACGATAGATTAAAAGCAATAAAAGAACAACAGATTAAAAGAAAAAACTCTATCTCTAGAGTACAAGGTAGAGCTTCACAAGATTTAGCCAAAGAACTATTAGGAATACCAGATAATAAATATACTGCATCTTCTGATGAAGAATATTGGAACTCTGGGAAGATAAGGTTTGAGGTTAAAAGCGGAAAACAAGTTAGTGAAACAGTCACTAAATTTGAGCATGCTGAATCACAAAGTTGGGAGTTTGAATTAACTAAAGATGAACAGAGAGAATTATTCTCTATGCTAATGATGCCACATGGTACAAAAGATGGCTTGTTCATTTGCAGAATCTCACAACTTCGTGATATAGTAGAAGAACTCAAATCATTATGGAAACAAGAAGGAGAAGAAGATGGCTTGGATTAAATCATCGCAGGAAGTAGCTTCCCATCCTAAAACATTAATGTTGGCTAATAGGCTAAACATTAGCGTTCCAGAAGCAATAGGGCATATCCATTTGCTTTGGTGGTGGGCACTTGATTACTGTAAAGATGGATATATAACAAGATATAGAGAATACATTCCAATGGCCGCACAATGGGAGGGTGATGGTGAAGAGTTTACCAAAGCACTCATTGAGTTCGGTTGGGTCGATGAGATTGATGATGAATTAATTATCCACGACTGGATGGAATGGACTGGTAAATTAGAAACTGTAAGAGAAGCAGATAGAGAACGTAAGCGTAAAGCTAGAAATTCTACTAACTCTAAAAACTCTGCAAATCGTGAGTGGGATTGGGATGGTAGAGATGATGACTCTCTTGATAATACTACTAGCGATGTCCGTAGGATGTCCGTCGGACGTCCAGAGGATGTCCAGACACCGTCCTACGTGAGAGGAGAGGAGAAGAGAGGAGAAGAGAAGAGAGTAGATATTGTTCCTTCGGAACATATTGAGATAATTCAACAAGAAGTTGAAATAGTCAATGATAATAGTGTTTCTCACGGAAATATCTTTACTTCTTTAGTAGATATCTTTGAATATGATGTAAATGACCTTACTAAATCTACTAGGGGGCAGTTAAATAAGGCTGCTAAAGAGTTAAAAGAAGTTGGTGCAACTGCTCACGACATACAAGTAAGAGCACAAAACTTTATTTTAACTTATGGTTGGAAACCTACACCATTAGCTTTAGTAAAGCATTGGGCAGATTTAAGACAACCTAAACCTAAAGTAGACCCTAAAGAACTACAGAAACTTCAATCAAAAATTACTACTGCTAGTAAATTAAATGATTGGACAAATGAATAGGATTGATGTAAAATGGATATTATGACAGGAAAGAAATTTGTACCTATAAAAGATACACCTAAATGTGTTGATGATAAGCATGAATGGATTAATCCATATCCTTATCCATATACTAATGAGGTTTGTGCTAGATGTCACATGACTGACTCAGAATATCAAGATACGCAACCATTAGTTGAATATGAAGTAGAAGTGTCCAATGACAGACCGTTCTAAACCTTTTACACCATTTTGGTGGGCTTTACAGTTAAAGAAAAGAAAGTTTAAAAGTAAACCTAATAAGAACAGATGTATGTTCTGTGGTATAAAAACTACAAGAGATGAACATAATTTATGCAATACTTGTTTTCGATTAGGAGAACAAGAATTTGAAAAAAGGAGAAAGTAATGGAACAGTTACATGAATTGAGTAGACCATTTCCTAAAGAGTTTATACATAAAGCTCCTAAAGGAAAATTTGGAGACTATATACAACACTCTGTTATCAGACAACGATTACTAAGTGTTGTTGGTCCTTACTCACAAGAAGTAAAACATATCTTAAAAGAAGATATTGTTGATAAGCAGGGACAAACACAACATGTAGTAACAGGTGTTATCTTAGCTTTAACTGTAGAAATTGATGGACAACTTGTTACTATAGAAGAGGCAGGCGAATGCGAACAACCACTTAACTGGAAAACAGATGGTGCTCGTATGAAAGATGCAATCTCTGACGGAGTAAAAAGATGTGCTATGGCTTGTGGTGTAGGACTACACTTATGGTCACAATTCGAAGGTAAATCAGAATACTTCTTAGATAAACAACTGGAAAAAGCTCTAGACAATGAGTAATGTTCCAGACTTTCTTGGAAGTTATGATGACCCAGAAATAGGATTACTAATAGAGTCTCGCAGAGTATTACGTAAAAACTTGACTGAGTTGATTTATCAGTATGATTCAGCTGAGTTAGATTGGAATTCAAGCACTCGTCAAGCAATAGCTAGCGAGATTACTATTAGTGCAAATACTATAATAAATATTACAAACTATATTGAAGATATATCTGGTTATGAAGAAGATGACTTTGAGTAAAAAACCTTTAATTAGGAGCATGAACGCTACCATGAGATTAAGATTTCAGTGGTGGAGGGTTTCGCCTTTAAGTTCTGCCTCCTTTCTTAAAGGAATTTTCCTCCACCACATTTTTAAACAGGAAGAATATTTCTACAATTTAGGTTATAACACTGCAACATTAAAAAATTTTAGGGCGTGATAGGTATAGAACTAAATAGTGTGTTGGTTACAGTATTAGTTTACGAGGGTTCGATTCCCTCCACGTCCACGAAGGCACATTAGGAGAGAAAAAAAGTCTCGAGGTTACCAATGTGTCTGGGGAGGTAAGAGTTGTTTGGACACGCTCTGCACGTAGGGGTACGGCTTCCCCCAAAGTTTATGAAACATTATTGTATTATTTGTAATGAAGAAATAGAAGGCAATGTATGTACCATTTGTGTTGCCTGTAAGGAGAAAAATGAATAAAAAGTTATTTGTTTATGGGACATTAAGACAGGAAGGTGGCCATTTAAGACATAGTATTATGGCTACATCAACCTTTCTAGGTAAATATAAGACTAAACCTAAGTATGACATGATTAATCTAAGGTCTTTCCCAGGCCTATTAAAAGACGGACAAAATGTTGTAACAGGTGAAGTTTATGAAGTTGATAGGGATACATTAAAGTCTTGTGATATTATTGAAGGACATCCAAGGTTTTACAAAAGAGAAGATATAGATTTAGAAGGTATAGAAGGAGTACAAGCTTATTTTTTACCGAGAAAAGAATATGGTCATATGCCTAAAGTTGAAAGTGGAGATTGGTTAGACAGATGATAATAGATTTAATTAATGAAACTTGGTACAAAGATGGGTTGTGTTTAAGTCAAGAGCAAGATATATTTTTTCCAGAAAGAGGAGCTTCTACTAGAAAAGCTAAAGCAATTTGCCGAACTTGTCCTGTTATAGAAGATTGTTTAGATTTTTTTGTTAGACACGAACAAGAATATGGAATATGGGGTGGAGTACTACAAAACTCTAGAAGAATTTTAATTAAACAAAAATCCAATCGGGTCTAGCTCTAAATCCTTGTAAAGCTTCGAATACTCTTAAACAAGCAATAGCGTCATCTCTAGCGTCATGATGATTACCAATATTAATATCAAAGAACTTACAAACACTTTTTAAACTATAACTATCTAAAGAGCTTTTAAGTAAACTTCTACTATCTTCAAAAGTACATTTCCAGAAACCTCTCTCTAAAAACCTAAGACCATAATGAAATGATGTATCATTTAAAACTTGTGCGTCAAAGTTTGCGTTGTGTGCAACTGGTAGTTTGTTACCAATCTGCGCCATTATGTATGGATATAATTCATCCCAGGTCGGAGCAGCCGCAACCAAATCGGGATTACTATTGACTTTTCCACCACTTTTCCACCATTTATCTACATGTTGAAAGTATATTTCTGGTGGTTTTACGTATGTATAAGCCGATTGTATCCTCTCCCCTTCCATCCACGCCAGACCAATCTGGGTTAAATCCTTTTTAATTATGTGTTTATCCAGATAGTTTGAACTATCGTGTATGTTTGCACCTGTTGTTTCGACATCAATAAAGATAAAATCTTTGATATCATATGGACTTTCTTGTTGCATATATGCCTTTCTACTATATGTAGTATAGCATAAAAAAAAAGAGGGGCTGGGCAGAGCCCCCCTTTATTATACGTATATCACGTTGGTTTAGTAGTATCCGATGACTGATACTACTTTAATTATAACATATACACAATATATAGTGAATTAGTTATTTGTAATAAATTTCGTCTTCCCAGATATCATAATACATTGTTGGTGGTTGCTCAAACCACTCTTTGATAATATAACCAACAGCGATGGCTAATAAAACTATTCCTACGGACATAATTCCTCCTATTACTAATACTATTAAGAACTATACTACCAGATATAGTTTTTGTCAAGCCAGACTGAAAAAAAACCTGAACCTGAACTCCAGACAGCGAAACGACAAAATCGGCAAAAAACCTTTATTACTAGCCATTATTGTCGTACTGACTGTGTAAACCTGATGCAAAACAACAAAACACAACATCTGGGGGGTAAAGGACACATACCACTATATATAGTGTGGAAAACTAGGAAAAGACACAATTCTCCTGTTACCCTTGCGAAACCAAGCCCTATAGGGTCGCGGTCAAACTTGATTTAGGCATAACTCACCTATTGCAGTACCAAAAAGCAAGTTTATACTAGCTTTCTAACAATCTATTTAAGGCCTATAGATACTATAAGGCGTTCCGAAGAACGCCCTAACTACCTATAGAGTATTCAGTTCTAAGAGTAGATTCTCCTTAGATATCTAAAGAGTATGTATAGAAGTACCACAGGCAACATAAGCACATAAAGCAATGCTTTGTATAAGTCTGGATACTCTACCATCGATATGAGTATTGCAGTTACAAATAAGGTTACTAAGAAGCCACCCATTGTAACTGTTAATAACTCCATTTAATTACCCCAATCTGTTATGTTCCAATCTGAATCATAATATTCTGAGTCACCATAATATGGGTCGTCATCATCATATTGGTCAACCATACCATCCGCAACGAATTCTGAGATAGCATCACGTATAGTATCTTGGTCAAGTTCGTCACCTTCATTGAGATAACCATCATCAATTAAGGTTCCGACTGTTATAGTATGAGATACATTATATGTAACCATTTGAGTTTCGGTTACACTTGTCTCAAAACTAACCTCTCTATCTCTTTCGATAGGTGCAGGTTCTTCTGAGTCGATTAGCCAGGCTGGAACGCCTGGGTCTCCATGTCTAACCATTTTAGACTCTCCCTTCTGCGTGTGCGATAGAATCTACAAACAACGCTTTGTAAGCATCAACTTCTTCCAACATTGTTTTGCTTCTATCTTTTCTAGTGACACAACCGATACCATTGTAATGTCTACGCAAGTATCTCTTAAGTTCTGGCCATCTATTTTGCTCATTAACAAACTGTACAAATTTGTCAACATCAAAGATGTCCAATACTTTAGTAACGTCAGTATATGCTAACTGCTCAATCATGTATGTATAGTTATACATAGCATTGAGGAAGCTAGTACGCATAATTGCACGCTCTGAGCTATAAGTACCTTTAGGGAACCTAAGCTCAATAGTATTGTGACGTGTTCTCATTACAATGTAGTTTCTAGTTGTATTAAGTCCACGTCTGTTATCACGTGATATGTCACTAAATAGTGTTTCAACACTAGGTAGTCTGTACCATCTAGCCCAACCACCAAGCTTGCGTTGTCCAATCAATTGAATGAACCTTGCAGCTCTTTCTGGGCTATGGTGTCCTTGAACATATAACCTTGCATCAGCAAAATGCTCAATCAACTTGTAGAATAGAACAAGTTGTTGGTCGCTGAATGCACCAAGTGGTATATGCATATGACCACCAGTATTTTCACCATAATGGCCTTGCCATAGGTATGTACTGAATGTTGCTTCGAACACACTATAAGCGTTTGATTCTCTAGCAAAATCAGGTGTCATAGGTGCGAACACAAACTCACGGCCACCATTATTAAGTGAACCATCAGTCTTAACAGTACACATAGGCTTGTATCTAAATTGTTCCCAACCTTTAGTAGTAGATTGGTTTCTTAGATAGTTGCGAATGTTTCTATTAGCTTTCGCCACAACAATGTTGAACTCTAAGTCTTGGTCACTTCTATTCAATGAGTGAATCACAGACCCATCTTCAACTTCTAGTTCTGACTCAAAACCAACTGGTAGGCCATAGCGTACCAATTGCTCTCGCAATGGTCTGAGCTCATCTGGTTGAATAGATATGCTATCAATAGGAGCATATAAATTACCATTAAGCCCATAAACCATAGACCTACCTGCTAATTGTTCAGTGCCTAAGCGTTGTTCTCTGCTAAAGAAATCACGCTCTGGCGCATCAACACGTACTCTGTTGCCTTTCGGCTTTAGTGTAGCCACTGTCTTAGTCCTTTCCGAACAACTTCTGTTGTTCTATAATTAGTGCTTCTTGTGCTGTGATGTCTTCTTCATCCTCAACACTTCCAGTTATGAACCAGTCTTCACTAATGTCATCTGCACTTTCTGGAATATAATATTTAGGGTCATCGACCTCAATATCAATTGCTTCCAAATGCTCGCCGTCTGTATAATTTACACAGTCGGCTCCACAATCTGGCCAGTATTGGTTGACGTCCATCTCAGCATTGCACTTCTGACATTTAATCTTATTGTCACGTACATGCCATTGGAAGTCTTCCATCATGTCTTGTGGAGCATCATAACCATAAGCCACCATCATTTCCACAATCATGTCAGCACATTCTTCGTCTGACCATGCATCCTGTGGGATAAGACCCCATTGGTCGCATAATTCAACATCGAATAGCTGAATAGTAGCTTCTGGTTCGTCACCAATTGTGCATGAAGCACCTTGGTCACGATTGACTGGCTTAGACTTAGCTGGTTCTGTTAGTTTATTGACGTAGGACTTAGTACCCCACTTCATCTTGGCTGAATACTCCAAGTATGAATCGTTTGAATACCAAACGCCATCTGACCACTCACCACTAGCCTCGTTGATAATGTAGGAATCTCTACGCAACTTAGGATTAGCTGTGAGAATGACTAGCTTGTTATAGCTACCAATCACATTACCCAAGTGGTCGATGTACCTACTGTCATCAAGTGCAGTTAGTTTCTGGTACTGCAAGAACGTTTCATTAAAGTAACGAGTGTCACTTATGTCACGCTTTGCAGGTGGATGAAACTGATGTGGCAATATACCGTTGTGTGCAAATACTGTTTGAGTATCTACATTGAACGGATGATTATTATCCATACATACTGAACCATGAGTTGCTATTCTCATGTGAACAAGTACGTCAGCATCATCACCATATTTGTCAATTACTTCGTTGAACTTACTAATAAATGGTTTAAGTTTCATAGTCTTAAAGACTCGAATCTTACCTTTATCATCAATCCAACTAATGCCACCACCATCACTATTATGTTTCCACATAGTTTCAAGTGTTGCATTGTCTATTTTTGCACCCTTAGGGATGCTTGCTATTATACACATTAGAGTGTACCTCCTTCTTCTGTTATTAATTCCAGAGTGTCAAGATGGTCAACGACCATTCCACGCTCTGTTGTATCAGCAAACAACCTACTTAGGTCGTAGCTGTTTGTTTCTCTACCAAGCTTGATAAGGTTTTGGTATCTGTTTCTATTACCTTCTGTTGATAATATATAGAACCATAGCTTATCATCCCAGTAGCTAACTGTCAAATCGTTGAAGAACTCACGATAAAAACCGTTTTGTTCTCCATCGGTTGTGTTGTAATATGGCAATTCAGAAGCAACTAAGTTCTTAGTCATTCTGTAAACTGCATCTACAAACTCAACTCTAGCTAGGACTCTGTCCTTGACAGTAGTAGAGTTGAAATATCTAAGCTCGATAGTATTCTCTTTAACTAAGTTAAAGCCATCATACTTACCATCGCCACCTCTATCAGTACGTCTACGTAAAGCAGTTGCTGCAATAATATCATTTGTATTACTGAGCACTCTGTTTCTACGCTCATGATATGGCATGCGCCAGTGAGCCCATCTATCTGAATGTCTCTGAGCAACTTTGTACAACAAAGTATTCTCAGATGCAACTTGACCATCATTTATAAATACATCATGTTGTCTCATGAAGTAATCAATGAAAGCCCAAAGATGTCCAGTAGTAAATGCATCATGGTCAATATGTATATGAATACCATTGCCAAAGTTTCTACCTCCACCTTCGTTGAACATTGCAACATATTTGTCTTTCAACAATTGCCAGAAGTCATCTGGTACTTGTTGCCATGCATCTAGGTTCATTGGTTGTGTAACAACCTCTTGACCCCAAGCAGAACCAGAGTCAACTGAACTATCTTTGACTCGGTATGCTAACTGAACGCGTGAGCGTTGTACTTCACTCCATGCTGGGTGAAAGAGCTCAATTAGTCTACGATGTGTATTTTCCATATCGTTTGCATCTTGATGCTCATTTCTTCTACCAACAATCTCTAACTCCATACCATAGAATGGACCCATCTCTGAGTTTATGATATGTGATTGAGTAATAGGACTTCCACTACTCATAGAGCGAGAAAATGTCATCGATTGTTGATTAGACATTAGCTCTGTGTTGGTCCAAGTAATTTGTCCAACAGGCTTAATCAATCTACCATCTGAATGTGTAGATGTACTAACCTGCCAAACAGGGAATGTAAAGTCCCAACTATTTTTCTCTAGATTCATCTCTGGTAATCCATGTCGAATTACATGTATAGGTGTTCTAGATACTCGTATCACTCTTCTGAGATTTGGTCTAGCTGACCCATTGTATCTTTGAGATAGATAATTCGAGAATTGACTCGCATCATATATCGTAAGGAACATGCTGTGGTCATATATGCTATTACCATCATCATCTTGAGTAGCAAGGTCTTCATCAAAATACAGTGCGGTGTATCCTGTTGAACGTACTAGACCTTGTTCAAGGTCATCGGCATTCATATCCAATGTCTCTTCTCTAGTGAATAGTTGGAATCCACCATCTTGTAATATATCCCAAGCTTGTACTGACTCTGCTTCACCCATATCAGAATATGAATACCAGTCAAAGGTATTACCGACATGGCCAATAGACTCATATGCACATTCATCAGGTCTAAAGATATCCTCTTCTGAAGCCCATGATAAATACTTCCTAGCTTCAAGACTAAGTTCCACTGTTGGACCATAGTTGTTCTCTTCTAAGAAGTCACATGGATAGGCTGTCACGTCTTCCCATTGATAGGCAGATGAGTTTCTAGTTGTAGGAACTCTACGCCAGAAAGGAACTAGTGTTTGATTATAAATCCAACCAGTTCTATCCCCATCTTCGTCCATCATGATTGAACGTAGGAATTGCCTTGTAGGTCTTTGCTCACGACCGACACCGTAAGGGAATCTTACGAATGCATTGGTATGTGGGTCAAAGCCAGCAGTATATGTAGATGCACATAGAAAGCAGATTGAGTATCTGCTTGCATTGCGCTCCATGTTAATTGCAAACACAGTATTGTTTTTGTTAACATGTGACATACATATTTTGCATTCCTTATACTGTCTGAGACTACTACGAGTACTAGGCTTGTAGATAACTTGTTCAAAGATGTCCCACTTGAACGTATCGTAGTAACCCCAGAATGGAGTAGCTTCTTCGTTCAATGAATAGGATATATTGTGACTAATCTTAGTCACACCATCTTCAAAGTAAGGAATGATGTAAGACGTTGAGAAACATCTATCTACGCCATTCTCATCTTGAATGATTGTGAATATATAGTAGATATTACTCGCTGCTACATCTTGAGCATTTTGTCTGTAGTACTTATGTTTAATACTGTTATTAAACGGATTACTAAGAAACCTCTGCTGAAATTGCTTTTCAAGGCTTTCAGCTACTTTATACAAGTAATAAGGTTGCTCAACTATACCTGCGTTATTAAATGAACTAGCAGGAACCTGACGAGTTTCGTTCATGTTAGCAAAAGCATTAGCTAATCTATGAATCTCGTCATGTTCATGATGAACAGTCCTACCCAATAGTGGAGTAGGGTCTTCATTTTCTGCACGACTTTTAATACAACTACACATAGTAAGCATACGTTGTATGTTCTTATGTGATACGATATAGATTTTAGACTCAGACCAAAGGCCGTAGTCTATAACGTCTGTATCAGTTCTTTCACTATAAGGAACCCTATAGTCTGCTACTTCGTGTAAGTGCTGGTTTCTCAACCTGTCATACAGATAATCCCAGTTAATATCAGCATCGGTAATGTTACCTCTGTTGTGATATGTGGTTTCATCATGTAATGAGAACAAAGTTGGAAACTGTTCTTTTACTTCTGTAATGGAATTAAGTGTCCAAAACATATTATTTTCTCCTTCCCTGTGCTACTGCATTTCTGCTAATAACACTGTTATGTATTGATATATTGCTATTAAGAATAACAGATATCTATACAAAGGTCAAGTAGTTTATCTACTTAACGTTTGTCATCACCTGCTTCCCATCCAAGCATTGCCTGCTCGAATTCAGCATCAAAGGCTAAACCCTCCTGCTGTGTTTGAGATAATTCATTCTCAATTTCTGCAACGTAGCGTCTGACAAGCTTACCTGTGTAACCTTTACGTCTCCACTCGCTGGTTTTTAGACCAAAGACATGATACTTCTTGCCTTTACTGTCTGTATGGTCGAACCATTTGTAACAATCTGATATATCCATATCTTCTGGAATATCATTTAAGTTAGCTGGTACGTGTAACCATCTGGCTTTGCCTCCACTAACTGCGTTAGCTTTGACTTTACCATCTGGTTTTAACTCCAACTCCCCTCTTAGATAAGCTCCCATGAACTCATCTAATGAGTAGGAATTAGAGGCTTTAGCTGCGGAGTCAATGACTCCCTTGCGATTAGCCACTATTGGCCTCCTTTACTCTGAGAATATCATCCACTGCATGTAGAACATCAGCGTAATTCATTCCCTGCATTTCCCTGATTGCGTCAGGATTCGCGTCTAAGTAAGATAAAATCTCCTTAAACCTCTTATTAGATAAACGAACTGGGTTCGTCATATTACTTCTATTCCTTTCCTGTTAACTGTAGAATCCGAAATTGAATTCTCACCATGCTAACACTGTTTTGTTTAGGGGTAACATTCCTCTAGACCACTGAAACTTGGTTTACAGGAATGCTACCCCAGAGTTAGCTATTATCCTTTGAACATGCGTTTACCTAACTTGTTAGCTAAGTACATGCATGTACCTTGAAACATTATAAGAAATGCCCATGCACTAACATTTAAGTTAAGCAAACCTAGTACAAATTCCTCTATGAATATTGCACCCATTAGAACCTCCTTCCATATTTCTTCTGTTCATTTTTCTGAGCTCTAATTATTAGTAATAATCCTATTACTCCTAATAATCCTATGTATAAAGGGAACATTTGTTACCTTCCTTTCTAGATTGATGTTACTTACATTTGCAGTACTGACTTACGTCAGACTTACAAATGTTTGAGTCTTTACATTCACGACACACATCATCACCTTTGAACCATTGTGATTCAGGCAACATGTGTTCGCAATGATAGCAATTCAACATTTGCTAACTCCTTTCTCCTATTGATAGCTTATTCTTATGTGCGAAATTGACTAACTCGTCCATCGCATGATACCTACACAGCACTTTTCCTTTCTCCAGATTGGACTGGATATATGGAGGAAAGCTACATCTCTCCTCAGTGTGTGTTGGATTATTTCTGATACATTTCATATCAATTGTTCCTTTCTGTTATTACTCCCACTCAACCCAAGATATTACTCTTGGAAAGTGTTTGATAATTCCTTCAGCTCCAGGTAATGACAAGAATCGTTCTCTGTCATATTCCCAGAACAGGTACAAGTCTTTGACTTTGTCGTCAAAGATAAGCTCTTTGTATGACACCAACATTGGTTGGTGAGATTCAGCTTTTTCTTTTGTATAATCCACTAAGAATGGATTAGTAAAGTCAAGCTGTTTCTCTGCAATCATCTGAGCTAATATCCAGTAATCATGGATAAGTTGCCCAGTATCATGCAGGCCAAGGTCATACTCAGCTGCTTTAACTATTGCTAGTTTGCTATATAATGTGGAAAAGTCTCCCCACTTCATATTATTTCACCTCCTTCTTATCTGTTCCAATGGTTTTGGTCCAACCTGGGAAGAAATGGTTTACTATTCCATTCTCTCCAGTTAGTCCGTGTATTACTAATGCACTGAATAGTGCAACTCCGATTAACTCTTCCATGAGTTTATCCTTTCTGTTAATGCACGTGCTTCATCTTCAACACGTACTCTTTCTTTTATTATTTTGTTTAGTACTGATTGGTGAACATGCACCATACTAAACTTAACTTCATCATCCAGTAAGTCCCAATACTCTTCAATTGTATCGTTACTCATAATCTGTTTGTAGAAGTCGTTGTACAAGCTAATGTAAGCTGAGTTCCAATCAAAGTCAATAAACTTATCGTTTACATATTCTCTGTAGTTAAACAACTCACCATATGTTTCTTTCTCAACAATGATGCTGGTATCAAATACAATAACTTGTCTCATGTGTAGGTCATACACATCAGAATAGTTATCGAAGAAGTTTTGAGTAATATACATAGCTTTGTAGTTCTCTTGTATGTAATCCCATGCATGATAGTCTTTGTAATGTTCAAGAGCACCAACCATCTTAATTTTATCTATAAGAGTATCTCTTTCTTCTTTAGTAAGTCGGTCTTTGTTAACGTCAGGCTTACCTATTTCCTTTCTAAAGTCTTTCTCAACAACACTAGACAACCTAGCAAGTTGTTCTGTCTTACGACCATGCTCAAAGTTAGGATTAGGTAAATCGTCTATAGTATTGATTATATAAACATCGTTTTCGTTACACTCTATTGTTAGTTTGTGTCTAAAGTTCCAGTTCTTCTCTGTAACCATGTCTTTATAAATTCTTTCTGCTTTGTTGACACCTTTAAATCTCCAGTCCATGTACTCATTGCCAAAGCCTAAGTAAAGACCAGCAGGCTTCCAAGTAGGCCATCTGGACTTAACATTCCAGTTAGAAAACTCAGTACCTTTGTATTTCTCTGGTCTCCACCTGATGAAGTCTGACTTACTGAAGTGTGTTAAATTAATCGTAATCATTTCATTATTAGAATCAGCATGGAAGTTGGTTTTGCCTAAAGCCATTTTCTCCTCCTTGTTAGCCACTGTATGTTTCACTTTCTGTAAGGTCTTGCATTGGGTAGTGAACCTTGATTTCCCTTACTCTCTTGCCAGTCTGTCTAGCATAAGCTGCTGCGTAGATTCGGCATTGGTTGAGGTGAGCTTGTATGTCTTGCTCTGTAAGCTTGCTGTAGTTCTTATAGTCAATCACTGTGAAGCTGTCATCACTGTGTAGCTCGATAAGGTCAGCAGAACCTTCGTACAAGATACCAGCAACTGGTGCCTTAACTACATGCTCTGTAAGATACTCTGCGTTGTGGTCAATGATTCCAAGGAATCTATTGAATAAAGTTACTGCGTAACTTTCCTCAACTTCGTTGAGTTCGATGACTACGTCATCGTCAAGCTTGCTTTTAGCTAATGTGTAATCACTTAGCTTGTGATTAACTGCAGCCTCAAACACTTCGTGCATGTATGAACCAAACTCTGTCATGTTAGCTTCGAAACCTTCTGGTTTATCTGCTGTGTGTAGAACTTGGTTGTCATACTCACCAAGTCTGTATGACATCTTTGATGGTGAAGCAGGAACTTGGTTCTCCTGTTGCATTCTGTAGTAATTTGTGTACATCATTTCCATATCATTCTCACCATCGAACTGGGATTCCGCGAACCCGAGTTTGTCCCTTCGCTCATTCATAATGTCGTGCATAGTCATACTTGTTTCTCCTTAGGTAGGGGCCTCAGTAAATTAAAAGGCCTTTTTTACACTACCGTTTAAGTGGTCCGTACAAATTTTTTGGGTTTTCCAAATCCACCTCAGGTGTGCAAAATAGGCTAAAATTACCTTGTATATGGGTAGAAAGACTAAATTAACTCCTGAAATTCAAGAGACCATATGTAATTGGCTTAAATTAGGCTATTACCAAGAAGATGCAGCCGTTATGGCTGGTATTGCTCCGTCTACTTTCTATGATTGGCTTAAAAAAGGCGCAGAAGAAGACAGTAAGCAAGAGGAAATAAAGGCCTTGACTGATGGAGGTACCTCTTTACCTGCAATTCCTGAGGGTAGTGACCTAGAGGTTGCTTATATTTATTCGGAGTTTTCGGAGGCTGTAGCAAGGGCTCGAGCTGAGGCTGAGGGTGCTCATATAAAAAACATTAGAAGAGCTGCTGATAATGGGACATGGCAAGCTAGTGCTTGGTTCTTAGAGCGAAGTTTTCCTAAGAAGTGGGGTAAGAGGTCATCTCTAGAAATAGACGCACAGGGAGATGAACCTATTAAATTTCAGATTTCATACGGAGACTAAGTGGTCCGCGCATTTTTTTTGGGTTTTTCCTGCCCATCCCAAAATAATTATCTTTATATCGAACATTTGTTCGAACATACTATATAGCCTTTATTTTGTCTTAATAGTCCTAGCATTGCATAGCCATCCTGTAGTTAAATCTACTTATGGAAAAATATGACTTACATAGTGACTTAGATGATGTTATGTCTGTACCTGGGTTTTATAAGAAAAAAAACGATTTGCATAATTTTCAATACCTGCTATACTGTTAATAGTACTAATAACAGGAGGTATTATAAATGAAGTCAAATAAAGACTTAGAGAACTTACTTGATTGGAAAGTTAAGTCTAAGACAAAATCTAAAAGAGCAAGTGTATGGGTTACTTGTAAAGGTTGTGGCAAAAAATTCAATGGAGAAACTAGATTAGAATGGCACTTAGAAGATACTTTTCCAGAGTATAGGTTGCATAATTCTAAATTAACTTGTTATAAACAATACGAATAAACAAACGAAAGGAGGATGAAATGGCATTATATGAAATGAATGAATCAGTAGCTAGGCATATTGTAGCTATAGCATACGAAGTCTTTAAACCAGACTTTCATCAATCTCAGGGAATGTCCAAGTTCATACAAGAACTAGACAAAGAGTTCAATATTAATTACAAAGATGAATAATATTAATTAATATGTTAAATACCCCTGCTTTTTAGTGGGGGTATTTTTTTATATGTGATATTATCGATTATGGGTAAAATAATAGAAACTAAACAATGTTGGAGATGTCTAAAACTTAAAAAAGAAACTGATTTTGCACTTAAATATGATGTTCTTAGAAATAAAAGACTCAATATGTGTGAAGAGTGCATTAAAGAAGAGGCTAAAGTGTTAGGTGAATCAGTACAGGAAATAAGAGGTATTTACGTATATATGCAAGCTAACTTTAAATATCTTGATAAAAGTATGTATAAAAGGTTTTGGGAAAAAGCTATTCAGAAATCAATTTAGCCAAATAGCCTAAGCATAGACCTAGTACTATTGCCCAGATTATTTCAAACCACGGCATTGTTCACAATAATCGCTTCTACCCATATAGTAGAAATAGTAAGAACAACCTTCTTTTGCACATTTTGTCATATAGTCGTCATATTTATTTGAAACTTCATCTTTATTTGAAACTTCATCAACTATATTGATTCTAAAAGTAATACTCATATTTAATTACATTGCTACTGTGTTAACAAGTACGACCAAAGCACTAACTGCAACAATCCATCCAGAGACTTCACCTCTTGACATTTTGCTATTAACTTTTTCGTGTAAATCGTCAATTCTTTCATTTATTTCTTTTTGTCCATCTAATATCATTACCAACATTTCCTTCTGCGTAAAACCATTACCATTATTTTCTGAACTAGGCATTACATTTCCTTCCAGTTTTTGCAAAATTCTGAACCATATTCATGATTACATATTTGAATTACTGTCCCCACATCGTTTATATATTTAGCGCACATTACTTTTTCCTATCTAATTTACTAAAAGCTTCGTTGATTTCATCTATAGTTAGCTTTCCGTCATCTAAAAATGCTCTTGCTAAATCTTCAGAAACCTTTACTACTCCGAGTGTACCAGCTAATATTACAGCATCTAGTATTTCAATACCAACTAATGTACCAGCACCTATTGTTGCTAAACCATTAGCGGTAAATGTAGCAATCATACGCCAAAATATTTGCTTTATTTTAGCCCAAGTAGATAATTTCTTTTTAGCCATTTTTACAACAGTCGTTGTTACAATCTGGTTTTATTTTCTTTTCTCCAGAAATATAACCTGCGATAATACCAACCATACCTGTTATAGACATTTGTAATAATTCTATAACGCTATCATCAGGTCCTTTACCTTCTTTTAGCGATACATAGAAATCTCCAATTACAATTACAGCAAGTAAAGCCATTAAGCCGATAGTCATAACCATTACTGTTTTATCTTTCATTACATTCTTCATTAGTCTCTCATCCTTATGGTTGCTAACCATATAACCATGCTCAATACTATTGCAAGTCCTACAATATCTTGTGCAGTACCTGTTAATGTAAACCAAGCAATAAAAAAGCCTAAGATGGTAAATATCTGAGCTATCGATTCTTTTATTATGTCAATTATGAACTTCAATTAAAATCTCCTAGTCATTAATGCACCAGCAGAAGAAATTATTTGGGAAGCGATGATTACTGGAACAACTACTTCCTGTGCTTTCTCTTTCTGGTCGCTTGTCATATCAGAACCCACAGAGCTCCAGTCCATCTCTCCTATATTAACATCAATTAACGAACCTAATGGGTTTTCAAGAAATGCCTCTACTTGTACCTCAGTAATAACATCAGCTAATGTGTAATTCTCAACATCTTTGTTTTCTATAGCTCTATCCACATACTCATTGACAGCAGTAGCTATATTTTCTTCTTTTGTAGCCTGTTCTGCAATTATCTCAACATCTTTAGCAGCAGTTTCCTCATCTTTAAAACCAAGAACTTTACCTACTTCAACTTTTTCTTCTTCAGATAATTCAGCTACAGTTTCAGGTTTAGTAACTTCTTTAACAACAGCTTTAACAACTGCTTTAGTAGTATTATCAGCAGTAGCTAGGTTTTGTACTGATACTTTAGCTACCTCTTTAACAACTTCGACTTTCTTTTCTTTAGGTAGTTCTTTAACAGCTTGTTCTACTTTAGCTTCAAATTCCTCAACAGGTTCATCTTCGACAACTTCAATGACAACAATCTCTTTAACAGCTTCTTCAGTCTCAGTGACAAGTTCTTCTATTTCTTCGTCTGTGAGTTGTACCTCTGTATCTCCCTCCTCACTAGGAAGTGGGTCGGTCTCAATCGGTTCAAGTCCAATTTCTTCATCTGGGAAATCTTCTTTGATAGGTTCAACTTCTTCAATAATTTCCACAGGCTTATCATCAATAGGCTCTTCTTCAATAATCTCTTCATCTTTTAATTCTTCGGTAGGAATATCAACCACAGGAGTGTCATCCACAAAATCGTCTTTGATATCAGTTTTGTCATCTTCCAAAATTTCTTCATCTTTAACCTCTTCTACAATTATAATCTCTTCAACAATTTCTTCTACGATTTCTTCCTCGACAACAATTTCTTCTACGATTTCTGGGATAGTTGTTGTAGTAGTAGATTCGTATAGAGCTTTATTATATGCTTCACAATCGCCACGCTCTAAAGCAACATTAGTAACATAGCAACCCCATTTATCTTCATTAGCCTTACGCTCATTGTCACGCTCAACATCTCCTTGCG
>Ga0208899_1000599_pt1 | contig 26916 bp, 41 predicted proteins | sample VirMetDEL_Nov_24_FD_184518 | JGI IMG/M metagenome (GOLD analysis project Ga0208899, IMG submission 184518) | Aqueous microbial communities from the Delaware River and Bay under freshwater to marine salinity gradient to study organic matter... | ecosystem: Environmental > Aquatic > Marine >... | reverse complement strand
GTGTACGTTTGCGGTGTCCATCATGCTTAGTGGCCCGCCTATTTTATTTTTATTTTTTATTTTTATTTTTCTCTAGCATAGCCTCCTCCTTACGTCTTCTAGCACGTTCCCACGCTGTCTTCTGTCTATGGTGTTTGCTGCATAATGTCATAAGGTTGTCTTCGCTTAACATTTCTCCCCCGTCATTTATTTCTTTTATATGGTCTACCTCTTTGCCTTCTACTATCCTTCCTTCCTCTTCGCACCATTTACACAGCGGGTTATTTTTAAAGTACCAGGCGCGTAAGGTCTTCCATTTTTTACTGGAATAGAATTGTCTGTTCTTTGATTCGTGCTTCTTGCTGTCAAACTTTGCAAAGCTTTTAACCTTGCTTAGCTTAACCCACTTAGGTTGTTTCTTCTCTGGTAGCTTCGGCACGTTAATTGATAGCTTTTAAATATTCTGCGTCGTCAGCCTCATGCTCAAAGCTAAACTTAATTTGCGGCGCACATTCGCCTTCTACCCATTCATGTACTGTACTAAACAATAAGCTGATTGCTCTCTCTTGTGCTTCTGTAAAGTCGTCGTCTTCTTTAAGACTTACCTCTGCTGTTATTGTTGCTGTTAGTTTCATTTCCTTTTATTATGTAATACAATAAGCCTGCTAACCCAATTGGAATTGCAACTATTGCTGTTATTATTCTCGCTAAGATTCTTTTCATTTGTATAATGTTTTTAGGTCTTCAATTGAAATTTCTGTAATGTCAGCGCTATAATTTTCGTGGTGCTTTTCTGTTTGTTCTTCGTCGTAATTGTAATTTGTAGCAACGCCAAACATTAATTGGAAGCCAATATCTGAGTTTATTATTTTAGGTATCTCTAACCTCAAGTCGTCATGTTCTTGTCCTTCTCTCTTCCATATTACCTGGTGTTTAGTCGCGCGTGCCATCAATAGCTATTTTATACTTCTCAATGATTCTATTCATTTGTGCGTCATACCACAAAGTAAAGTCGAATTCCTGGGCTTTTGGCGAGCTTTCCCAAACTCTATACAATACCGCTCTTAACCGTTGACTTGGTGTCTTGCCATTAAATTCATAGTCAGTTGTAAATTCTTCAACCGCATTCAGCTCCTCTTCTGTTATTTTATCGTCTGAGCTTATTAAAACCATGCCAGGTTTCTTTCTTAATTGAAAGACTCGCATCATAGTTTCTTCTGGTAGTTCTTGAGTGTGAATAGTTAAAGACAAACTCCCGTCGGCTAATGTCGAAACTTTCGCAATGCCTCCTTCAAATATTACAGATTTTTTCATAATAGTAACCCTAACATTTTATCAATATTGCTTTCTAAGCTTTGAATAGTGTTTGCATAAGCTATAACGCTATCCCTGGAGCCATTAAGGCTTGTTTCTGGAGCTTTTGCTTTGTTTAAGGCTTTTCCTCTACCTTTAACATACTTAAGCTGATTAGGCTTCTTTATGTAGTGCCCTGGATATTTGCTTCTAATTTTTTCTAGTCTGTTCATTCCGTAATTTATAAAAAAGAATTTTAAATAATGCGATTGTCGTTATAAGTTTTAAACGCTTTCGTGTTAACCCAAATTTTTTAGTTTTTCTTTTATCTCTTCAATTTTCATTTCATAATCACCACGACTAAGCTTAGTTATTTCGTGCGATTTGATTTGTAACTCTTCCGCTGTTCCTGGTCCATGTTGGTTGTCAAGATAAACCGAAAACTTGTATTGTTCTCCTGCTCGAAAGCAATTGCAAGCCACACATTGCACTTGAACGTTAACCTCGTCCCATCTCAAAGAATGGTGGCGGCGACTCATGAAGTGGCCTGCCTGAAGGTTTTTCCAGTGGTCTACTTTCCCACAAGTCACACACTTAGATTGTCCTGCGTGGTCTGCATATCGCCTTCTCACATACTCGCTAAATAGCTTATCGAGTTTTGTTTTTAGTTTGCTTATTGTTATCTTTTTCAAAGTCTAATTGTATTTGGTTAACCTCAATTTTTTTAAGTATAATCGGTTTGCAGTTCCCGTTAATTATATTGTCATAACCTTTAAGCATTTTTAAATTGCCGATAGTAGCCCCTTTCGTTAAAGTAAGAAAAGGGTACCAGTTAACAAAGTTTTTTAGTTTCGGGTATGCCATTACTTTTAACGGGTTTCCCTTCATATCTTCAAAAAAGATATAAAAGAAAGTTCCACCGTGTCTACTTTTTCTTTGTTGTATTCCCTTAAATATAGCTTCTAATACCATAAGTCTGTTTGTTTATTTTGCTTTGTCCTGTTTTTTTAAGGTCCAGCCGGTTAGTAAATAATACACGTCCCACTCACTTTTTTTGTTCATTGCTTTTGTGAGTTTGTACATGTTTTCAACTGTCACGTTCTCGCGCTCAGCTAATTCATTTTTGTAGTGCTGTCTATTCTTTTTCGAATGTTCCATTGACCATTTTGCCTTTTCGGTTTGCAATTTCAGTATACGCCATTTCAATACAGTGTTCAATTGAAACACCACCAAGCTCAGCAAGATTTGTTAGCACCACAACACAGTCTCCAATTGCGTCAACAAATTCCTCTTTGTCGTTTTTCAGTATTGCCTGCGATAATTCGCCAGCCTCTTCAAATAATTTTAAGCATTGAGTTTTTGTGTCTCCGTCTCTGTAAATTCCGCGCTGTTTTGCCCAGCCTCTAATTAGTTCAAATGTTTGATTTCTGTTCATTTTTTTATTGATTTTAGTTAATTTATTACACTTCGTTTAAGGCTGTTTTAAAGCCGTTTAAGAGACTTTCACCTCTCTGGAGTATGTTACCCCTCAAATTCTTTGTTTGTTTATTACGGTCATTTCCCTTGATAGGAGTTTCTAACAAATTAGTGGAGCTTTGATAAACGCGTTATGCTTATAATTTACTACACTAAAGTTCTCTGGTTTGTGAATATTCCACTCCTCAACTAATAGCTCAGGAGCCTCCTGATGAATGTCTTGTTCAACTACTGCTTGAGCCATTTTTTCGTGCTCTAAATACAAATGAGCATTAGCAATTGACAAATATAATTTTCTTGGTGTTAGCCCTGTTTTGTGTGCAATGTAGTGTGCAAACATTGCTCCAACGATAATATCAAACGGCAGACCTAAAAATATGTCTGAGCTTCTAAAGTTCATTACTGTATGCAATTCAGTTCCAATTTTATAAAAGTTAAAACCAGTATAACAACAAGGCAGAGTTTGCTCTTCTAAGTCTGACGGGTTCCATAAAGTCATATAAGCTCTACGAGAATGCTCTTGACTTTTTAGCTGGTCAACAACATAGTTCAATTGGTCTTTATGCCCATTAAAGTTTCTTAATTGATAGCCGTAAGATTTTGGAATTATGTTTTCGTCGTTTGCCCAGTTGTTCCACCAATAAATTTTATTCTCGTTTAAAAAGTTAAGGTCTTCTCTTCCTGCAGCTATCCAACAAAATTCAGCTATTGCTTTTTTCCACAATACTTTTTTCAATGTAATAACAGGGAAGCCTTTAGCCAGGTCAATTTCCATTGATTCATTTATTAAGGGTTTTATTCCTCCATTGCGGCCCGTTACAGTAACTTTAGACGCTAAAGCTTTTTCAAGCAATTCTTTGTATGCAATATCGTATTCCATTTTATTTGTTTTTAAAGTTATCAAGTCCAGCAACATAACCGCAAATGTCAAGCAACGTGTCTTGTTTAGTTTGATAAGCTAAGCGAGAAACTTTTAAAGCAATCATACATTTGTACATATCTTCAGCTGTTATATTCTTATTCGTTAACTCGCTTGCAACTACAGCAGCTTTAGCCATTGATTCATTCATGGGCCCGTACTGTCTTTGTTTTTCTCCAGCTTGCTCGTTAATTAATTTGTTTGCTTCCAGTAGTATATTCATTCCCTATTTTTTTTGATTTGTTAATTGTTTTTTCTATTTGTTTTTGTCTTGCTTTGTAATTCTGAAATTCGGTTAATTGGTTTGTTTGTCTTTTAAGCATTGCATTTTTTTTATAGTCTTTTAGCCATACGTTCCAGGTTCTAACATTAACGAAACAACTTGGGCCGTCGTCAGCATTTCTTGTTCCCTTAACAAATGCAAAAATAACCTCCTCTAAAGTTAAACCTCCGTAGAAATTTATAAGGTCGTCATATAACAACCCAGCCATTAAAACTATTTGTTCTTTTTCAGGTCTTTGACCTAGCTCTAAATATGTTTTGCCAATTAAGTCAACACAGTCAAGCTTAAGCTGCTTTTGGTCGTGTTTAAAGCGATGAAATATTTTTTCTGTCTTATCCATTTAATTCTGTTTGTTTATTAGTTCACGAGCTTCTTGCCAGTTATTGTATGAGCTTTCAATTTTAGAAGTAGTACCCTCATTTTTTTTAAGCTCGAAAAAACCTTTCCAACCATTCTCGACTGACTGCTCAATTATTTTCATTTGAATTTCCTGGTCTCCATTGGATATTCTTAAAAGCTTTTTCAAAGCTGCTTTTTCGCCCATAGGTTTATAAGTAACCCTGTAAGTTTCTTTTCTATATTTTTTCCAATATTCCCAAGCTTCAACATTGATATTCAAATCATTCAAAAAGTCAATGTATTTATCTTTAGTATTTAATTGAATTAAGTTATTAGTCTTATTAGTATTTAATAGCTGTGCGTTTTGTTCATGTGCATTTTCTACATGAACGTTTTCTACATGTGCGTTTTGCACATCTGGTTTTTCAAACACCATATACTCCCAAGACTGTATCTTGCCTTTAATTCTAACTTGCTGACGCTTAACATATCCATGAGCAATAAGCTCCTTAAAAGCAGCGTAAACAGCTCGCTGGCCGTCTTTGTGCCATGTGCAAACTTCACTAACATACAGCTTCCAATTTTCAGGGACAGCTAACAAGTGACACAATAAACCTTTAGCTTTTAACGATAAATCTTTATTGAAAATAAATTCGTTATTTATCGTTGTAAAGTTTCGATTCTTTTCAACTTTGATTCTAATCATTGCCCATAAGTTTAGAATTTATTTCCTCAACTTTTTTTAAGTAGTATGTTTTCTCTTTCATTAAAATTGATTCGCTGTTAAAACCAGTGTCGTCAATTAAAGTGTTTTTGATTTGAATATAGTTGTTGCTATAGTGCTTATCGTACTTCATTAAAGTATTATGAACTTCTAGCTGGTGAATTATGGTAGCATGATTCTTACCGAAAAAACCACTAATGGTTTGGTAAGGGTAGCCATAAATCTCACGGATTAAAACATAACAAAAACGCCTCGCGTCAACTAAAGGTCTTATTCTGCTTTTATCCATTATAGATTCTTCACTAATAGAATTTACATAACTAACCGCCGTTAAGACGTTTTGCATGTTTCTATTTTTTTGTGTTGCAATCATTTCTTTTAAATTTTCTTTCATTACAATTCTGCTTTTATTAGTTCATAAATTCTTGGTGCTAATTCTCTTAGCTCTTTGAGTTTCTTTCTTGATTCTCTTTTAGCACTTTCTTTAACAGTTTTTGAAATATCTGTTCCAGTTGCTGCATTAATTATCAAATGAGACTCTTTTAAAATTCGGTCAATTCTTTCTTTCTTAGTCATAGGTTTCTAAAATATAGTCATCTTGTACTTGGTAGCCCTGCTTCCAAAGCTTTTTATACATGTTAGAACAATCTAACTGCGTTCCTTTAAAGATTACTTGATTATTTTCAAATTTAGCGTCTGAATAATATTTTAATAAACTCCAGTCAAAATTCCTAGCAACTCCGCTAAGCTTTGGGTTTTTTAAAACTAGGCACCACAAATGAACAACTTTATTGTCTGGAGGTGGAATAATTTTAAGGTCCCACCTTTTGTTTTTTGAGTCCAATAAAAAGTATTCATTTGCAGCACATTGATAATCTTGTGACACTTCAATATTATTTTTAAATTTAGGATAATTAAAAAAGGTCATACTAAAAAGGTAGGTCGTCTTCTTTTTTAAAGCCAGCTTTTTCAAGCATTGCAATTTTTTCGTTTGGTTCTTCAGCTCCCATAAGTACCCAGGCTGCAAACTTTTCTGCTTTGTTTTCAATATCTTCAACTGACAATGCACCTCCTTGCCATATCGCTACAGCGTGTCCTAAAGCGTTTTGGCGCACTATAAGCTCTTCTCTCGTGAATTTAGTATAAGTACCAGGCTTGTTGCTAGAAACCTCCTTAGAAGTCACCGTTTCAGCAAATTCAGCGTTCTGCGGTTTTATCTTCCAATAGCCATTTTGATTTTGGTCAGCTGTGTAATAAGCCTCTTGACCTTGAATAAATTTATTTTGATTATCTGACTTTGACGAATATTCGCCTGAGTCACCATTTTCAAAAGCAATTTCATACTTGTAAAAAGTTCCATACTGTTTAGAGTCATACGTGCCATTTGCTTGCACACTTTTAACGACTGATTTTTTAATATTCATTTTTGATAATTTTTAAATAGTTTATAGTTATTAAGTCTTGAATGAAAGCTTGCTCTGAAATAGTTCTGACAAAAGACTTGTCCCACTTGTAACAACGTTTTGCAAATTCATTCATAAAGTCTTGAACGTCTTCAGAAGGAATAAAGCACTGTCCCCTCATTTCAGCTACTAATTCAATAGCGTTTTTCGCTTTATAAGGAAGCTTGTTGCCTTCCAACTGAAAACATTCATTCATTGTTATTTGAGTTTTATAACCCATTAATTGTTATGGTATTTATTCTTAGCATGAAGATTCACAATAGCACGGTTTCTCAAAGCTTGATAATCTTCTTCTGACAAATTTAAAACCTGAGCCATTCCAGTTAAGTGAAATTTCACGCCGTTTTTATTTGCAAGCACTTTGTCTTTATTCATTCTAAAAATTTCGTTATTGATTTCTGTTTCAGAGAAGTGTTTTGAACCTCTTGTTCTACCGCGTTTTATTGCAGCTGTTTCAATTACCCCCTCAGGCACTTCAGTTGTTTCCTTAGAAAGCGTTAAACAGCTTTCACAAGTCTCTTCAAGCAAGTTAATGTAGTGCTCAATAACTTCTCTGTCGTGTTGGTCTAAGCCATATAAAATAGCTCCCAGTTTTCTTTGAATTACTTTTTCTGATTTTGTCATTTTAATATTTGTTAAGATTAATGTTTTGCCATAAGGCGTTCTGTTTGTTTTTATAGCGTCTTCTCGCTTTTATATGCTCAACCGATTTGTATTTTGAATGGGTTGGCAAACCGTTATACATTTGGTCATGATTCATTTCATGTGAAGCATAGCCTTCAAATAGCATATTCCAATAAGATTCTGAAGGGTCATAAATTCCTCTAGCATTTTGTTTTGTCATTTGGTAAATCATTATGCTTTCTGGTTTACCATTGAATAAAATTGGTTCATAGACTTTTCCGTAAAAACTAGGGAAGCCCTCAAGCCTGTCAAGAGACTTCTCGCATTCCTCAGTAATTAACCAGGCTGCTCCTTCAATTTTGTCTTGTAGCTTGCCGGTATAAATTACGTCGCCAACTCCACGGAATACAAATTTATAACCTTCTAAAGTTATCTTGCCTAAGCTTTTTGCAGCTGGGCACCTTCTTGCCATAGAATCTAAGTTAGTATTCATTCCATAAGCAAAGTACAATGTTTTCTTTCTGTTTGTCATTTTAATTAGTTTTAAAGAGTTTAAATAATGTTTGTTATAGTTTATATATTAAAAGCGAATAGGACTCCTTAAACGAGCCCTAAACGCCTCAGAGTGACTCACACTCTTCTGTTTGCTGTTGCCCATTCGAACACTCCAGAAACATCGTTGTTGAAGTGAGTAGCTCTGTTCATAAAGAACTTCATTACTTTTCTGTTTTGACCTCTTCCGAAAACTTCAGTAACTGAATGTTTGAATTCACCTTTAGTTTTTACAACGTGGTTTTTCTTTTTAACAACATCACACATGTTGCATAAAAGCACTATCCAGTTGCAAACTTTTTCAGCGTCAGTTGAACCACCGTGTTGTCTGAATTCTACAGTACCATATTTTCTGTAAGAGAATACATTTACAACTCTGTAGCGTGAGCTCATTACGTTTTCAACATCTCTAAAGTCTTCGCAAGAATTTAAGCGGTTCCAGATTCTGTTAATTTCAACTGGTCTTGCCCAACGGTTATTGTTTAAAGCTCTTCTTGAAGGTTGCATCACCATATCAATTTCTTCTTGGTGTTTAGCGTAAAACTTTATAAGGTTAGTTAAGTTAGTAGTTGAATAATCAGTAATGCCAACGTGAACATGTACACCGCAAGACTTGTTTACTTTGCAACCGTATTCAGTAATTAAGTTTAAGACTTGAGCCATTTTGTTTAAACCTTCTTGACCCTGTAGAATTGGAGAAACTAATTCCATTTTGTAACGTCCGCCATTCACTGTAGAATCGTCAACTAATTTCCAAGTTGAAATTACTTGGTGAGTATAACCCATATAAGAAGTAGGAATTCCAGCGTTACTTAATAAAGAAGCAATAGCACGTGGGCTTAAAGTCGAGTGACTCATTTCAATTTCTACTCCGAAAGTTCTGTTTGATTTTAATTTAGTTTTCATAATTGTGTTTTTAATGTGTTTAGTTTGTGTTTGTTTGATGAGGTAAAGATACACCTTTTACGTTACGTTGTTGAAAAAGATTAACTTTTTTTTAAAAAAACTTTGCTTTTTTTCAGTTTACTAGATAGAAAAAACTTTAAAATAATTGTTTAATTTTTCTAAAAATATACAAATAAGCATAAAAAAACGCCCTGAAAACTTAATTCCAAGGCGTCACAAACACACATTAAAGGACACAACTCCTCTAATCAAGCTCCATAGGTATCACTATAGGAAGCGTACCATTCTCTAAAACTACTCCGCAAGATACAATATATTTTTTAGTGAAGTTTTTCGCATAAGCCATTGCAAAACTTCTATCGTCAACGCCACAACCAACCTGCATAGCAAATAGCTTTTTGTCTTTGTTACAATACCAGTCAACAAAAGCCTCGGTGTGAATATGTCCTTGCACAATTGAGGTCTGCCATTCTCGCAACCTTTTTGTTATTCCTTTGCCACTGCAACCAGTTCCATGCACGTACAAAACCCCATCAATTTTATGAGTCATTTGAAAGTCCCAGCCTGGAGTTCCTAATACTTCTGAATAGTCTTTAACCCATTTTTTTGAAAGCCCAGCGCTAAAACTTTTTCGCGCGATTATTGCGTCATGATTTCCAATACAGACTAAAGCCTGCGGGAATTTTCTATACCAGGTCTGGACCATATCAATTGCCCTTTGTAATTCTTCTCCAGCTGAATATCCGTCAGGGTCTTGCTCATGAAACGAACTATAATGGTTGTCAATAGCGTCTCCTATTATCACGACTTTATTACAATTAAATTTTTCATAAGTGTCAAGGCAATGCTCTAAATATCCCTCGCGAATAAAAGGAGCATGCAAGTCGCCAATTACTAAAACCCTATTTGAATCATTTCTAAGCCTTCTAATGAGACTTAATTCGTTTGCTGATAGTTCCATTATTTTTTTATCTTTTCTAAACCACGTGAGCCAAAATATGAGCCTATAACAGTTATAAGAACAACCGTCAAAAGGTCTGTCCATTTTTCTTCTACAACAAAAGAAATTGCTCCAGCGTCAATGAATATTAAAAGTGTTGTAGAAATAACTAGCCAGGCTAATACTAAAGGCCGAATTGATTTGCTAAGCCATGAGTCTGAATTCATGTCCGCCTGCCATCGTTTTGTTACTTCTTGCTGAAGCTTTTCTTCAAACCCTAAAACAATTTTTTTGACTTCAGCTTTAACAAGTTCTTTTTCTTCTGCTGAAGTATGTATTTTGTCAATAGCATTTCCTACTGAGTCGACTAATTCTTTAGCTCCTGAATTGAATATCTTTTTTAGTAAAGCCATAATGCTGGTTCTTTCGTTATGTCGTTATCGCAATGAATAAAAGTTCGCCCTATACCTATTCGATTAAAACCAGCTGCCACTAAAGCATTAACTATTTTTATTCTATTGCCTGAAGTAGAACAATGAATGTCAGCTGCGCAACCAGCTAAGTGGGACGAGCCTACTCTCCCGCCCACAATTTCATTGTGCTTTCTTGTGCGAAAACCTGAGTTAATTTTGAAAGGTATTCCAGCAATAGTTCTTGCTTCGTCTATCATTTCTAAAAACTCTTTTTTCATGTGTTTCCCTGAACCAGGTTGGTCAGGTGAATCAAACTCCGCTAACTTAAAATTTTTCATCTCTTTTAAATTTCTAATACTTTTCGTCCAAGTCCCCAGGTCAAACATTATTTTTTCTTTTGTGCGTTTAAAATTTTCATAACAGTATAAACTATTGATAATAATAGTAGCAATAATTTTAAAGCGTTTTCTATAGCTGTAAAACTAATTGCTAAGGTGGATATGTTAATTAGTAAAACGTCGGAGGTTTCTTTTAATATTGATTTCATTTTAATTGAATAATGCTGAGCAAACTACTTGCACGTCAAAATATGCTTGCTTAGAAGCGCTCTGGGTTTTGGATTGTCTTATAGTTGGGATTAATACGTCATTCGTACTGAATTGACCGTTAGCTGTTATTTCTAGTCTTTCGTCTAAAAATTGATGCCCTTGGTTGTATGAGCCTGTTCCTGTTGTTGTATTTTGGCAAACTAAATTAAGCGTTGAATTTGAAGACCCTGTTGGGTCAAATTCTTTTTTCCAGAAGCTCAATGTAAGTTCCGTCGAATTCGCAACATTTGTTACCAGGTTTGTTTTTATAGTATGTATTTTGAAGTCTGTTCCAATAGCATTTAGCATTCCGTATCGACCCCCAAAGTTATTGCCCTTGTTGTTACCATCAGCGAAAATAGAAGCCCCGTTTGAAGTAAAAGTTCCTTGACTTAATGTACCTAAATAGTCATTTGTTGTTGTTCCTGTATTCATTGCAAAGTTAGCATTCAAATGAACAGTAAAATAACGCCTGTATCTGTCTTTGACTAAAGTTGTATTGTCAACTATTATTGAGGAGCCGACGGGATAATCAGCGTTAGCAGAAACGGACTCAACCGTTATTGAGGTTTGCCCTGCAAAAACTTCTTGGGTTGTTGTAAGAATTAAGCTTGTTGTTGTATACGGTTTTGCTATAGTTATCTTAGCCCCTTTTGGTAGCGTTACACCTCCATAAGCACTAACAAAAATTCTAGCCGTTGAAGCTCCTGAAACAATAGCAGTGCTTAGTGCTCCATAAACATTTTGAAAGCGCTCAAATTCAATTCTTTTCATTAACCCTACATAGTTATCTGCGTGTCCCATTCTTTATAATTTGTGATGATTATTATCTTTTTCTAATAACAAAAGGTTGTTTATTATTATGTGATTAATATGGTGATTGTTTACTTTTATTCCAGTCACTTTTCCGTCTGTAGCTGTAAAGCTCATTGATAAGCTTCTCCACTCGCCAGACCATTCGTTTGAGCGAGCCGTAAACTTGCCTCCGTTAAAAATAAAATAGGTATCTCCAAAGCCTGTAATGTCTTCCCTATATGCCATGTGAAAAAATAACGGGTCAGGGTTAGGTCTGCTTGTTTCAGTTCTTAAAATTTTCCCTGTCATTATAATTTTCTGCTTGTTTGTTAGCCTCAAATATTCGTCTCCTTTTATAACTTGAGCAAGCAAATGAGTTATGTTTGGGTTGTTCCTGTAATACCATGAACCAGTTAGCCCCCATTGAAACATTTGCAAAAAGCCTGCGTTGCTTAAATAGAAGATATTATTTTTTCTAAATATTGCAGGCCCATCAAAAAACATACTTTTCTTTTCTACCTGTGCTCCACTAATTGTTGGGTCATTAGCATTTTGCTCAAAGAAGTAAACGTTTTGGTCATAGTTTTCTCCGTTTAAAAATAATGTTAAGCCTACTGTAACAAAGTTTTCAGCCGCTCCATAATTTCCTCCCGTGTCTAAAATTTGGTTAACTTCAATAGCTCCTGAAGTAACAACCCAGCCTGAAGCTGTAACATCTGTTTCTGTGTTTGCTATCGGGTCAATTTCAAAAACTCTATAAGCCGTGTGATACTTAATAGAACCATTTGAAGGAAGCTCCTCCATTTGTTCTAAATTTATCCCTCCTAAACTAAAAGAAAAATTTTGGTTCATGCCAGGTTGAAGGGTGTTAAACAAACCGAACTGGTTGTTCGCGTAAACGTCTTGCTGTGTTGTTTCCCATTCATATTTGTCTGTAGCAGGATTGTACACTAACCAGTAGTCGTCTTGCCTAACAAAAAACATGAATTTAATTATATAAGCATTTTGAGGTTCTGTGTTTAACCAGCCTCCGACGGGAGGGACCGGACACTGTACATTAATACCAAAGTCCATTGTAAAAGTTATAAGGTCTCCAGCGTTTCCTCCCACATACGTGTTTATATATTGATTTGTAGTAGGCTGCGAATTTACCCCCATTGCAACTGTCCCCAATAAAGCATAATCGTACTCAGCAGAACCAAACTCTTCTCCTGGTCCAAAAACTAAGTTTGGGCCGTCTTCAACCGTAAGAACAACGTCTCTAGTTCCTGGACTAAAGGTAAACATAATTTCAGCTCTTTGACAGTCGTAACCAGTATCTAAATCTCCTAGCATTAAACCAGCATCAAAGGGACTTCCATTGTTGTAGTGTGTGCCACTTCTGTTATACTGGGAAGCTTTAACTGTAGGGCCTGGAGTTCCTGCTGCTGCTGTAACCGCTATCGCACTTAGTTGTTGAATTTGCCAGCACCCATCGCTCATACATATTCGAGCATTATAGAATTCTAAAATATATTTTAAAACGTCATAAGCACTCATGTATCTTATGCCTGAATTTTGTTCTGTATTTCCTACGGTATAATATGCGTCACTTCGCGCAAAACAAACCAGCATGGGATTGTATAAGCCATCGTCTTCTGAGTAAAAAGTTCTGTCTGTCCACCAGTTAAAATAAAGTTTTGCAAAAGCATTTCCTGGGTAGTTATCAATAAAAAAATTACTGTTAGCAGTAGGCAAAAGTCTTAAGATAGCCATCACTAAAGCATGGTGAGAATACCAGCTTCCACTCATTGCTCCATTAACACCTACAGCAAAGTTTGCGTCTGTCGCATTATTAGCTGTATCTTTTATATCTGTTAGCTCGTTTATTTTAAAGCTCTTAAGCAAGCTTAAACCGTCTATAGCACGCATTCTAAACGCTTGAGGGTAATGGTCGTCAGCTAAAGTTGTTTCTTGCAAAACTAAAATACCTTTCCAGATATAGCCTTCAGGTACAAAAGGCACTATTGGGTCGTTTTGAGTTCCTCCAGTATTTAACGCTATTTTAACTAGGTATTTCCCTACGTCAGCATTCATAATATCTAAAAAGAAAGCGTCGTCTGTTGAATTCTGACTATAAAAAGTAAACGAACATTCACTTGATTTTATTGGGTCGTCTATATCTTTTCCCTGTCCTGAATAACTAATTGAAAACCCATCAGCTCCAAGCGTAAATTCATCGCTGCTTGTTGGAGTGTTTTGTGTTTCACTATAAATTTCTACCTGGTAAAAATTTTCGTTGTCGTCTTTAAAACAACCGTACCTTTGAACGTACCATGCCATTAGCTAAAACTATTTAAACGTTTGTTATACCTTTCATTTGACAAGAATATATCTTCCCCTGATATTCTACCGGTCACTATTACTTCTTGCCCTCCCATCATTGATTTTAATTTAGACAGTGGAGCGATAACTTCAGGGTCAACATTTGCTCCAGGGTTATCACCAACTATTGCCGCTGTTTCGCCGAATGCTAAACCACCTTCTGCTAATGCAGGAAGCGGAGCGGCTAATACAGTACCAAGCTGAACAGCTCCCAAACCAGCTATAATTGCTGACCAAGGAAGTCCTCCTGTTAATGGGCTTGCGGCCACTGCTGCTATAACAGCACTTGCTGTATTCACAACAATTCCTAAAGCAGCTGTAGCTTTATCAATTTTCGCTTGACGTCTTGCAAGCTTTGCATGCTCTTTTGCTGCTTTTTCTTCAATAGCTCCTTTGTTAGTTGCGTAATTAGTTTCAGCGTCTTCTAAAGCTTGGTTTTTAGCTTCTTCGCTCATTACACTATTTTCTATTGCTTCAAGTTCTTGTTCATGCTGAAGTTGTAAATTTTCTAATTGTGCCGCTGTTTCTTGGTTTAGTTTTTCTTTTTGGTTGTTTGTATGCTGAGTGAGAATGTCCCCAAGCTGCCCGAAAACTTGTCCATAAGTGTTTTGAAATTCAGACAGTTTGCCTTCTGCTGTTGAAGCCCATTCGCTCCATTCGTCTTCTGACTTATCAAAAAACCCTTTTTGTTGGTCTTCAAAAGATTTGAAATAATTTGGGTCTGGTTCGGGCGGCCCCATCATTGGGCCACTAGGGTCTGTTGTTGTTGTGGTTGTTGTACCACCTCCGCCACTACTTCCAAAGAAGCCTGTTATTTTATCCATTACACTCTGAGCCATATCTTGAGCTCCGTCTACAGCTCCTTGAATATCGTCTTCAGTAATATATTTTATTGGGTTTTTTCCTTTTATATTGTCTATCCCTTTTGCAATAGCTTCTGCTGTAGTTTCTCCTAACTCTTCACCGGCAGCTAGAAGGTCTTTATTTTTTGAAGGGTCAAAAGTAGACGCTAAGGCTTCTTTAGCTTCATCTAAACCCTTAGCCAACGTGTCAATATCTAAAGTGAAAACACCTTTTATTATGTTACCTATTCCGCCAAACAAACTTGTGAAATTTGATGCAAAGGATTTTATTAAAGCTATACCTGCTTTTACAAAAAACTTAATAGCCGCGACCGCCAGCTTAAACCTTAATGCAATTGCTTCGGCAATAACTCTTATTAAAGTAGATTCGTTGTATAAGTCAATAAAGTAATTAATAACTTGAACCAAGGTCTTTTTAACTGGTTCCCAATTTTTGTAAATTAATATTGCTGCGCCTACTACCGCTGCGACAACTAAACCAACCGGCGAAAGGGCGGCTGCTAATACTGAACCAATTGTTCCAAGCAACGTTAACAAAGGCCCTATTGCTGCTGCGGCTGCTCCTGCTGCAACTATTAAGCCTTGTTGTTCTGAAGATAAATTTGAAAACGCTGAAGCTCCTTTAGAAATGAAACCAATAACCTTTTGGAATATAGGCAAAAGAATTTCACCTAACTGTATTCCTACCCCTTCCAATTGACTTTGTAGCTTTCTCATAGACCCACCTAAACCGGAGTCCATTATTTCTGCCATGCTTTTAGCTTCGCCTTCTGAGTCTCTAAAGTCGTCCGTTAGGTCCTGTATTGCTTGCCCATTGTTCGCTAAGATAGTTGCGACGGTTGCCCCTCGTTTCCCGAACATTTCCATTGAGGTTGCTAATGGGTTGGTCGAGTTATTTATTTGGTCCATCGCTTCGCCCATAGTCATTCCTTCTTTTGCTAAGTCAAGGAATATATTTCTTAAGGCTGTACCTGCTGTTGAAGCTTCAACTCCATTGTTTACTAAAACACCAAGAATTGCTGTTGTTTGTTCTAAGTCTGCTCCAGCTTGTTTTGCTACGGGTGCAACTGAGCTCATAGCAGTTTCAAATTTAGCCATGTCTAATGCTGACGAACTAAACGAGTCTGCCATTATGTCGGCAATTTTAGTCATGTCAGAAGCTTCCATTCCGAAAGCCTGCATTGTTTTTGCTGCTACTGTAGCCGATTGAGCAAGGTCAGAATCTGTTGCCTGAGCTAGTGCTAGAATTGATTCTGTCGAGTTATTTATTTCCTCAGGTGTTAAACCTAACTTGGATAGTTCTAATTGAAGACCTGCAACCTGCGAGGCTGTAAACATCGTTGTTGAGCCTAACCTTTTTGCGTCTGCTTCTAGTGCTTTAAACTGTTGTCCAGTCGCTCCAGAAATTGCTTTTACTTTAAGCATAGCTTGCTCAAAGTCCATAAAAGTTTTTCCTGCTACAGCTGCTATTCCAAGAAGCGGAGCTGTTAAACTTGTGCTCATTGACTTACCTGCACGCTTAGCTCTGTTGCCGAATTTTGATAAACTTTTCTGCGCTTTATTTATTCCCTTTTGAAACTGTCTAGAGTCTAGTCCGAGGAATAAATTTATACTCTTTTTACTTGCCATTTTTAGTGCTTTTTAGTCAGTTTCGTACACTCAATTTAAAGCTGTTTAGGACGCGTTTAAGGACCTAACTAGCTTCTGGAGTATACATATACTCATTTTCTTACTTTGTCAAATAGGGTCAAATTACTAGATAAGCCTTCTTGAGGCTTTTTTTGTTTTGCAAGCTCCCTCTTTTTTCTTGCAAATAGTGCTGCTTCTTGCCTTTCTTTGAGCGATTTTACTTTGCCACTTTTCTTGTCTTTCGGCAATGGAATTATGTCTTTTGGTTTTAACGATTTCCCCTTTTTCATGTGAGGTTGTAAAACGAAAACAGCCATTGTTCGGAGCAAGTCCCAGTTGTGAATTTGCTCGTCCTCCAGTTTTTTCAAATATCCTTTTTGCATAAGCCTAAACTCACGCATTGTTAAATTCCAAAACTGTTCTGGAAGCAAGCCTAAAACGCCATAGGCTGTAACTTCCAAGTCTTCAAAGGTTATTTCTTCTTGAGGCCCTTTGTCGCCTCCTTCGCGTTTCCCTTTGTGTTGCTTTTAACATTAAAGCTATTTCCAAAAAGTTTCATTGCTTTTTCTAAAAGCTCAATGTCAGTGTCAAGTGCGTCTGCAATATCGTCAACAGTTAAGTCACACGATTTGTTTGCTTTTCTCGCTCCATCTCTTAAGCCGCAAAGAATTAAACAACAAGCCTCATCCAGCCCCATGTTATTTCCCAATTCTGTAATTTGATTCAAGCCAACATTTTGTTCTTGGCAATACATTCTTAAAGCATTCATTCCGAAACGGATTGCATAGCTTTCCCCATTTATTTCTATTAAGTCGTACATTTTTCTATTTGTTTTTAAAAAGAAAAGTCAGGGCGTTTTGCAGTCAAGCTCAGCCCGTCGTCCTCTAAAGTTATTATGAATTTGTAGCCTGAGTAACTTGTCCCGTGCATTCAAATGAAGCAGAAAAAGTTGAGCTATCTTCAACGCCTGAGCTTATAGCTAAGCTTGTCATGTAAGCTTTAACTTGATAAACTTTGTCGCCAGTTTCAGCAGTACCAAACTCTATATTGAATAAAGTTCTTGCTACCCATAAGTCATAAAGGTCTTCATAGCCTAACGTCGCGTCTAAAGCCGTCATAGCTTCAACGTCAACACTAACACTTCTTAAGCCTTCTAAACTTTCTGAGTAGCCTGCACTGTCTTTTGTTGTTGCTTCTCTTGTTTCCATAGAGAAAGTTATGTTTGCTGAAGTTGCGTGGGTAATTGCTACAAATGTAGTCCCACCACCCCCAGACGCCACGTCAACCCCTACAAAGAGGTCCGTTCCGTTTACTATTCCAGTAGTAGCCATTATTTAGTTAATTTAGGGTTATTGTTATTATTTAATTTTTCTTTCTTTTCAACTTTTTCAATAGACTTTTTTTCGTCTTTTGGTTTAAAGTCGTGAGGCTCTAGTATCTCGACTGAGCCCTTACGCCATAGCTTTTCGGCTACATTGCTTTTTAAAACCATTTGCTGGTTTACTTTTGCTGGTTTACATTCCGGGTGCAAAACAGTTTCTTTTATAAATTTTACTCTCATATCTAACTTTTTGAAATTCTTATGTCAAATTCTAATGTAGCGAAATACACTCCGCTAGGTTTTACTTTTTCATTGAACCCTGTTGTTATGTCTACAAACGAACAAGATTGCACATAGTAGCTCGTTAAATCGTTAGCGTCTGTTGTTCTGTCTAAAGCGTCTCTTATAGCCCCTGCGTAAGTTCTAAGTCTTTCGAAACGAATATCTGGCGCAACAAAACAATTAACTAAAAGTGTCACAGTATCTAACTGACTTGCACTTGTTTTCGTTGGTGTTGGGTCAGTATTTCTAAAAGCATAGGTGATATATGCACCTGCTCCCACGAACCCGTGTAAACCTTCCAAGGCCCCATCTTCAGGGAAGCATTTATCCACAAAACTACTTAAGCCTGTTCCGTTTATTATTTTTGAATAAACAAACTTTGACGGCAATTGATAAGCTCCTATACTCATTTTAATTTTTTACCAAAAAGCTTCATGCTTCTTTTGTTTAACGTCTTATAAATTTCACCCTCTAATAATGCTAAGGCTTGACTTCCTGCTTGTATTGCTACTTTCGGCAATAAGCCTAAACCATTAACGGTAACATCTCCGCCTCCAGGGTTAAACCCATATTCTAAAATATAAAAATATTCAGCTGGGTTTTTAATGTCGTCTATAACCTTTGGCCCTACATAAACCGAAGGACGCCCCGCTTTTGTATTTCTTTTTGAAGGGAATATTCCAATTTTTTTCGCTAGTAGTCCTTTGTCTTTAGGTACTAATTGTTCAAGCTTTGCTTTTAATGGTTTTGCAGATTGCTTTAACGATTGAGCTAAAGCTCTGTTGACTTGTCTTGAACGCGGGTATAATTTATCCAGACCTTTTTTAATAGTCAACATACTTTTTTTATCAATGTCTAATTTTAGCTTGTCCATTAAGTCATGCTTTGGTCTATTCCTTCCGCTCTTTGTATTCTTATTTTTAAACCTACGCCTCTTCCTATTTCCTCAATACCTACAACAGAATAAGGTTCCTGGTCTCCCGAGGTGTTTTTGTTATTGTAAATTGTAACAACAGAATTGTTTTTGAATATCGTATTGAAGCGAGTTATTATTTCAAATTCTGTGTTTGTATATCGTGCGTTTGCATTAAAGGTATTTTCATTTTTTCTTAAAAGCCTTCTAAAATAAAAAGTTGTCGGCGAAGAAAACGTTTTTAGCCTTTGTCCGGTGTTTGTATCGGTTGTCATTGTTGTTGTGTAAACAGTTCCAACCTGGTCTAATGTTCCAATGTTTAGCATTATACCGTTGCTTGTTTGTATTGATTAATTAAGTGCTGTGCTCCTAAAGGTACTTGGTAAACTATTGTCCCGCTTATAACATCTTGGCGCATTTCGTAATACCTTCCAATAACTAAATACATTGCTTGTATTAAGCCTTCTGGAATTTGCAATGCTTCACTAGGCCCAGCGTCAAATTTAACCTCTACACAGTCCGGAGCGTCTTCTGTTGTTGGCCAACTTGTTCCACTTGTCGGGTAGATTTTAACTGTTGCATTTGGGTAGTCTAAATTGCTAACTTTATAATCAGTGTCAACCGTTAAAGTTTGTATGCTTCCTGAAGAGTCATTGTATTTCACATGAGCAACCGCATTTCCGCTAAAACCTAAATCGATAACAGGCAAAAAGCCGTCAGCAATATATTTCATTTCAACTTCGGTCATTAACATTCCAGCTTCTTTCTCTACAATGTTTTGAGCCATCTTTATAAGGCTTGTGATATATGCGTCGTCACCAGTATAACTTGAATCAATTCTTAAGTGAGCTTTCGCTTCAGCTAAACTAATTGCCCAGGTTGTTCTAGCGCTTTCAATTTTCAACCTTCCATAAGGTAAATATGGTTGGTAAATATCAATTCCGAATAAATTTGTTATTGTGCTCATTTAGTTAAATTTTAAAGTGATATGCTAAGGAGCGCGTTAGCTAACTCCCTAGCTTATCAACAAACAGAAAAGGGATATTGTTACGCTGTTAAAGACGTAAATTTAACCGCTCTTTCGCCTTGCGCTAAAGCAAAGTCAACAAACGTGTTTACAACTAATCTTACTTGACCAGCGGCTGCATTTGTATACGGGTCAACTATAATGTCTACACCGCCAAACATTCCCACCGTTACGTTAGACCAGTCTGCGAAAATACCGTCAGCAGAAGTACCTGCAGAAGCGCCACAGTGGCTTGAGTAATAAGTTGGGTAACCGTTAACCATTTGCTGGTTGTAGTTCATTCCAACCATTCCTGGGTTAATACCAGCAACTTGAGCAGATTGCTTAAGCTCTTTTAAGAACGTTGGGTGTAATACGTATGCAAGGTTTCCACTTAAAGCACCAGCTTCAGCTAAAGTTTGCTCAGCTAAAACTAAGTCGCTAAACATTGAAGCGTTAGCCGAGTAAGTAGACTCAGTGAATGTTCCTATATCAGCGTGCTGAGAAATAGCATCAGGAGCACTTGTTACAGTAGCATCCGAGAACATTGCGTCACAAATTGCATCAGCAACAGCTTTTCCTAAATCGCCCATAATTGCAGTTTCAACACCAGAACCATTTTGCGCTAGTAACTCTTTAGACAAGTTAACATAACCAGCAATTCTTTTTGGCGAAAGTGTTACAGAAGAAAAAGCAGCACCGCCATCAGCAGCAGCTCCATTTTCAGCAGCGAAAGCAACAGAAGACTTTCCAATGATTGGAATACGTGCGTCAGAAGTTAAGTTCAAAAATTTAGCTCCTAAACGGTTGTAAATAGCTTCTTCTCTAATCGCATCAACAAAGCCTTCAACAGATAAGCCTGGAATGTTAGAAGTAAGGTTAGCTCTTTTTTCTAGCATTGAAGCAGGAATTCCAATACCTTGTATTGATTTGCCGTGCGCTCTAGCTTCATTGATAGCTTGCTCTTGAACTTCTTTTTCTACGCCACTTAGGTTTCCATTAATAACACCGTCAACGTGCTTTAGGAATGAGTAGCCTCTTTTAATTGTGTCTTCTTCTGAGACAACATTTTTCGCGTCTTTTGCTTTCATAGTTTCTAATTTAAGTGCGCGTTCTGCGTCAGCTTTTAAGCTTTCAGCTTTTTCGTTTAGTTCATCGAACTTAACTTTTTCGTCTGCTATTAAATCTCTCTCTTCGAGTTCCGCAACAGCGACTAAAGCTTCCATCTCTTCAACTACTACTGAACGCTCTTCAGTATAAAATTTAGATGATTTCATCAGTTAATTATTTAAGTTTAACAATTTTTAATTTACGAGCGGCAAGGCTTCGATTCCAAGAATCAATTTCCTCGTTTTTCATTTCCTCTTTTTCACGCTCTAGAGTCTCTTTCATATTGTCTTTCCAAGCTTCCATACTTCTTAAACCAACAGAAGCATTTGGATATGCCGGATAGGTGACTGCGGACACGTCATATAAACGAGAAACTTTTTTAATAGTTCTAACCGCTGCACCATTTTCTCCTTGTTCCCATGAATCGTCTTCAACAGTAAAAGCAAATGAGCTTTCTGAAATATCACCACGCTTTAAGCTAACTAATAAATCACGACCTGCTGAAGTGTCTGGAATAGCTACTTCATATCTCAAACCTTTATCGTCAACACGAAGCTTTAAAGTTCCTGAAGTTGTTCTTCCCATAATATAATTTGGGTCATGGTTTAATAAGAAACGAACATCGTCTTCTTCACGTCCACTAAAAGCATCTCTTGAAATAAATTCAGTAAAGCCTCCTAAGTTATTAGATTCTGAATTGAATACAGCTCCATAACCAACCACAATATTTTTTCCACCTTCTTCTCTTACTTCAACATTTTGCAAAGCAAAGTTTCTTGTTTCAACATCAGGCGAAAGTTTAGAACGATAGTCTTCTTCTTTTGAGTTATCCTCTACCATTACTTCTTCTTCGTTTTGAATCTCTTCAGTTTCTTTTACTTTTTCAACTTCTTCAGATTCTTCGTCATGAATTTTTTTGTAGTGAATAATATATTCGTCTTCAGTTTCTTCAAACTTTGTTATGTGTCGAGCTTCAGAATTCTTTAGCTCTTCGATAATTTCATTTTGTTTTGCTTCCATGTCATTTGACTTTGATTCGTTTTTTATTTCATTAACTTTTTTTCTTGACCAAGAAAAACCAGGGTCTCCTCCCCATAACGCCCACGCAATTCGTCCATTGCTTGGATAGCCTTCTTCACCAGGTCTAAAGCCCTCAGCTTTTTTGTCAACCTCGTGGCGACTAAAAAAAGAGAACATTCTTTTAATTGAGCTTAAGCTTAAGTTGCTTCCATTTGCAATGTCTCTTGCTCTTGCAATTCCAACCGCTGTTCCACCTCTTCCAAACTCTCTTCGCCAAGCTAAACCCATTTCAGCTTCTTTAACCATTCCTTTAGTTGGTTTTCTGTCAATATCAGCTAAAGCTCTTTCGTCCATTTCTTTTTTTACTGGGTGTTTAGCCGGTAATAAATCTGTGTCGTGTTTTCCTCTTCTGTATTTTCCTTTTTCTAAAGCATATAAAAAAGAATTCACACGAGCATAAGCCCACTGGTCTGCGCTCTTAACTGTCGGACGCACACTTGACGGGTTTGATTTGTATGCTCCCAGGCCTCGTTTAAAGACTTCTAAGACAGTTTTGTAAGTCACCTTAGCATTATACTCAAAGGACTTATCTTTAACCTCCTGGTTGTGTTCTTTAACTTTATTTCTTAAAGCCTTCTCTATTCTTTTACTTATCGCCATTTGGTTCTCCGTCTTCTGGTGGTTGTTCTGAATCAGTTATAGGAGCGAAGTTTAGAGGGTAATAATGTTTGTCCCCTGCGTCTCCAGGCAAGTCGTTTAATTCTTCAAGTCTTCTAATCTCATTAATTGATAAAACACCTATTGAACTCATTTCTCTGTAATAGTCTGCTCGAGCTGCTGAGTCACCCCGAAGCAAGCCTGCTACATTAAGTTTTATGTATAACGAATCTTGTTCATTTTCTCTAAACAATTTTCGGTTCATTTCCTCCTCTAAGTTAACTAAGTAAGGTCTAAGCGTGTGCATTACAAAGTCAATAGATTGTTGTTCTATATTTGAATAAGTTGCACGGTCTAAATCTTGAATCATGTGAGGAGGCACTCGAAACAATCTTGCTATTTCTGCTATTTGAAATTTTCTCGTGTTCAAAAAGTCGGCGTCCTGAGGACTTAAGCTAATTGATTTGAATTCCATTCCTTCTTCAAGAATAGCTGTCTTGTGAGCATTGCTTGGTCCGTTCGCATACTTATTATTCCACGAGTTTCGTAACCTTTCTGCTGCTTCTTGTGTTAATTTTCCAGGGTGCTTTAATATACCTGAAGGAGTTGCCGCATTCCCATAAAAGCTTCCTCCATATTTATTAGCCGCAATACTAAGCCCAATTGTATCTCGGTGAAGTTCAACAACGGACTTCCCTTTTATTCCGTCATAACCTAACCCCATAAAGTGCAAAATATTATCGGCTGTAAAAGGCGTTTCATGGTTTTTAATTGAATAAAAAACTTCGCCCCCCGTATACTTAACGTCAACGTCTTCTGGGTTTACATATATTAATTGAGTAGGTCGAGCTGCGGAGTCTCGTTCAATTATGTAATACGAATTGCCTTGCAAGCATAAATTCGCCATTAAGCTATTGCGCCAAGTGTAGCTGGTCATAATTTTATTTGGACGCTTAGCTATTAAGTTGTAAACCGGGTGTGTCCTATCCGTCACAACGTTGCCGTTATTTTCCCTTTTCATTACGTGGATAGGAAGAGAAGCTACTGACTCGGCTAATACCCTAACGCAAGCGTAAACCGCTGAAAAAGTTAAAGCTGTTTTTTCGTCTACCCTAACTCCAGTATTTGAGCCACCAAGCCCTAAACTATTAAAAATAAAATTCTGTCCGTCGTTCCTTTTTTCAGAACGTAAAAAGTCAAATAAAGCCATTGAGTCAATTTATGTTACAAAGATAAGCCCATGCACAATAAGTATTACGCTTTTTTTAATGTAATTAAAAAGCCCCTCTACAAACTAATGCAGAAGGGCGTCAAACACATTTAGAGGACTCTCACCTCAACCAAACACAATTCTTGGCTGTTTATATGTCTTTGTATTAAAAGCTTCTTAAACGAGCTCTAAAAGCTTCTATCGACCCAGTCAGTCATACTATTAGAATTGTTTGTTAATATAACTTGATAACCGTTTGAGCCACTTGGGTGATTGTAAGAGTAGTCAATTACTATCTTCTTTGAAACGTTGTCGTGCATTGCTGTAACCTTAGCTGTCATTTCTTTAATAGCTGGAGCAAACATTCCTAAACTTTTAGGGTCAATTTTATATTCTTGTCTTGCTATATACGCTTTGTCTTTAGTGTGATAAGTTTCAGGTAAAGTTTCAAATTCAGTTTGAAATTTAAAGCCTAGTAGTTCAAGCTTGATTCTTATTACTTCTTCGTTTAAATAATTTGCGTTTCTTAAATCGTTCATAGTGTTGTGTGTGTTAATGTTAATGTTTGTTTTATACCTACAAGACCTCGCATTTATTTCAGTGCGAGGCGTTGAGGTTTGTTATTTGTTTAACAGTTTACAGATTGAATTCCGAAGTTAGTAGAGTATTCTGTGTAGATTAATTTAAATTGGTCAACGTCATTGTATTGGTTATCCATATCAACTACAAGGTTTAAAGTGCAGTCGCCGTCTTTAATCACGTCCCATATTGCTCTTACTTGTAATCCTGAAACAACTATTTCGCTTCCTTTAGGAATAACCTCTCCAGCGTAAATTCCTGTCATTTCTTTATATGTTATTAAAGTAACAGTACCGTCTAAATCGTTGTTGTTTTTGTTTTTTGCGTTTGTGTAGAATTTAGTTTTCATTGTGTTTGTGTTTTAGTGTGTTAATTATTATGGTGTAAATATACAGCTTTTTGAATACCGTTGAAACTTTTTAACAAAAAAGATTAAAATAATTTAGTTTACTAGATAGCAACAGCGTTGTAAGAATTTAAAAATTCTATCTTTTTTTGTACAATACGAGTAAAATTATAAGAGAAAAAAGTATTGAAAACGTCGTTTTTTCCTGGTGTTAGTCCGCTAGACGAATATTATGCCTCTGTCTTCATAGCCTGAATTTGCGTCTTCATCTCTGTTTAAGTAACAGCCTAAGCCCATTACTAAAGCTATCATACCATCAATTTTTTCTTTAGACTTTCCTTTGTCCATTTTGATATTGCCAGCCGGGTCTACTTTCACTTGAATATTGTTTAGCATCCATGTCAGTATTGGGTTTCCAGCGTGGTTAAGTTTTTTGTCTAATACTAACCGCTCTAATTCTTTCGTGGGTTGGTTCATGCTAGCGAAACCTTGCCCGAATGGTTCCATAGGTATTCCTTCATTCATTAAGTCTATCACTAATTGAGAAGCATTCCATCGGTCATAAGCTATTGATTGAATGTTAACTTGCTCGCATACTTCTTTAATTTTAGCCTTTATAAATTCATAGTCTGTTACGTTCCCAGGTGTTAGCTCCATGTAGCCTTCTTTTTCCCAACCTAAATAGTCAACGCCGTCTCTTCTGCTTCGCGTGTATGCGTTGTCTTTAGGGCTAAAGAAAAACGGTAGCACCTCAAATTTATTATCTTCCTCAAAGACTAAAACAAAAGCGCTAATATCTCTGACACTTGCCAAGTCTAAACCAGCCCAACATTGGCGGCCTCTGTACTTACTTAATTCAATTGGCGCAATATCACACTTTTCCCATTGTTTTTGGCTAAGCCATTTGGTCTCGTTGGTAGTCCATTGATTCAAATGCAATCTGCGAAAGGTATTCTCGTAAGACACAACCTTTTCTGCTTTCTTAGATTCTTTTTCTAGGTATTCTTTTTTTACAATTGTGCCATAACCAGGGTTTGCTTTCGCCCAGGTTTCTGGACTCATAAAGTCGTCGTCAGGCAGTGCCGCATAAACACAACTTAAAAAGGTTTCGTCTTGTATCGCTCCGCTTTCAACTTTCATTGCATACTCATGCACCTCCCAGCATATAGAATTTTTGTCATAGCCCGCTGTAGTTATTGCCATTGTCAAAGGTTGTTTTCTAGCTCCTGTTGAAGTCGTTAGTGTGTCCCATAAATCTCTATTTGGTTGAACGTGTAATTCGTCAAAAATTATAGCTGAAGCATTAAAACCATGAGCTGTAGAAGCTTCTGCACTTATTGCTTTATAAAACGAATTTGATTTCTCATGGACTATTGAGCTTTTAAATAGCTTGCAATTGTTTTTAATAGCAGGGTCATTTAAGGCCATTGATTTTGCAATATCAAAAACGATTCCAGCTTGCTGTCGGTCTCCAGCTGCTGAATAAACTTCGGCCCCTTTTTCGCCGTCTGCAAAAAGTAAATACAAAGCTATTCCCGCCGACAAACTACTCTTGCCGTTTTTCCTGGGCAATTCAATGTAACAAGTCTGAAATTTTCTTAGCCCTGTCTCGCTGTTTTTCATTCCAAACAAGGGTCTAATTATATCGTCTTTCTGCCACTCTTCTAAAATAAAAGGTTGGCCTGCTAGTTCGCCTTTCACATGGGTGATATGTCTTTCAATAAAAGCGATAACTCGCTCTGCTGCGTCTTCGTCATAATAGTATTTATCCAAAGAAGTCATAGTCGTCAGATTTTTGTTTCACTTCAGGTTGAGGAATTGAAGCCCTTGAAGATGGAGTGAAGCCAAACTGTGTAGCGAGTTTTAAGGCCCTGTCTAAACTGTTTCTAGCCATTACTACTTCTGGTTTCATTTTACTTGCTCTAACGCGTCCCTCTGCGTCATACGTTCGTTCAATTGCCCCTTCTTTGTTTACCTTCTCAGAACATTCTAAATAGATTCCTATCTCATTACAATAAGCGGCTAGCAAAGCCAAGTCGACCAGGTGCAACATTTGTTTTCCTTGTAACTCGGTTGCTACTGTTAACCATTCAGCTTTTCCAAACGAATTTAAAAAGTCAGGAGCTTCAGGTACAAAGTTAATTTTCTCTACTTCCATTTCATTTTCCAATGTCCTAGATTTCACTAAAGTGCCCTGCGCTTTTTTGATTGCAGTCGGTATTTTTTTTCTTCCTTGTCCCATTTTTTTTCTTACCGAACCGGTTCGGATAAACCCAAACTCATGTTCCAGTTTCGCTAATTTTGCACACAAAAAGACGACATA
>Ga0208899_1000596_pt1 | contig 26956 bp, 24 predicted proteins | sample VirMetDEL_Nov_24_FD_184518 | JGI IMG/M metagenome (GOLD analysis project Ga0208899, IMG submission 184518) | Aqueous microbial communities from the Delaware River and Bay under freshwater to marine salinity gradient to study organic matter... | ecosystem: Environmental > Aquatic > Marine >... | reverse complement strand
TTTAATGATGGGTAGTATAGAAGAAAATGTACAAGCTACATTAGATAGGCGTTGTAAAGACGATGGTGGAATACAATTTGAAGGCATCATAGCTATAACTACTCCATATCTTAAAGAAGAAGAAATAGATTTAACAACAACAAGGATTCCTTGCAATGATATGTGCACGGATGTGACCTGGTTGTATAAACCTACAATGGCTAATTAATTATGCAATGGGCTATTGATGCTTTTTGTGGATTAAACACAAAAAAAGGAAAAAGTAAAGTTGTTGAAACATCGGCAGGAAAATATCAAAGAAAACTATCGGATAGAATGAGTTACTGTGTTTCTTGTGAATCAGTATGGGAAAAAGACAGAAATCAACCAAACTATATATTTAAATATCAAGGATTCCCTACATGGGGAATCAAACGAAAGGAGTGTAAGTACTGTGAGTAAAATAGAATTTGTAAAACCTGTTTTACATATTGATAAATTTTTTAAAGTAGCAGACTATTTAATAACGTCTGATGATTATGAGCTTAATCAGTTAGGTAGAGTTATGCGTAGTACCTATGAGGCTCAAATGGTAGAAATGGAGGAACGTGAATGTAAGCCAGAAACGGACATAGAAAACTACAATCCTAGTGATTGTAAGTCTGGCGTGTGTGATTAATCCCAGCATCACGTTTTGGGGGATAAGGTTGCTATGAATAAGGCTCTCCGCATAGAGTATTCATACAGTGAATTAACACCTGTGCTTTATCCCCAAATTAAATGGGTTAACATTGTTTTGTTGATGTCAAAATATTAACACATAAGACATAAAATAACTAAAACGTTAACCCAGAATATTAGGAGGATTTAAAAATCATAAAAACTTTTTTTATTGCAGTAAAAAAAGGGACAATGATAACTAGAGGTTGGCACCAAAAAGTTAAATCCTCCTATAAACTTTAAACAAATAAGGAGTAAAACATGAGATATTATTGGGAAGCATTATTTAGCGTAGAATATTTCCCTTACTGGGAATTCAGTATGCTAATGGTACTAGGATTAAATCTTAGTGCATTATGGAGGCTTCACGTATTGGAAAATAATCTAGATGGATTAATTGAAGAAATGTGGGGTACTATTAAAAAAACCATGGTAAAGGATAAATAGAAATGGCATTAAGCATAATGATAGGACCAGATTGGTTGTCTTATTTTGAAATAATATCTAAATCTATGCTTTACATAGGTGTAGGATTTGGAATCTTAACTTTATCCGTCTTTAAGTGGATGGATTTTCTTTGGAATAGATAAAAGGAGTTTGTATGTCGTCCCTCAAGCGAGGGGCGAGTGGGAAGTTAAAGGAAAAAAAAGATTCACGAACGCAAGCAAGAGCAAAAGATATAATATATTATTTAGGCGAAGGATGGATAGATATAACGTTAATTGCCAACGAAGCTTGCACAACTTATTATAGAAACATAGGTACTTCATCGTATCAACCTAAGCGTTGCCCAAAATGTAAAATGTACTGGGTCAACACCGTTGTTGATTCAAGTGGTTCTATAAAACCGAGGAAACTAGATAGTCATTTTTACAATATACCAACAGAAAAAGAAAAATGTTGGAAATGTTAAAGCGTAAAATCCTCTATATCGTCCACTAATAAAGGAGCGTAATGGTCTTGTGTTGTTTTTACGCAACTGTGACCGAGTAATTTGCTTAATTGATATATAGGCATACCCTTTTTTATTAGATTTAATCCAAATGTCCTACGTAGGTCGTGAAAACGAGCGTCTTTTATATCAAGCCTACGTGCGTTCCACTTAAACTTCTTTGTAATAAAATCTAGCGTGTAGCTCCATAGTTTTTCTGTAGAAGCTAATACCCCACGTGCTTGTGCATTAAGCTTTATAAACCTTTCTCCACTTTTTCCATAGACCTTCATTCTAGTTGGCTCTATATAATAAGGTTTAATATTGGTAAGCTCTCCCCTCCTAGCTCCTGTGTAATAAGCAAATCGAATAAACTCTTGAAATTCGTCATCTTGAAACTCGGTTAGGATTATAGAAATTTCTCTTTCATTAAAAACCCTGGTCCTTCCTTTTTTCTTATTTACTTCCATTAGGTTTAATTCAGTTCTAATGCCTTTTGATATCCCCCAATTTACGCAAGCATTAATTCTTGTCTGATAGCCCCTTGCTGTTTCTTTGTTTTCAGGCAATACACGGTTTTTTACAAAACTATTTAAAACGTATTTTGTAGTTTGTTTGCTTGCTTCGGTCCATTTACTTAATACATCTTCATCGTTTAAGTATTTTTTTACAAGGGTAGAAAAACTTTCGTATGTTTCTTTGGGTTTTGGTGCGTAGTAATCACTTAAGGCTTGATATTCCAACGCTGTATGTAATTTATTAGCAGTGTTTTCATTTTTAGTGTGAACTGGGAGTACTACCCTATGACCTTGTATCTGTTTTCTGTAGTAAATATTACCAAATGAGTCTTTATACAGATTTCTCTTTAAACGCATGATTTGCCCCCTTTATGGCTGTTATATGGCTATTGCTATAAACTCTAGGGCTTAGTAAAAAGTACTGTCACGTCAAGTGGGCGATGACGGAGTCGAACCGCCGACCTCTACGATGTCAACGTAGCTTAATGACTGTAGTACGAGTTACTGTTTGCCCAAACATAGGGCGTAATCTATTACTTTTCTTCGTTTTGTGGCAATACCGATGGTGCTAATAGACCTAGTTGCCAATTTTCTCTTAGCTTTGCTTGCCATTTAGGTGATAATGACTTCATTGTATAATCTAAATATTTGCTATCTAAAACGCCCAATCCCATATCATCCCTAGTTGGGTCTATTAAACCCCTAGCTCTTCTTAACCTATTCATCATATCGACATTGGTTTTGTAATTAAATAACGCTTGAGCACCTATTTTGTCTTTAGGACCAATGCTAAACATCTCTTGGTATCCCATAGGGGGACCAGAATCGAACTTAGGGTCATTGTACCCTAGCGTTCTTACTGTTTTTTCATCCAATCTAACATCGCTATGCAATCCAGGTCCTCTATACCACGCTTTTGCAACAGCATCATTCTGAATTCCGTGTTTTCTTATTTCAGCCTGTGATGGAACAGGTAAACCAAAGTCTCTATACTGTTGCCTTATCCTTTCAATGTTATTGCCAATGGTCATATTTGTATAAAAATCATCATTTCCCATTGCTTTCATATCTTTTAATCTTTCTGGTACTGCCCTTGCTCCATGTGTCTTAATAGGATACCTTGTTACGTCCCAGACTCTAAGCCCTCCACCTGTTTGTCCTACTTTATAATGCCTATCTGGGTTATCCCTTGCAATTCTTTGAATGCCTTCTATTGCCTCACCTGGGTTATCGTATTTTATTTGCATTGCATCAGAATAATGCTCTCCTTTAAATCCACTGGGAGTGCCAAGGTCTATGTCATGCATTAATCCTCTTTGGGAAAGGTATTGCAATTGGTTCACAGCATTTTTATCTACTACGTTTCTAAAGCCACCCATTCCTCTTATTTGGTCTAAGTTCCAGTCCATTGGAATGTTATCACCTAATTCATCTACAAACCAAGGGTAGTCATCACCTTGTCTTTCTAGGCGTTTTAAAAATTCACTATTGTCAATAACCTCAGGAAGCTTAGTATGCGGATTATAAACAACCTGTTTGTTATACTCTCCTAAATTACGAGCTTTTATTTTTGCATCGTCTAAAGCTTTTTTTGACGTTAATTGCTCAGGAGTTAAAGTTAATCTTTTCTTAGTATCTTTTATTGTCCCTTTAAATAGGTCAAAATCACGTGGGGTGCTTGAAGCTACTGTATGTCTGGGGATGTCTATGCTTTTAGGTGTCACAGAAACGTTGTTATAATAATCATATGTTTTGTTGCTTGGGGCGTATGCCAATGAGGCATTCTCTGCTGGTATCGTCTTTTTTGGAGACCTACCTAGTAATGCCCCACCTATTAATCCAAGTGCTGGATTTTTCATAGCCAAAGCATCTGTAGCAATGCTTGCTACCGCACCACTAGGAGAAGGATATACTTCTGTGGGAATTAATGCAGGATTTCCAGCTTGTATAATTTTACCTTCTTCAGTTACTGCAAAATTTCTTCTTTTAAACTCTTTATTACTTAAAGGAGAGGTCATTTCTGAATCTTCTACGCCATAATACTTTGGTCCTGCAAGACGCACTCCTTTAGATTTGAATTTTATGCCTAAGCTTTCAAGTAAATCTCTATAATATTTTTGCTCTTTAGGTCCCATCGTTATCTTTCCTTATCATAGTTCCAAATTTATGGACAGGGATACCAAACATAAATTCAGCAGTCATTTCTGGTCTTTCTAGAGTCATGATTGTACTTCGTGCCAATCTTCCAAATGGTAACATTGTCCAAGTATAGTAGTTTGCCCATCGTTCCCACTCTCCATTTATAAGAGCAGTCATAAGTGGCATCCAGTATCTATGTATAGGAGCAGTTGCTACTTGTAATGGTGCAAGTATTGGAGAAGGATAAGCACTAAAGAACGCTCTTTCTCTTGCTTTTTTATCTCCAAATAGCCAATCAGCAGTATCTTGTACATAAGATAAAGGCGGTGGAAGAATGCTATCAAATAAAGAACCAACAAATACTTGGGCTAAAGCAAAAGTAGATAAATCCATTATGGCTAATCTTTTTAACCTGTCGATAGATTTCTTATCATTGAATCCATAAATCTTTGCTTGTTTGTAAATATCTCTTCTAAAACGAATAGAATTCCACATAAAAGGTTGAAACCTTGTAAACACTTTACCCATTGTAGACCTAGCAACAGCAGGTCTATTTACGTTGTGATATAAAAACTGAGTAGCTTCTACTCCCTTTAATGCCATTCCTGTTAAATAAGGATGGTCAAAGGGCATATTAGGTATTATTTGCCCCAATGCTTCTCTTGCATTTAAGTAATGAGCAATAAAAGCGTCTGTACGTAGAGTTCTTTCTGATGCTCTCATAAACCAACCACCAGCAGATAGGATAGAATCTGTTACTTGGTATTTCTTAGCTAAGTCCATTACAGTAGCATCAGTAATGTCTCTTTTAGAAAAAACTTCCTTAAAGAAAGGCTTTAGTTTTTTAATGTCCAATCTTTTATCCATCATTGCTTCGTTAATGTAAAAAGATTCTAATGCACCTATCTCAGCTACCCATCTATGTATGGTATTCCTATCTGTAATTGGAGTCCCATCTTTTAATTTTGCTCCTGCAAATACGTTATTGACCAGCCATTTAACATCTCTAGCCCTTTTAAATTTGCTAAAACCCATATTCGTAATAGTGTTTGAGCTACCACCTACTACGTTACCTAAGTATGTTTTAGGATGAGCAAGTAGAGATATAAGAGACAATTTTGATTCATAAGCACCTATGTTATTTAATATCTGGTATAAGACTTGATGTCTTGCTTTCTCAGAAGTAGGTAAATCCATTCCAAATAACTTTGGAGCCTTAGGTGTTCCATGAAACTTCTTACTAATTCCTGGTATAGCCCATTTGTTTAATTGCTGTGATTTAGCATCTAAGTATTCCACCATATTCTGGTCAGACATTCTGTATTCTAAATTTTGCAATGGATTGAACAAAGACGTTCTAGTGCCATACTGTTTTTTTATTTTATCGTCTCTTTCTATTTTTCTTTTATCCCATTCTTTTTGTATGCCTTCAGGGGATTCTTTTATTCTTTGTTTTAATTTTGCTCTTTCTACTATGGTCAGTCCAGTATACTTTGTAGGCAATGCATTGGGTTTTCCCATTAAGCTACTAGCATACTTTCTCATTTCGTTAACCCACATATCGCCCATTTCTGGGTTCTCTTTAACAAAAACATTATTCTGTTCGTAATTATTAATGACCTTACGGAATGTCAAAGCATTCATATTCTTAAATAAGGAGCTTACCCATTGGTTTGTGTAAGCCTCTAGTACTTCAAAGCCATAACTAAAGTGAGGAACGTGAGTATCGCCTCTTTGTTGTCCTGTACCTGGTCTATATTCAGCGTTAATATCTTTCCACTGTTCTTTTCCCTTACGGAATTCAGCGTTTAAAAAGTTTACAAGGTAATCAGATTGCCCATTAGCACTTTCTACTCTTTGCCCAAGATACAATTGATAGTCAGCATTTTGACTTGCAAGTTTTAGGTCTATAAGGGTTTGCTTTATGTTGTTTGCTCCATAAACCCCCCAGATTTCCTTTTGTTTTTCTTTAGGCATTCTACCTGTTAATGCTTGCAATTCTAGTTCTTTGAATTGGTAACGCTTAGGTATTTTATAAACGGAGTCTTCTTTAACGGTCTTACCACCTTGAGTTAGGTCATTTACATAGTTTTCTAATTTGGCTTTTAACTTTAACTGCTGTTCTTGTACCCAAGGTTTTAATTTTTTAGTATCGTGATTCATTTGGGGGAAATACTCTGTAACAAATCCATCCTTACCTTCACTTCCTACTCTACCTATGCCAAAGAATTCATTTGCCTTTCTCCAAGCAACCCTAGCATTTTTTGCTTCATCTGAATTTCTTTTTATTTTTTTACTAAGTAAGTGTTCCTCCATCGCTATTTCATGCTGTACTCTGTTTAATAATTCAGTACTCATAGGGTTGTTGCGATTGCCTAGCATTTTATTTAGGGCATTTACACCAAAGGTTTCTACGTTGTCCATAACCTTTTTTTGAAAGTTTTCTATATCAAATCTTCCATTTTTATCGTATCGTATAAAGTCATGTATAAATAAACCGTTACCAGCCCATTCCATTTTCTCATCAATACGCTTCCAATCAACTTTTTGGAATTCACCTTCTGCATCAATGACTCCAGCACCTAAATAGCTTTCATAAAAGTTTTTTAAAAATCTTCCTTGCTGTTCTTGAATGTCTTTTATCAGTTCTTCTGATGTTCTTTCTATTACTTTCCCATTTCTAGTTATTTTAAATGTTTTTCCTTCGTATTTACTTTCCCAGAGTTTCAATGTATTTGCCCATTCCTGTTCGTAAAAAGCAACGTCTTCTGTTTTCCACGCTCTTTCACGGTTCATACTCTTTTGAGCAAACATAAACAAGTCAGTAAAGGATTGAATGCCATTTGGTATAGCTTCTAATTCAGCTTTAACAGAGACTCCTGTAAATAAAGACTCTACCATGCCATTTTTAATTGAATCTTCTAGCTCTCTCATTTGACCTCCAACCTTCTGAAGAAAGGACATAGAGGACAAAGGCACTTTAATGGTTGCAAGACCAAAGTCTTTGGCATTGCGTATAGGTGTTTTCATTTTAAACAACAAATCAAGGTCGTGACCAGCTTGTTTTTTTCCTACTGTATCTGGAAATAAGAAGTTGTATAGTTTTTTTACTTTGCCTGTCTGATTGGTAGAGTTAACTATATCTTTTAAAAACCTGTTAAAGTTTCTTATATCATCCCATGTTGCCATTTTAATACTAGTTGGTCCATCTCCTTGTTGTGCTTTCATGTAAGTATACAGGTCCTCAAATCGAAGAATTGCACCATCAGGTAAGGTCTTTAAGCTTTGCGTAATGCTCCTTAATACTTGAGGAATATCATTGGGTATGTTTTGTGCTTTGCCTTTTGTTTCTTTTGCTACTTCAACACCACCTACTTCTGTGGGTTTAAACAACCTGTCAATTTCTACTTCAGCTATTCTTTCTCCGTCAATATTGCTATCTATTTCTCCTAGCTTGGTATCTTTTTTTGATTTTGATAGATAATCAGTAACTTCTTTTCCAGCCTTCTCAGGGCTAACAGTATTTAATAAATCAAAAGTATCAGCATACCCTTTCATAAACTGAGCTTTGACACGGTCAGGTATCGCATCCATTGACCAAATAAATCTAGGTGTGCTGGTATTTTCGTATTGAGCCCTTGTTCGCTCTTTTTCAGCTTTTAATATTTCTACCTTATCAAGCTCGCCTCTTTTTTCAGCAGTGGCTATTCTTCCATTTAAATTTCTTATTAGTCCCTCTAATCGAACAGGTTGAGGACGTAAACTTGATAAAAGGAAATTATAGTAATAATCAACCGCTACCTCTGGTTTGATTTTTAGTTCTTTTGCAATCTTACTGATTTCAACTACGTCTTTTCTAATAAGATTGTTTGCTTCCTGTTCGTTTTCAAACACACGTTGATTCTCGTTTCTAAAAGTATGGTTAAACTGTATCTTTATTGCTTCTGCTTGTCTTGCTATAATATCCCTTAATACTAAGAACTTACTTTCAGATTGAGTCTTTGGTTGCTTTCCAGCTTGGATATCGTCTACTGCTTTTTGTATTTGCTTGGACCATTTCTCATTTTCAAGAATCTCAATATTATTACCAGTTATTTGCTCGCCATTAACAATACGATTGGCAATCTCATTGATGCGTTCATAAGGAATTTGACCTTTTTCTACAGTATGCCCTGCTCCTTTTAATGCCCTATCTAATGCCTTGCCTTTCATATTAAGCTGTAAAGCACTCCAAACATCGTAAGAGTCGTTTATCTTGTATTCTTTTTCAACTCTTGAGCTATAACGCATAATAGGTTTAGGGTTTTGACCTGGTTCCCATCTTTTATTACTGAACATATTATTAAAAGTTCTTTGAATCTTTTTTCCAGTATCGCCCAGCCTTACTTCTAAAGGTGTTAATCCTTCGCTATTAGGAGACTCTAAAGCTTCCCATAAAAAATCTCTATAGGGCTCTTTATCTTCTTTCCTTCCTCCTTTTTCAGGGACCTGACCAAGTTTTTTACCACTCTTTGTTATAAAATCAGGATACTTTTTCATGGCACCATATACTGCCTTATAGTCAATACTATAATACAATGGCATTACTCTTAGGTTCTTTCTAGTAATGTAGTTTAAAACGTTCTTGTCCCTTAGTAACTCCCTGCTTAATAACCTTATGGATTCCCTGTACGTCTCGTAATTAAAATGACGTAGAGGGTCAATGTTCATTTCATTTTGACTTACTTTATGGGCAATATCTACGATAGCACTCATTGTCTTTGGGGCTCCAGTAAAAGGTCTTACAGCGTCTTGTATCTCTGAAATAGTAAACGCTCTATTGTTTGCATAATCATAACCATACAACTTTCTGTTTAACTCATGTAGATGTTTATACTCTAAAGAATTTTTAATATCCTGTAATGTACCTTTCCTTGGTTTAGCTTTTTTATTACTTGGAATAAAAGTAAGTTTTTCAAAAGCAGAATTAGTTACAATTTGTATTAATTCTTGAGGGTTAGCCATATTCCAATAATTTGCACTATCAGCAGTTCTACTATGTGCTTCTGTACCTACTACATAATATCCATCTTCTTTATATAGTTGCTTTTCACTAGTCTTTCCTACAAGGGTACCTACCCATTTTGTTTGTCCTTCTCTATTCTTTTTATAAATATCAACATTTAGATTGCCTTTTTTATTGGTAATTATATCTGCTAAAACATTTTGCAAAAACGATTTTGCATTAACAATTTGTTCTAATCCTTTTTTACCTTCATACGCACTCATTCCTGTTTTGCGTAAAGCACCAGGAGACCATTGACCCAATGGATTGTTTTTTACATAGTCTAAATCTGCTTTAGAAACTTCACTTTTAAAGAGCTTGTCCATCTTTTCTGCTTTATTTTCAAAGAAAATGCTCTTATCACCCTTAACTCTTTCTAAAAAACTGTCGTTTTTGACCAAATCTTGCATATATTTTTCAGGCAAACCCTGATAAAAGAACACTTTATCACCATCTACGTCTGCACCGTCAATATAAAAGTGGTCTCTGCCCCTCATATAAACGCCCCAATTGGCTAAATCAACATCTGACCTAGCAAATCCATCAAACAATAAGCCTCTTGTGCCTGAAATAGCGTTTGCTGGTACCCTCATAACCGCAAACATTAGCTTATTTCTCATTCTAGCTTTTAATAAAGGCTCTTTTTCAGCCTTAAATTCCTCCCAAGCTTTTTCTAGTTCTATTTCTTTGTCTTTTCCTATCCATTTTACCTTCATTTTTCTGTGGCTATGTCCCACTTTAAAATGACCAACTTTTCTTTTGACCAATTTGCCATCTTCAAAAAAATCATAGCTTGTATTCTTTTTAATACCCCCAGTTAAGGATTCCATTACTGGGTCTACACCAGCCACCCAGCCACTTCCTGAGTTTTTCCATTCTGGATTTGTGAATTTATTCATACGATAAATATGAACAGACTTCTCGTATAAACTGTTGTTTATGATGGCAGATACAGGATTATAACCAGTAGCTCGATACCATCGTTCAAAATTATTAGCATATTCTTTTAACTCTTCATACACAGCACCTTCAAATTCTTCTGCTTTTTCTAGTTTTTTAATCTTTTTAAAGATATCCTTATTCAAAGATTCGTGCAGTTTGTGATTTGGGTTATTAATAACTCGAATAAAGTCTTTATCGCTTAATTCTGATACTTTAAAACCTTGAGGTGGTAATGCATCAGGGTTTTCTTTAAGGGATTTTATATAGTTGTTTGCAATATCAGAACCATGAACAGTTTGGTGGTGAATAGCATCCATGAATTCTTGATAGCCTTCTTTGCTCATGGTCAAGCTATCAAAGAAAGAATGCATTTGTTTTTTTATAGTAGTGGGCTCTGCTGAATGTTTATCGCCATACACTCCAAAGTTAATTCTAAAGTCCTCTACTTTCATTTTTAGACTAGGACCATCGTAATCCTTTATTTCGTATTTACCATTCTTCTTAGCCTGCCCTCTATATACTTTTGTTCCTTCTGGCATAGCTTTAATTGCAGAGGTTACTACTATCATTGAATTTTTACTAGGCATTGCATCGTTGTAAGCCTTTGCACCAGGATGAACTCCTCCTTTAACTAAGAATAAGCTTCCATCTGGCATGGTAACTGCTACTGCTGGTTTCATATGAGACATATCTGTCCCTTTAAATCCGTTTGCCTCCATAAACCTTTTGTACAGGTCTGAATGCATAACCAACCAGCCATCAATCTTGCTTTCCCAAGCCTGCTTAACCAGTTTTCCGTTCTTATCAACAGTCCAGAATGTTTCTGGCTGTTTTCCTTCTACATTAAGCCACTTTTTACCAATCTCGCCAGCTCTACTCAGTAAGTTCTTTTCTGCTTCTATGGCTATAATATTAATTTCACCAGTACCCTTGGTGATGTCTTTAAAGAATTTAGAGTCTTGTTCGTAGAATGACTTTGAAGACAACAATGCTTCACGTTTTACTCGAGCAATAGCACTTTTAAAGTTCCAATTCTTTTCATAGAGATAATTCGATTTGAATGCCTTATTATATAGATTACGTAATCCTTTATTTTCAATAATTGCTTTGTCTTTTACAGGGTCATAACCCATAGTTTCTAACCAGACTTTATAATCTTTTTCAATGTATTTATTAAGAAGGTTTTTGGTAATTAACTTACTGTTTGATTTCTTTACGACTTCATTTATAATTGTTTTTAATTCAAAATTTTGGGTTTCAGGGTGGTACTCATAGATTCTTTCAACCCCTCCATCTTTTTTGGGTATCTTGAGGTACTGATTTTTTTTATTTAATCCTTTGGTCACATTTAGCCAGTCTTCTTTTGACATGACCATTTCAAATTGTCTTGTTTTACTATTCCATACTCTTTCATATGGTTTTAAAGTGACGTAAGTATTGCCTTTTTTGTCAACAATCTCTGCGAATTCTCTTACAGTAACCTCATCTCCCCAAAGTTTTTCATGCATTTTTTCATCAGCAGACCTAGGCTCATACCCTACTACCTTTTTCTTTAGGGCATTAAAGCCCCATATGCTCGATGTTTTTTTCTTTGTTTTATTAAAGCTAACAATAGGTCGTAAAATGCCTTGCGATAGTCTTGTGAACATTTGGGTTAAACTGTTCTGCATTTCAGGGGTTACTCTAATTCCTGGAAATTTGTCTTGGACGATTTGTATGTATTCTTTTACCATTCCACGAACAGGGATGAATCGTGTATCTTTTTTACCACCTTCTGTCTTTGGGATTAACTCATTGTAAGTTTTTACAGCGTGCTCTAGCACTTCATTGCCATCGTAAATATCGGATTCTTTTTGCAGTTGATTTAAAAATCGTTTTATTACTGGTTCAACAATTACTTCAGGTTGGTCTGAAAGGATTACCTCTTCTGCTTTAAGTATATCTTGACTGGTTACTTCTATTTTTTCTTTTGGTAGTTCTTCAAAATGCTCTTTAATTCTTTTTTCAAGTGGGTCTATGTATCCTTCTTTTACTTGTGCAAGCTCTTCAGGTGTAAGCTTATCTGCAATTTCCTTAACCTTTCCTTCTGGTTCAATCTTAGGGTCACGTATTTGCCTCATAACCCCTTCAGCAATTATATTCATTTCTTGCTGTTTTCTATAAGACCTAGGTACCATATCAAGTAACTCTGCTTTTACTTCTGCTATTTCGTGAGGTTCAAGGTTTTCTACTTTCTTTCCAAAATCTTCTGCTTTTTTATTTAAAGCTTCATTGTAAGGCTCTACTATTTTTTCTGCCAACACTACACTTGCTACAGAATCTGGGTCATTTCTATCTAATTTTGAATTTTCCATTCTATCCCAGATATCACCTATATGCTGAGAATACTTTTCTTTAACAAGTTGTTGAGATTCCAATGGTAATTCTTTATATGCTTCAGAATTAAGCATATCTCTCATTTCTGTAAAGTCTCTTTTTAAAATACCGTCTTCTTTCTTTTCATTGTACCTATTAAAAAATTCTGTTGATTTCTTTTCTACAACACCGTGAGCACCATACCCAAAAAAAGCACCCAATCCATATTCATATATTTGCGTAGCAGTTGGAGCACCTTGAGCTGTTGCCATTCCACCTTGAAATGCAGAACCTAATGCTCCTCTTAGGATTTGCCCTCTATTATCCCATAATGTATTAGAAAATTCTTTAGAATGTTGCCATAAGGAACGTTTCCCTGCGTCACTAACAACTTTATTAGGATGTTGAACCATATTTCCTATACGAACAAAGTTTCCCAATCCTCCAAAGAATCCTCCTGCAACTGCTCCAAATATTAAATTATCTACTTCATCATCTTGCCCATTCCACATACCACTTACAGCACTTGCCACAGATAAATGCTGTGCTTGAAATGCCATATCAATCAACTTAGCTTTATGAGTGACTGCTTCACCTGCCTTAAGATATTTCCCAGCTTCAAAACCAGCGTTTGCCATTATCTTTTTTGTGGCATCTACTGCCTTATCGCCAACGAATAAAGGTACAGATTTTCCTTTTTTCATAGCCTGCCCAACGCTACCTACAGTTTTACCTGCAGATTGAAATCCTCTAGCAACTTTTCCAGTGCCCATTAACCCCAGCCTTGCTATACCTGAGCCCCCAAATGAAACAAGGCTACCAGCCATAGGGAATGCAAATCCTAATAAATGCCCTACGCTGTGGGCAATAGATTGAAATTCGTCTTGTGGGTCTTCAGACCAGCCACCCATTGCAATAGGACCAAGAAACCCTTCTGTAAATCCTGAACTAAACTGAGATAGAACATTGCTTTGAGGAGCGTTTTGAGGTAGCTCTGTACCTTTCTTTCCAAAAGGCACGCCATACAATTTAGCGTATCTTTCTAATTCAGAAGCTTCTTCTGGGCTAAAACGAGAGTTGTTAAAACGATAAGCTCTTAATTTTACCCTAGTTTCATAAGGGGTCATTTACTTAATTGCTCAATTAACTTTGTAATAACGTCTCTTTCCAAGTCTCTTATCTCTTTTTTCTTTGCACCTTTAGTAACACCATAAGAATCATAAAGTTCTCGTTCTTCAGGAGAAATCTCATATAACTGGTCAATGCTTTTTTCTCCACCAGAAAGCATGGTCCTATACGTTTCTAGCTCTTCAATAATTGCTTTGGCTGATTGTCCCTGAGGGTCTGTGCCTCCGCCTAGTCCAAAATCGCCATCAGTAAAGTCATCGTAAATACCACCAGTCTGCCTTTCACCTGCTTCATTATACGTAACTCCAAGTTTTTCAAGCATATCGTCTACTAATTTGACCATACTTTGTCTTTTTGGGTTACTGGCAGGAAGCTTGATGGCTGTATTTATTGCAAAATCCAATGGTTGTCTTTCATTTGTCTTAGCATCATTGTAACTATCAATAATATCTGATTCATTTAGACCCATAAAAGGAGACTCATCAAAGAACTCTCTTAATTTTTTACCTCTTAAATGCTCAAGGTCAATAGGAGTTGACTTTGCATCTGCAATTCCCTGATTACGCAACGCCATTTTAGCCTGTACTGCACCGTATTTCTGGTCAAGAGATGAAATGTCATCTGCTATTCCTTGTGTAGCAAGAGAAGTTTGAGCAGGAATAAGCCCTAAAAGAGACCTGGTTCTTTGTAAGTCCATGTCATGTGCTTGACTATCGTCTTGCATCACCTGTTTCATTGAATCTATCGTTGATTGATTCTTTGTGCGTAAAGAGTCTGCAAATAACTGATTTTGTTGATAGCTATCGTTTGCTAATGAATCTTGCATTTGAAGTTTACTCATCTCTGCATCTCGACTTAATGAGTCTTGAAGCAGTGCGTTCTCTCTATTTAAAGAGTCTTGCAACCTCATGTTTCCCATGCCCAAAGAATCTTTTAATAAGGTAATATCCTCATTCGCTTGAATCTGTTTATCGACAGCATCGCTTTGCATACTGCCTTGCATTGCCCCACCTAAAAGCGAGCCTAATATTTCTAATACTGCGTCATCTTGTGCCATGTTATGAATTCCTTATTGATTCTTGTTCTGCTTTTAAATTAGCTATTTGGTCTTCTTGAGCCCATAATCTGTCTTGTGCCTTGCCAATTGTGTCTGTTAATGAAGCGTTTGTGTTATTAACTGCTGTTGAAATTTGATTTTGAAAATTAAAATTCTTTCCTGTGTCAGTAGCCAGAGTAAGAGGAGAACCAGAGTTCTTACCTTGAAGAGCATTCCAATCGCTCATGGTCCTTCTATTAAAATTGCCCATTGCGTTTGGAAAAATGTCTCCTTTTCTCTTTTCTATATTTGCTATTTCCCTACTAATACTTGAAATCACATTTCTTTGTTTTCTTGCTTTTGACCCACCAAGAAATGAAAAGAAACCGTCTCTTCCAATCCAAGTATCCCACCATCTTCCAGCTTTACTTCCTGAACCAAGAGCCCATGCTTCTGCCTCATTGTATGTTTTAGACATTAGTAACTCCCTTTTATTTTTGTTGCTCCACCTTTACCTTTATTAGCCATAAATAATGTCCCTGCTAATAAAGCCCAACCCACTGGTCCCATTGATGTTAATGCTCCTTGAACTGCGGTACCTGCTCCAGTTAGCAAGCCTCCAGTTTTTGCAAATCCAGCCTTTGTTGCCAAGCTTCCTAAACCTGTAACTGGGGAAGTTATTCCTTTTGCCACAGCTTGCTCTGCACCTCCTAAGAAAGTAGCTGAATCATCACCGTAAGTAAGCACTTTGGACAACAGTCCTTTGCTTTGGGTTCCTGTTTTTGCTTTTTGAACTGTGGTCCCTGCTTTTGATTTTGCAAGCTTAGTTGCTTTATAGTCCTTAGCCAACCAATCACCAACTGTTGGACCAGCTTTTAATGCTAGGTCTGTTCTGTATCTCTTTTTTCTATCATACGCCCAATAATCGGCTACGTCTGACTTACTACTATGTTTTGAATAATTATCTGCCATGTTAATTCCTGTTGATTGGTCTGTAAGTAAAGGTAATATCTGAAAGTTCAAAATCGTCTATGGAAGTACTTGAGTTGTAACCCATACCAGATGTGATATATGCAATTTTTATTTGAACTACTTTACCGTATTTATTGTTTTTAATAAAATCAAATTCTGCGGTTTTTATTTTTCCATTTGTTCTGGACAGCCTAGCTCCATTGTCATAAACAGAAAACTCATTGTCGTTTACTGTATCGAAGTCAACAAAAGAACCAGCTTCATCTAATCTATATGTGATTTTTAAAGGACTAATTCCAATATCACGCATCTTGTAAGTAATACTACATCTGTTGAATTTTTTATTAATACTAATATCGCCCATGTCGTAATGCTTGGTAATTAGTTTACCAGAAGAGATAGCTTTTCTATCTGACGTTGTTGATTTTAATAGTATTGCCATTAATCTCCCGATGCTGGTGGTGGAGCAGTTTGTATTTGGCTCCCTAGCTCCGTTAATTTATTTGTTTTACTAGGGTTTACAGCAGTTCCTTGTGAACCTTGAGCCACTTGTTCAGCCCAAAGTAAATGCCCTTCTCTGTCAGTAACAAAACCAGTCTTTTTTGCACCTCCATACATACCCAATCCATCTGTAAAAGCTCCAGTATTAAAGTTATATATAATGGTTTCTGTATTTGAAATAGTGTCTTTGCAAATATGAACCTGATTCCAATAAGCATCATATCCAATATGAGTTCTTTTTCCATAAAAATTCTCCCATTGGCTTTTATCAATAAGACTGCCTTCTGAATTTGATGTTAAAGATTTAAAGTTTTGTCCATTGTATAAATATACACCACTTCGACTAATCCAAAACAAGCCATAAGGAGTGTCGCAAATCTGGTTATCATTCTCTAAGCCAACATGATGTAGGGTCTCTTCAATTTCCTCACGATTCTCCCCATTCTCGAGCGTTTTAATGCCCATTATGGTTAGAGAATACTTCTTGAATTGACATAATTTATTACCTGTAACTCTTAAGGCTACAATATCATCCCCATCGTTCACAGTTGCTTCGATTAAATTGCTTTCTCCAACCGTAGCATACATACCCAAAGCTGACTTTAGAATTCCGTCAGGGTAATAATTCAGTTGGTCGTCCTTTCCTTTAATCCTAACATTGCCATAATAAGCTCTTCTATTAAAAACACAAGCTGTTTTCCAACCAGTTCCATCGCTTTCAAACCCAATTGGTTCGTCCCAGGCTAATTGATACCTATTGTAAAAGCTTTCAAACGTTGGTACTGCCTTATAAATAATATGGTCTGTTACTGGACCTCCTGAAGTATTGGCGTAGCTAGTGCCATAATGAGAAACATTGCCAAAAGTTGTAAACTCTTTCCATGTTCCTGTTGCAAAGGACTTCCATCCTTTATTTAAATCGACCTCACAGATAAGATAAATATTATTTGGGTCTGTATTATTAAATCTAGCATATATCTCTACCCCTTTTAAGCGAGTGTTTAGTACACCATCTTTTTCTGATAATCCAGACCAAGAAGCATTGTTTCCTTTTCCGCTAATTAATTGTGGACCAATTCCAATGTGCAATCCTAACGCACAAGAATCTGCTTTTGGAGCAGTAGAAAAAGCTTTATTTATTGAATCAGCTCCACTGTTTCCAGCATTGTAGGTATGTTGATAGAATTGCTGAGGTTGACTTACATATCCCCCTTCATATACGTAGCTAAAATAAAACTCCGTTAATTCTTTTTTTAAGAAAGAACCTGGCATTAAAGAACCAGCTTCGCTATCCTGACCATCTAGCCAATCGTATTGAATCTTTATTCCTAAGGGATGACTTCCCCAAGTAGTGGAATGATTGGGGTTGCTTTTTACCAATGTCTCATCTGTTGTTCCATCTAAGAAAGAAAAAAGCCCATCTACCTTTGTGGCAATATGAGTATCTTGACCTTTTAAAGCTGTGGCTGGACTGTTTGTAATCTTTATTCTATAAGGATTAGGGCATAAAGCGTCTGTAGTAAATCCCTTAGCCATTTCAACTTGAGGACTATTGCTATTGTAATTATTACTAACGCTATCAAACTGAGTCTTTAAATAAGTATGATTTAAATCTAAATACCCAAACCACTGAGGTCTGTTGTAATCTTTAAAAGTCGCATCACTGCCAAACAAATGCCCCTCTGCATCCATATATGTTACGTCTACATTTGTAGATGAATCCCAATAATAAACCGTTGCATTCGACACAGCAGAAGTACTAGCAGTGCTTAAGGTTATCGTAGCAGGAGACACTCCAGTATTTTGAGCTGTAATGGTAGTGCCTGGAGCAATACCTGTTCCTCTGACTTGCTTTCCAACTAAACTAGGATGCGAACCAGTAGACATTGTAGCATACGTTCCATTTGTACTGTTGTTTCCTACATTTACAGTTCCTATCCATTCAGTTTCATTGAATTTGAAATCCATTTGCCAATCTATCCATGTGTCATTTTCCATTGAGTATACAGTTGACATTGAATTTTGATTTGTAATTGCAACTAAATGCTGATATCGTTGACCATGGGTTACCTTATCGCCATGGTCTACAATGTTTGTCTTGCTAACAGTTACCTCTTTTATTCCGTAAGCCTTAACAGTATCCGTGTCTTGAAATATTCTAACTTTACCACCTACTATTTCAAATTTGACTTGATGGTCTGTAGGTATCTCTGCAATTATTCCATCAGCATCGTAAAATAAACCTGCCCTTATGTCCATTGCAGTTTGCCCTATCTCGACATCATACGTTCTTGTAATTGACGCTTCTGCTGTTTGAGTAACGTTTGTATAATACTTAACAGTAACGCCGTACGTAGCAGTCTCAAATCTAGAAATATTGTCAAGATTGTATGTCCATTCGCTAAATGCACCAAAATAAGGATTGTGATTCATCATGTAATAAAACGCCCCACTTTCACTAACCATTTGATTGGTAATATTCTGATTTGTGAATTTATCTTCAAAACTGTGTTTGTGAAAAATTGGAGCTAATTGTTTATAAGTATATGTTGTTCCTTCAATAGTTTTTTTAGGGTCAGCAGTGCTACTATTACCAACAGGTCTAAATCCTTTACCATGTGCATAGTTAATAGCTCCATCAGGCTCCTCATTTGGAAAGCGAATATTTATCTTTCCCCAGTAATCCCATTCAATGACCATTCGATAAGCATATGCGTCATTTTGAGATGCAGAAGCATTAAAAGCAGTATGCCCAAATTCAATCGTATTGGTGCTATTGTTAGCTGAACCTCCATTGGGGACAGATTCTATTTTAAACGCACCGCCATTTCTATTAGTGGTAGGATAAACGGTGTTGCCTTCTGAATTAACATAATTAAAATTCTTACCCCTTGCGTTTTCAACTGGAGTATCTATGTACACGTTTGTATTACTTTCAAATGTCTTATTTGCATCAAGCCAATTGCTATCAAGAGCAGAATTCATGTTTACAGCCTGAGGACTGTTTCCTACAAATCCATGAACATTATTTGAATCAATTGGACCAAAAGAAGCTTTTACTGTATTTGAGCCATTTAATCTAGTATCGCCACCAGCCAATGTTTTAAAATGCCATGGAATAGTAGGGTCGGTATAATCTGAACCCTCTTCAGAAGATGCTAAATAATGCTTATGGCTCATCTTTTCTAATGCATTTAGTGTTAGACCTTGAATAGAATTCTTTGGAACTTTTGATTCAAAGTTTTCTCTCATGGGATTATTAACCACTGTATTTATAAAGTACTCATCTCTATCAACATCTTTGATTATTAATGCTCTTTCTGCATAATCAACCTCTGAATCACTGCCAGGAATAGGAGACTGAAAAGGAGTAAAGTATAACTCCATATTGGCTCTTTTGGATGCTTGTACTTCTGTAACAGTTGGAGCTGTTATGTTATTACTTTGGCTAGGGTCTGATAAATTAAAATCAGCAGACCACGCATGAATATTCCTTGTATAGCCATCGGGTAGCTCTGTGTTTAATTCATTTGTAGAAGCGTTGGCTTCGCTTGGTACAATTTTAAGTTTACCAACATTGTCTGGTATAAAATTGACGCATTCTGCCATTTGATTATCTTTTAAAGATAGAACGTCTACTCCTTTAGCAACTCCTCCGCTAAAGTCTCTTAATGATTTTGACTGTTTAGGCACTTATAATTTTCCCTCCATAGGATGTAACGCCATTAGTAATGTCAAGAACTACAAGATTAAAATTTCCATTAGTAAAGATATCTACTAAACCCACATTGTGAGTCCAGTTTGTTGGTCTTCCTTTAAGAAAATCTTTTTTCATATCGGCTAAACATCCCATTGAATATGCCATATGTGGTCCTGAGATGTGGGTGATGACTGCTTTTTGACTGTCGTGAGTATGTCCGTAGATAATGTTGCATCCCATTTGTAAGGCGTGAGTTCTTGCATGGGCAACTCCCATAAAGTGTCCTCCGTGATAAGCGTATAATTTGCTTCCGAACACTTTAAAGACATCACCATAGTCATGCCATTCGTATCCACGTTCATCAAATTTGAATGCTGTTCTGGAGCCATAATGTTCAAGGTATGGGTTTTCTTCGACAAAGTGGTCGAACCATAATTCATGATTGCCTTGAGCGTATTGTTTTTTTCTACACTTGACCTTATCCAAAACCTCATCAATCCTATCAAGTCCTTTATTGCCTTCTTCGATTTCTTTTTCAATAAAAGGAAGTTGGTACTCAAGAGGAGGGCGTTTCTTTTTACGCCATTGCCAATGACTAACTGATTCACCTTCAACAAAATCTCCTAATAGCAAGAATCCAGTAGGTTTTAATTCCTTTATAACGTTTAAAGCACATTTAAATGCCTTTTCATCTTGGTGTGGATAGTGTACATCTGGGAAGACGACAACTCTTTCTTTTATTTTCATGATTCCTCATTTAGTCAAGTATCTCAAAGTGAACTAAGTCATCAAAGCGATTATCCTTAGTGGTTCTTTGCCCCTTGAATTGCGAACTCGCATTCCAATCTCCACCCCAACGAATCTTATACCCAAGTCTATTTGCAGTAGCCAACATCCATCCTCCTAGATAATGAAAATCATCTCTAGCGTCCCAATCTACTGGATATGGGCATATATCTACTGCCTTGCCTTCTACGTGCTTTCCAAATTTTGTTTTGCTAAGACCTTCAGCCACTAATTTATTTTGCCTTTCCTGGCTTCTTTTACCTTCAATGACAGTAATGTCAAAAAAAGCACATACTTCATTAAGGAGATGGATAAGTCTATCATCCACCCCCTCTAGTCTTTTCTTACTTCTTTTCCCAAGACGTGGCATTAAAGACCAATCTTTTTGAGCAACACACCTTTAATTACTTTCCAAAGTGCCTCAAGTATTTTTTGTTCTGTTTTTTCAGAAATGATGGGTATATCTACCGCTTTATTAATTTCAGCAATTACTTCTTTACCATTCTCATCTGACAACAGGTCATCTGCTATTAACTTTGCTAACATTATATTATCCTCATTATTATGTTTACAATTACTGGAAAAGAAAGAACGCCAATCGTGCCAAGTACTTGCATTTTTGCAATTGACCTTTCATGGTTTTCAACTTTTCCATTTAACTTATCTAAATGTTTTTCAACTCTGCCTAGTGCCGAATAGATATTCTTTAATCTCTCATCGTGTTTAACTAGTAGGCGATATATATCTTTATTCTCCATTAGTGCTTTCCTCCACCATTCAATCTTCCAGACATATAACTAATCTTGTCTGATAAATCATCTACCTCTTTCATTAAAGACTCGTGCCTACGAGAGGATGAATTTTGTTGGTTCTCAGATTCTCTTTGAATTCTATCTAATAGTTTGAGCAAAATGCCTTCCACGTTTGTTATAGTTTCCTCTGCTTTTGCTTGGCTAATAGCAAGATTATCCAAGCTCTCAGATTGAGATGTTTGACTTTTCATTAAGTTCACTAACATATAACCCAGAAAAACAACACAAAATCCTGATGCTCCAAGTGTCATATAAGAATCTAATAATGTCTGTGTGTCCATACTTATTTCCGCTTTTTCTTACCCCAAGTCATGGGGTTAAAGTTTACTGATAATTCCTTTTCGTAAAATTTTACCTTCTCTGCTAGTTCTTCTCTCTCAGACCTTTCTTCCACGATGTGTTTACTAAGTAAGTCCCCAATCTGTTTATCCGCAGTAGCCACTTTAGTTTCCAAAGCTTGTATTCTGCTTTCAATCTGCCAGTAACCATAGACCAGAAATGCCACGAGTACACATCCTTGAGCAAGCCATTTAAGATTAATAGAAACAATGGCGTTATCATCAAGAATAGCAGTCCTATAACTTCTAGCGGTATTTGGTTTTTCACTCATTTACCTTTACTACATCTTCATATTGTTCGTGAATCCAACACCAATTTGTTTCATACAAACCATCGTAATAATAGTGAATGACTGAATCCGTATCCATTATCTCAATAAACACTGTATTGTTTGTAGTGTCAGCAGGGGTGAGTTCATACCCACCCACTGACCAACCACTACTGCAACTGACATTAATCAGATTCAACAGTAGCAACTTCCTCATTTTCTAGCTCCGCTTCTAACTTCTTCATGAAAAATTCACGACCACCTTGCAACTGGTCAATATTAAATTGGCTACCTGCAAGTTTTCTATCCAGGTCTGCTACATGATTAACTAACAGTACTTGTTGTTCAGACATATCGTCTACTTTGTATTCAACATCGTTTATGACAACTACCTGACTTTCTTTTTTTGTTTTATCTGGCATGATTATCCTTTGTTTAGAGTGCTTCTATATCTGCTTTTAAGGCTTCCCAACCTTCTTTCTGTGCAGTTAATTCAGCAATCTGATTATCTATGTTCTTTACACTATCAGCACATTTTTCTACAGACATAGTTTCTACTACGTCATCTTGTGCTTTTCCTGTTTCAGGGTCATAGCGTTTCTTGTTTAATTTAATGACATCCTTAGATTCTTCAGCTTTTGCTTCACGAACTACGACACCATTCTCGTCTTTTACTTCGGTTACTGCAGGAGAAACCACTACTTTGGTTTTACCTACAGACCATTTCTTGTCTTTCTTTTTTTGTGCATAACCTTTCATGGTAATACTCCTATATTGTGTTGTTATCCATTCTCCAAACGGAAGTAACAAAGAAATCTGTACTGTTTCCCATATCACCGCTTGATTGAAATTTTATTGAACCCATTTGACCTGTTGTTAATTGAGGCGATGAATCAAAATCTGCTTCACTGTATACATAATTCTTTCCATCAACAGATACCGACTTAACTGCTGTTCCTACTGTTGTGTTCGTTATACTGCCATTTGGTTTGCTAACAACTGCAACAGTGAGGTTAAATGAACCAGAATTGCTTATTGTTTCTATTCTTACATATAACTTCACCAATACCATATTCATTGGCACAACAAACGATGTAGAACTATAATCATTGCCTTGCGTTTCGGCACTACTATTCCAAGGTAAATAATGTGTTGATGTACCTATGTCATCTGTAAAACTGTGAATAAACGTTCCGTAAGTAGGAGCAAGAACTACCCCAGTAGATATAATACTACCTGCTACATCAAGAGCTTGTGCAGGAGAAGTTGTGCCGATGCCAACATTTCCATCGCCTCTAACTGCCATTTTTGTTGAGCCAGCCAATTGAAAATTGATTAATGCATTTGAACCAGTCCAATCATTGTTAATATATAAATTTGTAACTCCAGAATTATCGTATTTTATTTCTGCATATTCATTGGCATTTTGATTGCTGTCTGTTAATCTAATACCTGTTGAACCATGAAGATGAAATTGAGAGTCAGGATTAACTGTTCCAATGCCAACTTCCCCAGTAAAGGTAGCTTTACCCCCACCCCAAACAGTCATTAAATCTGCTCCATCTTTATCGCCAACTCTTAATGCGTAAACATTATCATCGTCACCAGCACTAACTCTTAATCCATAGCCATTTGTAGCGTGTGTGTTGTATATGTCTACTGCTGGGTCACCACTATCTGATACTGTGACCTCGAGCTTATGTGTCGGAGACTCTGTACCAATACCAACATTACCACCATTAAAATAAGAATCACCTTCAGTATCAAAATTAACTTTTGCAGTTCCATCACTATTAGTCATGTACATAGCACTATCGCCACCAACTGTGCTAAAAGTAACTTGAGAACTTCCACCTAAAGTAAATCTAACTTCACCATTTACACTTAAAGCGTGACTAGGAGTTGGGGTTCCAATCCCAACTTTACCATCGCTAGTTACAAACATCCCAGTACCTGTACCTGTATAAACTCCAAGAGCGAACTCACCTGTACCTGTGTTAGCAGTTGTATCTATTGACAACCCATATGCATTGGTAGTACCTGTGTTTGCAAATTTCGCAATCCAATCACTATCAACGGCTTTTACTACATGAAGGGGTGCAGTTGGACTTAAAGTTCCAATCCCTACATTCTGGTCATTATCTATATACATAGCATCAGTATCGTGAGTTTTCATTCTGATACCTGCATCTTCATAGTTTCTAATAAAGAAATCTGTAGTATTTTGTTCTATAAATAAAGTAGTTCCGTCTGCTCCCCCACCACCCGAATCATCATTTGTTAAATGAACTCCACCAGAGGCATTTTTTGTTCCTGCATAGATATCTAACATATGTGTGGGAACGTCTTGCCCAATACCCATTCCAGAATCTTTTATATGAACAAAATCTGTGGCATTGACTCTAAAAGTCATCAAATCAGAAGAGGCGTGATGTTGATAGGCTATTCCACCTGCATCTACATCACTTGCATCACCAAAATCAATAACACTATATCCTGTTGTTCCTGCAATTATAGCCATTCTTGCTTGGTCACCAGTATTATCGTTGTTTTGAATAACAAGGTAATCAGTTCCAATTAATGTTGGCAGTGTTCCCGCCCCATCTACAATGTGTATTTTAGAAGCAGGAATAACTGTTCCAATCCCCACATTGCCATCACCTAACACTGACATTATATGTGCGTTTGCTTCAGTTGTTATATTTAATGCTTGTTCATTAGCACTAGACCCTGCATTAATTTGTAAACCATACCCACCTGCGTGGTCATTTTTTATCCTTACAGCATATGCATCATCTTTATTCTCATAAACAAATAATCTATGAGACCCTCCTGAATTTCCAATCCCTACGTTCCCACTGTCGGAAATAGTCATTCTTTGAGTAGGTGCAGTATTTGTAGTAACACTTCTTGTATAAAAACCTAATTCACCTTTAGTACTACCTGCACCACTAGTGCCTTTGTAAGCTATAATTGCAGGTACTTCAGTCTGACCATCGTAACCGAATCCAATAGCATTGTATTTTCCATTAGAACCATCTCCGCCAATCTGCAACATCATGTCAGCTTTTGCTAACCCTGTACTGCTTGCGTTACCAGTGTTTACAACTTCAGCAAATACTGTAGAAAATCGTAGACTAGCATTTCCTAGTTCTGCACCTTCATTAGCATCTGGATACAAGCCTGAATTAACTGTCACATCGCCACTAAAAACAGCATTGCCAGAACTATTAATATAAAAATCAGTATTAGTACCATAGTCATCTCCACGACCTATAGCAAAACTATTAGAGCCTCTTAATGCACCTGCATACCAAGCTTGACCACCACTAGACACTCCATTATTAAAATAAACATACGCTCTACTAGCAGAACTTGTATGACCTTTAAGATAAAGTCTACCATCGTCACCTGACGAGTTATTACCATCTATAGTTAAACTTGTCGTGCCACCACTATCCGCAGTTATATTACCTGCAAAAGTAGACGAGCTATCACTGGCAAGAGTTAATATTGAATGTTGAGTACCATCTATACTTGATTCAGTATGGAAAACAATGTCACCTCCATGCTTTAAACTTCTAATCTTTAAGTCACCAGTATTTAAATGGTCGAGGTAAGAGTTACCGCCATCGTGATATATTTGTATATCTTCACTTGCACCAAGTTTTAAAACTCCGCCAGAGCCACTTGCATCTGGTAATACTACATGACCTGTAGATGTAACTCCACCTGTAGTTATACTACCAGTGACTGTTAAATCGTTTGCAATTGATAAATCACCACTAGTGGTTAAATGCATTATTTTTGTACCACCATCAATAGTGGGGCTATCGTGCCACCATTCAAATGGATTATGTGTTCCACCATTGGCATTTGAATCTGCAATAAAATGCATAGTATCAGAGTTGGTGGTAATCGCCATATTAGTTCCACCTGCATCTATATTTAGATACTGACCTGCAAAAGTAGCATTGCCAGTATTACTTAAGACTAATGCATTTGTAAAGCTAATAGTCGTATCAGCATTATCAGTCCCTGCTACTGCAAAATTATGAGCACCTCCATCCATATAATGCATTGCTGAATATCCACTATTAATACGCTGATACCCTGTACTGTTCCATTTAACATTTTCAGCAATAAATATTTTAGTTTCACCACTATCGCTTCTTGCGAATATTGAACCTCCAGCACCTATTTGTAAACCTATGACATTAGTTTTCCAATCAGTTTCAGGTGAAACTCCTATGCCAGTATGGGTAGAGAATTTGTTAACTCCAGTCCAAGTGTTATTATCTACTAGACCTACACCACCATAAGTAGCAAACGTACCATCGCCCTTTATATATTGAGAGGATGTACCCTTACCTAAGACTACTTTTTCCCAATTAGCCATTGGATTCCTTTTCTACGGCTTTTTCAAATGCTTTTCCTAATTTGTCCAATAGCTTGGCGAGTATATGAGCATCTTTACCTTGAATGGTCATATTGTCTAATCCTTGTTTTATCACAGATAAATCCTCCGTTGAAAGTTCAACTCTCAAGTTTAGCCTTATGCAGTTTACTTAGTTTGATAAGAACAGAATTGGCAACTTCCAGGTCAACACCATCAAACTGGCTTCTCATCATAAGTTTTAATAAGAAATCAGTCTCTTTAATATTGAATTTATCGTTTTGGACTGCAGGAACTAATTTTGACACTAAGCAGTCCTTAGATAAAGAGCATCTTCATTTGTATTGTAAGTAAATGAACCCACTCCTGCTGAATTACCACTAGGTGCAC
>Ga0208899_1000595_pt1 | contig 27008 bp, 26 predicted proteins | sample VirMetDEL_Nov_24_FD_184518 | JGI IMG/M metagenome (GOLD analysis project Ga0208899, IMG submission 184518) | Aqueous microbial communities from the Delaware River and Bay under freshwater to marine salinity gradient to study organic matter... | ecosystem: Environmental > Aquatic > Marine >... | reverse complement strand
TATCCCTACTACAATGCTACGTAATGCATACATCGTAGAGGCTACAGGGGAAATAGTCAGTGCAGAGCGTGCTAAAGAACTGTACGCTATAGAGTCTAAGCTTAATGAAGCATACCACACTGCTACGGACGAAGAGTACGACGCTCTGGTAGATGAGTTCGAAGAGGCTACTGCAGACATCCTTAAAGATGAAGACGGTTCCCCTACCACTAAGGACGGGGCTACTGGGATAAGAGAGACTTACTTTGACATCTACCACTATTGGAACGGGGGTATCTCTACAGCTGGTAAGACTGCTAAAAGACTACAGCAAGACATCAAGTCAAAGAACAACGACATTGTTGGGTGGAGAGAGCTGCTACAACGTAGAGTGAACGAGTCTGGGTATACCCTTACACAAACAGAAGCTGGGTACACAGAGGTAGAGGACGACCAAGAGATTCTGGAAAAGATCTACGGTAAGAGCTCACTACAAGAAGACCCGTCAAAGAAGCTGAGTGGTAAGATTCGTCAAACGCTATCTACACTACCCTCAGGTAAGAAAACATTCTTGGGGTACGATTCATTCATTGATGCAGATACAGTGTACAGAGACCTAGCTAAAGAGTTCTCTGGCGCCCCTAACTTTCCAAGCATGAAGCTTAGACTTAAGAACCTGTCTAAGCACAAACCGCAATATGCTCCTGTCTACGAGTTCATGGAGAAGATGGACAGAAAGCAAGCAGCTCAGTTTAGGTCAGCATTCGGACTATCTGCAAGAGAGTTTGTGATGATGCGTGTAGGGGTTGTAGATGGTAACGTAAAGGCTATTACCTCAAACCCTAACATGAACTCTGTAGAGGCTGCTACAATAGCTAAATGGGAGGCTAACGCAATAGAGGGAGATACCCCTAACCCAAATGCAGTCTACACTAAGAATGACAAGGGAGTACTATCCTACAAAAACCCAGGGACTGTACAGATTGTAAAGAGCGAGGCTAAGGTTGCTATTGAGGCAGCATATACAAACGTAGACCCCACAACTACAGACGGAAGTTTGCACCCAGCCGTAATGAGCTATGCAGCTGTAACCCACACTCTCGGTATCAACCTGAGTAAAGAGGGTACACTAGAAGCACATGCTAGGGCAGTACAAAGCTTAGTGAACAATGGGCAGACTGTATCTAGGTACGGTAATGCAATGCTTCTGACTGGGGCAGACATGTTCAACTACTTAGTTCTAGGAGACCGTCCTTCTCAGTCACTAGTCAGCATGCTGAATGGCTCAGTTGTAGATCTAGACGTAGTTAGAAAAAAGGTAGTATACAAAGGAGTCCCCTCCATTAGCAACCTCTTCAAAACAAATAAGCAGGCAATAGCTCACATAGCTAGGTTCGCCCCTATGTTCCAAGACAACAAGGGGGATGCATTTGTAAATATGGTTGGGAATGTTATCCACCCAATCAATCTACCACACAACCTATCACGTATGGTAGAAGCATTTCAAACCCCTGGGGCTAGAGATGTAAAAGCAGGTACCATCAGACAAGATGCCCTAGACGTACTAAGAAGCTCTAAGTTCCACAAACCAGGTATCGGGAGAGAACACCAGTCAGCACTACTTACTGCTCTAGAATCAGATGCATTCGCAAAAGAGTTTAAGGTAGAGACACTGGATGCACTGCGAGAGTTTGGGGATATAGCAGACTACGAGAACTTCGCAGAGAGACAATCTCTAACCGCTCGACTACAAGCATACCACAACAACGGAAATGCTAAGCTGGCGAAGATAGCACTACCTACTCAGGCAGATCGTACCAACATCATATTTGTTACAGTACCTAGATTCAGTAACGAGAGTGGGGACTTTGGTACAGACGTAGTCTCGAAGAGACAGGTCCTAAAAGATCTAATCATACAAGATCTTGTACGTATTGCAGAGGCAGAGAAGGTAGTAGGCAGGGACGGGAGTATCCGAAACCAAGAAGTATACGACCGCAATGAGAACTACTACAAGAACGGTAAAGCTGCTAAGGATGAGTCCATGCAGCTGTTTGGGACTGGGGCAGTATCTAATAGAGAGTTAAACAAGGTAAACAACCAGTCTCTAGACCCACGAATGTCTAACCACATTCAAACTTACATCGAAGCTAGGCACAATAACACTACCTCAGACATTGTAGAAGAGATAGACAGTGCACTAGAAGAAATGGTGGAGGGCACTCTAGAGTACCTAGAAGGTCAGACCGATGAGCTCGTATCCCAGATGGATAGGCTTGGGATAGTCTACGGAGAAAGAGGGTTCTTTACTATAAAGGATGCGAACGGGGAACTAGTAAACCGCCCAATACAAAAGAATAAAGCCACATCGAAAGCGTTTGCAGAAGCATTCGTCTTTGATGATATGGTTGGGAGACTAGAGCTTGCCAAGGTATTTAGAGGTCCTATCGCTCAGTTCAAAAACGCAGTAGACTTCTACAAGCGTATGGCGCTCGTAACTACTCCTGGGTTGGAGGTAGCTACAGAAGAGGATCTAGCAAACTCACCTGCAGTAGAAGGTATACCAAATTATGGTATGCCCAATAAATTTACTGAGCTGGTCCTCGAAGACTTTCACTTAGATCTAACCCCTCAGCAAATAGAGCGTACAAACGCCAAAGCAGTAGAGCTTAGAGATGCAGCGTTCGAAGCAGCAGTACTGAGAGGAGCTACAACAGAACAAGCTCTAAAAGAAGCAGAGCTAGTTGAGAGAAGCTACAGGCAGAACGATGGAGTGGAGGCAACTGACGGGCAGTCATTCATCACACTAAAGCACTACAGAGATATACAGCAAGGATTAGGCTCTTGGGGTAGAGCAGAGGAAGAGGCATACAAAGCTTACGAAGCAACTGGGAGATTTGAGTACCAAGAAGGGTTTACTCCTACCGGATTTAAACCTGGGGATGCTGTACCTATGAACCCAATGAAGCCATTCTACGAACACGTAGGGTTAGTGGATGGGGTGCTTAGTACAGATGAAACCAAGAACTCATACTCTGTACTTCTTAGAGCAGAAACTGAGGGTAATCCAATGAAGGATGCTTTACGCAGACGAATGGAGGACCCGGCTAGACCTATTGACGTAGTCAACTTTAAGAGTACTAAGAAGGGTAGAAAGTCTAATGTAGAAAGCCTAGCCACAGCTAGTACTGATCCTGCTCAACAAGCTATTGAACTAGAGGCTAAGCTCAACGGCGTTCAGACTAATGTACTGGAGTCTAAGTCCCTGCGGTTCCCACAAATTATCCCAACTAAGAAAAGTGACTTAGCAACCTTCAACAGACAGGTGCGTAAGAACACCCTTGCGAATATCAAGGATGACGCAATGTATGTAATAGACGGGGGTACAGCACAAGAGCAAGAGGTTAGTGGGGAAGATCTAAAGAAACTGTACCACGATGCAATCAATCGTAAGATTGATCTAGACATGGCTCGACTCTACAATGAGATCGGGATATCAAAACTAGACGCAGCTAAGACCCCAGAGGCTAGAAAAGAAGCTCTTCAAAACATCCACCAAAATCTCCGACGTATTATCACTGAAGAGAACATGGAGAGAGACCTCCCAGACAACTATAACAGAGGTCTACAGATTATAGAGGACGCAGCAGGTAGACCTGGATTTGAATTATCTCTGGACTTCCCAGTATACTTTGAGAAAATAGAGCGCATCGTCCTAGGTATGGCTGTTAACCGTGCGTTCAAGCAAAAGATCTCTGGTCAGGAAGCTGTACAGGTAGCTGACCTTGGGGGATACGGTGAATCAAATGAGCTAGAGTTCTACACCGCAGACCGAGACTCAAAAGGTCGTCCTAGACTGTCCCATATGGAGGTAGCAGTACGAGCAGATATTGCTAGAAAGCTAGGTATTGAAGAGGGGCAAGAACTAACCCCAGAGCAGGGTAGGATGATTGGGTATCGTATCCCAAACCAAGGTAAGTCTTCAACCATACTGATGAGAGTAAAGAAGATACTCCCAGACAACTACGCAAAAGCTATTATCGTACCTGGTCAAATCACTACGCTGACTGGATCTGACTTTGACATCGACAAGATGATTCTAATCTTCCCAGAGATGCGGAAGACAGACGCAGGCTTAACCAAAGTAAGGCCCCCGTACAAGGCACTAGTTAATGGGGAGACCAGCATGAAGAGGATGGATGAGAGCATCCTGAACAATATTATCTACGATACAATAGAGGCTGTACAATCTAGCCCTCAGCACTTCAACGAAACGTTGGCTCCGCTAGATGAAACTACTCTGGAATCAATAGTAGCAGAACTAGAAGCTAGCCTTGGGCTTGACTCTACCATAAACTTCAATGACTACATGGGGGAGATCAACTCAGGTATCAGAAATACTTTGGGGGTAGCACTACGTGGATTGTGGGCTAACGCTCTAGCAGGTCACTCTGTGGCTCAGCACGGATCTGTAAATGTATTAGAGTCTGCTGCTATCAGTATAGATGGGGAGAGATTCACCAAGCTGCAAACATATGCTCCTGAAACAGCTGGAGAGGATGCTGGTACCCCAATCAACATGGTGATATCTAGGTACCTATCAGCGGCAGTAGATGCGGGTAATAAGCCCTATCAGTTTACCTTGAACGATAATGTGGCTACCCTCCCAGTAGAGCTGTATTGGATTACACACGTTGGGGATACAAGACTTCTACACTACTACTTGAACCACCCCACTATTAGGGAAGCTACTGACTTGGTACTTAGCAAGTATGGGGGCAACGTATACCAATTCAAAAAAGCATTCGAAGAAGTACTAGGGGATAAGCTAGACGGATTAGATGAGGGCACAGTTGATATGTCCTCAGAAGCTATTTTGAATGGGAGTGTAAGCCCCAGAGTCGCAGCTGCGAACTTTATGAAGTTCCTAAATGCAGGACAAGAGCTTCAAAGAATGTTCAAGGTAATAGCCCCTGACTCTATGGATGGGATGAACAGTGCAGATAGTCTCAAGTCCTACGAGTCTCGCAGAAACAAATTCAGTGCAGATACTCGTATGAGAGGGGAGAGCATCTACTACGGCAGACCCCAAGACACTAGCCCAGTAGAACAGTTCCTCGAGAAGGATGGTCCGTTCGGTATGTCTGGGGGATTCAACGCTCTGTTTAACTCCATCTCCAATGATCTTGGGGCTAAGCTGATGCCTAAGGTATTCTCACCTGCAATGCGCGAGTTGGAGATACAGTACATGGAGGCTTTGGGTAAAGACCAAGTCAGGCCAGAAGAGCTCAAAGAACTTCGTAGAGCAGCAATGCTACACGTAGTAACTAGGCCAGGTTCCCCGATGAGAGAGTTCTTTAGCCGTACCCACCTAGAAACTAGATACCTCAACAAACAAGATAATCTAGTTACTCAGTTTGGGGCTATTACTACGAAGAACCCAAAGCTAAAAGAGAACAAGTTCATTGCTAAGTTCACCGAGAACAAAGACAACAGCACAGAGCGGATCTCGCTACTGGAGTTTGATACCTCTCAGAAGATGAGTAAATTTGAAAAAGACTCCATCATCCAAGATGCTAGACGCCTCATGGAGTTCCCAGAAGAGTACGCTGAGAATCCTGGTGACAGAGACTCTGTCAGAGAGATTCAAAACCTAGTAGAAGATCTCTTCGCAAACGCTCTTATTGTAAATGGGTTCAGAGTATCCAACAACTCTTACGCAGACATGATACCAGTCGAGTTCTTCCTAGAAACAAGACATAGTAGATATGGGCAAGAAGGGATGCAGCAAGGGGAGCGTTTCCCAAAATCTGTTTCCGAGTTCTACAAAGAGCAGAACCTGGAAGACTTAAACTACTTTGGGGCATTTATGGGAGACTATCTCAGACAGCATGGTACTAGATATGCAGGAGGTTCCCCAATAATCCCTGTAAGAAAAATGAAAGCCCCACTGCTAAGAGCGATGAGGGTAAAGGGCAAGATATCTGAGCTCCCCCTATATAGGGTGTTTGCAAACACTGCGACTGAGGAGAGGGCAGTGTACAGATTGGGGAATGACGGTGTATACTATAAACTAAATCCTCTTGGGGGTAGAATCATGGAGAGCTACGACGTAGGTGTAGAGTCTGAGATAACTAAAGTACAGCGGGTACAAACCCCAACCGGTACAGACAGAGTCAACACTGACTCCGTAGTTAGCGTGAGCGAAGTAATGGGTGTGCAAAAACAAGCCCCTAGAAAAACTCTAGCCCCACTCAGACAAAGAGTGACTGGGCAGGATAGAACAGATGTAATTTGTAAGTAATGGCAGCATGTGAATACTATATCAACGGCAAGAGTGATCCTACTCACAACTCCGTACTAAACTACGTAGCAGACACTGCGTCCTCTAAGAGAACTACTGAAGAGGTAGTATCTCGTTTGGAGAATGGGGGTGTTGTATTTCGTAGAGCAGATATAAACGACACCACCAAGGTCACTACCTACGTATCGAAGTCCCCCACATCCAAAGACAATCTTGCACACATCAGTAACCTGAACACCCTAGCAAAAGATCAGTTTCAGGTAGCAGAAGATTTGGTCAAAGTCATAAACGCAGATGCGGCTATGAACTACAACCCAGACAAACTGTACAAGATCGAAGTCAGTGAGAGCACTCTGTCTAAAATGAAGAGGATAGCTCCTCAGGTCATAGCAGAGAACAAGATGGTAGCAGATAGAGTAGCAGAAGCGCTATCTCGACCTGGGTCCCCGTTCGCTGAGCAGTACCGTAGAATCAGAGAGCTGCGAGAAAAGCAAGAGATAGAGGAAGACACTAAGCTAGAGAGAGGAGATAGGGGTCTTAGGAGCATTGAGAACCAACTAGTCAAGCTACAGAAAGCATTTAAAGCTGCAGGGGTAGAGGTCAAAGTTGTACTAGATCCTACTATTACCTCACAAGGTCAGATCGCTATGGAGGATGGAACCCCCACTGTGCGAATCAATCCTGATCTCATGCAAGGAGATGTAGCCTACCACGAGTTTGGGCACTTGTACATTGACTTGCTGGGGTACAACAACCCTCTAGTACAGAAAGCTGTAGAGGAGCTGCGTGACAGCACTCTATACGAAGAGGTAGCAGCTAGATACCCAGAGCTAAATCAAGAGCAGCTAGACAAAGAAGTACTAGCTACAGCTATTGGTTTGGAGGGTGCTAGACTTGAAAAGAAAAACCCAAGTAAACTACAGCAGCTACTGAACAGAATCTACCGTGCTATTGGTAGACTCTTTGGGGTATCACAAGACTCAGCAGCTAATCTAGCTAGAGAAATGTTTGCAGGTAAAATGCAGACAGAGCAGTTTAGAGGAGCACTAGCCCCATACGTACAAAGAAGTAAAGCTGAGAGAAGAGTAGAGCAGGTTGTAGGGGATCTAAGAATCAAGATCCAGACAGCAATCACTAAACTAGAGAGCTCCCCAAATCCTAACGCACAGACACTTGCTGATCTTAAGCTGCAAAGAGAGCGATTGGAGAAAGTAGAAAGTGTTCAAGACCTGATCTCCTTTGTGAACTACATCACTAGATATGTAGCTACAGCAGAAGCTACTATGGAGCATGTAGAGAACAACTACAGCGAAGACGTCTCTGAGGATGAGCGTCTAAAGATGATGGGGGATATCCAGAACATCAGCGAGATGATCTCTGGTTTCCACTCCGGTGAGTACTCTGCTATGGATGGGCTGCTAGAACTACTAGAAGACAGACGTCTACCCAACAATGGTGGTAATCAAGCAGAGCTAGATGCTTATGTGAATAGGCTTACTACTGCTATGCGTCGTATGAAACGATTGCAGACTAGGTTCTTGGATAACATTATACCTATGCAGGCAGACCTTCTGCTAGAGTACCACAGGCCCGAGGTCAATAATCAGCTTGATGAGGTAATTGCTGGTGTTCGAGAAAACAAAAGGTTGGTGGGGCTTAACCGCAACACCAAGAAATACCGAGAGCTGCAAAAGCTGAAAAGGTCAGGAGAGATTACTGGGGATGAGTTTAAGGATATGGTAGTCGATTTGAATATCGAACAGCTACAGTCTAGAAAGATTGGTAGAGAGACCCTAATCACAGAGCTCAGAGAGGCGCAGAAGAATAAAGGCTACCTGTCTTACATGATGGACCCTATGATCTACTCATCACAGGCAGGTCTACAGCTCTTTGCTACGCACATAAAGAACTCTATCTACAAGGCAGCAGAGGAGTCAAGAAAGACTAAGTACAGTCTCAAAGACATTTACAGAGAGTATGCAGCTACAAGAGGGGCAGGGGTAAACGATGCAAAGTTTAATGAACCTATCCTAGAGGAGCACTCATACTATGTAACTGATTGGGAGGCATCCCAGAACGGGAAGATCAAAAAGAAAAAGATCAACGTGCTCAGCTTTGTACAACCTGTAAACGCAGGTAAGTACTACGAGGCAGAGTTTGATATGATCTCTAACCTGGCTAAGAAGCACAAACGCCCAGAATCTCAGGAGGATCTAAAAGCTTGGCAATCTACAGGTGCTGCAAAGATGTACTACCAAGAGATGAACAAGTGGTACCAAGAGAACAGTGTTCCTGTGGCCGATGCTCAGCAGCAGTTAGCCGCATTGACTAATAAGCTAGCAACTCTGAACAAAGACAAGGCTGCAGCAGCAGCGGCTGATAATGTAGATCTAGTAGGTATACTAGAGGCACAAGCGTCTGAGGTACAGAAAGAAATTAACAGCGTCTACGATAAAAAGCGTAGAGCGTTCAAAGGGAAACTAGCTCAACCAAGCCCGCAGAAGTATCGCAACCCTAAGTACGATGCTCTTGTAAAGAACAAGAACTCTGTGGAGTACCGCTACTATGAGGCTATGCTCACCCAGTATAAGAAGTCTCAGAGCCGACTTGGGAAAACAAACCAAGTAAAAAACAATTGGGATAGCTTCTCGTATGCCCTCCCAACTATTAGAAAGTCTGCTCTAGATAAGAGTATCGAGAATGGGGTACGGAGTGCAGGCAAGGATATGCTACAGGATAGCTTCCAGATACTAGAAACTGATACAGAGTATGGGGTTCTAGTTGGGCTGAATGGGGAGAGGCTACAAACTGTCCCAGTATTCTTTACAAACCCTGTGGATCAGAAGGACATAAGTAGAGACGCCATAGGGAGCATCCTTAGATTCGACCACATGTCTAACATGTTTGAGCAGAAGTCTAGGATACTAGCATCTGTAGAGTCTATGCGTACCATCATTGAGCAGCGAGGTACTATAGAGCAGAATGCTTCTGGGATACCTGGGGTAAACCAAGCAGCTCAACGACTTAGAGGTATGAGGGATCGTGTTGTAAAACAAGACAGATTCACCAACCCGGATAATCACCTACGACACCTGAACGAGTTCATTGACTCTGTATTCTACGGAGAGGTTGACCTCAAGAACAACCTCAAGAGGTCATTCACTATAGGTGGGAAGGAGTTCAACTTAGATATCTCTGGCACCAAAGTAGCTCGTACAGTATCTCTACTCACATCAATCACTTCTCTAGCGGCTAACAAACTGCAAGGTGTTAACCAGGCAATGATTGATAACGAGAGACTTCTAGAAGAGGCAATTGCTGGGGAGTTCTACGGAAAGAGGAATCTAGCATGGGCTAACAAAACACTAGCAGGACAGCTGCTGACCCTAAAAGACGGTGCACTAAAAGACATCAAGGCTTTCGCAGCAGACAACAAGATGATGCAGTGCGCTGAGCTGTTCGATGCGTTCTCTGACTTTACAGATAGGTTTGGGACAGACGTAAGCGGGAATAGAGCTAAGAAACTGTTCTCAGCAGATAGTGCATTTGCGTATCAGAACGCAGCAGAGTTTCAGACAGCACTAGTAAGAATGCTGTCCTTGATGGATTCCTATAAAGGACAGTTAAAAGACAAGGATGGGAATGTAATCACCAATGCGAAGGGAGACCCAGCTAACTTGTGGGATGTAATGGTGAGAGATGAGAATGGGATGTACAGCGTAGACCCTAAAGTAGCCAACTTCAGCATTATGGACTTTAGGAATACGTTGTCTGGACTGCAGAAGAAAACCAACCAGCTCAAAGGACAGTTCGACAGGTCTATGGCCGAAAGAAGAGCAATTGGTAAAGCAGTGATGATCTTCCGTAAGTACCTCCTACCGTCGTTTAGAAGACGCTTTGGTCACGGAGGGCTAGGAGACATGGGGTATTTACACGTAGATACAGAGACCGGTCAAGCTAGTCAGGGTATGTATATCAGCTTTCTGAACTACATACGTGACCAAGCTAAGGGCCTAGTAAACGGACAACCAGGGGTGTGGAATATGCTCTCTAAGAATGAGAAAGCAAATGTTACAAGAACAACTTTGGAGCTAGCGTTTGGGGCTATGGCCTTCATGCTATACAATCTCCTACAAGGAATGGCAGCTGAGGCTGACGATGAGGATGATGCAGCTACTTATATGTTCTGGGCCTATCAATTCAGGAGGCTGAATACAGAGCTAAAACAGTTTAGATCGGAAGAAATTATAAACACGGCAAAATCTCCTACAGCAGCAGTACGCCCTCTAGCCAACATCGTAGACCTAACTAGTCACATAATGTTTAGAGAGATCCCGTATGCACTTGGGGGAGCTGAAGGATTGGAGAAGGACATCTTCTACTCCCGTAAGGTTGGGAGATACAACAAAGGAGATAGGAAGTTGTGGAAGAAGTTTGATCGAGCGATCCCACTATGGAGTGGATTGAACAAAAATGCTGAGGAAGCCATCAAGTGGTTTGACCTCACGCAATAAAAAAGAGAGGGGATTATTCCCCTCTCTCTATTGCTACAAGCAGTAATACAAGATACCCTAACAAATCTCGTACTGAGTCTTCTGTCTCATCTGTGATCCCCACATTAGAAATGCGGGAGAGCTTGTCATCTATCCTCACTCGTATTGAGTCGGATGATTTGAGCTTAGAGAAGATACGGATGGGAGACAATGCTGAGTCCCCATACGCTTTGTTCTTCTGTTCTAGCAGCTCCCCAATCTCTTGGAGGATAGCTTTAGCTCGAACGACAGTAGCATCATCTTGCTTGTTCTTAGAAGCTTCGTTAAGCTCCCAGTCTTTGGTACTATAGTGGATTGTATCACTCATACATCTTTATTTGCTCTTCGTCTGACACACGCTTAGGAAGCTCAAACCAGTTGATTGGGGTATCCAATAACTCGTTGACTTTCAGGAAGTGCCCGTTCCCGAAGAAACCAGCTTTCCCACCTGAATAAGCTTCTGCTGCAGGGTGTGGGGATTTTAGGATATGCGAGGTGTTATGGATGTACTTCTCATAACCTTGCGCATGTTTACCCCAGAGAACAAATATAATGTCTTTCTTCCGTGAGCACATCTCCTTGATAAACATAGGAGTGAGTTGTGCCCACAAATGTGAGTGACTACCAGCTTGTCCTTTAACAACAGTAAGTGCTGTGTTAAGGAGGAGAACTCCTTGCTTAGCCCAATGCTCCAATGAGTGATCAAACTCATCAGGAACATGATCGAACTGAGCTTGTAGCTCTCTACGTATGATCTTCAAACTAGGTGGTATTTTAGTCTTAGACTCTACCCCAAACGCCAAGCCAGTAGCTTGTCCATTGTGGTAAGGGTCTTGGCCAAGAATCACAACCTTTAGGTCTTCGAGCTGTGTAGTCTCAAAAGCCTTAAAGAGATTCTCTGGGTGAGGGAATACTCCTTTAGCTTTATCTGTCTTCACTTGCTCTATTAGCATGTCAAATGCTGCGGAAGAGATATAGGGGGACAAAGCGTCCCCCCAATCTCCTAGTTTACTTAACCAATTCATGTGGGTTGGGTAAATAATAATCTGGATTAAATACTTCGTAATCTAGATTAGGAACACTGTACAACTCTGCATCAGGTGGGAGCTCTACATCAAGCTCCTCTTCAAGCTCTCTGCGTAGAGAGTCTGCCTGAAACAAAATCTTACCGGTCATTCCGTCTATGTCATAGCCATGAAATTCAAGTATCTTCAGTTTCCATATGTCATCTATCTCTGAGTATCGTCCGTTAATAAAGTGCTCGTAGGATTTAGTGGCTGACTTAGGCACATTGAAAACAAATATCACATGGTACGGATCTGGATCGTACCGTCTGATAAATGCTCTGAATGCGCACAACGCAGATTCGAACTTCAAGAATTGTTGGTCACCAGAGAATCTGTACAGAAGAGCAATCACTCTCCCAGTATCATCTTCGTTGGTCCCAATAAAGCAGTTGATAAACAGCGAGTCCCACATAAACCACTGCCTGTCTACCCCAAGGAAGGGTAGAGCAAATGTGCTAGAGGAATTGAGCATAGCGTTATACAGATGATAACCTAGCATCTTACCTTGAAACACAAGTGGTCTAATAATATTGACTCGGAATGGGTCTTTAGGTCTAGGGTACACAGTACTCCCAGCAGTAATCTCCATCCCGTCTGCTGTATACAGCTTTACTATCTCTCCGTTCTCTTCTTGCTGATGGACATCAGTAAGATTTCCAGAGAGTCGTACAGTCCTCCCATTTTGCGGGGTCCATTTAAGCTTATCTAGTTTCACCATCCTTCTGAGTCTACGGGGTTGTTGGTAAGTATCTTAAGCTCAGGAATTTCAAACGAAGTCCCAAGCTCTCTAAGCATGTCTTCATCAGTCTTAAGTAGGTACACAAGTCTGAATGTCTGATTGAATCTAAAGATTCCCTCTGTCATTCCACACTGTTCTACGTACTTCTTGAGCGCAAAGCTCTCGAAGTCCTTAGTCCTATCCTTCAACCAATTGTCAGACGTCTTCTCACCAACACCCTTCAACCCAGGAATGCCGTCAGTAGAATCACCCATTAGAACCTGCTTCCAAAGAAACTTCAAAGCTTCCTCGGGGGAGGTATGTATAAACTCTGCCGTACGATAATTGTAATGCATGCCTACGCATTGATACAATACATCCTTGTCTGGGGAACAGATGATCGTCTTACGCTCCGTGTTGTACGAATAGTAAGATACTAGATCATCTGCCTCCAGCTCAGGTGTATACGTAAAGCCCCAGTTCTGCATCAAGTGCTCTTGTAGAGCAGGAAAGATTACAGGACGTCTAGCTTTAGTATCCTTACGCCGGGCCTTGTACTGAGGATCTACTTCATACCTGAAGCATTTACCCCTAGTCAAGAACCCAGCATAGTGATTAGTATTGCATTGCGATAGCATGTGAGAAATACGCCCATCCAAACCCATCAAGGCTTCTTCGAACGTAGGTTTCTCCATCTCGTAGTACAACAGAGAATCCCCATCAATAAGACACACGTCGCTTCCCTTCGGGATTCTCTCTATACTACTCATCACAGATTCAGTACTTGCGCTTTAAACTCATCAATAGCTCTAGAGTTCTGAGCAAAGTCTTTCAAGATCTCAGCACGCATCTCTGCCCACTCTTGATCTGTCTTCGCTGCATACGTAGAACTATGGTAAATAGAACCATTTACCCCAGCCAGAGACGAGTGGACGAAGTATTGCAAACATCTGATTGCACCGTCAACGTCATCTGGGATAGCACCTACATGCATAGGGTCGATAAACACATTATGAATCTCACCCGCATACCATGCAATGTACTTCAGCCCACCTACGTGTAAACCTTTAACACACGATATATCGTCGTTAGTGTTAACGTAGCTCCAATCAGGTAGGCGATGAGTACAACCTACACGAATAAAGTGACCAGGCTTATCAAAGCCATTAAGCCCCTCACAGTAGAATGCATCTCCTCTGTTCCCCATTACAGAAGGTTCGAACAATCGTTCCTCTACTGTATCAGGCAAACCGTCAGAGCTAATTTCCCCAGTGTCAGGATTGAATGTACGTTTGTAGCGCAAAACTCTCTCCCCACTCTCTGGATCAAACTTGTGGAGCACCTCACTAGATACCTTGTACCCATTGAGAAGGCCCTCTTTAGTGATCTTCATCTGGTACATAGTAGCACGTTCAGTTGCAACGTCTTCATTCAGACCGTGCTCCTCCATCAACTCTTGCTTGAGTTTAGGGTGCACGTACTTCATGTTAACGAAGTTGAAGAAGCGTTCAGAGAATCTGCTTCCCTTCTCCTTCAACAATGGATTACGCAACCAGCGTGTCCACATCTTGACAAGTGGGTCAAACTCAATACCCATGTCCATAGACTCGTAGATACGATCTACAAGAGCTTGTGGCATAGGTACATCAGTCACCATGTCACCAACCTTCAGGAAGAACTCTCCTGTTGCTCGGTTAACAAAGATAAACTCGCACTTGTCCTGAATTACTTTAGTGTAATCCTCTACAGTTAGAGTTGCAAACAGCTCCAGATGGAGATTGTAAGTCTCTAGATCAGTAGCTTCATTGGCTGCTTCTGCAACCTTAGACATAGCATCGTACAGTTTCTCGTCGTACGTAACAGAGAAGGGCGTTTCTCCGTACGAACCAGAAATCAGTCCGTTGCTCACATTAATGTGAATCATTTTACTGAAATGATTAAGGGTTAGATTGCGGCATGTTAACTTCTATATCAAGCTTGCCGCGAGACTTGAGATAGTGGGTGAGCTCTCGCTCTAATCCGGTTGAATCAAGCACTGCAAAGTTAAGGTTCTCCATCAAAGGGCTAATCCCATCACAGATTTCCTCCATAACTTTTGCAAGCCTAATCAACTCAGGGTCAAATACCTTTGCAGCACTGACGTCATTAACAATAAACAGTTCTTTAGACTTAAACGCAAGGGCATCTGCATCATCTGTAGTAGTTGCAAAGTTCTGGAACTCTAAAATTCTACTCATTAGATCCATCACCTCCTTACACTCTTCAGCTGGTGGCATTGTATAGGGTCTGTAGATCTCCCTAACCTTGATTAGCTTATTGTACAGGTCCTCCCATCCAGGGATAAAGGAGCAATCCCCTATCCAACGCGGGACGTTACCAATAGCGCTTGCAGCCATCCACTTGCCTGCATGTTTGTCCATAGATATAGTGTTTGTCTCTGCATCCCATTGACAAAAGAACTCATCAATGTGTTTGCAGTTTGGGTTTTTAGAAACGTATTTGACATTAGCCTTGCTAACTCTAAGAAGCTGAGGAGTAGAGAATGACTTCAATTTCTCTTCCTCAAGCTCTCTTTTGTACCAGCCTTGAAAACGTACTGGTTTCTCATCTACATAGAAAGCGGGACCATCTTCAACATAGCTTATAAATTTATTTGTTATATCCCGTAGTTGAGGAGCCTGAAGAGCTAGCATGTTAGCAGCCATCACCAGCTTGTTCTGATCCTCCTTAGTACCATAGTACGTAAGTCGATCTGAGGTCATAACTGTAGACAACTTTGGCTCCACCTTGTCCAGGATGTAATTACTATGCTCCGTGTGGTCACGACGTAGAGTAAAAGCAACAATACGCTGCTCAACCTTACGACGTTCTTCGCGAGTCAACCCAGTCAAAGCATTATTCTGCTCAATAGCTTCCTCTCTACCCTTCAGTCCAGATAACCAGTCTTCAGGTACCTCTAGATCATCGTAGCTTTTTAGCAACGAGGAGTCTTTGAGATACTGTAGGACTTCAGGCTCTACATCTGCAGTACAGGTAATGATGACTGCCTTAGTACCCCCATCAGTCAAGTACAGATCCTTATTTCTAGACCTACCAGCTTCCTCACGGAAGTAGATCTTGCCAAAGTTTACATCTGCCCAAGACTTCAAAGACTCAGTCTCTATGTGTATCTTACCTTTCTTGACGTACTGAGTAACATACTTGACACTCAGTCCGTCGAGCAAACTCTGGGGACCAGAGAACTTGATAGACTTGTCCTTAGGATACTTAGGGGACATCTTGTTTGTGTCGATGATCTTACTCAGTTGCTTCAACACTCCGCTGTTCCCAGCAATGTTGTTCTTGAACAAGACATCTCTACAGGTATTCACCCACTTGAGAAAGTCATCTTCTTTCAGGCTCTCCTCTACAATAGAGGTAGCTTCGTCAGCAGCCCTGTCAATCACACCTTGAATAAACTTCTTAGTGTGCTCGTTCCAGATAACCTTCTCTCGTGATGGGGTAACCTCTACACCATCCTGAATAACTATCTCCTGCCCGTAAGTGCCTTTGATAGCCTGTCGAATGGGACACTTCAGACCCACATTACCAAACAGCTGCTCCATCTCCAGCTCACGGAAGTCTACGTACCCGTAGTTAATCCCAGTGCTAGAGCCAGGCTCCTTGACAATGATGATGTGAGGCTTGTAGTACGTACCATAGTTTGTAACTACGAGAGTATCTGAGTTGTAGATTACCTCAGACTGAAAGTTAACCTCTCTGCTATACTCACCCTCCTTAATAAAGAACTTGACGTTATCTAGGTAGGTCAGCTGATCTGAGATTGCATCCTCGTATCGAGAGCGGTTATGCTTCTTTACCCCAAAGGAAACTATAGTATAGTTCTTATCCTCTGTGGGCTCGTAGTGCACCTCAGTCCCATCACTAAACGTAATGCTAGGATTAAACTTAGGGATCAAGAAGTCTGTCTTGTACGGATAGCAGTTACACTTGAATCGCTTACCGTTGTGTACAGTCTCAATAGTGTAGAAGTCTACCCCAGTAGATAGGGCAACCTTAGCACCCAATCCAAAGGCACCAAAGTTCTGAGAGGTATTACGCTTAGTAGAATACCCAAGCTCCAATACACCCTCTAGTCTTCCATCCCCAATCCCAACACCGTGGTCTATGATCTCAACTCTGTCACAAAACCCAACACCTTCGTTGCGGTAGTAGTTAATTGTGACATTGTTATTCTCTGTGTTTAGATTAGCTAGGTTGTAGTACGTGGGATCAAAGTTAGAGTCAACGTACTGCTCCCCATCTCTGCGGATATAGTAGTCAGCCTCTTTCTTCTCTCCTGTCAAAATCTCAATAGCCACTTCCTTCTCACGTTGTGAATCGCAGGCGTTTGTCACCAGCTCACGTATGGTCGAAGGAATAGGGGTAGAGTACTGAGTTGATTGAAGGATGTCAAACACCATCTTCTCAGCACCCTTGTTAATGCGCTTCTCTAACCCTGCTGTGTTAGATCGCACAGATTGATCAATAGTCTTGATACTCATCTCAATTGAAGTAAAGGTTTCTAAGTTTCTGTAAGTAAGTAGTGTATTCTGGAATTAGTAACGACTCGTCAAATGGGCGTACTCTGTGCTTAGCATGACTGTTGATGTAGTCCACATGCTTAGAGATTTTCTGATCTATATCACCGGAATTGCACGGAAGGAATTTAAAGTGTGCCCCTCCTGCATCCCCAGTCCATCTCAAGAACATGGCGAACTCTACACCACTTCCATATGCTACAGTCACCAAATCGCCAGGTTTTATCTCGTGAGCTTTATACTGCTGTACCCATAACGGCTCAGTTAGTGTGTTGAATGTGTTCATGTTTACATAAATAAAAAGCCCCAACTTATTCGGTCGGGGCTGTTAGTTCTAAAATAGCTTCTACGGTTTTTATACACTGGTTCTGGTTCCGTGGGACAAAGAGTACAGGTGGGTCATCTTGCTCCATCATCAGCTTCTTGAACATCTTCCACTTGAGTGGGAATCGTTCATTAGCAAATCCTTTGCATTCGATGATCCACTTCCCTTTCGGGTCTACAAAGTCAGGGGTGTATGTAATGTCCCTTACCTTGTACTTCTTCTTGTCTTGGTACCCAGTCTTACCATTGTCTTCGTAAGACGAATTAGCATAATGAAAACCCTCAAGAAGCACGTACTTGTGTTTCTCGTAATCATTTTCAATCCCAGCCTCTTTGAGCTTACGATAACAAAAGGCTTCGAGCATCGAGCGGAATTTAATCCCATCTACCTCTTTGCGCTTAGCCTTTATTTTTCCTCGGTACCCGCTTGTGGTACGAGACTTTGGTACATTTCGTGATCCAGTTCTTTTACCTCTTCTAGCCATTCTTTTTCTAGTCGTTTAGCTTCGTTCTGATCTCCAACATCTAGGGGAGTTCTTGTCCCGATGTTAGCCATCATAGTAGAGGCTTTGTGTAGGATTGTATCAATCTGTGTCCGAATCTTTTGGTCTGTGTAGTACGGTGATTCCATGAGGTAAACTGTTCTTTATAAAGTTATCTGCCTCACCAACTCCATGATTCTTGATTAGATCTGAGATGTCTTTCGACTGATACTCAGCCGGAATGCAGACGTTGATGAGTGTGTACTCATCGCAGATCTTCTCAGCCATAGTCTGGCCGGGATTAGTTTCAGAATCGTAGTCGTTGTCATACAGCACTACAACCCTATCGAACCTAGACTTCAGCTCTTTAATCAGAGCTTCGTCTGGCATTTGCATTTCGCTTTGAAGTGCAACGGATTGATAGCCAAGCACCTCCAAACACATGATATCCTTGAGGGAACTTGTAAGAAATACAACCGCCCCAGTTTGAGGAAGTTGATCGTAGCCTTGTACGCATTCTTTAGGTGTGTTGCTATACCATTTATGATCCGACTCAAGCGGGCAATAAAGTTTACGACCCAAAGGAAAGTCATAAGCATAGCTGATCGTATAGCATCGAAAACGCGTTTCATTGATCCAAAAGTATTCAATAGGTGAGACCCTAAATTTAGTCAAAAGAGCTTTAGTAATAGCAAACTGTTCCCAAAACTCTTTATCTCTAGTATCCCAAGCCCGTCGTTTTACCTGGATTCTAGCTCCTTTCTTCTCTTCGATCTCTTGGACTCCATACGTTTTCGCCACCACTGCACTGTTACTATTATGCTTGGTAAGACCAAGACCAAAGTCAGTACTAATAACGCATAAACATTCTCGGAAGCCCAGAGAGTACTTGTGCATAACATACCCAAAGCAATTAAAAGTGTGGTCTGGGCGCCCGAAGTCTTTGTACAACAGGCGCCCTTTCCACATCACTATACTTACAGTTGGGGAGTTATCACTACGTAGATCAGACTTAAACTTCTGCCCGACCTGCTTAAAATTAGGACAGTAGAATCTGAAAATATCGTACTCAGTGATCTTAGAGAGGATGACATCCGTGTGAAGATAGTCCTCACTGCGTCTAGCATTTACTCCCATCAGCCCCAGCTGTTCCTATTACCAAGGAGCTTGGTCCAAGGTAGCTTGGTTCTCTTGCAAACCTAGTGGATCATTAGGAGTCTCACTGTCTGGAGCTACAAGAACTGGTTCCCAACGACGAAGCGCTAGGTCAGCATTGTACTCAGCATTGAATGCACCGTAATCACCGTTCAGTTCTTTAACGAACAGGTCGTTACGCTGAGGCTTGAGTCTACCGAAGTGCTTAGTGTACACACTCTGGTACTTCTCATCCTTAACACCCAGCAGCAGACGAACCTTGTTGTCTTTAAGTGCATCTACATACCCACGCAGCTCAGCTACATCACCATTGACGATCTGGTCAATAGATTCTAGATAGCAATCACCATCGTTAGATACGTTAGCCCAAGCCTTCAGGAAGTTGAGCAAGGTATCCTCACCAACGTAGGCTTTACGTACACCTTCACCATTGTACCAATCGTACTTAGTTGAAGGATCAGAATCACTCCAAGAGATCTGAGCACGGTTGTTAGTAAACATGTACTTGTCACCGTCCTTGTTCACTCGATGGTTTGGTTGCATCAAGACATCAAAGCGGGTGAGGAAGTCAGGACCAACGTGGTTTACCCAGAAGGTAACCTTGTTGTACACGTTGTCATTAATAGTGACTCCAGTGTACTCTGGTTCTGACTTAAGGTTTACACCCAGATCAGCAAGCTCTGCTTGAGTTGGGTTAACAGCTACTACGCTCATAGGGGCGATACCCACGTACAGGGTTACGCCACCACCAGCTACAGCTTCTTGAGAATTATTACTAGCTATCGCCATCGTTCAAAAAGGTATTAAGTGTTTCGTATTCGTTTTCACTGCGGGTATCAGTATACACCTCGTTAACAGTTTCTTGGTCAAGAGTAGCTTCAGCCTGAGTCTCCTCAATCTGAGGGCAGTCAATGCAGTCTTGCAGGTCCATCTGGTTAGGATCAACCTTTGGGGTTACATCATCCACCAACTTGAAGCGAAGTGACTTGACTTTGTTCTTCTTCACACGCTTACCCTTGAGGGCTGGGTGTTGGAACATAATCTTCACTTCAGCTTTAGTCAAGCCATACTTAGTAGCAATCCCATCACGGTCAATACCGTTGTCAAGATCACTGATCACACCGCTAACGGTGATTACTGCAGGGGTTGGGTTAGTCTGAACCTCCTGCTGCTCATTTACTTTTGCGTCAATCATCGCAGTTAATCAATAAAAATGTTTGTCCAATCTAGTTCCATGACCTTCCCTTTCAGGTGATCACATCGAGAACCAGCATTTACGTCTTGACCAGCATCAAAGCTGATCATGGTCTTGTCCCCCTCACGGAAGACATACCCAATAGCATCGGCATTAGCGCATGTGATACCTCTGATCTTACCAGTCAGGTCGAGGTCCTTAGAGGTTACCTCTTTACCTTTCTTCTCGATCACCTTGTCTTTGAGGTGACCAACCAGAATCACATGGTCGGCAAGTTTACTCAACCTGTCCAACCACTTCTTGTACGCCATACGCAAATACAAATACCCAGCGCCATTAGGCAAAGAAAGAACAGACAGACCTTTGTTGTCTCTGTCAAAGTTCTTACCCATTGGTGTGTTTCTGTAGAGTACCTTAGCCTCTGACTCACACCAAATTTCCAGCTGAGTAATTGTGTCTACTGCTACATACTTGTACGGTCTACCCTCCTTGATAATAGATTGCCCGATCTGAGACAGCTCAGTTAGGTTGTGCGCTTTAATCTTAAGCGCTTCAACCATGTCAGTACCGTCCTCTAGATCGAGAATCAAACAGTCCTCCAATGAAGAGAGTGCTGTTGTCTTACCAATCTTAGGTGGTCCATACAAGACCATGTTCTTGGGAGACTTTCGAAGGGCTTTCACCTTCTTCTTAGGTAGTTCCAAGTTTGCGTTCATTAATAGTAAACGTTGATAAATCTGTTTGAAACGGGATCATGCCTAGCAATCCATCCCGATTCTTTTCTACATGCACAGCCAACAACCCTACTGGGTCTTCACCACAGTATGTATCTGTAATGTTGTACAGATCGTACGGTCGTTGGAGCATCATCACAACATGAGCATCTTGACCAATAGAATCGCCCCCAAACAAATCCGTGAGGAGAGGTTGGTATTGATTCTTTGCTCTGTGCTCTTGCTCGATATTCCTGTTGAGTTGGGACAGAAGTATTGTAACACTCCCCATCTTTGACTGCATCCACATACACCCTTTGGACAGGGTGTTTAGCTTCTGCAGTTCTGTATCCTCTCTCCCAATAACAAGACGAGAGTGGTCAATCAAGTTGATGATCGTCTTCCTAGGACTCTTCCTGAAGATCGCTTCATTCACTTTCTTGACCGCTGTCATGTCTTGGGGGATAGAACAGAAATAGATGGGGTAGCCCTTGTACTTCTGTGTCTCATTCACGTAACTATCAAACTTCTCCTGAGATAGTTTCTGCTCAACTGATAGTAGCTCGAAGGTCTGTAGCTTGGTGTCCTTAGAGCCAGCACGTAATATCTGCTGGTCACCGGGCATCTCAAAGCTCCAGTATACGACTACTATATCTTTCTGAGCATTCTTGTCTAGCAGATCGAAGATCAACTGGTTACTGAATGCAGACTTCCCAACCCCAGGTCTACCGGCAATGACATACATCTTACCGGGCTGTAAGCCGCCCATGAGGTTCTTATTCAATCTCTCCCATTTAGTAGGCAGTACGTTTCTGTTACCGTTCATACCATCACGTACGTGTTGGATAGAACGCTCTACTTCTTTGGAGATATGTCTAAGCTGGGGTAGGCTAGAGCCTTCTGGTAATTCTGGAGGGGGTACTGGTCGGTTCATCGTCTAGTCCAATGTATTTTTCCCACGAGTGATTGTTCACCCATGTGGTTAGTTGTTGCATAAACTTGAGGGAGTCATCTCCTCTACGCATATCCAACTCTACATCCAGAGCTTTGATAACCTCTTTGTGTTTCCCAACGTTCCCACCCAGATACTTCTCGTATCTGATGCGTGCTTTCTCGTTAGCCTTGGCCATAGGATTCTTAGCTCTAAGAACCCTAGCACCCACCTTTAGAGGAAAATGGGCCAAGAGTTCAGACCACATTTGTAAGAAGGGGGACTCTAGGTGGGAGTAGAATGGCTCTCTTACAGTATGTTCTGAGGTCTCTTGACCCAATTTCAAATAGCCTTTGGTTTGCAGTTTCTCTGAGTCTACAGTGAGGCTCAAAGTCGATAGAATATCGTAGGCTTTTTGATGCAGCAGATACAAATATAGATACTCGTCCGCGGTAATACAAAGATTTGCAAGACTTTCAGTGTTGATTTCTACATTCATATCGAAGATTTAAACGGTTTATTTAAATACCATGTAGACCTCTACACCTTTCACCGAAAACTTCACTGACTTCACATCAGTTACATCCCCTGTCTCCGTAGGCTTTACGGGTGTTGGGGGGTTCACTTCGATAGTCGCAGGACCAGTAACAGTCATACGTTTCTTACCTCGCAGGATATTGTAGTAGCGTTGTACTATCCCATTGTGAGTTCTCCCAAGAATAACTGCAGCTTTGTGCGCACCACGAGATACTCCGAGTCGTTCTACACATCCGAGAATGTAAGTGTCATCATCAGCAGTATAGCGAGTTCTTTTTGTTTTAATACGTGACATCGTCAATTGAATTTAACCAGTTAACATTACTTAATTTGCTTACAGCGTTTCGTAACCACTTCTCCTCCTGAGACTCTGCTACGTACAGTATAAAGATCTTACCGACCTTATCCTCTGCGAGTCGAAGTAGTCTACCCACACGCTGAATCATGGGTAGTGATTTAGAATCTAGACCTGCAATGATCCCAACCTCTGAGTCGGGTACATCGAAGCCTTGATTCAAAGCTTTGGTTGAACAAAGAATCTTGTTCTCCCCAGACTTGTACTGCTCGAGTATCTTTTCTCTAACCTTCTTCGTCTTACCACTATGGTATGCCAACCCGTCAAGGTGCTCGGCCATATCATCTGTAAACGAATTAGTACCAGAGAATACGAGGATCTTTTTATCCTCATACTCAGCAGCAATTCTGTCTGTGTAATCTAGTTTATTGTAGGCATGCTGAACTATCTCCTTACGCTCTCTAATAGCGGCGTAGAACATAACAGCAGCTGCCTTATCACCAGGAACCTTCCCGCTCAGTACCATCTTAGCCATGTTGAATGCATCAAACTGACCAAGTCGATACTTAGCGTGTACGAATTTGTTGTTTGCTTTCTTGTACGCTTTTGCTTCGTCATCCAGTAACTTGACCGGGACACAATTGATTTCGTACGGAGCCACCAACCCCATCTGTACACAGACGTCTAGTGATATTAGGTAACAAATAGGTGCAAGGTTCACCAAGAGTGAGCGGTACTCATCTTCTTCTGGGAGAGTAGCTGTCATACAGAGCAGCCTTTCGTACGCATTGTACTCAAAGAACTGTCTATACACAGGACTCAGCCCAAGGTGAACCTCATCACAAACTACTATGGAGTATTCCTCTCCTCGTAGCTTGTGCGCTGACTGATAGCATATAATCTCAATGCTATCTAGTACATCTTCCTTACCCCACTTCTTGAACTCTTCTTTGAATTGATCTTGAAGTTGGGTAGTAGGGACAAGGATTAATCCCTTGCCCCCGTAAGTCTTAATCACATGAGCAACAGCTAGTACACCACATCGGCTCTTCCCGAATCCAGTACCAGCTATGATTGAACCAGTAAAACCTTGTGCGGCCCACTGGTTCAATGCTTTCTTCTGTTCTTTAGACTTGATCTCCAACAGGTTCGTCTTCCTCCCCATCTAACTGCGGTTTAAACTTTATCTCTTCCTCGATACTCTTATATATTCCCGCATACTCTGGGTAGACCTGCATCCAGTCGTCATGCCTCCGCAAGCTGTGCAGTACCGTAGAGTGATCTCTCTCGATAAGCATCCCGATAGTGTTGTAGCTACTACCTAGATGATATCTGGATATAGCTATGTAAGCTCGTCTAGCACACACTGCTTCGTGTATACGAGATCTGCTCATAGCTTCTACAAGTGATACCCCAAATGCCTCAGAGGTCAATGCGAGTATACGTTTGTAGGTCATCCCATACATAACATGGTACCGCTTAGATACTCTGTTCTTAGCAGTCTTTTGCAGACCTACATAGATGTGCGGAGCTACACTAATTTTACTCTCCGGAACCATGCTGCCTTCCCTCTTTTAGCGCTTAGACTATCTACTAATTCTACTGCATCGTCTAGTGAGTACGTCACTACGATGGGCACCTCTACCCTGTCTTCAATCTGCATCACTACATACACATGCTCATCTTTGCGGGAGGCGCAGGCCCACCACTGCTTAATCCATTTTACCATAATTGAAATATTAGATGTCCCCACTTAGTGGCAATCATCATTGCTAAACCTATCCCCAAGAAACCACAAAGGGTGTAAACTACACCCCATACTAATCCGTTCTCGAAGGACTTCTTTTGAATATCAGATACTATGTGTACCTGCTCTTCAGTAAAACACATTGGGTCAATCATAGGGCAAACTCTTCTTTAATTTCAGCTACCATAGCCTTCCCTTCAGTGGTTAGCCCTTTTTTGTCCCAATGGACTGCCTCATCATGGAGACGCTGTACGCTAGTCCAGAACTCTGCCCCTAGCCCACGGTATTCTTCAACAAGAATCTCATCAGTATTTTCAAGAAGGTAGTAAGCATCTTCTCCATTGTGAGTATCTAGCCAACGATCATCATTGATGTATTCATCTTTGATAAACATCCCAACCGCACACTTTGACCCATCGTCAGATAGATAGAGGCATTCCGAGCCACACATTTGGACGCTTCTGTTCTTACTATTAAAGTGCTTAGCAACAATGTCTAGCACCTCTCTTCTTTTTTGTTTGATTGTTTCCATCTCTCTATTGGTTTGAAAAAGGTTTTTAACTGGTCTATGATGTACTGCGTACCTTGCTCAACTCCGTGATGGTGTGCATCACTTACATTTCCCCAATCCCACCATTCTTCTTCTGCATCAAAGGATGGATTGTCGTACTTTTCAATTAGCTGCTTAATAAAATCTTCTGCGTTCATCTCTCTATTGGTTTAAAGGTTTTGTTAAAGCAGTCTTCGCTGTCTTCATACTTTACCCAAAAGTCTGTTCTCTGACCATCAGATTGAAACTGACACATCGAATCTTTCTCTTTCTCAAGAAATGACTTTTCATTCTCAAGTAACCAATCTACACAATAGACCTCCCCAAAACTATCAGTCTCTTTTGATGCTCTTAAGTGATCAAATACTTCTTGCATCGGTGTTTTCATCTCTCTATTGGTTTGGGGGTTTATTTTGGCCTGCATCTCTTCTTCCATTTCCTGCACGTAGCCAATAGGAAGAAGTCCCCTGCTTATGATTTCTACTTCAAGCTGACGTATGCGTTCGAGCAAAGCCAACTGCGTGCGTTCTACTTTCGTCATCTCTCTATTGGTTTTCTGTTGTCTTAACGACTCTGGTTTTCACAGGCGTTGTTTTTGCTCTAAATATAAATTCGGCTTCGTGCAGGGAGGAATACCAACCCGTATGAGATGTAGCAAGTACATTGGCATCATTGTACCACCAGCCGAAGATTGATTTTTTCTGCACGCAATACCACTTTTGGCTATAACTGTTTGTGCGCTCAATGATTCTATACTTCTTCATCTCTCTATTGGTTTTATAAGTTGTTGTGTGTAATAGCTACACCTCTACCTCAACAGGTTCAGGTTTACAGTATTCATAAACTCTTTGCAAGTCAGGGAAGCCACTATCGGTTACACTTCTCCCAACCATACTTTCGTGTCCTATATGTTCGTATAGGTATTCAATCATTTCCTGAGCTGCATCTTCTAATTTGAGAGCTTCAAACGAACGTCCTGCAAAGTTCCCGCACAACCATTCTTGTGTTATGCATTGTTTGCCTTCCCATTCGTGTATGTGGCTTTCTGCGTCTGGCAATCTACGTACCAGTTCTATAATTTCTTTTGGTGTTACTCTTTCTTTCATCTCTCTATTGGTTTTCTCGTTTACGTCTTTCGTATTCCCATTTGTGAGCAATCAGTTTGCACGTATCTTTCAAAGCTTCTTCATATATTTCTATTGCAGTTGCTAATTTATTGATTGCCCATCCTGCCCATATGATGGCAATCCATTGTAGTATTTCGTTTACCATTTCCATTGTCTCATCTCTCTATTGGTTTATTTGGATGATTCAAATTCAGCATCCAAACGATCCATTTGTGTTGTTACAAGTTGGTCGATCCACTCTGGCGTAGACTTGTTGAGTGCTGCTATTTTATCTTCTAAGGAAGGAGGACATTTTCTAGGCTTCATCTCTCTATTGGTTTATTGTGCACCCAGTAGGGCTTGAACCTACGACCTAACCGTTATGAGCGGTTTGCTCTAACCATCTGAGCTATAGGTGCATGTGTAAAGATTTTCCTGATTTCTTTACACGTTAGTTCTGATGTGTAAAGTTTAATCAGTAATAACTACCCAATCATCAGCCAGCATGTCAGTTTGACTAGCTAGCCACCCAACACATAGAGTTTTCTGCGCGGTCCACATATCAATATGCTTTCCAATAATGAGTGAATCACATCCCTGCTTTTCCAGAAACTCCTGGTTGATGTGATTGTCTGGCCGAGAGTCCTTTGCGGGTACAGAGTATCCTCCGTTCAGGATCAAGAACATCCCTTTTCCGTTCCAGCCTTCACGGGCTACTTTTTGACCAGCTTTCAATGCTTTAATTGCTTCTCCAAAATTCATAGTATTACATTTTTATTGGTTTATTGTGTCA
>Ga0208899_1000586_pt1 | contig 27371 bp, 43 predicted proteins | sample VirMetDEL_Nov_24_FD_184518 | JGI IMG/M metagenome (GOLD analysis project Ga0208899, IMG submission 184518) | Aqueous microbial communities from the Delaware River and Bay under freshwater to marine salinity gradient to study organic matter... | ecosystem: Environmental > Aquatic > Marine >... | reverse complement strand
TAAATGAGTGCCAAAGGTATTCTACTGGCGGTAAGATTGATTCTGCGATTTTAGCTTCATTCTCTGACGTAAACATCAATGATCTCATTAAAAGTCTCAAAGAAAAGAACTTCACCGAAGTTCGAAAGTGGGTCGTTAATAATTTGGACAATGATTCTGGGGTACTTTTGCGTCGTATTTACGATGCTCTTGTTACATCCCTTGAAAACAATAGCGTTCCTGCTGCTGTGCTTATTATTGCTAAGTATCAGTATCAGATCGCGTTCGTCGCAGATCAAGAAATTAATCTTCTGGCGGCGCTAACAGAAGTTATGGTTGAATGTAATTTTAAGTAAAGAACTATGAACGTAAAACTGATTCGTATGTGGTCTGGCGAAGATGTAATCGCTGATTTAATTAGAGACAATGATGATACTATTATTGTTGTTAATCCTATTGTTGCTATTCCTGCTGGTCAAGGTCAGATGGGATTTGCACCGTGGTCTCCGCTTCTCAAGGGTAAGGGAGAAGAAATTAAAGTAAAGAAATCTTATGTTGTTTATGTTGCAGAAACTCAAGAAGATATTGTAGATCAATATACTCAAATGTTCTCTACAATTGCTACCCCATCTAAAAAACTTATTCTTTGAATAGTTAAAAATATTATGATAGTAAGTGAGAATGATGCTGTTTGGGCAGCTGATGAATTTATAAAATACTTTTCCCAAATGGGTAATATTGAAGATTATCTTCGATTTGTAAAAATGGAGGTAATTAAGTCAAGTAATATGCTCTTTTCTCTTGAAGATGAATTCTTCAATGAAGACATCCATCCTCAGGATATGGAGTTTGATATTAAGTTTGTTGGTGATAGATTTCAAAAATCTGTTCCGCAGGAGCACTATAACACTCTATTGAAGGCAGTTTCTTCACATAATAATGAAGCAAATATTCCTGGTAGAGAATTGCGTTGGGTTATCTATGAGAAGAATACTAAAGGTGTTGTTGGATTTATCCGTTTCGGGTCTCCAACTATCAACTCAAAACCAAGAAATGTTTGGTTGGGAAAGGCACCTAATCTTTCAATTTTTAACAGACACGCAGCTATGGGATTTGTGATTGTTCCATCTCAACCTTTTGGATATAATTATCTTGGCGGTAAGTTCTTAGCACTTCTTTGCTGTTCCCATTTTGCTAGAGAGACTTTGAATAAAGTATTTGAGAAAGATATTGCTTTATTTGAAACAACTTCTCTTTATGGATCTACCACAGATGCATCTCAATATGATGGTCTTAAACCATATATGAGATATAAAGGTCTTACTGAAAGTAAGTTTCTACCACTTTTGCACGATGAAGTTTTTCATAGACTTCATGATAGGTTCACTCTATTGAACAACAATACTCCACTTACGGATAAAAAAGCATCATCCAAAAAGATGAAGAGACAGACAAAAATGATTTCTATCATCAGAAACTCTCTTCAAGATAAGGATAAACTTGCAGAATTTAATTCTGTTATTGGTGCAGCATTTAATCTGACTCAGAAGAAGAGATTCTATATCTCTGATTATGGGTACTCAAATGTTCGTGAAGTAATTCTTGGAGAACAGGATCAACTTCTTCGAGGCCCTAATTGGGATAAATTCTACTTAGAAAATATTACTTCTTGGTGGAAAAAGAAAGCAACAAAGAGGTATGAAAAACTCAAGCAAGAAGATAGGTTCAGAACAAAGGTCGAACTCTGGACAGAAGATGACAATATTCAGATTATTCGATGAGTTACGAACTTAAAGATTGGTTGAACTCAATCAACCACACAAAGCAAAATTTGCTTGAGGAGGATCCATCTTCTATAAGTAAGTATCCTCCATATATTGTGAACAGATGTTTGTCTGGTCATCTAGATTGCATAATGTATGCAAATGAAATGAATATGAATCATAGTCTCAGTAAGGATATGCAATATTCATTTTACCTAAATAGTCTGAGGAAACGGAAGAGATTTTCTCCCTGGCTCCAAAAGGATAAGGTCAAAGATTTAGAGTGCATTAAACAATACTATGGATATAGTAATGATAAAGCATTACAGGCCTTGAAAATTCTAAATAAACAACAAATTGATTTTATCAAACAACGACTTGACACAGGCGGAAAAAAATGACTAATCAAACAATCGAACCACAAGTAGAGTGGTCTTCAAACATGATGGTGGAAGTTGTTCTAAATGAACCTGATGACTTTCTTAAAGTACGCGAAACTTTGACTCGTATTGGAGTTGCATCTAGAAAGGAGAAAAAACTCTATCAAAGTTGCCACATTCTTCACAAACAAGGACGTTATTATATTGTTCATTTCAAAGAACTTTTTGCACTTGATGGTAAGCACGCAAACCTTAGCGTAAATGATGTTCAGCGTCGTAATCGCATTATTCGTCTTCTTGTTGATTGGGGTCTTATTACTCTTGTTAATGAAGACTCTGCTACCGATATTGCTCCATTAAATCAAATTAAAGTTCTTGCTTATAAGGATAAGAATGATTGGATTCTTGAACAGAAGTATAATATTGGTAAGAAAGGAAAGACTACTGAGGCATAAATATTTTTGTGCCATTCGTGCGGCACTCTACAAAAGTCGGAACACCGTATAAAGAGGTTCGGTTATTGCCGTTCCTCTTTTTTTGTTATCTCGCATAATTAGTAATGAACGCCGAAAGGGTTCACACAACACAAACTCGCTTTAAAAAAGGAGCTACAATAATGACTAACCTTACAAGGTATACTAGTGCTGACTTGTCTTCTCTCATGGACAAGATAAATAGAAATAGTATTGGTTTGGATGAATACTTTGAACGTGTGTTTAAACTTCACGAAACCACGTCAAATTATCCACCATACAATCTAGTTCAGGTCAGCAATGTGGAATCTCGACTTGAACTTGCTTTAGCAGGATTCAAGAAGGAGGAAGTTTATGTCTACACCCAAGATGGTAAACTCTTTGTTGAGGGCCAGAAAGAGGATAAGGAAACAGAAACCAAGTATTTGCACAAAGGTTTGGCTCAACGGTCATTTAATCGTGCCTGGACACTCTCTGATGACACGGAAGTTAGATCAGTTACTTTTGAAGATGGGCTTCTAACAATTGTGTTGGGAAAGATCGTGCCAGAGCACCACCAGAGAAAAGATTATCTATAAATCCTAACACAATAGGTATAAATGCGTAGCAATGAATACAGAAGTGTATCACAGTGATACAGTATAATATAGATAGTTATGTACTTTGGAGGACGGACTATGAACTACACCGCCACTACCCTAGTATTTGGAACACTGATGACTCTTTTTATCGGTGTCCCTATCGCAAACGCACTACCATAATACTTGTTGAACCATGGGAATCTTAGCAACACTCACAATCTTTTCTGCTGTAATGGGAGGAGCATTCGCAATTACACCTAAAAAGTAAATAAATAAGAATACCTGAATGGAAAAAAATCGCATAAAGGTTGGACAGCAAAGATAATACAAAACCTTACTACATAGTAAGTATCGTCGGCGCAGACAGGGAGGTAACTGGCACAATCCAGTTGACGCCTCCCTTTTTTGTTGGTAGAATGTAGTGGAGAATGCAATAAGAAATGACTATAAAACTTGTTCTTTTAAAATCTGGTGAAGACATTATTGCGGATGTCAATGAAATGTTTACTGGCCAGGATAATTTGATTGGGTATTTATTTTCAAATCCTTGTTCTGTAAAATTGCGTAGGTTTACTTCTGAAATAGATGGTAAGGAAGGATATCAAATTGGACTATCTTCATGGATTCCCTTGACAAAGGATAAAAAAATACCAGTTCCAATGGATTGGGTAATTACTATCACAGAACCGATAGATAGATTGATGGAAATGTATACTAGTGAAGTTGAAAATAGGAAAAAGGAAAATGACGAAGTTACTTTTACTGACAAATAATCAAGTACTTGTTTCTGGTATTGAGGAAGTTGGTGGTGATATTGGTGAGCCTGACTGTAAACTTACAAAACCATTTTTGTTAAATCAGTCAAATGAAACTTTATCTCCATGGTTGATTGATTTTTCTAGTCAGGATACCTTTATGATATCCTCTGATAAAATCCTCACTATTGCTGAACCCTCTGAAAAACTCTTGAAAAAATACGAAGATCTTACTAAGTAATGAATTTTTATACAAATGTTCAGTTGATTGGAAACAATATTTTGGTTCGTGGAGTTAAGAATGGAAAAAGATTTGAAACCAAAGAAGAATTTTTTCCAACTCTATTTGTAAAGTCTAAGAAGGATAGTAAACATAAAACTCTTCAAGGAGAAACCGTAGAACCAATTAAACCAGGAACAGTCAGAGATTGTAGGGAGTTTTATAATAAGTATGAAGGTGTTGAGGGATTTGAGATCTATGGAAACGATAGATATATCTACCAATATATTTCTGAAAAGTATCCTGAGGATGAAATTAAGTTTGACATTAGTAAAATCAAACTTGTAACCATTGACATTGAGGTTGCTTCTGAACAGGGATTCCCTGATGTTGAATCTTGTGTGGAAGAAATTCTTGCTATCACTATTCAAGATTACACTACAAAGGAAATTATTACTTGGGGGGCAAAACCCTTTATCAATAAACAGTCAAATGTGACATATCATCATTGCCCAACTGAGTATGAACTTTTAAGTTCATTTATTAACTATTGGATGTATAATGTTCCGGATGTTGTGACCGGATGGAACATTCAACTATATGACGTTCCTTATATTTGTAAGCGTCTTAATAGAGTTCTTGGCGAGAAACTGATGAAAAGGTTCTCTAACTGGGGACTTGTGACAGAAGGTAGTGTTGAGATGATGGGACGTAAGCACACAACATTTGATGTTGGTGGTTTGACTCAACTTGATTATCTTGATCTTTATAAAAAGTTTACTTATAAGGCACAAGAATCATATCGCCTAGACTACATTGCAGAAGTAGAACTTGGTCAGAAGAAACTTGACCACTCTGAGTTTGATACCTTTAAGGACTTCTATACTCAAGGATGGCAGAAGTTTATTGAATACAACATTGTTGACGTGGAACTTGTTGACCGCTTGGAAGACAAGATGAAACTTATTGAACTTGCTTTGACCATGGCATATGACGCAAAGGTGAATTATGCTGATGTGTTTTATCAAGTTCGTATGTGGGACAATATCATTTACAACTATCTTAAGAAACGTGATATTGTAATTCCCCCAAAGAAGAGAGAGAATAAGAGTGAAAAGTATGCTGGTGCTTATGTAAAAGAACCTATTCCTGGTGTGTATGATTGGGTGGTTAGTTTTGACTTGAACTCTCTATATCCTCACCTAATCATGCAATATAATATTTCTCCCGAAACTCTTTTGGAAGAAAAGCATCCCACAGTTACTGTAAATAAAATTCTTGATCAAGAGATCAGTTTTGAGATGTATAAGGACAATGCGGTATGTGCTAATGGAGCAATGTACCGCAAGGATGTTAAGGGTATGCTTCCAGAACTTATGGAGAAGATGTATGGTGACCGTGTAATCTTTAAAAAGAAGATGCTTGCTGCTAAGCAGCAGTATCAAATAACTCCAACAAAAGAGTTGGAGAAAGAGATTGCCCGCTGTAATAATATTCAGATGGCAAAGAAGATTTCTCTTAACTCCGCTTATGGTGCTATTGGAAATCAATATTTCCGATACTATAAACTTGCTAATGCGGAAGCAATCACGCTTTCTGGGCAAGTGTCTATTCGTTGGATTGAAAGTAAAGTAAACAAACACATTAACAAAGCTCTGAGAACGAAAGATGTTGATTACGTTATTGCTTCTGATACTGATTCTATCTACCTCAATATGGGTCCTCTGGTTGACAGTGTATTCAAAGGCAGAGAGAAAACTAATGAGAAAGTTGTCTCATTCCTTGATAAGGTCTGTAAGGTGGAATTTGAAAAGTATATTCAAAGTTCTTACGAAGAATTGGCAGAGTACGTCAATGCCTACGAACAAAAAATGCAAATGAAGCGTGAGAATATTGCTGATCGTGGTATTTGGACTGCGAAGAAGCGATACATTCTCAATGTATGGGATAGTGAAGGTGTTCGCTATTCTGAACCTAAACTTAAGATTATGGGTATTGAGGCAGTTAAGTCTTCGACACCTGCTCCTTGTCGTAAGATGATTAAGGATGCTCTTAAGTTGATGATGACTGGAACTGAAGATGAAGTCATTAATTTCATAGAGTCTTCTAGATCAAAGTTCAAGAAACTTTCTCCTGAAGAAATTGCATTCCCAAGAAGTGTATCTGATGTTGTAAAGTATCAGTCTTCTTCATCGATTTATTCTAAGGGAACTCCTATTCATGTAAGGGGAGCACTTCTGTTTAATCACTATATTAAACAGAATAAACTTGCAAATAAATATTCACTTATTCAGAATGGTGAAAAAATCAAGTTTTGTTATCTCAAAAAACCAAATTCGATTTATGAAAATGTAATTTCTTTTATTCAGGAGTTTCCAAAGGAACTGAATCTTCAACAATATGTTGATTATGATCTACAGTTTGAGAAAAGTTTTGTTGAACCACTCAAAACTATTTTGGATTCTATTGGATGGAAAGTAGAAAAAACATCTAGTCTAGAATCATTCTTTTCGTAATATATTGGAGGTAAAGTATGGATTTTTTAAAGGATATTGTAAAAGAGATTGGTGATGATTTCACTAAACTTGCAGCAGACATTGATGAGACTGAAACTTATGTTGATACGGGTTCTTACATCTTTAACGCACTGGTTTCAGGTAGTGTATTTGGTGGTGTATCTGGGAATAAGATTACTGCTATTGCTGGAGAGTCTTCTACTGGAAAGACTTTCTTCAGCCTCGCCGTTGTTAAGAATTTTCTCAATTCCAATCCCGATGGTTATTGTCTCTATTTTGATACTGAGGCAGCTATTACCAAGTCCCTACTTGAATCTAGGGGTATTGACACCTCTCGTCTTGTAGTTGTGAATGTTGTAACTATTGAAGACTTTCGTAGCAAAGCACTTAAGGCAGTAGATATATACCTCAAGAAACCAGAAGAAGAACGCAAACCTTGTATGTTTGTGTTAGACTCTCTGGGAATGCTTTCAACTGAGAAGGAGATTACTGATGCTCTAAATGAAAAGCAAGTTAGGGATATGACCAAATCTCAACTTGTAAAGGGCGCATTCCGAATGCTTACTCTTAAACTTGGTCAAGCAAAAATTCCAATGATCGTTACAAATCACACCTACGATGTTATCGGAGCTTATGTACCAACTAAAGAAATGGGTGGAGGCAGTGGACTCAAGTACGCAGCCTCTTCAATCATTTATCTCAGCAAAAAGAAAGAAAAGGATGGAACAGAAGTTATCGGCAATATTATCAAAGCTAAGACTGCTAAGTCGCGTTTGAGTAAGGAGAACAAAGATGTGGAAATACGTCTTTATTATGATGAGCGTGGTCTTGATAGATATTACGGTCTTCTTGAACTCGGTGAGATCGGTGGACTTTGGAAGAATGTCGCAGGTCGTTATGAAATGAATGGTAAGAAAATTTACGCAAAGCAAATTCTTAAAGAACCAGAGGTTTACTTTACTGAGGAAGTAATGCTACAATTGGACGATATTGCTCGAAAGGAATTTAGTTATGGAGAGGGTTGAATATCTCATTCTAAAAAATCTTCTTCACAATGAAGAATATTCTAGAAAAGTTATTCCTTTTATCAAAACAGAATACTTTGAGGATTCTTCTCAAAAAATTGTATTTGAGGAGATCTTCAATTTTATTCAGCAATATAATAAGCAAGTAACTAAAGAAGTTCTGTGTATTGAGGTTGAGAGTCGTCAAGACATTAATGAAAGTTCCTTCAAGGAAATTATTGATCTTATTAATGTCCTTGACGAATCTCCCACAGAGTTTCAATGGTTGATTGACCAAACTGAAAAGTGGTGTCGTGATCGTGCTATTTACTTAGCACTTATGGAATCAATTCATATTGCTGATGGTAAAGACGAAAAGAAGAGTAGGGATAGTATTCCTTCAATTCTCCAAGATGCATTGGCAGTAAGTTTTGATACTCACATTGGTCACGATTATCTTGAAGACTATGAAGAACGATACGAATCATATCACCGTAAGGAGGAAAAAATTGAATTCGATCTCGAATACTTTAACAAAATTACCAAAGGCGGTCTCCCTAACAAAACTCTTAATGTCGCTCTTGCTGGTACGGGTGTCGGCAAGTCTCTATTCATGTGCCATGTGGCTAGCTCCGTCCTGCTCCAAGGGAGGAACGTTCTGTACATTACAATGGAAATGGCAGAAGAACGCATTGCTGAAAGAATTGACGCAAACCTCCTGAATGTTCCTATTCAGGACATCGCAAGTTTGCCCAAAGCAATGTTTGAGACAAAGGTGACTAACATTGCTAAGAAAACGCAAGGGACATTGATTGTAAAAGAATATCCTACTGCTTCTGCTCATGCTGGACACTTTAAGTCACTTCTTAATGAACTTGCACTTAAGAAGTCATTTAGACCTGATATTATTTTCATTGATTACCTTAATATATGTGCTTCCTCTAGGTATCGCGGAAACAGTACTGTCAATTCATATTCTTATATCAAAGCAATTGCTGAAGAACTTAGAGGGTTGGCTGTTGAAGCAAACGTCCCTATCGTTTCTGCCACGCAGACCACTCGTTCTGGTTATGGTAGCAGTGATGTTGAACTTACTGATACTAGTGAGTCCTTTGGTCTCCCTGCTACTGCTGATCTTATGTTTGCCCTTATTTCTACTGAAGAGCTTGAGGGGTTGGGACAAATACTTGTAAAACAATTGAAGAACAGGTATAATGATCCTACCATTCATAAGAGGTTTGTGGTTGGTATTGACCGTGCCAAGATGCGACTTTATGACTGTGAACAATCTGCTCAAGAAAATATCCTTGACAATTCAAGGGAAGAAGAGTATGATTATGAAGACAAACCCAAAAAATCATTCGACGGATTTAAATTCTGATGACTACTGAAAAAATTATTGACAGCGATAAGTACATTGAGTTTGTAAAAGCAACTACAAGTGCTCCTAGTCTTGACTACCCCACTCTTTCTGTCCGTTTGAGTGAGTTGGAGGCAGAAGGAGCAAATGTAACTCAACTGCTGACTGCTGCTCTTGGACTTACTGCTGAGGCAGGTGAGTTTACTGAGGTTGTGAAAAAGATTTTCCTGCAAGGTAAACCTTATACTGAGGAAAATGTCTTCCATATGAAACGTGAGTTGGGCGACATTTGTTGGTATCTTGCTCAAGCTTGTATGGCACTTGAGGTAAACTTCCGTGAGATTATGGAAATGAATTATGAGAAACTGAGTGCTCGATATCCTGATGGTGCATTTGATGTTTACCGTTCTGAAAATCGTGTGGAGGGTGATCTGTGAAACTATTAACTCTTGAAGATTATCAAAAAGCAGGTGAACATTTTTGGCCTAAGTATTGGTATGTTGCGAAAGAACTTGGTGAAGGTGCTAAACCAGAAGACATCTTGAAAGTGATGGAAACCATTGGTGGTGTAGCACTCAAACTAAAAATCGAAAGTAATATTCCATTTGGATTCAATAAAAAGAAGGAGAGTGAAAATGAGTCAGTCTGAAGTTGATTATGAAGTTGTAAACATTCATTTGGATTTGAATGTTTATCAAGCAGCAGAGATTCGTAGAATTCTTTTTGATGCACAAAAAGGATATGGATTGCAACACGTCCCAGAACGTATTTCTGGAATTCGTGAAGTGATTGAAAGTCTTGATAGAAAGATTCAATATGTTGTAGACGGAGGTTGTCCTCCTGGTACTGTAATGGTTGATGGAGAATGTGCTGAAATATAAATATCTTTTAGAATACTTAAAAAATAACAATGGATTCTAAAAATATTAGAATGCTGATGGAGGCATATCAGCAGGTTCACAAACCTATTGATGAGGCAGTCAAAGGCCAAGACAGTGGTATGAGACAGGCAGCAGCTGCTGAAAGACGTGGTGGAGATAAAAAACTTTCTCCATCAAAAGGAAAGGGATATGCAGACCAGCAAAAGCAAAGTATTTCTTATATGGATAAGTTGACCAAGAAAAACAAGAATGTTGTTGGACTTGTAACAAAGGAAGAAATTGAGAATGTTGATGAAGCCACTGCAATGGCAAAGCGTGGTTATGATGAAACCAAACTCCGCAAACGTGCAGGCGGTGGTGAAGCAGCAGATAGAGCATCTGCACTAGAGAAGAAACCTACATATGGCGATGCTAGCAAAGCAAAGCAAAGATCTGAATATGCTAGAAAGCAAAGAGGTGACTTCCGTAAGACCTCTTCTTCTTCTCCTGGTCTTCATGGGTATGGTCATAAGTCCGATGATCCCAAGGTAAAGGCAAAGCAGGCAGCAAGAGGAGCACAAAGAGGTGCTCTGACTCCTAATGAGAGAAAGCAACTCAATATGGGCGATGAGACCTTTGATATTTTTGATGTAGTCCTTGAGTTCCTCCAAGTAGAAGGATACGCAGAAACTCTGGAAGAAGCAGAGTGGATGATGGCAAATGTGATTGATGAGGAAGCGATTGATATTATTCTTGATGAAGCACTAACTGGTGACGAAGACTGATAAATAACCCCGGAAGGTTGCTTAAACCCTCAGACTTTTAGTCTGGGGGTTTTTTAATGCCTTTAAAGATTCTAAATACTTGAAAGATATTGGATAGATGGCAGAACTGTCAAAAACTCAAATTGCAAAAAATGATAGAGATGTAATTCTCGTAGATAAATTCTATAGTCTTAATAATTTGACAAATGTATTTCTTCATAAAGATGGGCAATTTAAACCATATGCAATTGTTGTTGTACAAGATGGTGATGAGTATCCATATGAGGCAGACGAAAAAAATACTAGAAATGAACTTCTTGCAAGAATTAGACAGGTTATTGAACGAGGAAAAACTCAGGACAAAATACTATTTGTTGGTAAATTTGTAAATACGAATAAAGTTAAAACTGTACCATTAACTGAGATGGTAAAGACTGAAGAGTTTGGTGGCCAGGTAGGTGGAAAGAAAATAAATCTTGGAATCAAATTTGAGAAAGACTTTTATCAAAGTTTGACTTGTGAACTTGGATGTGGTGGACATAACACAATTTACTCTAAAGAAGCTAAACATCTAATAGAGGAGATTGGAAAAAATGAAGGATGTGGATTTTCTGATGTTTCTGCGGAAGGTGGAAAGAATCAATCAAGACCATTGTCTGGCGGATCTAGTGGACTATATGTTACTGCTGGAGGAATAAAGAAAAAGGATATTGGCAGTACAGTTACAGATATTACAACTTTTTGGGGAGCAAGGAAAGATCCTGTATATCTTTCCTTAAAATATGGAAATACATTGACCTTTATTAATTCTGGTGTTGGTAAAATTTTTACTCCTAATGATTATAAAAGTTATTTTAATAATTATAATAATCAAATTGGGAATGCAATATTTGAAATATTTGGTATAGATCCTATTTTATTTGCTAAAACTTTTAATGATTATCCACATAAAACAAAAATGCCGACTGTAGATGTGACAAATACTTGTGACAAGGATGCCATTAAAGACTTACTACAGTATGCGATTGGTTATGGATATTGGATGGTTCATGGAGGAACTTCTGGTGGTGTAAAAATGTATAAGATTGATGAAAATTATATGAAAAAAGCATCTAGTATTACTGGAAGTATTAAAATAATGTATGGTGGATCTATGGGTAAAGGAAAGAGGATTGATATTCATATGGAGAGTTCTGTGTATAAGTTTATGTGGAATCTTAGAAATAAACAATCTGGTCTTTATCCTTCACATATTATGTGTGATTATAAAAAGAAATAAATATAGTATAAGGATTAGCAATATAGATGAAAAGTTTCTTTCAGTTTCTGAGTGAGGCACAATCGCAGGCTAGTATGCAGGCGAAAAAACTTAACCTCAAGAGTGATGGTCACGGGGGATGGTACGATTCCCGTGGAGAATTTGTTGCGAAAACTGAAAGTGGCAAATTAAAGTTTTATAATAAGGGTGAGAGAGTTGGTGAGAAAGATGTTCCTGGTGATGCTAAACCAAAAGCACCTCAGGCACAGCCTGCAAAAGCAAAAGCAGCACCACAATCAGAAGCACCAAAGAAAGCAAAGGCATCTGAAACTGATTCTGGTGCAGGTGTAGATTCTGATACTTTAACTGTTGCATTTGGTCGTTTTAATCCACCTACGGTGGGCCATGAGAAACTGATGAAGGCTGCAAAGAAAGCATCTGCTGGTGGAGATCTTAAAATTTATCCATCAAGGTCTCAAGATCCAAAGAAGAATCCATTAGACCCCGATATCAAAGTTTCATTTATGAAGAAAATGTTCCCAGATTTTGAGGAGAACATTATCAATGACCCAGATATGAAAACTATTTTTGATGTATTGGTTGCTGCAAATGAAGAAGGATATTCAAATGTAAGTATTGTTGTTGGTTCTGACAGACAAGCAGAGTTTGAGAATCTTGCAACAAAATATAATGGAGAACTTTATAACTTTGATTTGATTCGTGTTATCTCTGCTGGAATGAGAGATGCTGATGCTGAAGGTGTGGAAGGAATGTCTGCATCTAAAATGAGAAAGGCTGTAATGGATGATGATTTTGAAACATTCCGTAAGGGAACTCCAAAGACTCTTGATGATGGGGATGCTCAATCATTATTTGATGCAGTTCGTCAAGGAATGAATACGAAAAAGAAGAAGATTAAGGAAGATATTGAACTTTGGGAGATTGCTCCTAAGTGTGATAGAAAGGGACTTCGTGAAAATTATGTTTCTGGAAAGATTTTTAATCTTGGTGATGTTGTAGAGAATTTAAATACTGGACTTGTTGGTAAGATTATTCGTAGAGGAACCAATCATTTGATCTGCGTTACACAAGAGAACTATATGTTCAAATCTTGGATTCGTGATGTGATGGAAGCAGTTGTTAATTATCCTGGTCCATCTGGAGTTTCTGCTGATAAAAGAGAAGTTGGTACTGATTCATTAAGAGATTACAATATGAGTATGACTGGCACCTCAAGTATAAGGAATTTCATAAATAAGTATAAGGCTAAAAAGTAATACCTATACTAATGACTCATTTAAACGAAATCTCCAAGGTTTATATGGAGAAGGTTGCAGATAAACCTGACTTCTTAGATCTTGACAAGGACAGAAACAAAAAGGAGCCTATGAAAAAGGCTGCTAAAGAAGTTGAACCACCCAAAGAGAAATTGAAAACTGATAGGGATATGTTTAACATTCCCAAAGGAGAACAAGAGTCTGCAAGAGAAAGACTTCTCAGAAAGGCAAGAGAGAAGCGTGCAAAGATGTCTGAAGCACTTGATCCTGTAGGAGAGGAAGATGCTGATATTGATAATGATAGAAAGAAGAATACCAAAAAAGATAAGTATTTGATGAATCGTCGTAGAGCAATTGGTAATGCAATTGCTAATGAAGCTTGCTGGGACACTCATAAGCAAGTTGGAATGAAAAAGAAGGGTGGTAAGATGGTTCCTAATTGTGTTCCTAAAGAAGAAACTGAAATTACTGAAATTCATTCTCAGGCACACACTCCTCACGAAGTTCCTTCTAAAGACATTGAAAAACTTGTAAAGAAAGCAGTCAAGAGAATTGATGCTGATGTAGATGGGGACGTTGATACAAACGATCCAAAGGAAACTGAAATGGGAGAATTTGTTCCTACACCACCAGGCAAAGGAAAATTAAAGACAATTGTAAGAAAGGAAGGATTTTCTAATTGGAGAAGTGACCTTATTGAGGTTATGGACACTAAAGAAAAGAATGATAAAGTGACTGAAAAGAAAGTTAACAATACAGTAAAAACCAGTGCAATGGGAAGCGGCCTTAAACTTGGAGAGGCAATCGAAGAGATTGGTGGAACTTTGATTGAGATGGTAGAAGATGATATGTCATATATTGTTGAAGGTGCTTATGAAGAGTTTCTTTTTGAAGGTTATTCTGAAGAAGAGATTGAAGAAGCAATTGAATATGCATTAAATGAAGTCTCAGATTCTTATTATGATGATGCTGTTAAGTCTGGAAAGAAAAAGGCAAGACAGGCAAAGAGACAAGAGATGATGAGAGTTGCAAAAGGTAGACTCAAGTACATTCGTAGAAAGGCTGGTGAAAAAGTTTCCGCAGCAAAAGAAAAAATTGGCGCAGCAAAGAAAGCAGCAACTTATGCTTCAGCAAAGGCACAAGTAGCAGCCTATAATAAGGGTAGAGAAGTTTCTCAAACTGTAGGTGATAAAGTTAGAAGGGCAAAAACTGCAGCATCCGATGCTCCTAAAAAGGCAAAGTCTGGAGTGAAGTCTTTCATCAAGAAGCAGGCACAACGAGTTGTTGACCGTATGAGTGAGGAAGTTGAGCAACTTGATGAAATGCCATTCCAGGTAATGGGTTCTCCTGATGGTAAGAAGGAGAAGAAGATCGGCAAACCTGTGAAGAGTAGAAAGTATGCTGACGCAAGAGCTGCAGAACTAGAAGACACTCATAAGAAAACTGGTGGTAAGTATCGCTCCCAGTATGTTGAGGAAGTTGAGATTGAAGAAGGTATTGGAATGACTATGGCAAATGCACTTGGAAATCCACCACCACTTAGTGCAAAGATGAAATTAAAGCAAGCACTTCTCAATAGAGAAATTAATAAAACTGCTGCAAAGAATAAAAAGAAAAAGTACACTAATGTAGGTGCTTCTAATACAACCGCAGCAAATGAAGAAGTTGAGCACATTGAAGAGAAGGCTGTAAGCAAGGCACAGCAGCGTTTTATGGCAATGGTTTATTCCACAAAGAAAGGTGAAATGAAGAATCCATCTCCAGAAGTTGCTGATACAGCTGCCGGAATGAGTGAAAAGGAAGCAAAGAAATTTGCAAAGACTAAGCATGAAGGTCTTCCTGAGAAAAAGGAAGTTAAAGAAAATATGAGTGCAACAATGAATCCTTTAAATGCTCAAATGCAAAAGGATGATCAGGAAAAGGCAAAAAAAGCTGAGATGGAAAAACTTAAGATGGCAAAAAGAAAGGAACTGATGGTTAAACTTGCTGCATTGAGGAAGGGTGTTATTGCACCTTAGGTTCATATATATTATGTAAATAATTTGGTAACTAATTATGTGGGCATTATTACTTCCACTTGCAAAAAAGACAATTGGTTCATTACTTGAGAAAGAAGAGGTACGTCGTTATCTGATTTCTATTCTTCGCAGTCTTGCTGCTACGACTGATAATAAACTTGATGATCAAGCAGTAGATGTGGTTGAAACACTGTTGTTCCAAGCACAAGAAGATTGATAATTTTATAAATATTATTATCAAAGAAAATTATTAAAGGGTAAAGAGAATGGCACTCTGGGGAAATACAGATTTAGTATATTCGGAAGGAACTATTTCAGTTAATTTTGATACCAAAACAGCAGAAGGTGCAGTCGGTGTCGTAACCTTCACTTTGGCAGTTTCTGAAGGTGATTTCCTTACAGTTGGAGCCGGTGCTACTTTTGGTTATGCTGCTATTATAGGTGTGACATCAACAACATTGTCACTTGCTTCTGTTGATGGATTTGTTGCTGGTATCACCACCGTTAATGCTGGCGCATCTTATGCAGTATCTCAAGAACCAATCTATGCAATTGGTGACAGTGTTTATGTAGCACCTGAAGTAAAAACTGCAACTGGCGGTTCAAAAGCAGCATTGGGATATTCGACTGATATCACAACAGCAGTTTATGGTGTTGATTCAATTGAGATTGGAATAGCAAATGCTGCAACAGGTGATGCAAGATTGTATGCACCTCCACATACTGGATGGGTAGGAATCATGACATATATTGATACTCACGGAAATCTTAGAGTCAAGCACGAAGTATTAGTTGCAGGAGGAATTTCTACAACATCTGATGCTGCTGATAATGCACTGTTCCCTAATACTTGATAATTACATAAATGTTTTTTAAAGAATTGACGGAGGAAAATTTTCTCCTATTTGCGATTAAAAATTATGAGAACCCTCAGGCAGTAACTAAAGATGATTTTGAAAAAGACTTAAATCATTTTAGGTATATTAAAAGATTACTTAAGAGATATAAAAGAGATGGGAAATTGAAAACTCATTTACTTTTAAATCACTTCATTATTCTTTATAATATATTTGGAGAGGCTGCAACTCCTATGTTGTTTTTTAAAATTGAAATGGAATTGTGGCCTTTAATAAAAACTTTCATTATATTCCTTAATAAATTGCCAGAATATCCAAGATGTTATATTCATGATATAGAGATTGATGAATCTTGTTTAGGAGAACTTCACAGTATCTACGATGAAAAAGGATAAACTAGAAAAATATATTCAAATCATTAGAGAAATGATGGTTACTGGAACTGCGGGATTTAGTGATCAATCTGCTCGAAAAGGACCTGTTGCTGGTATGGGAAAAGTTCTTGGATTTCGTAAAAGAAGAAATGATGATGTAGATTATAGAAGTGTTCCAAAAGATTATAAAAAGTGGGTCAAAGATATTACGTCTAGAAATGGAAGAAGAAGTTAAGGTTGCAGTACTGACTCAAAAGGTTGACGATCTTAAAGGCGTTCTTATTAGACTTGATGATGCTATTGAAAAGATTAGTGAAGTAAATAGTAATGTAAGTAAGATACTAGCGGTCCATGAGCAAAGGATCTCTAAGCAAGAGGAAACCGACAATATACTCTTTGCAAAAATTGACAAACTCCGTGATAAGATTGACATCGATCATAACAGTATGCTGTCAAGAATACAGCAGATAGAAAAGCGTGTTTGGATTGTGATGGGTGCAATATTTGCATTAAGTATGTTTTCCAATAATCCAAGTCTGTTTCAAAAGTTCTTGACACCACAACTCCAAAGCACTATAATAGAAAGACTTGAACCAAAGGCCTGATTATGGATTTTGTTGATGTCAAATACATCAATTTGATTTCTACAAGACTTCAAAAATTTAAAAGGGTAAAGAACGATCTCTACAACTTTCGTTGTCCCATTTGCGGAGACTCTCAAAAGAATAAAAATAAGGCAAGAGGATATCTCTACCAAGTAAAAAATAATACAAACTTTAAATGCCATAATTGCGGCCTTAACATCTCTTTCAATAATTTTTTGAAACAAGTTGATGTTGAGACTCATAAGCAATATACATTTGAGAAATTTAAAGAAGGTAAGACTGGTAAGAACTTTACCGTAGAAGAACCTAAGTTTAAGTTTGAAGCACCTAAGTTTTCTAAAAAAATAGATCTCCCAAAAGCATCGGAGAATGAAACCGCAAAAAAGTATCTAGAAAAAAGGAGGTTAAATCCGGATAGATTTTATTATGCGGAAAAGTTTATGACTTGGGTCAATACTATAACACCCAAGTTTGAGAATGTAAGGTATGATGAACCTAGAATTATCATACCTTTGTTTTATAATCAAGACTTAATTGGAGTTCAGGGTAGATCCCTCAATTCCAAATCTGTTAAATATATCACTGTGATGTTTAATGATGACGCACCAAAAATCTACGGTCTCGATAAGGTCAAGAAAACTGAAACTGTCTACATTACAGAAGGACCATTCGATAGCACCTTCATTCACAACGCGATTGCCTTATGCGGTGCAGATGGTGATGTGGATAAGTGGGGCATTGACGATTGTGTTTGGATTTACGATAACGAACCTCGTAATACAGAAATCCTATCAAGAATTTCCCGTGTTATCGGAGATGGACAGAAAGTTGTCATCTGGCCTTCGTCAATAAATGAAAAGGATATTAATGACATGGTGCTCTCTGGACTTGACGTTCAGAGTGTGATAGAATGTAATACTTACTCAGGATTAGAAGCAAAACTTAAGTTTACTACTTGGAAAAAATATGAGCAACGGAACAAAGGTAGTCAAGAGAAATGGTCGAATTGAAACTCTTGACCTAGATAAGATGCACATCATGGTCGATGAGGCATGTAAAGGTCTTGCAGGAGTGTCTGCAAGTCAAGTAGAAATGAAGTCTGGTATTCAGTTTTATGATGGCATTTCTACAAATGAGATTCAGCAGATTCTGATTCGTAGTGCAAGTGATTTGATTGATCTTGACCATCCAAACTATCAGTTTGTTGCTGCACGTCTTCTTCTCTTTTCCGTGAGGAAGTCTTTGTATGGAATGATTCGTGATTTTCCTCATCTTGAGCAGCACATTATAAACTGCACAAACAATGATGTTTATGATAAAGATATTTTCCTTAAATATTCTAAGGAGGAGATTGATAAAGCTAATTCCTTTATTGATCATCACCGTGACTACCTATTCACTTATGCAGGTCTACGTCAGGTCGTTGACAAGTACCTTGTGCAAGATCGAAGCAGTGGAAAAGTATATGAAACCCCCCAGTTCATGTACATTATGATTGCTCTGACTATCTTTGCAGAGTATCCAAAAGAAACCAGAATGTCATATGTCAAGAGGTATTATGACGCAATCTCAAAGCACAAAATCAACATCCCCACTCCCATCATGGCAGGAGTACGAACGCCACTGCGACAATTTGCTAGTTGTGTTCTTGTTGATGTTGATGACTCCCTCGATTCTATCTTTAGCTCTGATATGGCTATTGGTAGATACGTTGCACAGAGGGCGGGAATCGGCATCAACGCTGGTAGGATCCGTGGCATCAACGCTAAAATCCGAGGGGGAGAAGTTCAACACACAGGTGTTGTACCATTTCTCAAGAAGTTTGAAGCAACTGTCAGATGTTGCACGCAAAATGGCATACGAGGTGGATCCGCGACAGTCCACTTCCCCATCTGGCACCAAGAAATAGAAGATATTATTGTCCTTAAAAACAATAAAGGAACTGAAGATAATCGTGTTCGTAAACTAGACTACTCAATCCAAATCAGCAAACTTTTCTATGAACGTTTCATCCAAGATAAAGAGATCTCCCTCTTCTCTCCGCACGACGTTCCTGGTTTGTATGATGCTTTTGGCACTGATGGATTTGATGCACTATACAATGATTATGAACGAAATGCATCTATTCCAAGAAAAACTATCGGGGCTCAAGAACTCATTCTGGATATTCTGAAGGAACGTGCAGAAACTGGTCGTTTGTATCTGATGAACATTGACCATTGTAACTCACACTCTTCCTTTAAGGATAAGGTCAATATGAGTAACCTCTGTCAAGAGATTACTTTGCCAACTGATCCTATTCAACATATTGATGATGATATGGGAGAGATTGCACTTTGTATTCTTTCTGCTATCAATGTTGGTAAGGTTAAGTCTGATGAAGAACTGGAAGAACTTTGTGAACTTTCTGTTCGTGGATTGGAAGAACTCATCGACTATCAGAAGTATCCTGTAAGGGCAGCAGAACGCGCTACAAAGGCACGTAGGTCGCTTGGAGTAGGTTTTATTGGTCTGGCACACTATTTGGCAAAACTTGGATTCAACTATGATTCTCAAGAAGCCTGGGATGCTGTGAATGGTCTTTCCGAGTCCTTCCAATATTATCTTCTGAAAGCATCAAATGAGATTGCTAAGGAGAAGGGTTGGTGTACTGATTTTGGTCGTACCAAGTATGCTGATGGCATTCTTCCTATTGATACATACAAGAAGGATGTAGACGAAATTTCAAATATCAAACTGCAACATGATTGGGAAGGTCTTAGAGCATCTATCTTGGAGCACGGACTCCGACACAGCACATTGTCCGCACAGATGCCATCGGAGAGCAGTTCCGTTGTGTCAAACGCAACCAATGGAATCGAACCACCAAGAGATTACTTGTCCGTTAAGAAATCAAAGAAGGGAACACTCAAACAGATTGTTCCACAATATCAAACTCTTAAACACAATTATACTTTATTGTGGGATATGGAGTCCAATCGTGGTTATATTAATATTGTTGCTATGATGCAAAAGTATTTTGACCAGGCAATTAGTGGAAACTGGAGTTATAATCCAGAGAACTATCCAGACAATGAAGTTCCTGTATCCGTAATGGCACAAGACCTTCTTACAACTTACAAGTACGGTTGGAAGACAAGTTACTATCAGAACACTTATGATGGTAAGAAAGATGATGAAGACTTTGAAAAAGTAGAACTCAAAAGTTTACTAAATGATATTATGGAGTCCGAAGAGGACGATTGTGAAAGCTGTAAAATTTAATCAGGAGACATATGCAGTACGATTTTGTAACATCCAAAGATAAGAATGAAATGAATGGGATTACGGTTTTTAATACTGAACAAGTGAACACTAAAAAGCAACCTATGTTTTTTGGTAAACCTTTGGGGGTTCAAAGATACGACTCATACAAATATCCAGTCTTCGATAAACTCACAACACAACAACTAGGATACTTCTGGAGACCTGAGGAGGTCTCCCTCCAGAAGGATCGTGGCGATTATCATACGCTGCGTCCTGAACAGAAGCATATCTATACTTCTAATCTGAAGTATCAGATCATGCTTGACTCCGTTCAGGGTCGCGGTCCTGGTATGGCATTCATTCCTTATTGCTCACTTCCTGAACTGGAAGCATGTATGGAAGTGTGGGGATTTATGGAAATGATTCATAGTCGCTCATACACCTATATCATCAAAAACGTTTATTCTGACCCTTCGGTGGTATTTGATACTATCATTGGCGATCATCGCATTCTAGAACGTGCTGAGAGCGTTACAGAGTCTTATAATGACTTTATTAACTCTGCTCATTTTTATGGTGTTTCTGACCAATGGAAACATCGTCTTGAGGGTGCTGATTATGCAAAAGATTCCCTAAAAGAGGTTAAGCGTAAACTCTATCGTGCAGTTGCAAATGTGAATATCCTTGAGGGTATTCGCTTCTATGTTTCCTTTGCTTGCAGTTTTGCTTTTGGTGAACTGAAACTTATGGAAGGTTCTGCTAAGATTATTTCTTTGATTGCCCGCGATGAGAATCAGCATCTTGCCATTACTCAAAACATTCTGAACAAGTGGCGCGATGGTGATGATCCTGAGATGAAGCAGATTGCCAAAGAAGAGGAAGAGTGGGTCTATGCTATGTTTGACCGTGCCGTAAATGAAGAGAAGAAGTGGGCAGACTATCTGTTTAAAGATGGATCTATGATTGGTTTAAATGATAAACTTCTCCAACAGTACGTTGAGTGGATTGCTAATCGCCGTATTAAAGCAATTGGTCTGAAACCTCAATATGACATTGCTGCAAATAACAATCCTCTTCCTTGGACACAGAACTGGATTTCTTCTAAAGGACTTCAGGTAGCACCACAAGAAACAGAAGTAGAAAGTTACATTGTTGGGGGTATTAAGCAAGATGTCAAAGCAAACACATTCTCAGGATTCCAACTTTGAAGATCTAGATTCTATATGGGAGGAGATGGATAATATAGAACCATTGACTCCCATCACAAATTATTCTGAGATAGATTGTTGTATAGATGCATATAAAGAAGCAGCAAAACATGATGAGTATTTGTTTGGAGATTATGACTATTGTAAAGAGTGGGTAGGTATAACTACTCTGGATGTATAGATAGAGGAGCGTTATAACTCCTCTTTTTTCTAATGATTGGTCTTACGGATATTTTCACACTCAAATCAAGACTTGATAAACTCAAGCATCATATTGATGGAGAAAATGCAACTCCACATGAGAAAGAACTTGCTCATAAATATCTGAGCAAAGCTATTGACTATGTGAATGAGTTGCAGTTATACTACTGATGAAATCTATGACAATCCCTGGATTTATAATGGCAAGGTTTTTACTTCTAGTGATATTGGGGACTACTTTGGGTTTGTTTATCTCATTACCAATCAGTCACGATAATCCAAAAACTTTAATTGAATCAATTAACAATAAAGATTAATCCATCTTCTAATTGTTTTTTGTATTTTTGGTGTCCTATTTTCTTTTCTTTTAAGTAAGATACAACACTTTCCCAAGTATTTTCCCCATCACTCACTCTTACATTTTTTGATGTTGTGAGTGCTTTTTTATGCTCTTCGGTAAGTTTTTTTCCATACATAGGATTTCCTTCGCCAGAATACATTTTACTAAACTTCTCAAGAACTTCTGGTTTATACATTGGATTATATGATTTGTCTTTCATCTTTTTACTTCTCATATCACGGAATTTATCGTTTCTCATAACGACTTCATAAATTCCTGCTCTCTCACTCACAAAAAATCTTCCTTCAATATTTGTATTATAATAATCATCAGTCATTAGAACATCTCTTTTAAATTGTTCCATAGTTTCATAATAAGACATTGATTTTTTATGGGGACATAAGTAGAGTATTTCTCTCAAAAATTTATCTTCACCAAGAAGTTTTACATCTTCATTTAATTCATCACAAGATCCAAAATATTTTTTCCAATCACTTTCCTTTGTTTTTCTTCTACCAGTCTTCTTATCCTTTCTTCTTGTCCAAAAAGATTTTTTGCCAACATATTTTCTATCATTTGTTAGATTTGTTATGAGATAAACAAACCCCTCAATACCCTTAGGAGCTTCTACAAATTCCGATTCATTATATCTCCAAGACATAAAAATACTTTCTACCATAAAACTATTTATAATGAAAGTATTTTTGGATTATATTAATAACTTTATAATAAATAGAAGGTAAAAATGTTAAAGTGGGGAAAATGAAACCAGGACGCACTGGTGAATTTGATACAAAAGTTAAAAACAAAACGTTTACTTATGAAGAAGACTAAGTTTCCATTTCAACATATTGTTTTAGAGGATAAAAAAGAAGTCTGGGTTATTTGTGAAAGCGCCATTACTGCTATGGGAATTAGTTCTATCGTTAAAAAGTTTTATCCTGGATACACTCCTCACATTGCTTCTAAAGATTATTTCTCAGAACTATCTAAACCTTGAAAAATTACTATGAGCCTCTTTCGAAACTTAAAGAAGAAATTGAACAATTGGGTAGACAGAATTTTAGTCGAACTATCCTATCATTACATAAAACAAAGGGCAAAACAAATTTCGAAGAAACCAGACAACTCTTTGTCAACGGAGTCCTTACCGAAAGCCTTGACACAGGAGGACCAGCATTCTATAATAGCAACATCCTCAACAGATACTTCCGAAAGGATTACTATGAATGCAAAGATTGAACCTGTCGCCCAAATTCGTAATTGGTCAATTGAAAGGATTCATAAACTCTCTGAGGGAAACGTAGAGTCTCAATTTGATGCTGTTGCCATTGCAGAAGAGTTTGATGAATGGATTAATTTGCCAACTGGTAAAACGGAATTAGAATATCTTTGTCTTGAAGATAATGATTTTGGTGACCAAGAAGTTGATGTAAAATAGGGTAGGTGTCCGAGTGGTTAATGGAGGCGGACTGTAAATCCGCTGGCTCTGCCTACGGGGGTTCAAATCCCTCCCTGCCCACTTGACAATTAAATCATAAAATGGTATGATTGTCTTATGAGCAACAGGGGCCCAAACCTTGTGTAAGTCTCTCACCTGGGCAAGTAGCATAATGGATAATGCATCAACCTTCTAAGTTGCCGATTGTAGGTTCGAGTCCTACCTTGCCTGCTTGGTTTATAAATAGGTTAGAAATACTTATTCTAACCTTATGAGTAAACCTTATAAACTGATGACTGAAGAAGAGAAATCTGCTTTTAATCAGTATTGTATTCAAAGATGGCGTCAAAGAAAACTTGATGCTATAGAATATAAAGGTGGAAAATGTGAAAGATGTGGGTATGATAAGTATCCAGATGTTTTAGAATTTCACCATCTTGACCCAAGTAAAAAAGAAGCATCTTGGAACAATATGCGGAAATGGAATTGGGAAAAGGTATTGATGGAATTGGACAAGTGTTGTATACTTTGCGCCAATTGTCACAGAGAAGTTCATGTAGAACTTCGCCAGGGGAATTAGCTCAGTTGGTAGAGCATCGCCTTTGCAAGGCGGGTGTCAGGAGTTCGAGTCTCCTATTCTCCACTTGACAATCTAATACTTATGTGTTATGATTGTCTTATATGCGGGGTTAGTTCAGCGGTAGAACGCTATCCTTCCAAGTTAGATGTCGTCGGTTCGATTCCGATACCCCGCTCTTGGTAGTCCCTAGCGATTAACTAGGTAGACGCCAAAGGAAGTTAAGTCAAAGAATCGAGACAAGCAGACAATGCCCTTTGAACTGGTGTAAGTCCAGTAACTTCCTTTATTCCCATCGACCGAGCAAGCGAACGGGCCCGACTGTTAATCGGAGATTGGTAGGGGCAGTACCTACGATGGGAGTATGGGAGCATAGCTCAGAGGTAGTAGCGTCTGCTTTACACGCAGAATGTCGGGGGTTCGAATCCCTCTGCTCCCATTATAAATAAAACTGAATAAATCAAAATGAATATATTATGGATACGATAAGAGTAAGGTGTAAGAATTGTAATAGAGAATTAGAGGGACACGCTACAAAGACAGTAACTTGTGGTTGCCCTAATATGACAACAATAAGAGGGGAAAAGATATCAGGGCTTGACTTATCTAAGGTTGTTATGTTAAACTCATACAAAGAGGAAAGAAAAAAGAATTTCTTAACTCAGGAAGATGTTGCTTGGCAACAGGCAAGAAGGGATAGAAAAGTTCGTAAATTGGACTTCGAAATCCGATAAAATTTGGAGAGAGTCCGGTTGGTCGAGGACACCGCCTTGAAAGCGGCTGGGGGTAACACCTTCGCAGGTTCGATTCCTGTTCTCTCCGTTTAGTAACAACAAAGACATTAAAATGTTAAGAGATGCTTTAATGTCTACATATGAATATATGGGATTGTAAAATGGCAGGGTTTTATCTTCTAATGCTGACATTTGTTGCATTAGTTGCTTTTGCGGGTTATGATGAGACTATGAAACTTTTTGTTTACCTTGACTTACAAATCCGATATGCATTTGTAAAGGCGCAAATGAAGTGGATGGGTTGGAAACTTAAGAGGCAACTTATTAAGGATACGACCGACTTTGAAAAGTTCCTTAAGGAGTACAAAGATGGAGAATAGAGAGCTATCCGACCTATCTCTTGATAGGAAGGAATGCCCCAAGTGTGGTGCTACTTGGTTGAATGGTGAGCACTATTGGTCAGGAACTGGCAAGAAAGGAAACGAATTAGATCTTGCTGGTCTTGTATGTAACAAACTTGGTGATGATACCTGCATAAACCCTTGCAGAGGGGAAGATGGTGGAGTAACATGGGCAAAGCGTTTAACGGAACTGGAAGAGGATTTTCCTGAATGATTGAGCCTCATGATGAGTTTGTAAGTCGTAGTGAAGTACAGGAGATGATTGATGATGCCATACGAACACATAATCGTAATGCTGCGATTATTTCAATGTGTGTTGGTTGGGTTGTTCTTGCTCTTTTTGCTGAAGGTCTTCTTCGACTTATTGGAGTAATCCCACCAATGTTTACTTGGTTAAACCTTTCACTTAAATAAATGGAACATTTACTAGGAATATTTTTATTAGTAATAGCAATTCCTTTCGTGTTTACTACTTTTTATTTTGGAACTCGCGGAGGATACTACGATTCTGATGACTACAAAGGAAACGGAACAGCACACTAATGGAAGCAGAAGAAAGATTTACGGAAGAAGACGAAAAGAAACTTCAACAAGCAATTCAGTTTTTAAAGCACAGAGAAATGTGCCAAGAACCATTTGACGGATACTGGGACGAGGAGGAAGAATGAAGTCACTAATTCTTATTGCTTGCTTTTTACCTGTTGTTATTATCTACATAGTAATGAAATTATCTTTGTGGATTGCTGCCGTAAATTCTGAAAACGATTATGTCAGAGAAGATGCCAAACGAGAACACGGACCCTATTTGGCAGACGCATATGCAGACGTTGATGAAGAGAAAGAGAGTGATTGAAACAGCACAGACCATTGACAGAGCACTCTGGGAATGGTATTCTGAGAGGGGCCTTGAGGTTCCTGATTGGAAAACACAAGAAGACCCACAATGGTGGATCGATTATTTAAACGAACTTGGTATTGACCCAACAAACCCATAATGTCACACTTTGTAGCAACAGCACTCAACAATCCAGTATTTCTTGGTGTCCTAAGTGGTTCTCTTATTGTATTACCTATAGCAGGCATGTGGGCAGTTCATAAATATAAGTGGGAGCACTGGGCACCATTTGACAAAAAACACGACAAGTAAAATGCTTACATTCAGAGAGTTCTACGAAATTTGCGAAGGAAAAAAATCAGGAACACCTCCACACGCAGTTCCTGGTTCTTATAGTGAGAAGGATGGAGTAAAGACATATACTCTCCAATCTTATGATGGTCCAGATGGTCCTCCAACCAAGAAGGAAGTTAAGAAACTGATTACTGATCGAAGTGGTGGTAAATCAGTTAAACAAGAACTGAAAAGAAAGAAAAAGGTTGACAAAAAGAAAAAGTAATCTTATAATATTTCAGTAACCGGATATCGCCTAACTTGGTCATGGCACCTGCTTTGGGAGCAGGAATAATTTCAGTTCAAATCTGAATATCCGGACTTATAAATATCACAACAATGAAGATTTATTCTGTGGAAAACTGGCAAAACAACTGGGACACGTTGATTGAACGAGTTGAGAATGGTGAACATATAGGGATCAGAAACGAAGAAAATGGGCACACAGCAGTTATGATTCCAGCAGACGATGAACTGCTGAGAATCTATACAGACCACGACGAAGCATCGTGATTTTTTGCTGGTTTAGCCATTCGGTAATAGCGCTCTGCTCATAACAGAATATAAACAGGTTCGACTCCTGTAACCAGCATTGACAGTTCGCTGTCAATCCCTTATAATACTAAGGCAATCAATCGAAACAATGGCACTTACTTCAAAGTTCAAAAAAGACATTCAAACTCTTCGTGGAGCAGCAAACGGAGACTTTTATCTTGATGTAAAGAATCCGAAACTTTACAAAAAAGTTCGTCGTTACTATGAAAACGAAGGTGTTGTTTTTTCTGGAGATCCAATGGATGACTATGAAATGTTGATGGAGTATCTCTATCAAGATCTTGAAACTGTTGAGGTTGCTTGAGTCACGGAGAGACTTAAAAAGTACTGGTCGGGAACCCCCCCCTTTAGTCACGGAGAGACTTTAAAAGAACTGGTGGAGTCAATATGACCCTATATGAGTTTCTTGCTTCTCTCAAGAGCAAGTGGTGCGGATGGAGGTTACTCCCGCCTGGG
>Ga0208899_1000583_pt1 | contig 27412 bp, 17 predicted proteins | sample VirMetDEL_Nov_24_FD_184518 | JGI IMG/M metagenome (GOLD analysis project Ga0208899, IMG submission 184518) | Aqueous microbial communities from the Delaware River and Bay under freshwater to marine salinity gradient to study organic matter... | ecosystem: Environmental > Aquatic > Marine >... | reverse complement strand
TTGTTATATCAAAAAATGGAACAATAGGTCAGATAATAAATATAAACGGTCTGGCTATAGCACTCCCTCAAGAACCAAAGGAGTTGTTTAAACGTTCTAATAAAAAAGAAGAGCAGTACTGGGAAAGGCAAGAGCTGCCTAGAGATTTATCAAGAATCAATTCTATATTTCAGTGGAACGACAGGCCTTCATTATTTAAAAACAAATGGGTTGATTATATAGAGTCTGAGTTTGATAGAAGAGAGTTGGGATTTTGGTTTTATAACAATGGGAAGGCAACATATATGACAGGCTCTCATTATATGTATCTGCAGTGGACAAGTATTGATGTAGGTTATCCAGATTTTAGGGAAGCTAATAGAATATTCTTTTTATACTGGGAGGCTTGTAAGGCAGACAAGAGGTGTTTTGGAATGGACTATCTTAAAATAAGACGTTCAGGGTTTTCTTTTATGGGGTCATCAGAATGTGTAAACACAGGAACGCTAGCTAGAGATTCAAGAGTTGGTATACTTTCTAAGACTGGTTCGGATGCTAAAAAAATGTTTACCGACAAAGTTGTTCCTATTGCTAACAGACTCCCTTTCTTTTTTAAACCTATACAAGATGGTATGGATAAACCTAAAACAGAGTTAGCCTTCAGAGTTCCAGCCTCTAAGATTACAAAAAAAAATATGCATGAGGTAATGGATGAAGAATTAACAGGTCTTGACACTACAATTGACTGGAAGAATACAGACGACAACTCTTATGATGGTGAAAAACTTTTACTTTTAGTACACGATGAATCAGGTAAGTGGCTTAAACCAAACAATATTCAGAACAACTGGCGTGTAACAAAAACTTGTTTAAGATTGGGTAGTAAGATAATCGGTAAGTGTATGATGGGGTCTACTTCAAATGCTCTAAGTAAAGGTGGTGAGAATTTTAAAAAATTATTTGAGGATTCAGATTTGAAGACTCGTAATGCAAATGGTCAAACTAAATCTGGACTGTATTCACTTTTTATTCCAATGGAATGGAACATGGAAGGATTTATAGATAGGTTTGGTATGCCAGTGTTTAGAGCTCCAGATAAAAAAATAAAAGGTGTGGATGGTGAATGGATTACAAATGGAGCAATCGATTACTGGGAAGCAGAAGTAGATTCGTTAAGGAAAGACGCTGATGCTTTGAATGAATTTTACAGACAGTTTCCTAGAACAGAATCACACGCATTTAGAGATGAAAGTAAATCTTCTTTATTTAACCTTACTAAAATTTACCAGCAGATAGATTACAATGATTCACTTATTATGGAGCATCATGTAACTAGAGGTAGATTCTATTGGAAGGATGGTGTAAAAGATTCAGAGGTTATATGGACTCCTGACTCAAGGGGTAGATTTAAAGTTTCTTGGACACCTAAAAAAGGTATTAATAATAGAAAAATTCAAAAGCATGGAATATTTTTTCCAGCCAATGAACATATAGGAGCGTTTGGTTGTGACTCTTATGATATATCTGGAACAGTTGGAGGTGGAGGTTCTAATGGAGCATTGCATGGTTTAACTAAATATAATATGGATGAAGCTCCAAGTAATGAGTTTTTCTTAGAATATGTAGCAAGGCCACAAACAGCAGAAATATTTTTTGAAGAAGTATTGATGGCTTGTGTGTTTTATGGTATGCCAATTCTTGTAGAGAATAATAAACCAAGGCTGTTGTATCATTTTAAAAACAGAGGTTATAGAGGGTTTAGTATGAATAGACCTGATAAGCATTACAATAAACTTTCAAAAACAGAAAAAGAACTTGGAGGCATACCAAATACTTCGGAGGATGTAAAACAATCACACGCTGCTGCCATAGAGTCTTATATAGAAAAGCATGTAGGTATAGATTTAGAAGGAGTTCATCGTGCTGGAGATGAGATGGGTAATGTTTATTTTACTAGAACTCTAGAAGACTGGGCTAGGTTTGATATTAGTGCAAGAACAAAGTTTGATGCAAGTATAAGTTCAGGGTTAGCTATTATGGCAAATCAAAAAAATGTGTACTTGCCCCAGAAAAAAGAATCAAAAATAAGTCTTAACTTTGCAACATATAATAATAAAGGAACATTAAGTGAATTAATTAGATGAAAGAGGTAAACATAAACATTTCATCTGTAGGATTCCCTAGTCAATTCGTATCTGATGCTGAGAAAGCAACTGATGAGTTTGGATTACAAATAGGACAGGCTATTCAATATGAATGGTTTCGTAAAGATTCTAACGGATGTAGATACTATAGTCAGTGGAGGGACTTTAACAGATTACGCCTATATGCAAGAGGTGAACAATCCATAGCAAAATATAAAAATGAATTAGCCGTTGACGGTGATTTATCTTATTTAAATTTAGACTGGACTCCAGTTCCTATTATTCCAAAGTTTGTAGACATTGTTGTAAATGGAATGTCTGATAGATTGTTTAAGGTAAAAGCCTACGCACAAGATGCTTTATCTCAATCTAAAAGAAATAAGTATCAAGAAATGATTGAAGGGCAGATGGCTGCTAAAGATGTTTTATCAGTTATTCAGGAGGGGACAGGTTTTGACCCTTTTATAATGAACCCTGATGAATTACCAGCGAGCGACGAAGAGTTATCGCTTTATATGAATTTAAATTACAAACCAGCCATAGAGATTGCTGAAGAGGAGGCGATTGATACAATGTTTGCCGAGAATCATTATAATGATATACGTAAGCGATTAGATTACGACATGATGGTGACGGGTATGGCTGTAGCAAAACACCAGTTTCTTCCTGGTTCAGGTGTAGAGGTTTCTTATGTAGACCCTGCTAATGTAGTTTATAGTTATACAGAAGACCCTCATTTTAAAGATTGTTTTTATTGGGGTGAAATTAAAACAGTGCCAATTGCAGAGTTAATGAAAATTGACCCTACTCTTACAAATGATGACTTAGATACAATTTCTAAATACAGTCAGAGTTGGTATGATTACTTTAATACAGCACAGTTTTACGAAAACGATATATTCTATCGTGATACTTGTACGTTGATGTACTTTAATTATAAAACCACTAAGAAGATGGTTTATAAGAAAAAAGTAAAAGATAACGGAAATATTAGTATGATAGAAAAGGATGATGGTTTTAATCCACCAGATGAAATGATGGAGGAAAATAATTTTGAAAAAGTAGAAAAGACAATTGATGTTTGGTATGATGGTGTGATGGTGATGGGGACAAATATAATTTTAAAATGGGAGCTTGCTAGGAATATGGTAAGGCCTAAGTCGTCATCGCAACATGCTATTCCAAACTATGTAGCTGTAGCACCAAGGATGTATAAAGGAGTGATTGAATCTTTAGTAAGAAGAATGATACCTTATGCTGATTTAATTCAGATGACTCATTTAAAATTACAACAAGTTATTTCTCGTACAGTACCAGATGGTGTTTATATAGATGCAGATGGTTTAAATGAAGTAGATTTAGGGACGGGAGCAGCTTATAGTCCAGAAGACGCTTTACGTTTATATTTCCAAACAGGTTCTGTAATAGGTAGAAGTTATACACAAGAAGGAGATTACAATCAAGGTAAAGTTCCAATACAACAGCTTACAAGCAATTCAGGCGCTTCTAAGGCTTCTATGCTTATCGGTAACCTAAACCATTATTTAGATATGATACGAGCTGTAACAGGCTTAAACGAAGCGAGAGACGGTACAATTGCTAACTCCGATGCTTTAGTGGGTGTTCAAAAGTTAGCAGCATTAAGTTCTAATACCGCTACTCGACATATATTAGATGGAAGTCTTTACATATATAGAACGTTAGCTGAGGCTTTAACTTACAGGGTAGCGGATATTTTAGAATACGCAGACTTTAAAGATGATTTTGTAAACAAAATAGGTAAATACAATGTTAGTATACTTGGAGAAATATCTGATTTATATATATATGACTTTGGAATCTTTATTGAGTTGTCTCCAGATGAAGAGCAAAAAGCAATGCTTGAGCAAAATATTCAAATGGCATTATCAAAAGGTGATATTAACCTTGAAGATGCTATTGATATCCGTGAAATTAAAAATCTTAAACTTGCGAATCAGTTGCTTAAAGTAAAACGTAAGGCTAAGCAAGAGCAAGATCAGCAAATGGAAATGCAGAAGCAAGCTATGATTACTCAACAACAATTAAAATCTCAAGAGTTGGCTGCTCAAGTAGCTATGCAAAAGATACAAGCTGAAACTCAAGCTAAGATGCAATATAGACAAGCGGATGTAGCTTTTGAAATTGAAAAACAAAAAGCAGAAGCTCAATTGAAAGCTCAGTTAATGCAGCAAGAGTTTAATTATAACTTACAGCTACAAGGAATGACACAGACACAACTTTCACAAAGAGAGGCTGATAAAGAAAAAGCAAAAAGTGATAGGATAAGTCAACAAAATACAGAACAATCAAAATTAATTACTCAACGAAAGAATAATTTACCTCCACAGAACTTTGAATCTAACGAGGATAGTTTGGATGGTTTTGATTTATCAGAGTTTGAACCAAGATAATGTGTTTAAATTTTACGTAACTTTGCAATTAAATTAAATTAAATCAAATGGATATCAAAGTAAGAGAAGTGTCGGCTGAAGAAAAGTCGTCTCAAGAAATAGAACAAGAACTCCTTGATAAGCACGAGGAGAAGCAACAGTCAGAGACTGGGCAGGAAACTACAGAGGTTAAAGTAGAAGAACCTCAAGAAAATGTAGAAGTAAAAGAAGAAAGTATACCAGAGGAAGCTCCTGTTGAGGAGGTTAAAGTAGAAGAACCTCCCCTAATGGAAACTCCTTCTGAATTAAACGAAGACGAAGTTCTTTCATATATTGGAAAAAGATATGGTAAGGAAATTAATTCTATTGATGAATTAGTTAGCCAGCGTGAAGAAAGCGAACCGCTTCCTGAAGATGTGGCTGCTTACCTAAAGTATAAAAAAGAAACTGGACGAGGTTTTGGTGATTTTGCAAAATTGCAAAAAGATTACACTGACTTAGGTCCAGATGCTTTGCTACGTGAATATTACTCTATAACTGAAGAAGGTTTAGATTCAGAAGATATAGATTTATTAATGGAAGATTTTGTGTTTGATGAAGAAATTCATGAGCCAACGGAAATTAAGAAAATAAAACTAGCAAAGAAAAAAGAAATTGCCAAAGCAAAAAAGTTTCTCAAACAACAGCAGGAACAATACAAACAGCCCCTTGAGTCAAGGGAAAGTTCTGCCACTGCCAACAATGATGAAATAATTGAATACAGGCAATATCTTGAGGCAGCTAAGACTCAAGAGGAGCAAGCAAACCACAAAAGAGAATGGTTTGTTAAAAAAAGTGATCAAGTTTTTAACACCGAGTTTAAAGGTTTTAAATTCAATATAGGTGACAACGAGGTTGTTTATACTCCAGGCAGTGCTTCTGAACTTAAGAAAGCTCAAGAGACTCCATTAAATTTTGTAAATAAATTTTTGGACAACAATGGGTATTTAAAAGACGCAGAAGGATATCACCGCTCTTTAGCAATTGCAATGAACCCTGAAAAGTTTGCACAGTTCTTTTATGAACAAGGCAAATCCCAGGCAACTGATGATGTAATACGTAAAACGAAAAACATAAACATGAGTGAGCGTAGTGCACCAGAGGTTTCTGTTAAATCAGGATTTCAAGTGAAAGCAGTTTCTCAGCCTTCGAGCAAAGGACTGCGAATTAAGAGTATTAAAAAAACGTAATAATAATTTAAAATAATATAACATGGCAGGACAAGTAAAAGCAACGCCAACATTCGCGTTGACTCCGAGTTCAGAAAGAACTCCAACAGCCCAAAACTATATTGTAAATTTTGATTTCCTAAATCAGTATCTACCTGATACGTATGAAAAGGAATTTGAAAGATACGGTAATAGAACGATTTCTTCATTCCTTAGAATGGTAGGAGCGGAAATGCCTACAAACTCAGACCTTATCAAATGGGCAGAGCAAGGTAGGTTACACACGAAATATACAAGCGTAGGTACAGCTGCAGCACTAGCTGCTGACCAAGCTGTATTTCAGGTAAACGATGCAATCGACCCAGCAACTGCTGAGCAAGTAATCAGAGTAGGACAAACTATTGTAGTTGTTCAAAACGATGGTTCAGGTCTTAACAAAGCAGTAGTAAGCGCAGTAAACAATGCCGGTGGTGGTAAAGGACAGTTCACAGCTGACTTTTACGAAGCAGGTGGTTTAGTAACTGCAGGTACTGGTGTTGGTAACTCAGACGTTACAGTATTTATTTACGGTTCAGAATTTAAAAAAGGAACAGCAGGTATGGTAGGTTCATTAGAATCTAACGACTTCATTTTCGACAACAAGCCAATCATCATTAAAGATACTTACAACGTATCTGGTTCTGATATGGCACAAATCGGATGGGTAGAAGTAACTACTGAAGACGGTGCTACTGGTTACCTTTGGTATTTAAAGTCTGAGCACGAAACAAGATTAAGATTCGATGACTATTTAGAAACAGCTATGATTGAAGCTGTACCAGCTGAGCAAAACTCAGGTGCTGCTGCAATTTTAGGTAGCTCAGGTGCTGCTGCTAATCCAGGCGCAGGTTCTGATGGTATCTTCTATGCTGTTGCAAACAGAGGAAATATCTGGGACGGTGGTAACCCAACTACTTTAGCAGATTTCGATTCTATCATTAGTAGATTAGACAAACAAGGAGCTATTGAAGAAAATGTAATTTTCGCAAACAGACAATTCATTTTTGATATGGACGATATGTTAGCTGCTCAAAACTCTTATGGAGCGGGTGGTACTTCTTACGGTCTATTTGACAATGACGAAGATATGGCATTGAACTTAGGATTCTCTGGATTCAGAAGAGGATACGATTTCTATAAAACTGATTGGAAATACTTAAACGACCCTACAATGAGAGGTGGTTTACCATCAGGTGCAGGTTCAGGTAAAATCAATGGACTATTAGTTCCAGCTGGTTCTACAAGTGTTTATGACCAAATTCTTGGTAAAAACGCTAAGAGACCTTTCTTACATGTTAGATATAGAGCTTCAGAAACTGAAGACAGAAGATATAAGACTTGGATTACTGGCTCTGCTGGTGGTGCTGCAACGTCGGATATCGATAACATGCAAGTAAACTTCTTGTCTGAGAGAGCTGTATGTACTTTAGGTGCAAACAACTTCTTCTTATTCCAAGACTAGTAATTAATTTTAAGGGGCGTAGCAATATGCCCCTTTTTTAAATTTTAAATTAAATTAAATCAAATGAAAAAAGAAAATACAAGTCCTAAAGCGGACACAGTAAAAATTACCCCTAAAAAATCTACACCTAAATTCGTAGATAAACAATATAAACTTACAAGAGAAACACCACCTTTATCTTTGATATTAGCATCAAGGCATACTACAAGGTTTCCGTTGTTATACTTTGATGAAGACACTGGTCTTAATAGACCTTTGAGATACGCCAGGAATCAAAACTCTCCATTCCAAGATGAGCAAGATGATAACGCTATCATTGAGCCTATTGTATTTGAAGATGGATTCTTACACGTTCCTAAAAATAATCAAGTCTTACAAAAATTCATGGACTTACATCCTGGAAAAGGAAGAGTGTTTACAGAAGTAAATAAAGCAAAAGAAGCTGCTGAGTTAGTAGAAGACTTAAACTTAGAAGTTGATGCTTTAATAGAAGCAAGGCAACTTACAGTAGAGCAAGTTGAAAATGTAGCTAGAGTGTTATTTCAAAAAGACGTTTCTAAAGTTACAACAGCTGAGCTTAGAAGAGATATTTTAATATTTGCAAAACAAAACCCAGGTGGTTTTATGAATTTATTAAAAGACCCTGCTCTTAAGTTTAACGCTACTATTCAAAACATATTAGATAAAAATCTAATACAACTTAGAAATAATAAGAAAGAAGTGTGGTTTAACACAGCGTCTAATAAAAAGAAGATGTGTAATATACCATACGGGGAAGACCCATTGTTCATTATAGCTTCATACTTTGAAAGCGATGATGGATTAGAGTCATATAAGCATTTAAAAGCGTTAGCAAAAAATTCGTAACTTTGTACTTTAATTTTAACTATTAATTTTTTTACAATGCAAAAATTTTTAAATATTCCAGTAACTAATGAGCAATACCAATTGGTAGCTATTAGTGATATTGTATTAATAGAGCAAGCATCTACTACTACAGTAACAATTACTTATGGTGGTGGTAAAGTAACTACTATTACTCACGCAACAGCAGCTGCGGGAGATGAAAAAGAAAGAGACACAATTGAAGGTGCAGTTGTAGCAGCATTAGCTACTTCTTGGACAAACCCAGCATATAACGTAGATAACCTACCTTATGCTGTAAGTGGAATTGCAGTCGCATAACGATTTAATCCTTCCTTTACTATCGACAGGAAAGCACCCGAATCAGGGTGCTTTTTTATTTTATGTATCTTTGTAAAAAGATTTTCAAATGATAAACTCTGTAAGAAATACTGTACTTGCTATTATCAATAAAAATAACTACGGATATATATCTCCAGGTGATTTTAATTTGTTTGCTAAACAAGCACAGCTAGATATATTTGATGAATATTTTATAAGATATAATCAGCAAATAAATGAAGAGAACGCAAGGATATCTGGGACAGGATATGCTGATATTAAAAAAGGATACGAAGAAGTTATAGATACTTTTTCTATCACATCATTCTTAACTCAAAAAACTCAAAACATTTATTTTTTACCATCACAATCTACAACTGGTTCTGACTATTATTTACTAAATAAAGTGCTATGTTTTTCAGGAGGAATGTTAAAAGGTGAAGCTGAAAAAGTAACACACAGTAAAATAACTATGTTAAACAGCTCATTACTTACATCACCTTCTACTATATTCCCTGCATACACACAAGAAGCAGATGAAATTGCTGTTTACCCAAACACGTTTAATGGTTTGAATGATATACAAGCTCAATACATAAGATACCCTAAAGACCCTAAATGGACTTATGTAACACTATATGGAGGTGAGCCACTTTTTGACCAGACACAAAATGATTATCAGGATTTTGAATTACCAATAGATGATGCTAATAATTTAGTGGCTAAAATATTGCAGTATGCAGGTATATCAATTAGAGAAGCTGATGTGTTTCAGTTTGGGCAAATAGAAGAACAACAACAAAATCAAACTAATATTTAATCATGGCATATATAAATCAAAGAAAATATTATACTAATGATGGTGTAAATCCTACAGATGAAAATTGGGGGTCTTATCAATATGTTACTTTAAAAGATATAGTTAATAATTTTGAATTAATGTATGCTGGAAATCATGAGTTGATTAACAATGAAAACAGATTTAAAATATTGTTTCATGCAAAGCGTGGTATACAAGAATTAAACTATGATGCATTTAAAGAAATTAAGTCTTTAGAATTACAGGTATATGATGATTTAAGATTTGTTTTACCTCCTGATTATGTTAATTGGGTAAAGCTTTATTTATTAAAAGATAATGTGTTAAGAGAACTAACTGAAAACATTCAGGTTCAATCAGCCGTTTCTTATATACAATCAGCTACAGCTTCATTTACTTATGATGGTGATGGTAATGCAACTGAAGTTGATTCAACTTTAGATACAGAAAGAAAAAACGGTTCATTAAGGAGTATATATTTAAATGATGAGATAGATGAAAATGTAAATCCTAATGCCTATAATTATGATAGTGATATTTACAATTACAGAATAGGAGCTAGATATGGTTTAAATACTGAAACAGCCAACATAAACCCTACGTTTACTATTGATAAAAAAGCTGGTGTTATTAATTTTGATTCCACTATGGCAAACCAACAATGTGTACTACAGTATATATCTGATGGTATGGAAAACGGTGATGACTCTAAAATAAGTGTAAATAAATTATTTGAAGATTATATATATGCTTACATACAATATGCTATTTTAAATAGTAAATTTGGAGTACAAGAGTATATTGTTAATAGAGCAAGAAAAAATAAACAGGCTTTATTAAGAAATGCTAAAATCAGATTAAGTAACATTCACCCTAGTAGATTGCTTATGAATCTTAGAGGTGAAGATAAGTGGTTAAAATAAAATGGCAAACATTCAAAGAAATTTTATAGCGGGCCGTATGAATAAAAGCCTTGATGAAAGGCTTGTCCCAAATGGAGAGTATGTGGATGCTTTGAATGTAAGGCTTGGTTCTACTGAAGAATCAGAAATAGGTGCTGTTGAAAATGCTAAAGGAAATATACCATTAACAGAGCTTCAGTACGTAGATGGAACTAAATTAAGTTCTTCTGCTAAATGTATTGGTGCGTTTGAAGATGGAGCTCAGCTTGTTATTTATTGGTTTGTACACGACCCTGCGTTTACACAAGGAGCTACAGGTAAATTAGATTTAATTGTTTCTTATGACGTTGAAACAGGAGAACTAATTTATCATGTTGTTAGTATAGATGATGGTAATGGTATAAATACAACTTTAAATTTTAATCCAAACTTTTTAATTACAGGTGTGGATAAGATTGAGAACTTATTATTTTTTACTGATAATACAAATCCACCAAGAGTAATAAATATAAATGAAAATTATGGTGACCCGCAGCCAGGGGTGTTAACAGATGGGTTTAATAAGGATGATATATTAGTTATTAAAAAACCTCCCACTAGTGCTCCGAGAATTGAAACATATTATGCGCCTGCCCAAGACGACGCTTATTTAGAAGATAAATTTATTTGTTTTGCTTATAGATATAAGTATGAAAACAATGAGTATTCAGCTATTTCTCAATTTACTGAGCCCGCTTTTACACCAGGAGCTTTTGATTTTAGTGTTAATAGTTACCTAAACGAAGGAATGATTAACAAAGATAATGCTGTAACTATTTATTTTAATACAGGTGCATCTAAAGTAACTGATATACAAATACTTTTTAAAGAAGCTGATTCTAGTGTTATTAAAATAATAAGGAGTATTAGCAGAGCTCAATACGGTGTTAATCAAGAACAACAAATAACATTTACAAAAAGAAAAATATTTAGTGTTTTACCTGATTCTGAAATATTAAGATTATATGATAACGTTCCTCAATTAGCAAAAGCACAAACATTAATGGCTAATAGGCTTGTTTATGGTAACTATACAGAGGGTTATAATTTTATTACAAATGAAGGTGGTAATGTAAAATTTGATTTTACTACAACTTTAAAATCAGAAGAAATAAATTTATCTAATCTTCCTGTTAATATTTCACAAGGTTATTATTCTATTGATTTAACTTCGACACCTACTACTCCACCACCTATTTACATTGATGATAGTAATATGATGATTGATTTAAGCTCATTAATTATTTCAAGTGGTTCTAAATTAAAAGCTGGTTCATCTCTTACTTTTTCATTTGGATTTGAATATAGCAGTTCAGTCGTAACAGGAGGAGGCCCAGCAGCTACTCCAGGGAATCAAAACTATTATGTAAACTGGACTTATACTTTACAACAAGATTTTGACACTGTTTATGATTTAGTAAATAGCACAGATTTTTACGACAAAGTAGGTAGCCCAACATCTATACAAACTGTTTCAAACGCAGAAAATGGAAACACATTAACTGATGTATTTAATTTAGCGTTACCTCAATCTTTTGATTCTAATTATACACAATTAAATCAAACAGGTGTATCAAGTTTAACGCCAGTTCCTGCATCTGGAGCTGTGGGTGAGCCAATTATTAGAACAAATTACTCAATTGGAAGTAATACATTTGGTCTTCAAATTTTAGCTGCGGTTTATTATGACCCAGTTTCTTTATCATATTTATTTACATATAATAGAATTACTGATGCCACTGTTACTTTTCAATCATCTGCAACAGCTAGAAGTTTACATAGTAACAGAGGTTACGAGATAGGAATGGTGTATATGGATGATTACAACAGAGCTTCTACTGCTCAGGTTAGTGAATTAAATAGTGTAAATCTTCCATGTAACTTATCTACCTCAAGAAATTATATTCAGGTAAATATACCTGAAGAGCAAAAAGCCCCTTATTGGGCAACAAAATATAAGTTTGTAATAAAACCAACAGCAACAGATTATCAGACGATATATAGTAATATAGTATACAGAGACTCGGGTACTGGAGCTAGTTATTTTTTACTTGATGGGGAAAACGCTAATAAAGTAGAATCCGGAGACAAGCTAATTGTAAAAGCTGATGCTAGAGGTCCAATGAATAGATGTTCGATTGCAACTGTTTTAGAAAAAGAAGCTAAAACTGCAGGGTTTATAGATGTTTTTGATGCTGCAGGAAACGAAATAGAAGTGTTTGGGGGAACTTACATGAAGATAAATGCTTCAAATTTTGCTGCTGTTGAATCTAATGATGCTATTGTTTCTGTTCCTGAGAAAAAAGCTATTTGTAAAGAGGACACTTTTTATCCAGTTGTAGCATTTCCATTTTTTACAGCTACTAATCAATCCGGTTCAGCTCCAGTTTATGATGTGTATGATGTTCCTGTAGGAACTAGAATTACAATGCGTATTGAGTTTCAAAGGAATGGAGGGTCTGCAACGATTGGACCTACTTGTCAAAGACAAAATTACGTTTTAGAAAAAAGCTTTACTGCATCAAGAAATTACACTAATATGATAGATTGGTTTAACGGAGATAACGTAGACCAAACTTTAAATGAGGGAGTTGAAGATACAACTGGTGAAATTTCAATAGATACATTATATATTCCTGCAACAAATTCAGTGGCTGCTCCGCCTCTCGGAGCTGTTAATATTTACACGTCAGACAAAAAAAGTAAGTCAGAAATTGCAAATGCTAATTTATTTGGAGCTACAGCTAATGACCCTGAAGAAACTTTTTATTTTAGAATGTTTGAAGATACAGCAAACCAGGACGCAAATAGTAAAAATTTAATTTATTTACTTATATCTGGTGGAAGAGCTTGTGGAGGAACAACTAATAAACGTTCTGAATTACAAGTGTCTTTTACAGTATATAGAACTGACTCTATGTATGTTTTTGAAACTCAGCCAACAGATGCTTTGCCTGATGTTTGGTATGAAAACAGTGAATCATTTAACATAAATGGTAATTTACATTTAGGAAATGTGCAAAACCAAACTACAAGTCAACCTGCTATTGTAAACACGGGATTTGCAAATTGTTTTTCTTTTGGAAACGGAGTAGAAAGTTACAGGATTAGAGACTCAATAAAAGAACCAGCATTTAATTTAGGTAATAGAATATTCACAACATCAAACGAAGAGTATAAAGCAGCGCATAGGTTTGCAGATTTAACATATAGTGGAGTTTACAATGATGAGTCAAATGTAAACAGACTTAATGAGTTCAATTTAGGTTTATTGAATTTTAAACCATTAGAAGAAACGTATGGTGATGTAGAAATATTGTATGCAAGAGAAACAGATATACTTGTCTTACAAGAAGATAAAATATCTTATGTGCTTGCGGGTAAAAACATATTATCAGATTCAACTGGAGGTGGGCCAGTAACATCTGTTCCTGAAGTATTAGGAACGCAGATAGCTAGAATAGAAAATTATGGTATAAGTAATCACCCTGAAAGTTTTGCAGAATTTGGTGAAAACAAATACTTCTCTGATGCTAAAAGAAATGTAATTGTAAAATTAACTGGAAGCTCGGCTCAAAACGAAATACTAACAGTTATTTCTAGTCAAGGAATGAGAAGTTGGTTTAGAGATTTATTTGCTGACGCTTCAGCTACTCAGAAACTAGGTGGTTATGACCCATACATGCACGAATATGTGTTTACTTCTAACACTATAGTTAAACCAGAAACTGAATTATGTACATCATGTGGTGTGACAAAGAATATAACTGTAGTTGCTCAACAAGAGTTTGTTTATTGTGTTGATGTAAAACAAGAAGTTGGGACTGTTTATATAGATTATGTAATACCTTTTGAAAATTCTGATTTAATTGTAACCGAAGGAACTCAGCAGCAGATTGTTTCTGAAGCTGGTGTAGATTTAGAAACAGAAGGTCAAGTTTCAGGAACTGGATACACTATTCAAGCAATATATGATGGTGTTACTTATACTACTGGTGTAGTATATCAAAGTGGAACATTATCATTTAGTAAGCCAAATTCAGTTCCAACGGAAGTGGTTTTAATAGTAACTACAGATTCATCGGTAAACGACACTATTCAAATAACTGTAAAATGTCCTGGTCCTGAACTGTTTAATGTTTACAGTATTACATTATCAACTAATGCAATTGCAGGTCAATTTACACATACAGAATTTTATTGGGAAAAAGGAACAGTTATATCTCCAACTCAATCAGATTTAGTAACGTTATTAAATAGCCCGAATGACCCTATAGTTTCACAATATAGAGAACTTGAAGGAGGTCAAGGGGCAAATGTTATTCCTCAAGATGGAGCAATAATTACAATGAGGTCTAATAAAATTAATTTTGATAATTTCCAGTTTGACCCTAACGAAAATGAGTTTAGATATTTAAGAACAGACGCACTATATGAAAACAATTCAACTGATATAAATATATTATTAGCAGCTTCTATTGAGGCAACTCCAATTAATACAGCAGGCGCTCCTAATTTGTATAAAGCTAATTTTGCTTTACCAAATGGTGGTGACAAATTATATTTAATATATGATTTAAGAAAATCTATTGGACAAGAGCTTTGTTATTCACCGCTCAGTTTCTTTGAATCTTGTTGTGATTGTACGTTTAGTCCAACCCCAACCCCAGCGCCATCACCAACTCCAGCACCAGCAGTACCAACATACGATTACTTTATAGGTATAGATTGTGTAAGCCTTCAGGCTGTTTATTTAAAAGCTAATACAACATTAGGTATTGTAGTAGGAAATGAAGTGCAATACACCAGTGGAGGAACAACAATGGGTTGTGCTTCTTTATATGCTACGGGAGGTTCTGGTGTAAATGGTGAAGTAGTGGTTTTAGTAGCAGGATGTGGAGATTCAAGATGTTCAACATAAATGGTTAACTTTGTAAAATTATAAATGCCGGCAACAACAGCTACATATTATTTTAGTTCTTCGAGTTTCTCGAACGCTACTGCATTATATACTGATGCGGCATTATCAATTTTTGCACCTGATGGATGGTATTCAGACCAAAATATTTACAGACAGCAAGCTGCTGGAGTATTATTTGCAGAGACTTCGTGTCCTAATTGTTTATCACCGTCACCTAGTCCTATACCAACGCCATCGCCAACGCCATCGCCAACGCCATCGCCAACGCCGTCGCCAACGCCAACGCCGTCGCCATCGCCAACGCCAGCACCTGTAGTTAGCTATGACTATAGATTGTATGCTCAATGTAGTGGAGCTGCGACACAAGTATTTAGAGTTATTTCCGGTGGAATATTTCCACCTGTAGTACAATATGATGGGATATGTTGGGAAAACTCAAGCTCAACTGTTTTAACATCAACTATAGATGTAGCAGGTTTACCAAGTTATGCGGATTGTGCTACATGTATTACTCCATCACCAACTATAACTTATGATTATAGAGAATACACGGAATGTAGTGGAACAGCTACTCAAGTGTTTAGGGTTCCATCAGGAGTTTCGTTTGCACAAGTTGTAAAATATTTAGGAACTTGTTATGAAAACACTCAAGCGACTACTTCTATATCTAATGTAGATATTTCAGAAACATATACAGATTGTGTAAGTTGTCTACCGACTCCATCTTATGAAATATTTTCTACAAACACTGTACAAAACGGTGTAGGTTCTTCAGTATTAGCGTGTCAAGCAACAACAGCATATAGTATGTTTACTAGTAGAACTAATGTAGCTTCAATTCAAGTAAATGATGTGGTTTATACAAACGCTACTTTAACAAATACTTGGAATGGAAACAGTTTTTGGTATGGAGTAACTGATAATAGTGGAAATGTTCCAAATAATGCAAGTGGATTTGCTTTATTAATTAATTCATCTGGTGTTGTGACTGTGAAAACTACCTGTGTAGCTCCGTCGCCAATACCAACTCCTACTGCAACGCCAACACAGGATGTTGAAATAAGACAGTGTGGTACTACAAGCCCAACTTATCTAGTAAGAATTACTGGAACATCTGGATATTTAAGTGGACAATCAATAGAAATAACTGGAGCAGCAGCTGGAGGTAATCCAGAATTTACAGGTGCAACTTGTTATGAAATTATAGACGCAGCTGCATCTTCGTATAATTCTACTGTTACAGTTAACTCTGCGTATAGTAGTTGTAATGGATGTGCTCCAACTCCAATTTATGAATACAATGAATACACAGAGTGTCAGACATCAACAACACAAATTTTTAGAAAACTTACAACAACATCAACTTGGCCAAGTTTTGTTCAGTATAACAATATTTGTTATTCAAACCGACAATCAACAACAGGTACTTCATCTATAAGTGTTGAACCTCTTACAAGCTTTAATAACTGTTTTGATTGTGAAAACCCATCAATGTTTATTAATGGTTTACCACAACAAGGATATACAGAAGCTGCGGCTTGTAATGCTAGAACAGATTACTTTGTTTTCTCTGATAGAGCAACGGTTGGTCAAATTATAGTTGGAGATACATTATATGCTAACTCTTCAAAAACTACAGTATTTAACGGAGGTTTAGAATGGTATAGTATTTCAAACACTTTAGGTCTTTTACCACAACCTTCAAATGATAAATATTTAATTAATTCATCAGGTGTTGTTCAAACTATAAAAACTTGTGCTGTAGTTCCTTCACCTACTCCGACAACTGCGCCGCCTCCAGTAACTCAAGAAATATCAATAGTGAGTTGTGGTACAACAAGCCCTACATACCATGTTGAAGTAACAGGAAGTAATAGTTTAACTGTGGGATTAGGTATTAAAATAAGTTCTGGTGGTACGACTGGTGGATGTCCAACGTTTGATACATCTCAATGTTATGAAATTACAGCTGTAAATATTGGCTTCCATAATTGTCAAGGTGTACTTGATGTTGTGAGCAACAATTGTTCTAATTTATCAGGATGTTCTCCATCACCGACTCCAGCGCCTAGCCCAACACCGACACCATCACCAACAGCAATTTCGTATCAATATTTAGATATAACAAGGTGTGATGGAGGTACAAATAATTATACAATTGTAAGAACTTCTCCTGGGACGTTCCCTACGAACAGTTCAGTGTTAATGCCTGATGGATTTTGTTATGAAGTAACCGACCCTTCAGCTAGCACAACTACTCAAGAAGGATTAGCATGGTATACTTCTTGTATAGCTTGTGCATCCGCTACATCACCATCTCCATCACCGACTCCAGCGCCAGTGGTTTCAACATACTATTTTTTAATTGATAGATGTGATGGAAGTGCTGGAACTTACACTGAAATGGCTTCAACTTCTATTTTATCTCCAGGTACATCAGTAAAAATGGATGACGGATTTTGTTATGAAGTACAAAATGCTGTAGGAGTAATAAACTCAAATGTTCCACTGTCTACTTTCGCTGATTGTACTGCTTGTGAAATAACTGTTCCGACACCTAGTCCGACACCTAGTCCTAGTCCAACACCTAGTCCTAGTCCGACGCCTAGTCCGACACCTGCGCCTACACCTGCGCCTACAGTTGCATGTAACCTTATTAATTTGGAGTTTGTAGCAAGCGTAAATAATATTGTATGTGACAACTATGAGTTTTACTACGCAAACACAACTGATTTATGTACTGCATCACTTTTATATAGAACTCCAACTTGTGATAGAGCTGCCTTAGCAGGTTATTATAACAACGGAAGCTTCTACAGATATTGGAATGGTTCATCGTTTACATCCTCTTGTACAGCAACAACTTGTCCATAGTTTTTCATTTTAAATAATTATCATTAACTTTATTTGAAATTAAATTAAATCAAATGGAGGAAATAAATAATTTTTTATCTGCAGATGAATGTCAGCAGTTAATAAAAATGATTGATGCAAACCACACACGTTCATCAGTTGTAGAAGGTGGCACTGACAGGACAGCTGTTACAAATCATCGAACATCCAGCACATCAAATCTTGATATGCAAAATTCTTTAGTAAAAAATATCCAAAGTAGAATAGCAAAAGAATTGAATATTGAACTAATAAAAGGAGAAGCTCTACAAGGACAGTTGTATGAGCCTGGTCAATATTTTAAACCTCATAATGATTTTTTTAGTGGACCTGCTTATGATATGCATTGTAAAGCATCTGGGAATAGAACTCACACTTTAATGATTTATTTAAATGATGGCTTTAAAGGAGGTGGAACAAGCTTTCCTAATTTAGGAAAAGTTGTTGTACCGGAAACTGGTAAAGCTATATGGTGGTATAATATGGAAGATGGAAAGCTTCAAGATAAATATTTACATGAAGGTGTTACAGTGGATGAAGGAAAAAAATACATTGTAACATCCTGGTGGAGGGAAAAAAACTGGAATGGAGCTAGTGATGAAAAGCTATATTTAGACTCTCAAAAAGAACAAATTGTGAAAAAAGTTGACCAACCAGTTGAAACTAAAATTGTTGAAGGTATGCAAAATAAATCATACATTGTTAAAGCGTCGCAAGCTGAGGAAATAAAAGAACCTGTATTAACTAAAAATTTTAGTAACGTAACAGACTTCCCAAGATTTACAGAGAATGGTTTTTCTTTAATAAAATGCCCTACAGATACTTGGAATTTAATTAGAGAATCTTATGAGTTATTAAAAGATAAAACAGAAGATGAAAACTTTGCTGGCAAGCAAGAGTTTATAGTAGGTGGCGAATCTGAAATAATGTCTTTTGACCATTTACCTACAGTAAGAACAATGATACACGACCAGCTTTTACCTACGCATCAAGAATGGGTAAAAGAGCCGCTTTTAAAATCATTCATATATGGTATACGTTCATATAAAAAAGGAGCAACACTTACTTCACACGTAGATAGAATAGCTACACATCACATTTCATCCATAATTATAGTTGATAAAGATTTAGCTTGTGGCTGCTCAAACAAACCAGAGGCTGATGATTGGCCACTAGACATACAAGGTCACGATGGAGAATGGTATAAAGTTTATGCTCAACCTGGAGATATGATATTATATGAATCAGCTGTGTGCGAACACGGAAGAAAAGAAGTTTTTGGTGGAACACATTTTAGAAACTTTTATGTACACTATAAATTAAAAGACTGGAAGTATGTCGGATAAATACATTTCTATTGAACCTTGGTGGGCAGGATTTGCTAACGTAAGGATGTCATTAGAAATAGGTCTGGCTATATCAGAGCTAACCAATCGAAAGTTTATAATACCACCTGGTATTTACTTTAATGCAATAACTCCTTGGGATAAAAAAGAAACTTATATAAATCCTTTTGATATATGGGATGAGAATGTGTTTAAACAAACCTTTAATACAGTTAATTACACCGATATACCAGAGTACGCAGTTTTAAACGGACAAACATATTTTACTGGGGTAGATAAGTTTGCAAAGCTAATGTTGTTTGATGAAGTTTATAAAGAACTACACCCTCTTCATAGTTGCATTGGTTTTGTTTTAACAACAGACGTTAAGGATATAGAAGACTATAATAAGTTTGCACAGGGAAGAAAACAATATAATCTACATCAAGAAGATAAATTCATACACTTTCCTAGAAATTTATTTGGTCATTTTTATCACAGCGTATATGCAGCAAGTGATAATAAAAAGAAAGAAATTAAATCTAAAATGTTAAATGGTTTTAAATTTAAACAAGAACACATAGAGGCTATAGATTTTATAAAGCAAGCTCTTGGAGCATACAATGCAATACACATAAGACGAGGAGATTTTATAGATACTAGACCACACACTGTTCCGCTTCTTGAACAAATACCAAAATTTCTTGATAAACATTTATTTAAAAATAATTTACCACTTTACATTGCGACTGATGAAAAAGATAAATCAATATTTAATTTTTTAAAAGACAAATATGAGATATACTTTTTAGACAATTTTATGCAAGACCTTACACCACTTAAGGCAACTATATATGACCAGATAATTCCAAGTTATTCATTTCAGTTTCTTGGCAGCGTGATGTCTACATTTACAGATTACATACACGTGAATCGTGCAAGTATGGGAGTGTTTACAAATCCAAGAGTTGGTTGTAACTTTGATAAACCAGAGCTTATCTACGACAAGTATCCTTGGGAAGAAGAGGAATGGGGTTGGGATAATTTATACAGATATTATTGGGAATGAGCACTATATTAGTTAGTATAGCATCTTATAAAGACTCTGAGCTTTTGCCTACGATAAAAGACTGTATTAGTAAAGCAAAAAACCCAGGACGAATATATTTTGGAATATGCGAACAAGATGAAATATCAAATAATGAATTAGAATCAATACCTAATTTAAAAAATTTATTTGTTTATTATAAAGATTCTAAAGGACAAGGTTGGCATAGAAATCAAATATATAAACACCTTTATGAAGGTCAAGATTATTGTTTGATGATTGATAGCCATAGTAGATTTGCTGAGGATTGGGATGAAAAATATATTAACGCTTTAAATTCTAGGCCAGATAAAACTATATTAACAGGCTTTCCGCCACACTATGGTATTGGAGAATCATACAATCACTATGCTAAAGCAAGACCTCATAATACATATAACTATCCTTTAGAAATAGATTCTTGTTATAAAATTTCTGGCAAAGGAACAGGGTTTAACGGTGAGTATACTGAAACAGTTTGCGTCAGTGCAGCTAATATATTTTCAACAGGTGAATTTACTCAAGAAACATTGTATGATGAATACCTACATCCTTTTGCTGAACAAGAAATTATTTCCTGCTTAGCATATCAACACAATTATAAAGTAGAAGTTATGAAACAAGCTTTAGTTTGGCATTGTTATTATAATAATTTACCTGGAAGTGAGGAGAAGTATAGAATGTTGCCTTTTGAAGAAATTAAAATTCAAGGATATGAAACGTGTTTTGTACCTTTGTTAGATAAAAGAAAAAGTTTACGTTCTGCAACGGAATGGACACAGCATATTTTAAAATTTAAACAATGAAAAAAATAGTAGTATTAGGAGCTGGTGGTTTTATTGGTTCTCATTTAGTTAACAAATTAAAGTCTATGGGTAACTATGTAATTGGCATAGATGTTAAACTCCCTGAGTTTAGTTTAACAAAAACAGACGAATTTTTTCAAATAGATGCAACAAATTTTCAGCAGTTAGATAAAGCAATACAAAGCAATGTAGATGAAATATATCAATTAGCTGCTGACATGGGAGGGGCAGGTTATATATTTACAGGTGAAAATGATTTAAATGTTATGTTGAATAGTGCTACAATTAATTTAAATATAGCAAGAATAGTAAAAGAAAAAAATATACCTATGGTTTTTTTTAGCAGTAGTGCGTGTATATACCCGGAACACAACCAGATGGATGCAGACAACCCTAACTGTGAGGAGTCATCTGCTTATCCAGCTAATCCAGACTCAGAGTATGGTTGGGAAAAACTATTTAGTGAAAGATTGTATGCAGCTCTTGCCAGAGACAATGGGACAAAAGTAAGAATAGCTAGATACCATAATGTGTTTGGGCCAGAGGGAACTTGGCAAGGTGGAAGAGAAAAAGCACCAGCTGCTATATGTAGGAAAGTATTAACAGGAAAAGATGAAATTGAAATATGGGGAGATGGTAACCAAACCAGGAGTTTTTTATATATAGATGATTGTATAAAAGCAACAGTAGATTTTTGCAACAATGATGTTCAGTTTCAAGGACCTATAAATATAGGTAGCGAAGAAATGGTTTCTATTAACACATTAGTAGACTATGCTTGTGCGGTCGAAGGTAAAGAATTGAAGAAAGTACATATACCCGGGCCGCTCGGTGTGCGTGGTAGAAACAGTGATAACAATTTATATAAAAAAAAGGTTAGTATAACCGATTACGCAAGGCCTTTAAAAGAAGGTGTATCGCTTACATACGCTTGGATTAAAAGTCAACTAAATAATTCGTAAATTTGTAAATCAATAATTGATTTATGGCGTGTAGAAATATAAGATTTTCTTGTCCAATTGGAGCAGATACTTGTACTTGGACAGTAGAGTGTTGTGATGGAACAAAGTATAATTATGAGCTTGATGAAAATAACACGGAAGACCTGTGTTTAACACAAGGCTCAACAATACTTTTGACATCTCAATATGGTTCTTGGAATGACACCAGTCAAACATGTCTTACTAATTGTGGTGATGTAGACCCTACACCAATTGCAGGTTATGAATATTATGAGTTTGATGACTGTAATAGTGGAGCAAAACAAATTTTTAGAGCATCTTTATCTGTCCCTGTTTTAATACCTAATGTTGTTAGATATAATTCAGAATGTTGGCAAAATCCCACTTTAACAAATACTACTTCTAATGTTGATATAAGTTCATTACAAGGTTTTGTTGACTGTGCTTCATGTGCAGGTGTTCCAACTCCGCCAACTCCACCAAGTCCTCCAACACCTGCTACTACACCAGAATATTGTTTGGTTCAAACTAATACTGTAACTATAGAAGAAATAGATTTATCAGCTATACCAGGAGCAACTAGTTCAAGAGCTTATGTTTTCAATGGAGCTTTAGGTATTTATAAAGTACAATTAGGTCAGTATACTTTAAGTGGTGTTCCTTCAGCACATCCAATAGCAATTCTAAACTATGGTGTTGACACTTTAATATCATACACAGGACAATACAATGCAGGAACAAAGACTGGGCCTGATGGATACAGCTACACCTATTACTATGGTGATATAACTATAAATGTAAACGGTGACTTTGGAGCAGTAAGCTATGCGTGTTACTTCCACGGATATATGGGAGGTGAAAATAATTTAAGATATGACTCGACATGTCCATCACCAACAGACCCTACACCTGTAGCTCCAACCCCAACACCAGCGCCAACGAGTGTTGTGCCACCTATACCATCTCCTGTTGATACAGAGTGGACATTATCATATAGTGATAACTCAGAGGGGTGGCCATCATTCTACTCGTTCAATCCAGATTATATGATTGGCATGAATAACTTTTTCTATACGTTTAAAGGAGGAAACTTATACCAGCACAATACTAATGAGATTAGAAATAACTATTATGGCGAACAATTTAATTCTCAAATATCAAGTGTGTTTAATGCAAACCCTCTTGAAAATAAAATATTTAAAACCATAAACTTAGAATCTGATAATGCTTGGCAAGCGTATATGGAGACTGATATACAACAAAATGGTATTATAGAAGATGGTTGGTTTGAAAAGAAAGAAGGAGCATGGTTTGCTTACGTAAGGCAAGAAGGAAATGTCCCTGCTTTTGAAGGGCAATATGCAATGAGGTCCGCCAATGGTATAGGTAAAACTTCAAATGTTTCAGTAGATGGTGGTTTAACTACATTAAGTTTTTCTACAAACCCACTTGTATCTATTGGGAATATTATAAGTATTGGTGATTATGTATACCACTCACTGCCTCAATACACTGAGGTTACATTCGGTGGTGTTGTAACTAATATACAGGTTGATTTACGAAATGGTTTAAACAATATATTTGTAAGCACTACCTATGATGGAGCAGTAGCCTTTCCACTTAATGACCCATATATAATGTTCTTAAAAAGTTCTGAGGCTGAATCACATGGTTTACTCGGACATTATTGTATATTTACTATTGTTAACGTAAACACAAATAAGACGGAATTGTTTGCGGTAGAGAGCGAAGTAATGAAAAGCTATCCGTAAAAATTAGTATCTTTGCATAGAATGGACTTTAATATAAAAGAATTAAATCCTTCAGATTATGAGGATGTTTTGGTAGGATGGTGGAAAGATTGGGATTGGCAACCGCCGCCTAAAGATTTTTTACCAAACGATGGAGTAGGAGGAGTAATGGTTACACACAATGACCAGCCTATTTGCGCTGGTTTTATGTACATGACCAACTCAAAAGTTTCGTGGGTAGACTGGATTATATCCGACAAAAAAATAGAGGACACCCAGTTAAGACACGAGGCGGTTAAGTTTTTGATAGCTGTTCTAACAAACATCTGTCAGGAAAATGGAAGTAAATACATATATGCGCTTTTAAGACATGATGGTTTAAGTAAAACATACGAAGAATTAGGATACATAAAAGGAGATTCATACACACACGAAATGATAAAAAAATTATAACATGGCAGCATTTACAACAATAGCCGCTTTAGGAATGTCAGCAGCTGGTTCAGCTTTTAGTTTTATACAAGCTGGAAAGCAAGCTCAAGCCGAGCGTAACGCAAACAAAGCAGCAGCTAAAGCATTGGCAGAAGCAAAGAAAAAATTAGAGGTAAACATGTTAAGTGGTCTATCTATAGCTAAAGAACCTTATGAGCTTGAAAGAGAAGCTTTACTTCAACAAGGAGCATCAGCTTTACAGGCAGGTGTAGAGGGCGACCAAAGAGGCGCAGCAGCCACAGCAGGTAGAGTTATGCAAGCTCAACAAGCATCTCAGGCTCAGGTACGTGCAGATATGGCTCAAGAAATGGCAGACTTAGACCTGTTAAAAGCTCAAGAAGATGTAAACTTACAGTCTCAGAGAGTAGGGTTAGATTTAGGAGAAGCGCAAGGACAACAAATGAGAGCAGCTGACGCAAGAGCAGCGAGAGCTCAAGCCATGCAAGCAGGTGTTGAAGGGTTGGTTGATGTTGGTTTAGGAGCAATGGAGAGTAGAGGTTTATATGCTGATACTGCCGCAGGTAGAGAAGGTAGACTGGGAAGAAGAGCTGGTAGAATAGCTGATAGAAAAGGTGTAAAAGCTGGTAGAGACTTTTTAAGCAGTAAAAACATTGACTATAGTACAATATTCCCAGAAGGTTAAGATATGGCAGTAGGATTTGGATATATAAGAGACGATAAGCCTACCCAGGTAGACTGGGGTCAGATTACAAGAGATGCTAATGAGTCTTTAAAAGGCATTGAAAGAGATAGGCAAGGTCGTAGAGATAAGATAGCAGAAGACCAGAAGGAGTTCACTAAGATGTTAATGGAAAGACCTATGGGTGGAGATACTAGGTATCAACAATTTATGGGTGAGTATACTACATTAATATCAAAAGCTATGCTTGACAAAATGAATCAGCTCAAGAGAGGTGATATAAGTGAACAAGAGTTTACTACGTTTAGAGGAACAGTTTCAAGCGGAGCGACTGGTATGATGGCAGGAGCTAAAGCTTATATTGAAGGATATGATACCATGGCGGCCCTTGCTGCAGGTGATGGAGCTGCTTTGACAAACTGGCAAAACGAAAAGAATCAAAGACTATTTAACCTTGAGGGTATATCTTCTATGATTGACCCAGTAACCGGTGAGACAACTTTCTTTGTTCTAGATGAGGACGGGGAAAAAGAGGTAGTAGATATGTCCCAGTTTTTAAGAAGAAGCGTGAATCAACAAACTGCTTTTGATACACAGGGCGAAATTAATCTAATTCTTAAGACTCCAGCAGTTGAATTTGAAGACCAGTTTGGAGGTAAACAAAAAGGACAATTCTTAAAGCAAGTTACTAATGAAGAAACAGGTGAAGTTACTATTGAATTTGATGAAAGCATAATAAGGCAAAGAGCAAAGTCTGCAGTACAACAAAACACACACGTGTTTGATATTTTAGTTAAAGATAAAACAGGCTACAGAATACAAGCTTTGCCTACTAATTTTTATGAATTGCAAACTAAAGAAGAAAGAGATGCTTATATATCTGAGCTTCAAAAAGACACTTCAGTTTTGTATGTAGATAACAATGACAATCCTTTAGTCAGTGACGCACAAAGACAAGAAGCGGAAAACTATATTGTTAAACAGGTAAGTGGAAGAGCTACTAAAAGCGTGAGTGCCCCTAAATATTTAACTAAAGAAGTTACTGACACTAAATTAAATGAATTAAAACAATCAATAGAAAAAAGTAAAGCAGACCAAAAGTTCATAGAGGCTCGTACTGAAAGTGAAGAAGTGACAACATCAGAAGACTTTAAGAAAAAGTTACCTAAAATACAAGAGTATTTAACTAATCAATTAGCTAAGCCAATTGAAGCAGCTGTTTTTATTGGAGAAGAAGTTAATCTTTTAAATAAAGAAAATGCTATAACTCAAGTTTTAAACAGTCTTCTTTCTTCTATGGATATAACAGCTGAAACAGCGGATATTTTTAAACAAAGCGTTAAAATTAAAGTTCCTAAAGAAGGTGGGGGAACTAAGTCAGTTACTATAGATTTAAAAGGAAAAAGCGGTATTAATGTATTTGATGAAATATTAAAACAATTAATGATTTTACCTGAAGAAACATTAGATAAATTATATACTAGAGTAATTGACATAAATCAGGATGGCTCAATAGATGTAGTAGGCTCTGGAGAATTAGATTAGTAGTATGAATGAATTAAAAAAATTGTACGACGTTTTAATTAGAGACGGATATTATACAAAATCATTCGATGATTTTCAAGTGCAATTTAGTGACCCAGTTTATGTTCAGAAAGTATACGATGTCATTAATAGAGATGGTTTGTTTACCAATGATATAGAAGTTTTTCAAGAAAAATATTCAGTAAAAAAAAAAGACGATTCCCAACCCGTATCGGTTTCTCCATCGGAAAATGGTTTATTGGAGCAGCCTCAAACATTTAGACCTCTTCCCACTGGTAAAATTATTTCTAGGGAAGAAGACACTGCAATAGAAAGAACTCTAGGTAAAAATTTTGTAACAGATTTTTTTGGAGATATATATAGAGCTGCCGAGCAAGGTGTAAAGCAAGGAGCTGCTGTTGATGATGCTCTTAAAATATTTGGCAAAGGCACAAACGTTACACCAGAAAATGTCCAAGCATTTATAGAAGCTCAAAATGCTTTAGCAGATACTCCTGAATCAGATGAAATGATAAAATTTAATGCCGATTTTGAAGAGGCAGGGGGAGGAATGTTTGGGTTTATAAAAGCATTAGTACAAAATAGAGGTCAAGTTATACCACAATTATTTGTAAGCTCAGTTACAGCCATGATGAATCCAGCTTCATTGGCTGCCGCTGGGGGAGCAATAGCCACAGGAACAGGAGCGGGTGCTACAGCTGGTGCTGCGGCAGGAGGTGTTGGTGCTATACCCGGTGCTATTGGAGGTTTTATTTCTAGTTTACCATTTGCTTTAGGAGCATCCGGAGGAACACTAGAAACT
>Ga0208899_1000582_pt1 | contig 27413 bp, 34 predicted proteins | sample VirMetDEL_Nov_24_FD_184518 | JGI IMG/M metagenome (GOLD analysis project Ga0208899, IMG submission 184518) | Aqueous microbial communities from the Delaware River and Bay under freshwater to marine salinity gradient to study organic matter... | ecosystem: Environmental > Aquatic > Marine >... | reverse complement strand
CGATAAAAGGTTCACCAAATCTTTATGCTGGTGGTGGCGGTGGCGGCGCTAGTAATTCTGGTGGAGCAGGTCAAGCCGGTGGAGGAAATGGTGGCGTAGGCTCTGGCGTGGGCGGAGCCGCAACAGTCAATACAGGATCAGGCGGCGGTGGCGGCGGTGGAAACTGGAGTGCACAATTTGGTGCCGGGGGTAATGGTGGTTCAGGTGTTGTTATTATTCGTATGTTAACATCTGATTATAGTGGCGTTACAACAGGTTCGCCTACAGTTACCACCGATGGTTCTTATACAGTGCTTGAATATACATCTTCAGGGAGTTATACAGTATGAGTCATTTTGCAAAGATCGAAAACGATAAAGTTGTTCAAGTTATTGTAGCTGAACAAGAATTTGTTGATAGTCAACCAGGAGAATGGATACAAACCAGTTATAATACAAGAGGCGCCGAACATCCTGAAGGTAGACCGCTTCGTAAAAACTATGCTGGAATAGGTTATATATATGATAGAGAAAAAGATGCTTTTATTGAACCACAACCTTTTTCTTCGTGGATTCTAAACGAGGAAACATGTTTATGGGAACCACCAGTTCCAAGGCCTGAAGATGAACAACTATACGATTCTTAATAAGGAAGCAGTATAATGCCTCGTTACATAGGATATAAGTTCACCGGTACTGCTAATACTACTGTAGTAACACCTGCTTTAAATGGCGGAGTTACTGATATAAAATACAATTCTGGTATTTGGGGTATATCTGGTACTGGTACTGGTATTAATTCTGTTTATCGTAGAAGAAGAACCGGAAATTGGCTCACTACAATAAGAGGTGCCGGAGGGCCGATCCCAGCAGAAATACTTGTTGTCGCTGGTGGTGGAGCTGGAGGTGGTAATCCTGGATATTACAAAGGTGGAGGTGGTGCGGGCGGTTATCGAACCTTTACCGATGTTTCAATATTATCCGAAACTAATTATACAGTTGTTGTTGGTGCGGGTGGATCTGCACCGTCCGTTACGTCCGGCAGTCCTTCTTCATTCTCCGGACCCAATTTACCAGCACCATCATACACTTCTGCTGGAGGCGGCCACGGAAATGGCGTCTCATGGCCAACAGGAGGACCGGGGGCGGGGGGTTCTGGTGGTGGTCTACCAGGATATAACCCCACTCCTCAAAGAGCAGGCAATACACCGCCAACATCACCACCACAAGGTAATCCTGGCGGTGTTGGTAGTGGTTATGGTGCCGGCGCCGGTGGTGGTGCCGGTGGCGCCGGCGGCAACGGATCTGGTAATGGTCTGGGTGGTAATGGCGGACCTGGACTTACGTGGCCACATAGTGGTTCAACTTATGCAGGTGGTGGAGGTGGTGGTAATGGTCAAGGTGATCCTGGTAGTTTTGGTGCAGGAGGTCCCGGTGGTGGGGGCAATGGAGCCGGTGGTGGCGGTTATGGAGGCGGTTCTGGTGGTTCGGATGGTACAACAAATACAGGAGGTGGCGGAGGCGGTAGAACTTATCCAGGAGATACCAATGGCAGTGGTGGTTCTGGAATAGTTATCATAGCAGTAGATCCACTCGCCGCACCTAGACTTTCTGGTGGAACACCTTCTACAGCTCCAACTCCTGCTGGTGGTAAAACTTTATTTACATTCACTAGTCCCGGAACTTTAACTGTAAGATAAAGAAAAACAAATGAAAGTGATTGATAATTTTTTATCTGATGATGATTGGTCATTACTAAAAAATACTTACATAAATGATATCTTAACAGGATATCTACCTTTATACTTTGCACCATTTATTTCTTCTGAATATGATGGTGATGAAATATTAAATTACTATTTTCAACATAACATATATAAAAAACATAAAATATTTTCTGTTCAATTATACGATTTCATATTAGAAAAAATAGTACCAAAATTAGACTTAAAAGCATTCATTAGAATAAAATTGAATGCATATCCTAATATAGGAATACTAAGAGAACACAATCCACATATTGATTATGATTTTCCCCATAAAGGAGCACTTCTATTCTTAAATACTTGTAATGGATTTACAAGAATAGAAAATGAAAAAGTTGAAAGTATAGAAAATAGAATTGTCTTTTTTGAACCGAATAAATATCATAATAGTTCAACATGTACTGATCAAAAATTACGACTAACTATTAATTTTAACTATCTATAATGGAGGTAATGAATGAAACTTCGTAATAGTGCTGGCGTGTATTATTTTCAAAAGAAGAAATACCTAGCAGTAGATGACTTTGTAGACGCCGATGTCGCTAAAATTATCTCAGATGAATATGTTAAATTAGCAAAAGAAGATACTGAAAATAAACTAAACGACTCACAATGTCCCATCAACTCTAAGGCTTGGTATGGACAACCTATGTGTGAATATGTAATGGTTGATTGTCTTCCTAAAATGGAAGAACTTACAGGTTTAAAACTCTTACCCACATATACCTACATGCGTGTATATGGTCCTGGTGAAGAATTACGCTATCATTCTGATAGACCTTCTTGTGAAATCTCTGTTACAATCAATCTAGGACAATCTGGGAAGTTTGACTGGCCTATCTGGTATGCAGATCCAGATGACTTAACAGTAAGAATGCCTGTTTCTGTCCAACCTAAAGAAGCAATGATTTATCGTGGATGTGACGTACCGCATTGGCGAGAAAAGTTTAATCCACCTAAAACAACAGATTGGCAATGTCAATTATTTCTACATTATGTAGATTGTTTTGGTCCTTTTCAACAGTTTGCATATGATCGCAGAGAACAGTTATTCATTGAACCTATTGGTAAAAGTGAATATTATAAAGAATTAATGGAAACGACGGATAATGATAGAAAGATTCGTTTCTCTATCGTAAAACGAACTGAAGAGTCTGGAGAATAATGTGTCAATAAATATTGGTCATGAAGGTCAAATTCTAACAACTACATTTGAAAATAATTGGTATTGGTACTATGAAACTTTATTCTGGCCTGAACAGATTATGCGTATTCGTGAGATTTGTGAAAAAAGTGAAGAAGAAGAAGCGTTAACATATGGTATTGAAAATCCAGAAAACGCCAATCATACTATTCGTAAGAACAAAGTATCTTGGCATGATAATGAAGAACTATATTCTATGATTCGTCCAACAATCGATGATGTCAATCAACAAAGTGGATGGAACTACAATATTACTGCTATAGAGCCATTTCAATATACAATATATTATGGTGACCAAAACCACTATCACTGGCATACAGACACCATTGTAAATGATAGAACATTACAACCCGATTATCCAGAAGACCATATTCTAAAAAATACCGTTCGTAAAATCAGTTGTAGTATTCAATTGACAGACCCTAGTGAATATGATGGTGGAGAATTTGAGTTGTTATCATTAAAAGAAAAAAAAGAAGAAAATCGTGAAGAACAACTAAATCTTGATGGTTATAATGTAATGGAACCTATTAAACTACCACACTTTAAAGAAAAAGGTTCAGCATTATTCTTTCCTTCTTTTACATATCATAGAGTAAAACCAGTAACAAATGGTATTCGTAGAAGTCTTGTTATTTGGTTACGTGGACCTAAATGGCAATAACAATATAAACATTATAAATAGTCATAAGACTTATACAAAGAGGGTACTATGGCTATTCCTGCGACCAGAGAACAACATAAACAATATTGCCTTAGAAATCTAGGTTCTCCAGTTATAGATATCAACGTTGATGACGAACAACTAGAGGATAGAATTGACGAAGCATTACAATACTATCGTGATTATCATTACGATGGCACAGAACATGTTTATTTAAAACATCAAATTACTTCTTCAGATAAAACCAACAAATACATCTCTATCCCAGAAAATATTCAAGGGATCGTGAGAGTGTTTGATATTGGGGATTCTATTAATAGTTCAAATCTATTCAATATTCGATATCAAATTCATCTAAACGATCTTTTTGATTTTTCTAGTGCTTCATATGTTCCTTATGTGAACGCTATGAGACATGTAGAAATGCTTGAAGAAATCTTTGTTGGTAAGAAACCTATTCGTTTCAACCGTCACACAGATCGACTTTATATTGATATGGATTGGGAAACAGATGTTCTCGTAGATGAATACATCATCATTGATTGTTATCGCACAGTAGATCCAAATACATATACAGATGTTTGGGGTGATAGATGGTTACTTAGATATTCGACTGCTTTATTTAAAAGACAGTGGGGCGAAAATCTATCTAAGTTTCAAGGTATTCAACTTCCAGGAGGAATTCAATTTGACGGTGTTCGTATTCTAGGTGAAGCAAGAGAAGAAATTAATAAGTTAGAAGATGAAATGATTACGAGTTATTCATTGCCCGTCCATGATATGATTGGATAAATTATGGCGACGAATAAGTATTTCAATAACTTCTCATACGCCAGAGAGCAAGACCTAGTTGAAGATCTCACGATTGAGGCTATCAAGATCTATGGTCATGATGTAAAGTACATTCCAAAAACAATCGTAGCGAGAGATAACTTATTCGGTGAAGATCCACTGATGAAGTTTACAACCGCTGCTGATGTTGAGATGTATATCAAAAACGTGGAAGGATTTGAAGGAGAAGGTGATCTACTCTCAAGATTCGGTTTACAGATACGAGATGAGATGACTTTCACTCTTGCTCGTAAAAGATTTGATCAGATTCGTACAGAAAAGTTGATGACAGAAGTAGGTTATAATCTACTTACAGAACAGGCAAATACGGCTGTTCCATCAAGACAGTTTCTCACAGGGAACAATGAGACAGAATCTATCGTACTAGAAGCAGGCACTGCTAATGGATACTCAATCAGTTCTAATCGTCCATTAGAAGGAGATCTAATCTATTTTCCAATGGTTGATAAGATATTTGAGATCAAGTTTGTTGAACACGAACAGATTTTTTATCAAACCGGTAGATTACAGACATATGATTTACGTTGTGAATTATTTTCTTATAGTTCTGAAAAACTTGATACTGGATATAGTGAGATTGATATTGTTGAAGATCAATATTCACTTGATCAAACTTTCTATCAAACACTTCTTGAAGATGGCGAAGTTCTACTAGCTGAAGATGGTGATGGTATCGTACAAGAATTCCAAATTTCTACAATTGATGCACAAGCAGATAATGATACTGTATATAAATCTAATATACTAGAAGACGATATTATTGATTTTAGTGAAAAAGATCCATGGTCAGAGGGTAGGTTCTGATGTTTGAGTATTTTTATCACGGTACAATTAGACGTTATGTTCAAGTATTCGGATCATTATTCAATGATATCCAACTTGTAAGAACGGATTCGAACGGTAATAGAGTACAAACACTTGCTGTTCCTTTAGCGTATGGACCCAAACAAAAATTTCTTGTCAGACTAGATACAAATCCAGATCTAGATAGAGAAGTTGCTATATCGCTTCCACGTCTTGGATTTGAGTTGACCGGCCTTACATATGATTCTACGAGAAAAATAAACTCCACTCAAAAGAATAGTTATATTATCACATCTGATAATACTCAGTTGAGAACACAATATACACCTGTTCCTTATGATATTACATTTGTGTTATCAGCGTTTGTGAAGAATGCGGATGATGGTACACAAATAGTAGAACAAATTGTTCCATATTTTAAACCAGAATGGAACGTATCAGTAAATCTAATACCATCTATGAATATAACTATGGATATACCAATTATATTGAATAGTATAGATTTTGAGGATGTATATGATGGTGATTATTCTACTAGAAGAACTATTATCTGGAACTTCAATTTTACTTTAAAAGGTTATCTATACGGACCAACTACAAACAGCGGACCAATTACAAGAATACAGATTGATCTACATGCTAATACAGCCTTAAATACTCCAAGGTCAAGTCGTCTTGTTACTGTTCCTGGATTATTAGCTAATGGCGCGCCTACTACAAATAGTGCAGCGTCTATTGATAGAAGTTTAATTGATGTAAATGATAATTATGGATTTGCTTCGAATACCTTCTTCTATACAGACGGTTTGATATATAATCCAAGAACAGGAAGTGATCAACAACCATGAGTTTCGATTCTAAATTCAGTCATGTACTAAACATAGATCCTCCTAATGAAGTGGAGGTTATAGAACCTAATATTAATAAACAAATAGAAGATGATTACGACTATGCTAGACGTAATTTAAGAGATCTAATTGACTCTGGAATGGGTGATTTAGATAGAGTTATGGAAATTGCTCGACAGAGTGAATCTCCAAGAGCATTTGAAGTGGCGACAAATTTACTTAAAACATTAACTGATACAAACAAAGATCTCCTTGAGTTGGCTAAGAAAAAGAAAGATATATTACAGACAAAAGAAGATAAACCGCAGAATGTAACCAATGCATTATTTGTAGGTTCAACTGCTGATCTTCAAAAACTTATTCAAGGAGAAAAAAATGCAAGAAGTTCAGTCGATTAATTCTCTCAGTGGAGACTTGACAACTCTGATTCTTCCATGGATTGCTGTTCTAGTATCAGCAATCATTGCGTTTATGTTAAAAGACTTTGTAACTAACTTTGCCAAAGGTATGGCGTTTCAAATGAACCGAGCCTTCAATGAAGGTGATAAAGTTATTCTTGATGGTTCAGATGCTATTATTGTAAAAGTTGGTATGAAACAAACAGTATTTGGTGTATTCAGTGATAAAGGATATACATGGAGATATGTACCAAATGAAAGAATACCATTTTTAAAGTTAGAAAAAGTAGTCGATCCTGAATTACACAAAGATAGTGAAGAAGAAAAAGGTAGAAGATTACAAAGAATGATTGATTCTGCACAAGATGAAAAGATTGATTCTAATCATAATCATATTGCAAAAAACGCAGAAGAAATAGAGAAGTTAAAAAACAAAGATGATAAAAACTAATTACGATTATTTTGTACAAAAGTTTCTAGAACCGTTTTTAGCATGTTTACTTTGTATGGTTCAAGGAGACTTAACTGTACTTACATTAAGTCATTTTATAACAGCAAGTAAAACAGCAGTGATTGCTTTAGTACTTACAGTAATGTTATCTTTATTTAATATAAATCATAGTAAATGGTTTGCATTGGCTTTAACTGGATTTGCCACTCTTGTTGCTGATATTTTAAGTCATCCATCTCGTTATGATGGCATATATACAGAATCTATGTTGACCGCAGGTGCTGCTATGTTACTCGCTTTAATGTTTGATAGAATTTTTAGAAGATATGTCTGATGCTTATTTAAGTAATCCGAATCTAAAAAAGATCGGTGTTGATATTGAATTTACTCAAGATCAAATTCAAGAGTACATTAAGTGTGCTCAGGATCCAATATACTTTGTAAAAAATTATGTCAAGATTGTTCATGTAGATAAAGGTCTTATTCCTTTAGATCTATATGCATATCAAGAACGAATGATCAATACTTTTCATAATAATCGTTTTGTTATCACAAAGATGCCGAGACAGTCTGGTAAATCAACTGCGGTCATTGGATTTATTCTTCATTATGTTCTTTTCAATGAAAATAAAAACGTAGCATTACTTGCCAATAAGGCAGAATTGGCTAGAGAACTTCTTGATAGATTAAAGAAAGCATATGAGAATCTACCTTTATGGATGCAACAAGGTATTGCTGTATGGAATAAAGGTTCTATTGAACTAGAAAATGGATCAAAAATTCTCGCTACATCTACGACGGGTTCTGCTGCTCGTGGTCAATCATTCTCTCTTGTCTTTCTAGATGAATTTGCTTTCGTTCCTCATGGTATTGCTAGTGAGTTCTTTAAGTCTGTTTATCCTACAATCTCATCTGGTCAAGAGACTAAAATGATTATAGTCTCTACACCATCGGGTATGAATCATTTCTACAAGATGTGGGTTGAGGCTGAAGAAGAACGCAGTAAGTTTATACCAATTGCTGTTGATTGGTGGGAAACACCAGGAAGAGATGAGAAGTGGAAAGAAGAACAAATAGCAAATACAAGTGAAGAAGATTTTAATCAAGAGTTTGCTTGCGAATTCTTAGGTAGTAGTAATACACTCATCAATGTAAATATACTCCGAAATTTGACCTTTGTCAACCCTAAATTTTCAAAAAATGGATTTGATCAGTATGAAGATATAAAAGAAAAACACGAGTATGTAATATCTGTCGATACATCTCGTGGCGTTGGTGGAGATAACTCAGCTTTCACTGTTATCGATATCACACAGATACCATATAGAGTTGTCGCTAAATTCAAAGACTCTACTATTTCACCTATTTTATATCCAGAGTTAGTATATAATGTAGCTAAGAACTTTAACAATGCTTTTGTTTTAGTTGAAATAAATGATATTGGCGAACAAGTTGCTTCTACTCTTTATAGAGACTTGGAATATGAAAATATTTTCATGACAAATATGAGAGGTAGATCTGGTCAAATTATTGGTAGTGGATTTGGCAATAAACCACAATATGGTGTAAGAACTACAAAACAAGTCAAAAGAATTGGTTGTTCTACCTTAAAAGATATGGTAGAGAATCAAAAAATTATTATACAAGATTTTGACATAATTGAAGAGTTATCTAATTTCATTAGTAAGAAGGAATCTTTTGAAGCCGATGAAGGATATCACGACGATTTAGTAATGTGTCTAGTATTATTTGGATGGCTTGTAAGACAAGATTATTTCAAAGAACTTACAAACACTGATATTAGAAAAAGAATACTAGAAGATAAAGAATCTATGATGGAAGAAGATATGTTACCGTTTGGTTTTAGATATGATGCGGCAAATGATGCAGAAATGATCGTAAACGATCCTTACAGTCTAGAAGATCTTAAAGACCAGTTTATTAATCGTTGGTAGACCATGGATCAACGAATAGAACAGATTGAAACTTCTTTTTCATACTCTCACTAATTTTTCTTTTAGTTTCTTCACTATGAGATTTGCCCATATGTGCCTTACTCATCTTAATACGAGTTTCTTTAGACTTGGGTTTACCAAGTTTAGCAAGACTCATTTTATGTCTGGTTTCTTCCGTTTTTCTCATATTTCTATTTATTAACTAAGTTTATTAAAAACGTTAAAAATATAAATAAAAAGAAAATGATATCTTTGTTCGTTTTAATCTAAGGAGTAAGAAATGGCATTCCAAGTTTCTCCAGGCGTCAACGTTAGTGAGATTGATCTTACTACTGTTGTACCCGCTGTATCAACATCTATTGGTGCTATTGCTGGACATTTTCGGTGGGGTCCAGTAGATAAGAGAGTTTTAGTTTCCCAAGAAACCGCTCTTGTAAGCACATTCCAGAAACCTAACGCAAATACTGCGGAAGACTTCTTCACAGCAACTAACTTCCTCTCATATTCAAATGCATTACAGGTAGTTCGTGTTGTAGCAACTGGTAACAGTTCTGTGGCCACCTCAGCACGTAATGCAACAACAAACGCTGCAAATACGTTAAACACTGTCATCAAAAACGAAGATGACTACGAAGATAACTATTCTACAGGTATCTCAAATGTTGGTGAATGGGTTGCAAAATATCCAGGGGAATTGGGTAACTCTCTCAAAATCTCTGTATGTCCAAGCGCACAAGCATGGTCAAATTCTATCGCTGGTACGATTGCTGTAACCACACAAACAACTGCTGTTACCGGTACATCTACTTTCTTTGATACACAATTAGTTGTTGGTGACCTACTAGAAATTGGTCCAGATAAAGAAAAAGTTCGTGTTTCTGCTATTGCCAACTCAACAGTACTAACACTTGAAAGAAAGTATACTGGCAACACTGTTAGTGGTTATGCTGCAACTCGTTATTGGGAGTTCTACAACTTCTTTGATATTGCACCAGGAACTTCAACATATGCTAATACTGCTAGTGCAACCGCTGATGAAATGCATATCGCTGTAGTAGATGAAGATGGTGAATGGACTGGTGTAAAGAATCAAGTTATTGAAGTATTTCCAGCCGTTTCTATGGCATCTGATGCTAAGACAGAAGATGGACGTAGTAATTACTATAAGGATGTTATTAATAATCGGTCACAGTATGTATGGTGGACTAAACATCATGCTTCTAATACAAATGCTGGTAAGAAAGCTTCTGGTGTTACCTTTGTTGGTGATACCGATGTACAGACCAGTTCGTTTGTAAACGGACGCGATGGTAATACACCAACCAGTGCTAACTATCTCTTAGGATATGACAAGTTCAAAAACGCTGAAGAAGTAGACGTAACAATAATTCTTGGCGCTTCTGCTAATGCTGTAAGAGCGCGTTATCTTATCGAACAAATATGTGAAGTTCGTAAAGACTGTGTTGCTGTTATTTCTCCAGAGAAAACAGACGTTGTAGACAATCGTCTCTACGCTGGTTCAGAAACAGAAGACATCATTGCTTATCGTGATACTCTACCATCAAGTTCATATGGTATCATGGACTCTGGTTGGAAGTATCAATACGACAAGTACAATGACGTATATCGTTACATTCCAGCTAATGGTGATGTAGCAGGAACGATGGCTCGGACAGACAATCTTCGTGATCCTTGGTATTCACCTGCTGGTTTCAACCGTGGTCAAATCAAGAATGTCGTTAAAATGGCGTTCACACCTAATAAAGCTGAAAGGGATGAACTCTATAAGAAGGGCATCAATCCAATTACTACATTCCCAGGACAAGGAACTGTACTATTTGGTGATAAGACACTTCTTGCTAAACCAAGCGCATTTGATCGTATCAATGTTCGCCGTCTCTTTATTGTACTAGAGAAAGCTATTTCTACTGCTTCTAAGTTTACACTCTTTGAATTCAACGATGAGTTTACAAGAGCTAACTTTGTAAATCTTGTAGAACCATTACTCCGTGACGTACAAGGTCGCCGTGGTATCACAGATTTCAGAGTTGTTTGTGACGAAACAAACAATACTCTTGAAGTTATTGATCGTAATGAATTTGTTGGCGATATCTTTATCAAACCCTCTCGGTCAATCAACTTTATTCAACTAAACTTCGTAGCTGGCCGCACTGGTGTTGAATTTAGTGAAGTTGTTGGTCAAGTTTAATATAAATAAAAGTAAAGATAAGGAGTCATAAAATGGCATTTAATATTGCAGGGTTTCAAGGACAGCTAACTGGTGGTGGTGCTCGCCCCAATCTGTTTCAAGTAACCATTGACAATCCAGTTGACCGTGGTTCATTTATTAAGACCTCATTCATGGTTCAGGCAGCTCAGATTCCCGAAGCAACTCTTGGCGTAGCTACAGTCAACTACTTCGGTCGGCAGATCAAATATGCTGGTAACAGAGTTTTCGCTGATTGGACAGTTACAGTCATGAATGACGAAGACTTCCTAATCCGCGATGGAATGGAACGTTGGTCAAATGCAATCAACGGACTACAAACAAACATTCGTTCTACCGCTCTAGCGCAAGCCGCACAGTACAAGTCAAATGCTACCGTTACACAATTTGCTAAAACTGGAGAACCAATCAGAACTTACAACTTTGTCGGTCTGTTCCCATTAACAGTTGGTGCAATTGCACTTGATTGGGGTACAAACGACGCCGTTGAAACTTTTGATGTCACGTTCTCTTACGATTTCTGGCAAGCTGGTCAAGGTGTTGTAGGTCAGGTAACTGCCCCGCTCTTTGGTTAATATTAGTTTGTAGAGTATTAAAACGGTGGTTTCTATGAGACCACCGTTTTTTTATGTTTATCTTCATTTATAAATAGATAAAACAAAATACATTTTAGGAAATGAAAATATGGCAGTAGAGCTATTTGGTTTTAAGATAGAGAAATCTAATCAAGAACAACAAGAAAAAAATGTAAAATCCTTTGTTGCACCTAATTTTGAAGACGGCGCGGTAGAAGTCGCTGCTGGTGGTGTTTATGGTACTTATGTAGATCTAGAAGGTTCTGCTAAGTCTGAAGGAGAACTAGTAACACGTTATCGCGAAATGTCTATGCAACCAGAATGTGATAGCGCCATCGAAGATATCGTAAACGAATCAATCGTATTGGACAATGAAAACCCAATAGACATTGTTCTTGATGATTTGGAATACTCTGTTTCTTTTAAAAACAAAGTTAGAGAAGAATTTTATAACGTATTAAAACTTCTCGACTTCAATAATCAAGGATATGACATATTCAAACAATGGTATGTTGATGGACGTTTATATTATCACATACTCGTCAACGAATCAAAACCTAGGAATGGTATACAAGAACTTCGTAAAATAGACCCTAGAAAAATTAAAAAGATACGTGAAAAAATAACTGAAACTCATCCTCGTACAAGGGTAACAGTTGAGAAAGGGTTCAACGAGTACTACATCTATCATCCAAAAGGGATTACTTCTTCAGGCGCTCAAAACGCGGTAAAGATCGCTAAAGATTCTATCTGTCATGTTACAAGTGGTATAAACGATCCATCAAATAAGATTGTACTAGGATATCTTAACAAAGCAATCAAACCATTGAATCAACTTAGAATGTTAGAAGACGCAACTGTAATCTATCGTTTATCTCGTGCACCAGAACGTAGAATATTTTATATCGATGTAGGCAATCTTCCAAAGATGAAGGCTGAACAATATCTACAAGACATGATGACAAAACATAAGAATCGTCTTGTCTATGATGCTTCGACTGGTGAAGTTAGAGATGATCGTAAGTTTATGACAATGTTAGAAGATTTCTGGCTTCCTCGTAGAGAAGGTGGTAGAGGCACCGAGATTACTACACTTCCAGGCGGTCAAAATCTTGGAGAGATGGACGATGTAGATTATTTCCGTCGTAAACTCTACAAGTCTCTGAATGTTCCTGTCACACGTATGGAAGCAGAGAATCAGTTTAATCTTGGTAGATCTACAGAAATTACTCGCGATGAGTTAAAATTTTCCAAGTTTATAAAAAGACTTAGAAATAGATTTTCACATCTATTTGATAATCTTTTAGAAATACAGTTAGTTCTAAAAGGTGTAATATCAAGAAAAGATTGGAAAAAAATTCGTGAAGATATCTACTACGAGTTTGCTCATGATAACTATTTTGCTGAATTAAAAGAAGCAGAAGTATTAAGAGAAAGACTATCTCTTGCCAATGAGATTGATGGTTTTGTTGGTAAATACTACTCAATGGCTTGGGTTCGTAAGAACATTCTTCAAATGTCTGAAGAGGATATTGAAGAGATGGATAAAGAGATCAAAGAAGAATCTGATGATCCTGATAGTCCTATGAATGATGATGAAGATAACAATCAAGATGATACTCCAATGGAATCTATAAACGCGAATACAGTAATAGAAGAATTTCAACCAATAGAAATGTCAGAAGAAGATAAAAAACTCGTTAGTAAAATGACATCCTTATTAGAAAATATAGAGATGAATGATGATGAGGAAGTCTGATGAAAGACATAGAAAACGCCAAGTTATTAGCAGCATCTCTAAAACTTGCTAAACAAGAAATCTCTAAAAACGTAAAAGAACTACGTGAAGAGATAGAAGAGATCAAAACTATCGAAGGACCACCTGGACCGCAAGGTCCAAAGGGTGATCGTGGTGATGCTGCTGAGTCTGTCATTGTAGAAGCCGTTGGTCCTAAAGGTGAGAAAGGAGACAAAGGAGATAAAGGTGACGCTGGCAATGCTATACTCAAAGCAGGAATATTCGAAAATCGTTTAATCTTAAATTTCTCTGATGGCGAACAACTAGAAGTTGGTGAAGTTGTTGGACCAAGAGGCGGTAGAGGACCAAAAGGGGATCTTGGTGAACAAGGTCCAGTCGGTCCCGTAGGACCTCAAGGTGAACAAGGTATTGCGGGTCCACAAGGACCGAAAGGAGATAAAGGTGATAAAGGCGATAAAGGCGATGTGGGCGCTAGAGGACCAGTCGGTATTCAAGGGATTCAAGGACCACAGGGCGAAAAAGGAGAAAAAGGAGAAAAAGGAGTCCCAGGTGAAAAAGGCGATATCGGACCTGTTGGACCCAGGGGCGATAAAGGTGATAGAGGCGAACAAGGGATCCCAGGTCCAATCGGACCGCCGGGGGCAGATGGTAGACTTGTTGATCTAAAACCTCTTAAACAAGAACTAGAAGAAGGCTTAAAAAACTTTAGAGATTCTATAAGTGCTCAAGTAACAAGATTAGCATTATCTAGTAGAAGTGGTGGATCTTCTGGATCTGGTGAAGTTTGGTTACATCGTCTAGATGATGTGGACTATAATACTGTTAAAAGTCCATCAGACGGTCAAGCATTAGTATATAATGCCACTAAAGGTAAGTGGGAAGCAAATACTGTTCCTAGTCCTAATACGTTTACTACTACAATTACAACTCAACATATTATACCAGATCAAGATGAAACTTATGACTTAGGTACTTCTTCAAAGAAATTTAGAGATCTTTATATTTCTGGCGGCACAATATATGTTGGTAATAACTCTTCTCTTTTCGCTAACTCTAGTGGTTGGTACGCTACTGTAGAGGGTGGTAGTGTAACAGCAGTACAAACAGAATCAACGGTAGGTGGCACATATGTAACAAATACTGTATTCCAAACAACTCTTGCCAATACCAACTCTTATATTGCTACCGTTTCTGCTACTGAAAGAACAGCATTAGCTAATACCAATAGTTACATTGCCGCTGTAGAAACAAGAGAAGCAGCGCATACTGCTAATACTTTATTACATTTAGCTAATACCAATAGTTATATTGCGACTAAAGTAAGTACATCTACCTTCAATTCCGCTTTAGCAAATACCAACTCTTATATTGCTACTAAAGCAAATATAACATCACCAACATTTACAGGAACCCCAGCAGCTCCTACAGCAGCGGCGGCGACCAATACAACTCAAATCGCTACTACAGCATTTGTTAGAACCGAAATTACAAATTTAGTAGACTCTGCACCAAGCACTCTAGATACACTAAATGAGTTAGCAACAGCTTTAGGAGATGATCCTAACTTTGCTACTACTGTAACAAGTAGTATTGCTAGTAAATTTTCTTCAGCCAATGTTACAATTACAGCAACACCAGGCGATGTAACAACATCATTAGGAACACTAACTCCAGATGATAGTATAGTAGCCAATCCAAACGGTTATTTAACGTTTAATATTGGTGGAACTAGTTATAAAGTACCTTATTTTACTTAATATAATAAATATTATAAATAAATGAAAGGAGAATGACTATGGATGCACAAGACAGTTTAAGTGATGCTTTACGGCATTTGGAAAACAACGAGACTTCTAAGTTTAGAGATATTATTAATGATGTTCTTGCATTCAAAACAAACGAAAAAATAGATTCAGAGAAAATGCGTATTGCATCTACTCTATACAGTTCCGAGGAAGATTCTTATGAAAACGCTTAAACAACTCAGAAAGATCCAAGAAGCTGGCGCTGACGATTATGTTGTCGATCCAGATGACGACGAAGAAGCACTAGAATATCAGCCTAGATCTGATGGTGAGATTGAGTTTGTTGATTTACACTCTGTTGAAGTAAGCAATCATCCAGCTGCTCCAGAAGATCAACATGTAGCTAAGACATCACACAACAAACATAAAGGTGTTGAACATCCTGGTGAACCAGTAGTAAAACAAGGTACTTCTGGTGACGTAAAATTTGCTAAGTTTAGAGAGAAAATTACAAAAACACCTCTTCGTAAAGGTGATAAGAGACAGGGTGACTTCAAGGCAGGTTCTGTAAAAGAAGAAGTTGAACTTGATGAAGCCAAGAAAGTTACGAAGAAACAACTTCGTGATTTAGAAGATCGTAACGAACATGGTCTAGTTGCTCTAAAACTTGCCCAGTCTTTTGGTACTCCTGCTGAAGTCAAGAAAATTCAAGACATCAATAAGCGACATGATATGAAAGGTCACATAGAGTATAAAGACCAAAAAGAAAGAGATGCTATTGCTAGTAAATATTGGAAAATGGCAGAAGAAGTTGAGTTTATTGATGAAGCAGAACAAGTAGTTACTCTACCAAAGGGAGTTGGTTTCTATGATACAACAAAATATCCTATTGGTGGTAAATTTGATAGAGTTACCGATTCAAATGGTTTAAAGGTCACAGTAAAAAGAAGATTTAAATTATACAAAGGAACCGATACTGAAGGTATGACTTCTGATGGTAAAAAGGTTGCTTTTCAAATGCGTTTAGCAAAAGAAGAAGTTGAGTTTATTGAAGAAGCAGTAAAAGCAGGAACAATTAAATTAGAGAACGGCAAGTCAGTAAAGGTAACAAAAGAAGATGCCGTTGCATTCAATGCTGTTCTCAAAGAATTAAATCCGGAAAATCGTAAGCGTATGGAAAGTGAAATGATGAAAGATGAAAAATCCTATAAAAATATGCTTACATTTGCAAAGAGGACAGTGTGATGCCAGTAACAAATAATCATAAAAAACCTGCTGGATATGTAGTTTTTAGAACTACTGCTACTGATGGTTTGAAACTTAATACAGCAAATGGTAAACAAGGAGCCAATGCTATTGGTGAGACTGTTGGTGAAATGGTAATATCAGAAGTGATGTGGAGCGTAGATGGTACAAATAATTGGAACGTAAAAAGAGGTTCTAATACTGTCGCTGTATTTGCTGGTAGTGGATATCATGATTATCAAGCAAGTGGAATGCAATTAGAACTTAATGACGCACAAAGAACATCGAACGTAGATATTACACTTTCTGGTGGCAACGGCGTTATTATCTTAAAAATGCATAAGAAGTCAGGAGAATAATATGAAACTCATCACGGAAGTACTTGACATCGGTTATGTGACCGAAGCCAATGAGAATGGTGAGAAAGATTTTTATATTGAAGGCATCTTTATGCAGGCCAACAAACAGAACCGTAATGGTCGTATCTATCCCACAGATATTCTTGAAAGAGAAATAAATAGATATAACAAAGAATATGTAATGAAGAATCGTGCATTTGGTGAACTAGGTCATCCCAGTGGACCAACCATTAATCTTGAAAGAGTATCACATATGATTAAAGAACTTTACCAAGATGGAGATAACTTCATGGGTAAAGCGAAGATTATGGATTCACCTTACGGTAATATCGTAAAAAACTTAATCAAAGAGGGTGCCACTATTGGTGTTTCATCAAGAGGTATGGGTACTCTTAAACAGAAAAATGGTGTCAATGAGGTACAAAAAGATTTTTATCTTGCTACCGCAGCCGACATCGTTGCAGATCCTTCCGCGCCAGATGCATTTGTTCAAGGTATTATGGAAGGGGTTGAATGGATTATGGAAGGTGGGAAGTGGACACAAAGATTTGTGGAGCGTTCTCAATATGATATCAAGAAAGCCAATAAAGCCGAACTTGAACAAACAAAATTGCGTATCTTCGAGGATTTCCTGAAGAAACTTTAATGTAAATATGATAATTTATAAATAATTTAAAAACAAAAAGGAGCGTGTAAATGTCCGATGAGAATCTAGAAGTTCTTGAAGACGACTCTGAAGATCTTCAGGAATTTAAAGCTTCAATGGGCGATCCCTCAATGGTTGCAGATCCTGCACCAACGAAGGACTCCTCACGTCCTGCTGATAAGGACGCCGGAGAGAAAAAGCCTGTTGCTCAAGGAAATTCACCCAAGACAAAGGTTGGCATGATTAATGCCATGATGACAAAAATGCATGGTATGAAGAAAGAAGATCTTTATTCTGCATATTCAAAGATGATGGGTGAAGAGACTGAAACAAACGAAGAAGATATCTTAGAAGATATTAAAACTTCAGAACCAATCACTGTAACAAGAGATGACATCGATCTAGAAGATGATGTTAAAGCTCTATTCGGCAACGAAGATCTTTCAGAAGAGTTTAAAAATAAAGCAACCACAATCTTTGAGGCTGCTGTAATCACTAAAATTAATGAAAAGCTCTCCGAACTATCAGAAAAGATTGAAGCCGATAATCTAATCGAATCTCAAAATAATCACGAAGACATGGTAGAAAAGATGGATTCCTATCTTGACTACGTAGTCGAACAGTGGGCCGATGAGAATCGTCTAGCTATGGAAAACGGTATTCGTACTGAGATCGCTGAAGAATTTATTGGCGGTCTAAAGAAACTTTTCGAAGAATCTTATATTGATATTCCAGAAGATAAGGTAGATATTCTAGGCGATCTATCCGATCAGGTAGATGAACTAGAAGAAAGCCTTAACAAGGAAATCGAAAAAAATGTTGAACTCAATGATAAAATTGAAGTTCTTGTTAAAGATTCTATCGTTTCAGAAATTTCCGAAGATCTAACTGTTGCAAATAAAGAGAAGTTTACTGACTTAGCTTCTGCTGTTGAGTTTGTTTCAGAAGAAGACTATCGTGGTAAAGTTTCCATGATTAAGGAAAGTTACTTCGCTGATGAAGATAAGATTGAATCTATTATTGACGAAGAAGAACCACTCGAAGAAGAGGTTCGTAAGAAGGTGACTGGAAGCATGGCACACTACGCCGCTGCTATTTCTAGAACTGTAAAGAAATAATGATTTCTAATAAATAAAAATAATGGTACTAAAAAGGAGTTAATACCAATGTTAAATGAAGAACTACTCAAGAAGTGGCAGCCAGTTCTTGAACATCCAGATCTCGGTGAGATCAAGGATCCTCATAAGCGTGCTGTCGTTGCTCAACTACTAGAAAACCAAGAGATTTCTGCCCGTGAGCAGGGTTTTGGTTCTGGCGGTTATCATTCACCAACACTACTAGGCGAAGCAGCACCAGTTAATGCTATGGGCGCTTCTTCTTCTACCGCTAGTGACGGTTCAGTCGATATTTTCGATCCTGTCCTCATTTCACTAGTTCGTCGCTCAATGCCAAATATGATCGCATACGATATCTGCGGTGTCCAGCCAATGACTGGTCCAACAGGTCTAATCTTCGCGATGCGTTCACGTTTCTCAACTCAAGGTGGCGACGAAGCCCTCTATAACGAAGCAGTAACCACATTTTCTGCCTCTGCTTCTGGTAATACTGCATCTCTCGGTGTTATTAACGACGCTGGTAATAATGCTCAATCTGGTAGCGATCCAACCGATCGTGCATCAGGTACTGGGTATACCGTCGGCACTGGCATGACCACCGCTGAAGCAGAAGCTCTCGGCGATGGTTCTACGAACGCATTCCAACAAATGGCTTTCTCAGTTGAGAAGGTCTCTGTAACTGCTGTATCTCGCGCCCTTAAAGCTGAGTACACCATGGAACTAGCCCAAGATCTAAAGGCTATTCACGGTCTAGACGCAGAAACAGAACTATCCAACATCCTATCTGCTGAAATCCTCGCTGAAATCAACCGCGAAGTAGTTCGTACAATCAACTATACCGCTACCGCAGGTGCTCAGGATAACGTAACAACCTCTGGTACTTTCAACCTAGACGTTGATGCAAACGGTCGCTGGTCAGTAGAACGCTTCAAGGGTCTAATCTACCAGATCGAGCGCGACGCTAACCAAATCGCCAAGTCAACCCGGCGTGGTAAGGGTAACGTTCTAATCTGTGGTTCAGACGTAGCTTCTGCCCTACAGATGGCTGGTGTTCTTGATTACACTCCAGCACTCAGTTCCAACCTAAACGTAGACGATACAGGTAACACTTTCGCTGGTGTGCTACATGGTCGGGTCCGCGTTTATGTTGACCCATACTTCTCAAGCGCCTCTGGTGATCAGTACTACACCATTGGTTACAAGGGTTCAAGCGCATTTGATGCTGGTCTCTTCTACTGCCCATATGTTCCACTACAGATGGTTCGTGCAGTTGGCGAGAATACCTTCCAGCCAAAAATTGGATTTAAGACTCGCTACGGCATCGTCGCTAATCCTTTTGCAACAACCGCTGCCGATGGTGCTATCTCTTTTGCGAAAAAGAATATCTACTATCGTACTGTTACCGTTTCAAATCTTATGTAATAATAAGATTGGGTTTAACCCAACGAGAACTAGAGGGGGGCTTCAGCTCCCCTCTTTTTTTATAAATAAATAGTTGATATTATAAAGGATACATTGTATGGCAACTCCTGATAACAAAAACTTTTTAGGACAGACAGGTTTCAGATTGGTATTAGATAGAATACCAACAGTGTCATATTTTTCACAATCAGCTAGTATACCTCCAGTATCTATTGGTACTTCTAATCAAACCAATCCTTTTACTGATATTCCTCTTGCTGGAGAAAAAATTACATACTCTCCTTTTAACTTGACTTTTCGTGTAGACGAAGATATGATAAATTATCTAGAGATATATAATTGGTTAGTTGGATTAGGATCACCAGAAAATTTTGACCAATATAAAAACTTTCAACAACTTAGCAGAAATCAGAGAAACGTATCTGATGCTACTTTATCAATTCTATCAAGTAAATATAATCCTAATCTTCGTGTAAAGTTTCAGAATATGTTTCCCGAATCTCTATCTGAACTTACATTCTCAACTACTGTTACTGATATTGATTATCTAGAAGCCACTGTTACTTTTAGATATACTCTTTACACAATAGAGTCTGTGTGATATAATATATTTTTAATCGTGAAGAAGGATTTAAATCTTGAAAATTGAAGATATTGCCGAAGCTTGGAGAAAAGACGCTCCAATTGATAGTGTTGAACTAGATACAGAAAGTTTAAATATTCCCGTATTACATGCTAAGTATCTATCAATATTATATAAAGAAAGACTTAAACTCAAAAGTCTATTTTTAAAGAAAAAACAACTTGCCAAAACATTATCTGAATACTTCAGAGGTGATTTAAATAATCCTGAAGACTTAACTGAGATTGGTAGACAACCCCAGTTAAAAACCATTTTGAAGGCTGATATAAATGATTATGTGGATTCAGATTCTGAAATGATTGAAATGAATTTAAAAATATCTATGCAACAAGAAATTGTTGATGTTTTGGAAGAAATAATGAAGGGTATCAATGGAAGAAACTGGATTATTAGAAATAGTATCGAGTGGCGCCGCCTCACAAACTTCGGTCAGTGATATTGTTGTAAAAGAACATAATGAAGTCTTTGTAAGACTTGATTGCGAAAGAGGTATTGCTCAAGAGATACACGAACACTTCTCTTTCTATGTTCCTGGATATCGCTTCATGCCAGCATACAAATCTCGTATGTGGAATGGTAAAATATATCTCTATAATCTGAATACCCAACAAATCTACAAAGGACTTCTAGAAGAAGTAAAGTCTTTCGCCAAGAATAGAAATTATTCTATTGATACACAAGACTCTGATGTATCTAATGAATTCTCCGCATTTGAGTGTGGTCAATTTGTAGAAAGACTAAAACTAAAGATAACTCCCAGAGACTATCAGATTGATGGTTTTGTACACGCCGTAAGAAATAATCGGTGTTTACTACTATCACCAACTGGTTCTGGTAAGTCTCTGATGATATACATGTTATCTAGATTTTATCCCCATAAAAAACTTATCATTGTACCAACAATATCTTTGGTCCATCAAATGGCTAAAGACTTTGATGACTATGGTAATAAATTAAATATTCGTATGATTACAGGTACGAGTAAAAAAGATTGGAAAGATAATATTACAGATGATGTGGTAATCACTACTTGGCAATCAATCTATAAGATGCCTAAGACTTGGTTTCAACATTTTGGTGTAGTCATTGGTGACGAAGCACATTTATTCAAAGCAAAATCTCTTACATCAATTCTAGAAAAACTTCCTCATTGTAGATACAGATTTGGATTTACTGGAACATTAGATGGTTCTCAAACCCATCAATTAGTATTAGAAGGTCTATTTGGTCCAACCAAGTCTCTTGTAAAAACAAAAGATCTAATGGAGAATGATCAATTAGCAAAACTTCGTATTAAAATACTTGTATTAAAATATGATAAAGAAATTACAAAACAAGTATCTAAAATGAAGTATGCTGATGAGATGGACTTTATTGTTAGAAATCAAAAGAGAAATGAATTTATCAATAATCTAGCATTATCACTAGACGGCAATACTTTGATACTATTTCAATATGTAGAGAAACATGGAAAACAACTTTACGACATGATAAATAGTAAGGTTAAGAAAGGTCGTAAAGTTTTCTTTGTATTTGGTGGGACTGATGGTGAAACCCGTGAGTCTATTAGAGAGATTACTGAACGAGAAACGAATGCCATTATCATCGCATCGTATGGTACCTACTCCACAGGAATTAATATCAAAGCACTACACAATATCATATTTGCTAGCCCATCTAAAAGCAAGATAAGAAATTTACAGTCTATTGGTAGAGGTTTAAGAGTATCAGATAATAAAGATCAATGTACACTATTTGATATAGGTGATGATCTACAACACGGTAAGGAAGTCAACTATACTCTAAAACATCTATATGAAAGAGTTAAGATATATAATCAAGAGAAATTTGAATATAAACTGTATAAGATTGGTATATGAGGAATAAAGAATGATGATAACAGAAGACGATTTTGATAAAAACGATTCATATCGTATTATACAGTTATCTACTGGCCAAGTGATTATTGGTAATTTCATTGCTTCTAGTAGTTCTGGTATCGTTCTTCGTGATCCTGTCTCAACAGAATGGACAGAAGATCATGTATTCTTTAACTTATATTTAAATGGTCTATCTAAATCTAGAAATTTCTTTTTTCCAGCACTTCATATTCTATCTATTGCTTATGTAGAACAACATATCAAAGACTGTTATGATGAATATATAGAGAAGACTTTACCAGAGAAGATTGATTTACAGTTAGCGAATACTGATATCAAAGTAGATTCTGATACTGTTCATTGATGGGTGACAATAAGAAGTATATACCCTGTCAACTACTATGTCAACAGAAAAATTAAAAATATTTTAGTTGACACCATTTTATTTTCAAAGTATAATCAATATTATGTTTAGGAGTAAGGAGTTTTTCAATGCCTAGAGCAAAGGGTGAACATTACGTAGATAATAAGAAGTTCTTTTCTGAAATGGTAAAGTATAAAAACGCATGTGAGAAAGCTGAATCATCAGATCTTGACAAACCACGACCAAATGATTATATTGGTAGTTGTATTATGAAAATAGCGTATAAACTTTCTAATAAACACAATTTTATAAATTACCCTTTCAAAGAAGATATGATTGCCGATGGTATTGAAAACAGTATTATGTATATTGACAACTTCAATCCAGAAAAATCTAATAATCCATTTGCATACTTTACTCAAATAATCTATTATGCATTTTTACGTAGAATAGAAAAAGAAAAGAAAGTATTATATACAAAATACAAATCAACTGAAATGTTTAATCTTCAGAATGCTTTGAGTAGTGAGGATTTTGAATATATTAAATCCAGTGAAGCCGCAACAGAAAATGCTAGTATTTTTATTCGTGACTTTGAAGAAAAGAGGTTCAATAAGTGAATTAAAAATTGATGTGTTGACAAGAATGAGAAATGTTGGTATGATTACTGATAAACAAGCAGTAAGATTAGTTCAAACCTCTTTTAGAAAGGAGAGTCGGTAAATGCGTGTTGCACTTGTAACCGATACACACTTTTGGGGCTCGTAATGACAGCCAGATATTCGCTAGATATTTCTCTAAGTTTTGGAATGATATCTTTTTTCCTTATCTAGACGAACACAAAATTGATCATGTTATTCATCTAGGAGATATCGTAGATCGTAGAAAATATATCAACTTCGTCTCAGCAAACAATCTAAAACAAGACTTCATCTATCCATTGATGGAACGTAATATCAAGTTCTGGTGTTTGATTGGCAATCATGATATCTTCTATCGAAACAGTCTTGATATCAATGCACTAGACCAACTATATGGTGATAACAATCTAATCAATCTCATCGACAAACCAACAGAGTTACAACTAGGAGGTTGTGGTATTCTTTTGATGCCTTGGATTTGTACTGATAATTGGAATGAGTGTTGGGATGCGACAAAGAATAGTAAGTGTCAAGTGATGATGGGTCATCTTGAATTGAATGGTTTCGAGATGCATCGTGGCGCTGTGTGCGATACAGGATTTGATCCAGAAGAATTTCAAAAGTTTGATATGGTCTTATCTGGTCATTTTCATCACAAATCTTCTTATGGAAACATTCACTATCTCGGCTGTCCATATGAGATTACATGGAGTGATTATAATGACCAAAAGGGATTTCATATCTTTGATACAGAGACAAGAGAACTAGAATTCATTGAAAATCCATACTCAATGTTTTATCGTTTCGAGTATGATGACGTAGATATGAATATTGAAAAAATAGTTGACGAGATTGATTATGCCGGTTATAATGAAACATATATGAAGGTCATTGTCAAGAATAAGACTAATCCTTATATGTTCGACGTGTTTATCGATAAATTAGAGAAGAGTGGCGTTCACAATATTCAGATTATCGAAGACATGTTGAATCTTGATATAGATAATGAAGATGATTTAATTGATGAGGCAAAGTCAACGATGGAGATGTTGGAAACCTATGTCGATCAAATCGAAACAAAGTCAAATAAGAAACGTTTAAAGACACTATTCCATAATCTATATAACGAAGCATTGACACTGGAGTAATACTTGATTACGTTCAAGAAAATACGTTATAAAAATATTCTCAGTACAGGTAATGCTTTTACTGAGATTGATTTCCTTCGTAATAAGACTACATTGATTATTGGTGAAAATGGAGCGGGTAAGAGTACTGTTCTGGACGCGCTATCTTTTGCTCTTTATGGTAAACCTTTTCGTAAGATTAACAAGCCACAACTTCTAAACTCTGTCAATCAAAAAGGATTGATTGTTGAGATTGAATTGGCGGTAGGTAAAAAAGAGTATATGATACGTCGTGGTATCAAACCAAATATTTTCGAAATTCATCAAAATGGTAATCTTATCAATCAAACAGCATCTATAAGAGACTATCAGGATTTTCTTGAAAAGAATATTCTCAAGATGAATCATAAATCTTTTAGTCAAGTTGTTGTTCTTGGTTCTTCTACGTTTGTGCCGTTTATGCAATTGACTGCGGCTCAACGAAGAGAGGTGATTGAGGATCTTCTAGACCTACAAATCTTTTCTACTATGAATAATCTATTAAAGGAAAAGATTCAGACATCTAAGAATGATATCCGGGAAACTCAATATCAAATCGACTTACTAGAGGAGAAGATAGAAATTGAAAACAATCATCTTAAATCAGTCGTCGCCGATGTCCAAAACACAATCGGTCAGAAAAAAGAAAAACTTCACGTATGCGAGGAAGCAATTGCTATACAAACTGGGACACTTGAACATCTTACGAGCGAAATTGGATCTCTGGAACGAGGAATCAGAGACAAGAACAAGACTGAAATCCAACAAGAAGAAATCCGCAATGTCGCTCAAAAGCTCCGGGATAAAGTAAAGAAAATCAATAAGGATATTCAATTCTTTGAACACTATGATAATTGCCCAACATGTAAACAAGATATCTCTCAACACTTCAAAGATGAAGTTCTTATAGAGAAACGTGAATCCCTAGAAAAGACCGAGAATGGTATTAATGGATTAAAAGAAAAGAGTGCCGAGTTACAGGAACGGCTAGATGAGATTGTAGAGGTTACTCTTCAGATTTCTGAACTAAATGAAAAGGTAAATGAATGCAATCAACAGATTCGTATTAACAATCAGTTCATCACAGAATTAAATAATGAAATTTCTACGTTGACAGATAAGATGAATGATGTTAAACATGATAGTTCATCCGTTGATAAATTGAAAGGAGAAAAGAATCAGTATCAGAAACGCAAGGTAGATTTGAATGAAGAACAATCTATTTTTCGTGTAGGATCAGAGATGTTAAAAGATAGTGGTATCAAGTCACGTATTATCAAACAATATGTGCCTTTGATGAATAAGTTTATTAATCACTATCTACAACATCTTGGTTTTTTCGTACAGTTTGAATTAGATGAAAACTTTAACGAGAAAATCAAATCAAGGTTTCGCGATGAGTTCTCTTATGAGAGTTTTAGTGAAGGTGAGAAAATGCGTATCGACCTATCGCTTCTATTCACGTGGAGAACCATTGCGAAACTTCGAAATAGTGTCAGTACAAATCTTCTTATCATGGATGAAGTGTTTGATAGTTCTCTTGACAATAATGGTACAGAAGAGTTTCTAAAAATTCTTGAAGGGTTGACACAAGACACCAACACGTTTATAATTAGTCATAAGGGTGATATGATGATCGATAAGTTTAGAAATATCATTCGTTTTGAGAAACAACAAAACTTTTCAAGGATTGCGGCATGAAGGCGTGGGGTATTCTTATAAAGTATAACGGCGAAATCGGTGATTGGAATGGACCGTGGTATAATAACATTACCCCAATAAGAGGTTTGACTAGACTTGGATATAGAACAAAGGAGGAAGCGGATACCTGGATAAAAAGAAATAATATGAAGAGTTGTGTGTCCAGAGAGTTTGAAGCCAGTGATTACTGTGTATATAGAGACGAACTCTTTGATAGGTGTGACTTTTGTGAATGTTGGAAGAAAAATGCTTGATGGTATGGAATGGGCACGGTGGGGATTTATTCGTTATGAGATTGTTATTCTAGAATTTGAATCTACAAAATATCCAGATAATGAATTGTTTCCTCAAATGATTGATTTTTATAAAAAAGAGTTGAAGAAACTAGAGGATAAAATAAATGACTGAGTCTAAAAAACTATGGAAGAGAGTAAAGAAAATGGATTTAGGTAACCCTGTAATTACTGTTTTAGTTGGTATTGTAGTATTCTATATCGGGCTGAAGATGTTCAGTGGTGGTATGAAGAGTATGGGTAATATGGAACATTTTAACTACTTTATTCACAATCCGTTATGGATGTTCTTAGGCGGTATTGTTATGACACTTCTCTGGCAATCGTCATCTCTTAGTACAACAGCAATCATTGCTCTTGTAGCATCAGGAGCAGTCCCTCTACCAGCAGCGATTGCTGCCGTACTTGGAGCCAATATTGGTACTACGGGTACAATCTGGATTGCAGGACTTCTGGTATCTGATGGAATGCCAAAGGGTGATACACTTAGAATTGCTATGGCACATACTGGTGTCAATCTAGTAATGGCACTTTCTATGCTTCCATTTGTAAATCATATTGCAAGGTTGTTGACAAGACTATCTTAGGAGTATATAATGTTTACTAATGAATTGTTATATAAGACCACTGAACTATTTGATTTTGAAAATCCGCAGATGGATCCACATGAGTTGTATAATCTCTTAACAGATACGATGATTAAAGAACGTGG
>Ga0208899_1000580_pt1 | contig 27516 bp, 10 predicted proteins | sample VirMetDEL_Nov_24_FD_184518 | JGI IMG/M metagenome (GOLD analysis project Ga0208899, IMG submission 184518) | Aqueous microbial communities from the Delaware River and Bay under freshwater to marine salinity gradient to study organic matter... | ecosystem: Environmental > Aquatic > Marine >... | reverse complement strand
CTAGATCAGTATAATTTTCAGTTCCTTCAACAATAGTATCGGTCGCCCAAGAAGCTGAATTATATACACCTTGTAGAGTACTTGAATCTACGATATCACACGATCTTTGGGTAAGAGGAAGACCAACTGTAACACCATTGCTATCAGAGGAAGCGGTATTAATTAGTATTGTTTCGAGGCCTTCAGTTGCATTGTCTGCCTGAGCTCTAATATAAAGGGCGCCACTATTACTTGTAATTGGAACTGCAATTGTCAGACTCGCCGGTTGTGCGTAATTAGTGCCATCAGTAGAAGTCAATAGATCTCCGACTGTAATACCTGTTCCAGAAAGAGTAACATCGAGTGTACCGTTTGTTAAAGCAGAGCCAGAAATCGTATACACACAAGTGTCACTTTCATTTTCCGTAATACTTGTAGTACTAACTAAACCTTGAGTGTATTGAGGTGTAGCAGAAGTATCATATATGATAATTGTGTCACTTCTATTTGCTGTAGTACCTGTAGAATTACCAAGACTATCAGTGCTATTTAATATAATTCTTAAGGTTTCATTACCTTCTGTATTATTGTCTGCAGTTGCTGTAAATGGGCCAACTGCGGCAGTACCACCGTTAATTGTAAGTGTTCCAGTTAAAGAAGTTAAACTAATATCTCCGACAGAAATGCCAACTCCATCAACGGTGTATCCAACAGTTGTTCCATTCGGTACACCTTGCGTTGTTACTGTGAATGTTGCAGTGTCTGTTTCGTTTTCTCTAATGCCAGCGTTACTATTATATGTTGTTGTGAATTGAACACTATATTCGGGCAAGCTAGTATCAGTAATGTCAATGATGTCAAACGTATCAAGTGCTGAAACTGAATTTCCTAAACTATCTATACCATTTAAACTCATTTGAATCGTTTCTGTACCTTCAGCAGTAAAATCTGGAGTTGCAGTAAAAGAAAGAGCCGCTGCTTGAGAATTAATTGTTAACGTCCCAGTAAGAGGTACGCTGATATCACCGGCCGTAATACCTGTACCAAACATCGTATAATTAACAGTCGTTCCGTTTGGTACACCTATTGCGCTCAAATTATACGTTGCAGTATCTGTTCCGTTTTCTGTAATGCTATTAACATCAAAAGATCCAGAATATCCTGGCTTACTCGTATCGTTAAGAATTAACGTATCATTTAAAGAATTAGTTGGCTGGCCAGCACTATCAGCAGAATTAAGAGTAGCGGTAATCGTTTCAGCACCTTCAGTGGTAAGGTCTGCGGTTGCTGTGATCGTAAAGCTACCTGTTCCAGAGTTAATAGTAACAGTTGGTGTTAAGCTTGCAACCCCACTAATATCTCCAATAGTAACATTAGTACCAGATAATGTTACAACTACAGTCGTTCCATTTGCTACTAAAGTAGGATTAGCGGTTATCGTAAAAGTCGCAGTCTGAGTGCCATCTTCATCAATTGAAGCAACATCCCACGATGCATTGGTATAAAATATTGGAAGGTCGCCTGTGCCCGCAATATGATTATTATGAGGAAGCCAACTCATTCATTAATAACCAGTTGCGGTTCCATACCATATGCCACCAATATCAGCAAAAGTAAGAACGATACGTTGTGAGGTGGCTAATTGAGAAAAAGTTGTAGCAGTACTTGCGCCATTCGGCCATAACACACTAGGGCTTGTAAATCCTGAAATAGTAAAAAGACTTCCAGTCCTATTAATTGCAACGAGTGTACTATGTCCTGCGTAGTTACTCAAATTAATAGTACAATTTTGAGTTAATGTGACCGATAATACAGGATATTCTGGATCAATGGTATATGCAGCACCGGGAGTCGCTGTGGCAGCAGTCCCTTTGAGATTAACGTAAGATGCAGACGATGTGCCAGTTGCCAACTCTCCAAGCTGAGGAAAAGCGGTATCCACGTTTCCAACTGTACTTACTATTTGATATGGCGTAGTGCCTACTTTAAATGCCATAAGAAAACTATCCTATAAAAATATAATTTTCTATTATTTATAAAGAACATTAAGTGCGCGATATTCTTTCAATATCATTTTCCTCGCAAGCTTCTCCATATTGAATTTCTAAAATTTTTACTATGTAGTTAGTGTTATTTCGTAATTGATGCCAATGACTAACAGGTATATCTAGCTTTTGATGTTTTGTCATTTCAATTGTTTTGAGCAAATCACGATGAGAACCTATTAAAACGGTAGGATATCCTACGACTACAGTCCATTGTTCAGATCTTTGTCGATGTCTCTGTAAGCTAAGAGAACTTCTAGGATTTACAACTAACTCTTTTACTTTAAATTCTGGATAATTTTCATACCCATGAAAATTATAATTTTCATAAAGAATTTTATAGTAACCCCAAGGTTTTTCAGTTATCATAAAAATAATCCCAAACAAATACGGTTTCTTTTTCTGAAATCATTTCCTTTAAATTGTATTTAAGTGCTGTAGATCTATGCACATACCAATCTTCATAAGGATAATTTTCATTCCAGAATGAAACATTAGGTACCAATAGTTTATAATCGTGCTTATAGAAAATTTCTCTCGCTGCATCTCGTCCTTCCTGACCAAGTCTATAGGCATCATGTTCGTAAGTAATAACGCCAAAAGTATGACTATTGAATGGAATTTGTTTTAATACGTCGAGTGAAGATTCATCACAATCAATTTGTAAATAATCAATTTTGTTTTCAAAGCTTAACATATCGAGAACATCTTTGAATTGAACTTTAGTAGCATCTAAACAAAGTGCAGTATTATTTCTTTCTAAACTAAATTCATAACTTAGCGCTTTATTATTATCTATTGATACACCTTTCCATCCCAATTGTTCGAGAAGATATGTGTTATTATGTATAGTAGGATGACCAGAACCAACTTCTAAATAAGTTCCGTTTTTCTTGCCATTAAGAACCGACAATACAAACATATCTTGAAAGTGCTTAGAATAATTGTTATTGATTGTTTCAATACCATCAAAAGGAAACTTCCATTTTTTTGGATTTTCTTTTTTATAATAGATGTAATCTGGAATACCAACAACGTTATTTAGTTTATGGATAACATCATATTTAACTTCTTCTTTAACATCTTTCCAAAACGCCAACTCAAAAAATCTTTCTCGACTCGATTGTACTCCGTCAAGAAACCAATGTGAAATTGCTTCTTGTACATAAAACCAATCTTTACCGGGATATCCTATATCATAAGGATCATCTTCTGCAACGCCGTTTACACTTAATCCAAGACCAAGCTGTGCATGCATTAAACATTCTTTCCATTGAGAACGTTGCTCATAATAACTTGCTAAAAAATAGTGACCTTCGGGCCTATTGGGTATTGTATTTACTGCATCTTGAAACATGCCTAAAACTGTAAACATACGGTTACCTTGACGCCTATAACATTCTCCAGCAAGAATCATACACTTATATTGAAGTATCTTATCATCAGTTAAGTCAGCAGCCTTAATATACAAGCCAACGGCTGCAGCACCTTGTTTAAGGTTATCATACTCTTTTGCCAATTCAAAAATTGTATAAGGATCTTTAACGTTTTTTGCATGACGATTTAAAATTTCTTTTAATTGAGTAGTATCCATCATGCATTCTCCAGCAATTCAGTAAACGTATCTTGAGGTATTTTTAAAACATAACAAGCATTATCTTGAAGACCGAATGAAATAAGTGCATAACCTTTATGGAAAGCCAGGCCTGTTGTAAACTCAATTACAAATTCGTTACCTGTTGTTCTATTCGTTTGATAGCCAAAAAATGTAAACTCTCTTGATTTTTTAATAACATTCCAATCATTATCCCATATTAAAATACGATGAACATAATGGCCATCTTTTCTGCCAAACTGATCTTTAAACAAATCTACTTCATGAACAAATGCCATTCTGTGTTCTGGTGTAATTCTTACTACTTGAGATCCTCCTCTGTGATCTCGTTTGACATCACTATCGCATTTTTCTTGATCAAGCTCTACAGTTTCAGTCGTTTGATCTTCAATATTATATTTTACAACTTCTGTAGGATTGCACCATTTAACAAAATGCCAAGGCATGTCTAGTATTGGCATCCAATTTTTTTCGCAATATGTTTTATCAGGCGGCGGAGCGGGAATTGGATTTCTTGAAATTTCTTTCCATTGGCCATCTACAAAATCAATCTCAGCCATTTCCATTCTGCCGGTTCCTTTATCATCGTAGCAGTCTCTACGTACCCCGCAAAGGAATAAGCGATTGTCCCACTCAAACAATCTTCCATCTTCTAAACCAATGAAGGTCCATGTTGGTTCGCCAGTATCAAACGTCATGTCAATTCTACTAGCATGAAGTATATTCATATCATCATCAAGATGACACATCACGTTATGAGTACGTAAAGTTACGTCATTTTCTGGATGAACGTATACTAAAGGACCCCACGTGTGATTAAACTTTTTGCCTTCACTATGATATAGCGTATAGTTTACGTGGCGAATATTAACTAATGGAGTTCCATCTTTAATAAAGATAGAAGGATTCATTAATCCTGTTTCGTTAGTTAATTCTGGTGGAAGGATAAGAGGATGGATAGACCCACCTCTTTTGAGCGCCCACGGGACAAGCCCGTGTAAGTCCAACTCATGCATAAAAACTCCATTATAAAAATAAGTCAGTAGATATTATATATCTACCAAGGCACGTTTCGAGTTTGCGTATCTCTTTTTCTTTGAGTGATTTTTCTTTCTATAACACCACGGGCTGTTTCAATTTCGCTCGTGTTATTTGCGTTAAGCCATTCTAAAACTTTTTCTTCAGTAAGATTACCAAATAATACATACGTTGAATCATCAATGTCATTAGTATCTAACGTAGAAGTGCCGTACCACTTAGCGTCATGATTTTCTACTGAATCAACTCCTATCATTGTCCATTCTACTCTTACAACAACCCCAGCAAGATTAGTTCCTTGAACGCTAGTTACATCGTCTGCAGTAACTAAAGATGTTATAGTAGTTGTGTAACTAATCATGTATTACTCACCTGTTCCGTCTAAATCTTCCGGTGGTACTATAGGAGCGTCTGCAGGCATAGCCGGAGTAACCATCTCTTCTTCAGTTGCCCAAGGTAAAGATACATCTGCTACAACATTTTCAATTCCTTCGATTTGTTTAAGAATTTGTTCATCAATGTGTTCTTGATAAGCTGGCATTGCTGTAACATGATCTTGAATCCATTTTAAAACTTGCGCTTCTGTTAAATTTTCAAAAGGTGTGAATTCACCTTCTGGAACATCAACTGATGTAAAAGGAGTAGCACCTTGAAACATACCTTCAGTACCGTTTTCATTTACGCCGACACAGTGCCAATATGTTTGTACTACTGCTTTATCATGCGATACGCCTGTTTGGCTAATTTCGTTTTTAACCTGAAGGCTTTTAACAGCCCAGCGATAAGTAAGTGACATATTATATTTTCTCCATTAATATTAAAGTTTATTTATAAGAACAGTGTAAACCATTCTATACCATTTTTCTTAAAATGTCAACCGTTTTTTTCTATAAGAGATTGAATTAAATTTTTGAGCTCATTAATTTGCTCTTGTTGACTATTTATAAGTTTTTTCTGTTCTTCAACAATTTCATTTTGCTCTTTAAAACCCTCAATAAGAAGAGGAATTAATTTTTCATAAGCAACAGTTTTATATTTGTCGCCTTCAGGCGCGTCATGAGCAGAATCATGAACAGCGAGTGGCGCAACTTTTTCTACTTCTGTAGATAATACGCCGTAATCTCTACTACCAGGTGAACCAACAACGGTTTCTTCGAGATCATCTCTCCAAGTAAATTCCATACCATTAAGCTTTTTGATCTTAGTAATAGCGTCATCAATCTTAATAATATCTGTTTTTAATCGTGGATCTGAGTATGCTGTAACGTTACCAGTCGCAGTCATATTTCCATTGTTGCATTGTACGTACCATCTCCACGAGGATGCGCTCCAACCACCAACACCAAAAACACTGTCGTGTCGTAAACCCAAATGCACTGCATAGTAGCCCCTACAATGGAAAGTTGCTAACGCACAATTATTATTATTTATGCCACCACTATTTGTAATTTCGAATCCTTGCGCGCCGGCTGCGGATGCGATACCTGCATAATCTCCAATAGACAGCCGACCTAAATAGCTTCTACTATCAAATTGAATTTTCCATCGATTTGTCCTGGAATACTCATAGATGAGATTAGTTCTTATACTGCCTCTAACAAAGATTGGATTGGCAGATTCGCCCATGTACATTGACTGGCCGTTGTAATTGCCGTACCAGTGTTGCGCTTCCACTACGTATGCAGAAAAATCCCATCGAGGCCGGTTGCTGACATTATTAACACATTGGACTATATTTGGCTCTAGCTTGTATATTCTTGAAGTACTATCTAAATTTATGTTGTATCCCGTATCAGCACGAGTAGTGATCGTACCTACTCTAATAGTATCATGGAAATAAACTTGCATGGTCCCCCATCCAAGATTACGACCCATTTGAAGATAATTATTAGACGTATTGTAGTAGAAAACAGATTCAACAGATTCACTTGAATCATGGATTGCAAATTCCCAATAGTCTGCACAATTGGCTAAGATTCCAACATTAACACTAGCTGCCCATGATGATCCTTCCCAGCGATAATTTCTATCTGTGCGACCAATGTTTAAAGCACCTGGCTGTAAATTACCGGCTGCGTAGTTAGAGTTGCATATTTCACCATTGACGTATATAGCTAGCGACGAGTCTTGTCCATTATAAGTGCCAGCAGGACGTACAAAATATCCTGTATCATAGGGATCTATAATGGATGTAGCATAGAGAAACATATTAGGCTTCGTTTGCGGAGGTGCAACGAATTCTAATTGGTTATACATCGCGATCTTATACCAAGATCTATATGGACCCCATGCACTACGCATCCACAATCCTAGAATAGGACCGCCGACCAGTTGGTATCCATAACGATTGTTACCATCGTTGTAGTGCCACGACTGCATACCTACCCAGTGCGAGGTACCGTATGGCTGATTGGGTGGGTTACTCCAAGTGTCGATAAATCCTGAACCCCAATTAGCAACAGTAGTATTAAAGTCTTGTCGACCCCAGCCCATTGCACCAGTCCAATAGTTTGTGTTACCTGTAATTGTTGGTCTATCGTGAAATCTTATGTCGTATCGGCCACCATAATAATAACGACTACGATCTGTACCCGGTAAACCAATCATAGCCCTGGTTCTCAATCCAAAACCATTGATGTTTGATAGATTTGTTAAACCTGGCTGCACTCCACCTATATACGAAGAATTATAAGGCCAAGGATCTAAAAAGTACGTAGTGTTATTACGATCATAAAATATGGGAGCTCTCATATCGCCACTAGCTCTCCAACTACCAGAACCATCAACACCTTGACTCGAGAAAGATATCCTATGATATGTAGTACCGTTGTTCTTTAATGAAAGATGATGGCCCCATGTAGGATTATACTCGTAAGCCAATCCATACATATTACCCCAAGGCCAACTTTCACCAATTGTCCAAATTACTTTACCTCTAGTACCGGTCCGATTATAATCACCCATCATCCCGCCTTGATTTGTAGAAACGAGATAATTATCGAAGTAAAGTCTTCCGTTTTGGTTTGTTATATTGAACTCATTTGTACCATTAACAGTTAAATTAACTATATTTGAACCGCTACTTGGGTCAACGAAATAGGTTGAATTAGTATCTTCAAAATACGGCGCGACCACTTTCGTGATACCTTGAATATATCCACTACCAATAAATGCAGAACGTGTACCTGTATTATTTGCGCCGTCAGTATAGAAATCTAAACCTGAACCTGCAGTTCTGAATCTTGCATTATAACCATCTTGTAATGGAGATATCCAAATAAAGTCAGTATTATTGTTGTTTTGAATTTGTAATGCAGATGTCCAAGCAGCAGGATAGGAACCAAAATTAATTTCGCTTGTTCCATCAGACTTAATTGTAAGAGCTCTTGTATATGAACTTGTACCTCTAGTATTTGATTTCAAATAACGGATGTTGGTTGTATCATCAGGATCTAAATAATAGTTTGCGTTAGTATCATAAAAGCGATCGGCCTGCATATACGCAAGAGAATTAGTAACAATACCTTGAGTAGCGCCATCAGTAGCAACATATCTTAAAGATGAATGAGTAGCTTCATCATTAGACCAAAAACACGTCGCGCTAGCTAAGTCAAAAAGTACTCCTGCCGAATTTACTCCAGTGACATAGAAAAACATCGTGGTGCTCCAACTTGAAGTACCCGAAACCACCATGCATGCGTAATCTTCCCACTTGCCAGTACCTCTTTGATCAGTTAACCAAACAAAAGTACCAGATGCTCCAATAGAATTTGAAGCCCAATTAAATTGTGCGCCGGCTGCTAATCTAGCAGTAAATCGACAAACAATGACTCTATTATAAGCAGTCGGCGTATTAAAATAGAAACCGCCGCGGCCTGGCGTTGAATAACCACCAGTCCAATAATATCTAATATATCTCTTAGATTCGTTTGGAATACTACTACTAGAGAATCTACCTCTATATACTGTACCGTTACCTGCGTTATTGTACACGCCTGTAGAATTATATCCAAATTGGAAATCTTCGTCTGGATATATTTTTCTTCCTTTGTTTACGATAAACTTAGATAAGTTTTGATAACCTATCTGATCATTGTTTGTAGAAGCCCATGATCTTCTGCTATGGAATCCAAGATATCTTAAATATGTTTCGTCACCAGGCTCTGTCCAATAGTTTGTATCATTTCTATCAACAAATCTGCCAGCTTGTACATCATTCTCCATGTAAACGTTGCGATTGTTTTCCAACCACATAATTGCTACATAGTTAGCTGCGTTGCCGGCCCAGTCTCTACCAATACCATAATGAGGATTTCCGCCGGATCCGGCAAATTGTTGAGTAGAATATCCAATACTAAAACGTGTTGCATTTGTTCCAGAAGTACCTAAGACCCATTGCTTATAATTACCGCTTGATGCAAAAGCACCATCATAAGCCAAGAATTGAAGTGTGCCCCCGTGAGTTGAATTATTAACATATGAAGAAACAATCTTAAGTTGAGGATATTGACCTCTTAAATTAATAGTCGGTCTTCTTCCTTCTTGAAGTTCGCTTTGAGTATTATTATAATAATCACCAACAAATAGACGTGGTTGATCACTTGCCGAAGTGGAAACAAAATCACTCCAGCCGGATAGAGAAATGTTACTTTGATCTGGATGAAGTATTTCTATATTTCTGAGTCGAGAAGTGCCCGCCGGATTTGCATACCAATAAGGATAGAAACTATCGTCATAGAAAGTATTTGCGCGCATAGTATTAGCGTGAACTTGATTATTTATGCGCATAGGATAGTCAGAGTAAGAATCACCTGTGGTATTAAATTTCCAAACGTCTCTTCGAAGGTAATAATCTTTAACATAGAAGTTTAAGGAACCGCGCGTCCAAGCGTTGGCTTGCCCGGAAGCTTCTTTTTTAGCAATAATACCTGCTAAAGCAACTGGGTTACCAGCACCGCTTTGCTCCCTTGAAGCAAAATCCAGTCTTACTGTTGTTTGATCACCGCCGGCGTTATTATAAAGAGCTAGCGCTGGGATAGATCCGTTTATACTAGTAGTAGTATTGTCTTGTCTAACTAACAATCTTGTTGTATATGTGCCAGGATTTCTATAAGTAGCCCCACCCCACGTATAATAACTGTTTACCCCAGAAGATGTAAATCCACCGACATTTATATAATTACTAGCTCTAAGAATATTAGTCCGCGTGTCATTAAAGTACGAAATAAATGCAGGCGCTACGCGATATGTAGGGAATGGTTGTCCGTTTTGCGGATCAGTATCATCAACATCGAAAAAGTATGGTGCGCGCATACTAGTTGTAGCATAAGCGGTACCACCTACATGTAATCTATAAAGGTTCGGTTCGCCAGCTTGAAGAGATAAATTGTGTACGCCTGGTCCGCCGGCATCTGCTTTGTATTGAAATAATTCTACGCCTTGTGATGTCCAATTCGGGCCAAAAATACTACTTCCATTAAATCGAAGGACCATTGAACCGCGAGAGCGATCGTCTGCCCCCCAAGCCCACACTTGATCAGCACTAGCTCCATTTGAAGCGTCTGAAAATTCTATAACAGGATCACCAGCCCAAGCCCAAGCCCTAATTCTACCATTACCATTAGACGCGTTTTGCCAGTCTATCCAACCAGCTTCGACATCGTTGTCATCTCTTTTGATTCTAATTTGACCACGAACATTTAAACTAGTACTTGTCGCTCCGGGATCGAGATAATAAGATGATGTATCACGATCTCTAAATATATTTGCATCAATTACATCAGCAGTAATATCATCTGCTACTAAATCATCAACTAATAAATTAGATTCGGCATTACGGCGTTTGAGCATCACACCACCGACTTCTCTAAGACCGCCTCCTCCAGCCGGGACCGCATAGTTAACTAATAAAATTAATCTAACAAATCTACAAGCACCACCATCAGAACCGTTATAAGGCGTATGTGTTGGTGGGATTGTTGTATGACCACGGTATGTTACCCAGTTAGTATGAGTTACAACATTAGAACTAGTGACAAAGTATGTAATACCTGAATTACCAGCAATTGGATTCTTATCTTTATCGTAACGACGAACACCACAATATAATAAGCCATTAGAAGTGCCTGAAATATATCTTGCTGAAACTTCACCGTAAATAACTTCCCCAGGAGAAACTGGAATAAAATCAGAATCAAACGTTCTATATGAAGAAGTTCTTAATACATAACTACCTGCGAATGGACCGTCACTATTTTTAACATATTCACTTGTTGTTGAAGTTAAGAAATCTTCAGAACCACTTATTGATTTGGTTACTCGAGATTCAAAGTATTGCGTCATATCAAATAGAACAAGGTCTGCTCCACCTGAACCATATGCTGGATTTATCGATATGTTTTCATTTCCACCATTAAGTAAGAAATCTGAACCAATAACGTCACCTTGGAAATAAGCATTACCATTATCGAGATCAATCGAGGCTCTTGTATTTCCATTGCCGATAAAGACAATTTCATTTGGATTAGATGTACTAAAGTATGAACGATATGCACCAGTATTACCAGCCCAGAATATACCCCAGTTAGTAGCTGTATTCCAAATCCAATGTGAATAATCTTGAGCAACAAGAAATTTATTTTCTTCTCCACTATAATTACTCGATGTTAAGAATCCATCTTTATAAATCCTACCTTGAATGTCTATTGCAGTTTGAGTATAAGATGCACCAAGATTTATATAATTGTTGGTATTAGCAATATCATAGAAAGTATCAGCGCTTATACTACCACTGGCTTGCGTGCGCAAGTTGCCGACAATATTTGTAGTGTTTGTTACTGAAGCAGCTGGCACATTTGCTTGCGAAGCTCTTGTTTGTTGACCTTGTAAAATATCTGGTGATGAATTTGGTGGGTTAACTTGAGCAGGGACAGCATTACTACCATCTATTACATTTCCAAGCGTGTTAGTTTGACCAACAGCACTGTTTAATCCTGAATTAGTCCAAGCAGTTTCTCGTGTTATACCACTAGCAGCAATATAATGAAATCTTAAATATGAATCCCACGTATTACCGTGACCTCGAATCCAAACAGCTCTATTATTGTCTATTCTAACTTGTACAGTAACGTCATTTTGAGGACCACCCATTGAATGGTGATCAACAGACACACTATTGCTATTCCAAGAGCTTGCAACAATCCTACCGGCTGCATTACCAGAATAATTCACATCATCTTTAAAATAATACTCAACAATGGCTTTAGCGCCATTAGTATTCATTGTGAAAAGTTTAATCCACGTCCATCGAGTAGCGGGACTTAAAGATGCATTATAGAGATATGTGCCAGTTTGATACCATTCAGATTCAATTGGATTGTTTTGATTATAACCGCCTTGAATAAATGCATCATTTGCAGCACTAACAATTTCAAGTTTATCAATTCTTGATGTAGAACTTGGGTCAACGTACCAAGAAGTTGGATTTGTCGTGTCTCTAAATATCGGAGATCGAATTTCGTTGTTAGCTAGGAAGTATCCATTTTCTGTTCTTGCTTGTTCAACTCCGTTATACATTAATCTAAGAACACTATTGCTCTCGCCATACAAAAACCACTTATTATTTACGTCATCATATATTCCTGTAACAGTAGAATTATCATGCATGAATACTGAACGACCACCAATGCTAAAGCCTTCATACGAACCTGTAGCACCACCAGTAATTTGTAATGAACCGTAGCTTCCTGTTGGTTTATCTAATACGACACCAGTAGTTGCCAACTTAATAGTGTTCATTCTCGATTCAGATGCAGGTTCAGTAAAGTATGCATCGTTGTCTATATCTACAAATTTATATGAATGTACTTCAGGAGTGATTTCAGTTTTAGCATCAGTAGTAAGAATGCGTATAGCGTTATTTGTTGTTACGCGCCATTGGTCGTTTCCACCAAAACCCATATAAGTATTAAGATCACCATTATGACGAATATAATCATTAATATCAATTCTATTCATGATAGATGTACCAGCAAAGTCACCATAATAGGTACTATCATCTGAATCATAAAAAGCAGGAGCGTACATTCCAGTACTTGAAGTAATAGTCCCACTAACATTAACTGGTCTATTAAAATTAAAACGATTAGCGCCAGAAGAACTACTTACAATGTCAAAATTAAACGAGTGATTTGTGGCATTGGTTTCGTCTTGATAATATTGTAAATAACCAATAGAATCTGTTACGTATAATCTTATTCTTTGAGAAGCGCCACGACCAATATTAACAGTATTTGTAGTACCGCCACTATAAAAGTTTGCTGAATGTAATTCCGAGAGTTGAGCTGGATCTAAATAATAGCTAGGGGTTACTGAATCGTAATATCTCGGAGCATATACGTTGACTCTAAAATCTGCAGAATTATTATCTATTTGGAAGCGCTGAACGTCATTAGTTACAACTTCAAAAGTATCAGTATTGGCATTTGGAAAGCCAATGTAAGTTGTAAGATCGCCTCGATGACGAACGTAATCATCAATGTCGATTGTATTTAATTGAGAATTACCGGCCGGATCGAGGTAGTAGTCATTATTATCGTCATCATAGAATGTGCCGGCATATATGTTACCAGCCGTAAGCAAATCTTTATCATTTCTTATTTTGACTGTGTTTGCATCATCCATATAGAATCCGCCGCCTTGGCCGAATCCCAATTCATCCATTTTTAAGAATGTTGATGTACCGGCTCCAACTACATAAGCAGCATCAGTAGCATTTAATTGCATGCTGCCTGTTTCTACATGAATTCTATTATTAGCAATTGTATCTACTAATGGAGTATTATCGCTTGCCGTGTATGTTGTATAATATTGCCCAATGATTAAATTGCCATCATATTGAACCATCATAAGTGGAGAAAAATCAGCGTTCCAAATTTGAAAATTGTTTCCCCCTGCGGCGCCGGCAGTTCCATTCGTCAACAACATATAAATGTTGTCGTTTGCACCGCTATTTAAATCTGGGCCTGTTGAAATAGCACCGGCTTGAACACCTTCTCTTCTAAAATCAATCCATTGGTTTGATATTGTATAAGGATCGAAGTTAGGTGTTTCTCTTCTATTAAGATATAAGAGAGCGTTTCCTCCATTAGCGCCACTAATGGCGATGTTAGGATTTTCTGTACCACCATTCCAACCATAACCATTAATTGCAATACCGCCATTTCCAGCTGTATCTAACCAACGGCTACCATCTGCGATGTTAGTAACACGTATTGATCCACCAGCCGTAAGAGAAAGAGTAGAATTATTTGGATCTAAATAATAATCGTTATCGTCAGCGTCGTAATAAATGGGAGAATACATTGCAGTAGCAGCGGTTACATTATTTGCAGTTACGTTACCTGCAAACGTACCATCACCAGAATTACCTTCTAATGTAATATTTCCTGCATAAATGTCAAGGTCAGTAGTTAATACTGTAGTATTAGCAGTTAAACCATTAACACCACCAACCGTGATATTAAATTGATCTAAATCTGGAAATTGTATAAACGTATCTGCATCGCCGTCGTGTGTAATTTCACCGACTAAACTAATGTCATTCATTCGTGACGTTGAAGAAAAATTACCATAGTAAGTAATGTCACCGGAATCATAGAAAATTGGTGCTCTAAAAGATCCTCTTGCTTCTACATAGCTAGCATCTCTTGGACCTCGCATTGCCCACAGCCCATTAGCACTAGCATCGTGGCCAAAGAGCGCCCATTCACCATTATTGATTTGTGATAATCCGGTCCACGTATTACCATCAGCGCCAACGATGCTCGTACCGCCTCCACGATATGCAAGTGACATTCCATAGGCAGACATTAAACCCGTTGATGAGTTGTGCTCAGAAAAGAATATGCGACTTGAACCTTCGCCACTTCCATCAGTGTTACCTTCGATAGATAACCATCGGCCGTCTGTATTAGTACCATTGCCCGGTATACCGAACGATAACCACCCATTTAATCGGGTAGAAGTTTTTGGATTCATGTAATAATTAATATCATCACGGTCGTAATAGATTGGTGATGTGACTGAACCATATACATCAAGGCTTTGGCCGATCGAGGTGAATGTCATACCGATCGCACCGGCTGTATAACCTACGTTTCCAAATTCGAATACTTGCGCATCAAGAGCAAGGGTTGTTCCTGTTCGATTGCGTATTCTACCCGTCCAAGAATTAACTGTAGTGCTATTTACTCCAAAATAAAGTGGAGAGCTACCACGAATTGATAATGGTCCACTAATATCTAGCGTAGAATCAGTAGCTGTGACACCAGCTGCAACATTAAGAGACAGTGTATTGAAATAAGATCTAGATGCAAAATCACCGTAATAGTTTATGTTGTCTGAATCATAATAAATGGGAGAATACATTGCTGTGATGGCTGTAAGATTGTTTGCAATTACATCACCTGAGAATGTACCGTCGACTGCTTCAAAATTTAAATCAGTACTTAATACTGTAGTATTAGCAGTTAAAGCGTTAACACCACCGACAGTTAAATTAAATACGTCATTTGAAGGGAAATTAATATTAGTATCTGCATCACCATCGTGTGTAATGATACCAACTAAATTAATGTTATTCAATCTAGAAGTAGAATTTGGATCTACAAGAAACGTATTATCATTTGAATCTATGAACTGAGCAAATGATGCGGTTTCATCACCACCATAGCCAGAAATATTTCCGTCAAATTTTACGGGTTTATCAAAATAGTGCTGAGGTCTATCCGTTTGGAAATGATTATAACTTGTATTCTTTGGACCAATATCCAAATAACCTGATGGCGTTTGAAATCTATGCGAATTGCTTGTTGCTGGATCCCAATAAAAGTCAGTACTAACACTATCTCTGAAAAGTGGAGCTCTGAATTCGTTTGTTGCTTCAACAAAAGTTGTTGCAACTTTCAATCTTTCTCCGCTTGCTGTATAAACTGAGAAAGTATCTGATGCTGAGAAATTAATATACGTATCACTTTCTGAATCGTTTTGAATCTTGCCAACTAAAAGAATATTATTGAATCTAGAATTTTGAGATAAAACGGCTGAGTATGCAAGATTGTTTGCGTCATAATACGAATCAGCCCTCATTTGATTTCGAGCTTCTACAAAAGTATTATTAATTTCTAATTGTTCTGTTCCTCCAGTTTGTAGACTAATGTTGTCTGTAGTAAATTGGAGTTTAGTGTCAATATCGCCATTGTGATATAAATCATCATCTATACCAATAGAGTGCATTGTAGAATTTTGATTTGGATCTACAATATAAGTTGGACTATCAACATCTATAAATCTCTTACCTGTAACATCACCAGAAAAACTTGCATTATTAGCAGTTACGTCTCCAGTAATATCGACATCACCGGCAAAAGTAGCATTATTAGCAGTTAAATCACCGGTTAAATTAACGTCAACCCCAGTGACTGTTCCATCAAAGTCTGCAGAATTAAATTGAGACGCGCCGGCTGGATCTACAAGATACGTGTTATTATCTGAATCAATTAATCTTGGCGCATAAAGATCTACTTTAACATCAACTCTCGTGTTTTGAATGAGAATTCGTTCTGCATTATTTGTATAAAACGTAATTTGTTCGTTATTAGGAAATCCAAAGTAAGTTCCAAGATCACCACGATGACGAACGTAATTATCAATACGAATTTGATTCATTTCAGAATCTGAATTTGGATCTATAACATAATTGTTATCATCTGCATCAATAAATCTTTGCCCAATAACATCAGTACCAGCAGTAACAGTAGTACCGGCAATTACAACGCCACCAGATTGTACAGTGTTATCTGCCCAGACCACATTATTAGCGTATACACTACCACCAGCAATAAGATTACCTTGGCCAAAAATATCACCTTGAGGAACAATCCAATTATCATTGGTGTCTGAATAAGCTACATAAACTAATCCTGAATTTAAAAAGCCAATAACACCATTAGTGCCGGCCATAACTCTATCTGTGCCAGCACCATTCATCGAAATTTGTGCAAAGCCTGAACCATTACCTACAGTTAATATTTTTTCAATCGTAATATTACCAGCCGCGGTGTCATCTACGTCTGATCTTAAAAATTGAGATGCCTCTAATCCGTCAACTGTATCTGCATCGAAACCATTACCAGAACCTTCATCAGCTGTAGTAATAATTCTACCCAAATCTGAACCAGCTGAAATAAGTTTCCACCAATCGTTTGGTTCATCCCAGATAAGAGAAGAGTTAGAAAGAGTTCCACGCTCTATTTCAATACCAGCATTTTCTGTCGGAGAACTACCAGTATAATTGCTATTCAATAAAATAATATTATCAGCAATATTAACTTCTTCGGTATTGACAGTTGTTGTATTTCCTGATACAGTAAGATCGCCGGTAATAATAAGACTACCGAACATCGTATCATCTTGATCTGAACGTAAAAATTGTGTTGAGTCTAATCCATCAAGAGTGTCTGCATCAATTGCAGAGTTTGATGTAAGAATTTCATCATCATTATAACGTAGAGTATATGGGCCTTGAGAAACAAAATCAAGATCACCGTCGGATTGTAATTGTAAATTCCAACGTCCATTGCCGTTTTGTCTGAAGTCAAGAGCTGTTCTTGTATTAGAATCAGAATCGAGAACAACATTTTGTCCAGCAATATCGAAATGAGCCCAACCACTGACGTCTAAACCACCAGTGATAGTAACTGCTTGCTGACCGCCCGTTATGTTATTTGATGTAATATCTGTAAGATTTACGAGACCCGTAATTTCCGTAGGCCCAGTGAGAAGAGTGCTACCCGTTACTTGAAGAGCATCAGTTCCATTATCAGTACTAGATCCAAAAACACCTCGAACGGGTGTAAGTATGCCATTCTTCGCGATGAAGAATTTATTATTTGCCATACGGTTCACTCTCCCCAGATTGGCGATTAATTGTTTTAACTATTTATTAAGAATCTACATATGTCGCAAACACTGTAAATACAGTACTATTTGCACTTGTTGGAGTTACATACAATCTTCCAAATCCTACCGAATTGGCAACATCATAAGTTCCTAATTCAGATCCTGTAGTTACGCGAGCAAATTCAGTAGAGCTCATCGTAGTTCCATTGTTTACACATAAAATTTTTGTAACATCAACATTACTTCCTTCTTTTGCAGTAATAACATATTCAATACTTTTATACGCAAACGCAATATTTGAATCTAATTGAGTTTGGTTTGTCGTTGTTGTTGTAGTTTCAAATGTGCGTAATCTCCCGTGAGGGAAAATAATTGGCCCATCAGTTGTAATCGTTGAGTTGACTACTAATGGACCGGTCATTGTATCGCCAGTAACATTTACATAGCGCAAATCCGCTTCAGCTTCTGATATACCGAATTGCGCATTAGCTGTTTGTATATCGATTACGTGACCAAAATCGTCAAAATCGATTGAGCTAATAATAGTATCTTGGCCACCGGGATTATTAATAACAATTACTGTATTCGAAACATCTGATGTATTTTCGTGATCAAATGTAATAGTAACATTAGCGAACGCGTTAACATCAAAATCACCGCCGCCATCTATTGCTTCTCCGGCTACTAAGAAAATAGTTGCTCCGCCGATTGCACTAGCTGCAGTATTAGCAGCTTCATCGAGAATATCTTGTGCGTGAAATCCATCGAGAAGATCTGCATCAAGCAACGATCCATCACCGTCATTTGTGACATCATAGAAACCTAATGCCCTAATGTCGGCAGCAGTTTGATCTGCAGTAGCCCCAGGCTCGATTCCATCTAATTTTAAACCATCAACAGCAATATCACGGCCATCGACCAAACCATCGACGATGATATCATCATAAACATGGATACCAGTACTGGTCGTATCCATCCTTGCGACGTTATCGTGGTATAATGTAACCTTTCCATTTTCAGTAGCAGTAAGATAAGGTTCATTATTAAAGTAACTTCTGATTTGTAAATCACTGCCCTTGAGGACAAGATTACCCGTACCCGTATCTTCGATGATAGAGGTCGTTCCAGTGTGGAAAATTGCCAAATCACCATCAGCACCAAAAGTTAATTTTGCTCCATCGTCGAATCCAACATCGGCACCGAACTGATCAATGAGTGCTGGATAAAAACCACCGTCTTGAGTAAGTGTAACAAGCGTATTGTTTGCCGAATACCAAATGATATCACTAATACCAGCAACAGATGTATTACTTGCTGCTGTTAATCGTCCGTCTTCATCAACAGTAAAGATTGGAATTTGAGAAGCAGAACCATAAGTGCCAGGTGTGACTGCGGTGTTTGCTAACTCTGTAGCAACTGTCATAGTACCGGTGTTTGATGTCGCCGTACCCGTCACTTTTCCTGTTAATGTGACAGTTAAATCTTCTTCTAATCGGTCAAGCTTTGCGCCATCGATTGCAATATCTCTTCCATCAACCAACCCGCCGAGATTGATATTATTATTAACATAAATGCTTCCAGAAAAATAGTTATTTGCGGTTGGACTACTAATAGCACCAACATCAAGATTTTGCATTTCGACTAATAAGTCAAAATCATCTATTTTCGTGTCAAAAGAAGACCCATCTTGTGAAGCAATTTGATATGTATTATTTGCAGAGTACCAAGCTGTTGCGTCAATACCTGCTACTGATGCGGTATTAGCAACTGTAACGCGACCATCTTCGTCAATCGTAAGAATAGGAACTAAAGATACACTGCCGTATGTTCCTGGTGTTACGCCAGTGTTTGCTAGCTCAGTTGCTAACGTCATAATACCAGTATTAGTAAATGCTGTACCTGTTACTTTACCTGTAAGAGTGATATCTAGGCTTGCTGGAGGTACATTAGTAAAGTTATTATAATCTAAATAGTAGGTACCTTCTTGTCCATCAAGAAGGTCTGCGTCAATGAGAGAGCCGGCTCCGTCAATTGAAAGGATATCTTGAAGAAGTGCAGCGGTATTAGCAAAGTTGACATAATCGAGATAATAGTCACCCTGCTGACCGTCTAAGAGATCTGCATCGAGATTAGAACCTGCGCCATCAACAGTCTTGATGAGTTCAAGTATGTCATTAGGATCTGCTGAAAATTCAACTATTGCCTCAGTACCACCAACATCTTTTTTGATGAAAATTTTTCCATCATAGGTGTTGATTGCTACTTCACCGAGCTCTAGTTGAGAAGTATTGGGCTGTTTGCCCGGTACAGCACTTCTCCTAAGCTTAATCAACGTTGACATATATATGCCCTAAAAAGTACCACCATCTAATTCTATCACAGTAACATCACCGGCCGCTACTGCAAAGTTTGAAGCATTGAAAGACGCAACACCAATATTGGTTGTATTTGCGATCTCTCCAGCAATTAAAATTTGATTATTAGATACTGTAGTGTTTATTCCTTCACCGGCTGCAAACGTAATCGTTTCACCGAGATTTAGTATATCTATATTTCCCGATTCTGCAGCTATATTAACGAAAGGATTAACAAGTTCTAATATATCGTTAGTGACTTGAATTGTCGTGCCATCTACATTAACATCAAAAGTAAATGTATTAGCGTCGTATGTTAAACCTTCTCCGCCTATTAAACCAGTAATACCACCAGAAACAGTATCATCAACATATTTTTTTGTAGCAGCATCTTGATTATTGATCGGATCTGTTACATTTTCAATTCTAGAATTACTAACTGTAATTAAACCATTACCCGGATTTAAAATAATTTCGGTAGCTGGAGTGGAGAGTGAGTTTTGAGTAATCGTTAAATTATTATTAATTACGATCTGACTAGAAGAATCATTAAAAATTAGATTACTATCTAAGTTTAACCCATTTAATTTTGATGTTGTTAACCTAGGTATAATAAAATATTGACTATCCTGACTATCATAAAGGTTAGGCGCGTTTAATCTACTTGCTATATTAAAACTACCTGCAGCCCGGTCTGCATACCAAAGAAATTGGCTTCCGCTGTTGTATGTTCCAAACTTTCCTTGAAACGCCACGAGAAGAGTCGATGCACCAGGATTGTCTACAAAGGTAGCATAACTAAAAACACCACCATAGCCAAACGTAATATTATTAACACGAGATTCACTTGCCGGATCCATGTAAAAATTCGTATTATCGGCGTCTACATATCTTGAAGCAATTAGATCACCTGGAACAGTAAAGCCACCACTTATTGATAAGTTTTGAAGTACAGTATTACCACTCGGATCTACAAAGAAATTATTATCATTCGCGTCAATTAAACTAGGTGCTATTAAATTATTAGTAATAGTAAGGTCTGTGATTTCTGCGTTAGCAGATATTAAATTTGTAATATCTACATCATTTAACACCGACGATTGATCGGGATCAAGATAATAGTTTGCGTTATTTGCATCAATAATTGACGGGACCGTAAGAGGTCCAGTCATAGTATCGCCATTTACATTTACAAAATTAACATTTAAATCTTCTGATACCACAGATTGAACGTGGCCAAACTCGTCGAACGTGATGTCATTAATAACAACGCCTGGGCCATTGAGTACATCTGTAATATTAGATGTGTTTGCATGTCGAATGTCAATAACGTCGCCAATACCGGGCCCGTTTGAACCGGGTGTAACTGTTATTTCTATACCGCTATTTGCTGTTATATCACTTATATAATCAGTAGCAATTGTCATGTCAAACGAAGTGTTTCCATTCCGAATAACAGTATTAGCACCGACTACATCACCAACAAAATCTAAAATAAAATTGTTAGTTCTAAAATTTAACTTTCCACTAGGGTCATCATAAGTTACACTAATGCCTTCTTCGACATTAAAACGAACCATTTCTGAAACAACGTCTTGAGTGAATTCGGAAAAATCAACAACGGTGTTTGCAGAAAGTTCTAAAGGAAAATCCAAAGCAGAAATAATTCTTCCTTCAGAATCAACTGTTATTTGTGGAATAAATCCTTGTTGACCGTAAGTATTTGCGTCAATACCCGTATTAGTTAAATCTATTTGTACTTCGTTATTTGCAGTTCTTTGGACTTTGAGACTAGGACCAAAGTTTAATTGTGTAGGATTACCATTTTCGACTAAATCCATTATGAACGTATTTGCGCCATCGATTACTTCTAATGTTCTTGCGTATACGTTTTCTAAATAGTTTTTATTAACGGCATCTGTTAAATCTACAGGATCGTTAAATGAAGCCTCGGTGACAAAACCAGTGTTTGCAACAACAAACTTATCTAATCCAGTTCCAAATCTTAATGTTCCATCAGAATCTAATTGAAGCCTTTGAACTCCACCAGTAAAAAAATCTAATTGATCATTATCTGCGTTAGGACCTGTTTCTGCAATGATTTTTGTATCTTGGTCAATGTCAATAACAGAACCAGATAAGCCAGCCCAAATTGTTCCATTATATGCTTCAAATCTTTCGTCATCAGTGTTAAAACGAATCATACCTTGTTCAGGTGTTGGTCTTTCAGTTGTTCCACCGACCGGAATTACAATAGCGCCGGTCATATCAAACTTAACAATTTCGCTATTGCTATCAATCGTTCTTACATAAAGACGATTCCAATTTTTATTTAATGAACCTAAGTTGTAAGTGGCATCAACATCGGGAATTAGGTTACTCGTAAAATCGGCGATGACTTCAATTGTATCAACATCTTGATCACCAATTCTAATGTTACCGCCTAGCGTAATATCACCGACAACATCGAGGTTACCACCAATATTTGTGTCGCCAGTTGAAAAATCGATTGTAAACTTATTAAGGCCATTTCCATACTGGAATGCACCATCTGAATTAAGTCTTAATCTTTGAGTGCCTGCTGTATAAAAATCTAATTGATCATTATCAGCACCTGGTGTTGTTTCAGCAATGACATAAGTATCTTGGTCAACATCAACAGTTCCACCTAATCCAGTCCAAGCAATTCCATTATAGGCTTCGAATCTTGCATCGGTAGTATTATACCGAATCATTCCTTGTTCTGCTGGTGGTCTTTGGATTGTAGAACCTACCGGGATAATTAAACCGCCTGTAGAATCTATATCAACAACAATAGAATCTAAAGTTAATCTATTATTGATACCTGATATTTCATGAATAGATAATAAATTAACATTTCGTATTTCTAAAGTTGGCTCACCAAGAGGAACTGAAGTTGTTCCGATAATAATAGAATCATTTTCTAGCTTAGCGTTAGTGATTCCACCGTTTGCTACTTGAAGAGTATCAGCAACAATTTCAATTGTAGAATTGTCTACATTAACAGAAAACTCTGTATCAGTTATACTTAAACCATCTCCTGCTGTAAAAGTGCCGGCACCAGAAAATTGCTTAAATATAATTGTATCGGTATCTAATACAAATGTCTCACTATCGGATACAGTTGCTACCCAAGAAGTTTCTCTATTAGTAGTTCCGTCAGTAACAAAAACAAATGAACCAGGGATCTCATTCGTAGCGTTATTGTATTCAGATCTAGAAAAAATCCAATCTGTTCCGGCGTCACCAACTTGAGTTAATTCATAAATTCCATTTTCAATTTGACTTGCTTGATCTTTAACAAGGAGTAGATCACCAATAGACCAAAATGAAACATCATCTATTGTAAGTGTTGAGATAGCGGGTAAAGTAATTGTTCCAGTTAAATATGCTCCTCCAAGATCTCCAGTCGTAGCAGCAAGTGCTCTATTTCTTAAATGAAGATCTTGGGCTACATTGTCAACATAGTTTTTGTTTGCTGGATCATTTGGATTAACTGGATCTGGCACATCAAGAAGATCAGCTTCAAGATCAGCAATCTCTAAGTCTACATAATTTTTAGTTGCTGCATCTTGATTATCAGTTGGATTAGATAAATTAACAATTTTGTTGCCAGAGGTATTGACATTTCCGTTCGCTTGTAGTATAATTCCATTATCGGATATAATGGTATTTGTGGATAGAGTTAATTGACCAACCTCAAGATTTGTTAGTCCAGCAATTTCAAGAGTAGATTCTCCAAGAGTAAGACTTGTAGTTCCTAAAGTAAAATCAAGTGATGAAGTGTCAATTGTTACGTTTTGAGAACCATCAAAAGAAGTGTTACCAGAAATAACTCCAGTTAATATAATATCACGTGGAGTTTCTAATGTACTCGCAATTGCAATTGTATTATTAGATTCAAAAGAAGTGATGTGACCAAATTGATCAATATCGATATTCGATATAAAAACACCAATTGCGTTATTCGTGCTTACTTCAGTTGTTGTATTAGCATGAGCTATAACAACGTTTGCTGATTCAATATCATCTTCTGGAAGTACTAATATCCCAGCGCCAGCATCTATCCTTTGAATATAAGGACCAATTGTGTCTATTCCTAGGACAACGGAATCGGGTACTATGACTGGCTTCTTTTCACCCGCAGCAACAATTGGTCGATTTGTTTCTTGTTTAGGAACAGAACGAATCGTGGTAGAACCACCGACATTGATTTGAATGTTACCAGACGTTTTAACGGTAGTATTTGCTGTACTACCCCCAACTGTAGCTGTTACACCGCCAGAATTGCCGACGGTGACGTTAACGGCCATATCAGATGACCTCCGAAATAGTTGGGACTACAATCGCTAGACCTTCAACTACTTTCGATATTTCTCCTGTTTGTTTTCTCATCAAAACGTCATATTGATACTTACCTGGATTCAAACCGGCTGTGTCTAAGTCCGTGAGTACGAGAGTAATAGAACTATTTTCAACATCTTTTTCGACGTTGAAACTTGCGACCGCAGTAGTACCATACATTTTTTTCATGTTTGCGAAAAAGTCGTATGTTCCGATAGGCAAAGCAGACCCGTCAGTATCGCTAATACCAATACTAATACGAAAATCTGTACTTTGATCTACGTAAATGTTTGCTCTTGATGCCATTGTAGTGAAATCTCTACCTTTATTGTTTATTTATAAAGCCCAAAAAGTGAGATTTACTTATTTTTTAGGGCATCTATTTGGTTTTGTTGCTCTTTAACTGCCTCGATGAGAAGGGCTACGAGGTTAGCGTAAGCTACACTCTTTAATCCTGTTTCTTTATTATTAATCACTACTTCTGGTACGATTTTTTCAACTTCTTGAGCGATAACGCCAATCTCTCGATCTTTGTTTTCTCTATTGATCCTGTTGAATGAAACCCCTCTTAAGGCTTTGACTTTCTCAAGTGATGATTCTAAATCTAGAATATTTTCTTTTACTCTTTCGTCGGATTCAGAAACAATATGTCTTGATACTATAAAATCACCATTTGTATTATCAAATTCAAAATTTACCGTTGTTCCATTACGTACATACCAGCTACCACCGGAAGAATCTAAATAGAAATTAGTTCCATTATGGTAGAATAACCAATCATCAGCGGTGCCTGTACCATAATACATTATTACATTGTCATTGAATCTTAATGACCCACCCGTTTTAGTGGAGGCACTGCTTTCATCAAGGAACTGAGCTCCCCCAAAAATACCAGCGCCATCGGTAAGTGTCACCGTGCCTGCAGTTGCGAGTGACGATCCATCTGAGAATGAAACTGTAGAACCAGCTGGTACAGTTAATTGTCCTCCAAAGATCATGTTTTCAACTGTAAGCAAATCTGTTTGAGATGTGTACGTAAAATTGGCTTCAGGTGCGATTGGCGCAGCGCCATTTGGTGATCGAGTTGCGTACGTAGTTTGTAAACCTGTTTGCCCGGCGTCAAGAAAAACAACTGGTCTTGCTGTAGCATCTGGACTAATATTAGCATCCGTTGGGTCTAATGTAGTTCCATCTGCCCCAGCCGGTCCTTGTATACCTTGATACCCTCTAAATCCTTGAATACCACCAGCGGCCGCCCCACTAGGACCTTGCGGTCCTTGGAAACCTCTAAAACCTTGAACACTACTAGCAGTATTACCTTCTGGGCCCTGTGGCCCTTGTACACCTTGAGTAGCAAAACCACCATCACCAGTTGTACCTTGTGGTCCTTGAGTACCTTGTCCAGCAGGACCCTGGAAACCTTGAACACCAAACCCGCTTTGGCCGTCTGTACCTTGTGGACCTTGCGATCCTTGTGCGCCAGGCGTACCACTGCCATTTAAACCTTGTGGACCCTGTGGACCTTGTGGTCCTTGTATACCTTGTACCGAATCGGGTATAGCACCACTAAAACCTTGAACACCCTGTGTTCCCTGAGAACCTTGGGGCCCAGGTCCACCACTACCAACAAAACCTTGAAATCCTCGGCCGCCCTGTGGTCCTTGCGTACCTTGCACCGTATCAGATACCGCGCCTTCTGCTCCTTGTACACCCTGATAGCCTTGGAAACCCTGAAGTCCTTGTGTACCTGCGCCTGAAATGCCACCAAAACCTTGCGGCCCTTGTGTACCTTGACCTGCCGGGCCCTGTATACCAGTAAACCCTTGAATACCTTTTGGCCCCTGCGCGCCAAGATCACCTTGGAAACCCCTATAACCTTGAAGACCTTGTGATCCTGTTCCAACACCATCCTGGCCAGCATCACCTTGTGTACCCTGTACACCCTGTACACCTTGCGGCCCGGTTTCACCGGTGGTGCCTTGGGCACCAGTAGCACCTACACCAGCAATTCCTTGAGCACCGTCAGCACCTCGCGTGCCTTGGGAGCCTTGGTTGCCGTCACCACCAGGGCCTTGAAAACCGGTTGCTCCTTGAAAACCATCCTGGCCAGCCACACCCTGAAGACCTTGAGTACCTTGATCACCACCGCCCGAGGATCCCGAAATACCTTGTATTCCTTGTAGACCTTGCAGACCTTGTACACCCTGAATACCCTGTGGCCCTGTAGGCCCCGTGGGCCCCGAAGGACCAATCGCACCTTGGAAACCATCACCACCCGTTGGTCCAGCTGGACCAACATCACCCGTCCTTGCGAATGTAACTGTAATGTCTTCACTGTTCGGGAACGTATTACCAGAAAGGTTTCCACTTACGTAAGCTACATTAATAGCAAATACAGTACCGTTTTCTGTAAGACCTGATATGGTGTAAAGTAAGAACTGGCTAATATCAGCCTTAGACGTTACTTTAACATGACCTTTTATTGGGCTTGTGGAATCATCGACAGTTCTTAAATAAGTTTCTAAATTAACGCTAAAGTCATCTCTTTCATGAATGTACAAGATGTTTGCGCTAGAAGCAGTGGCGTTATTAACACTTAAGTTACCTTGAGCAAATGGACTTAACGCTCCAGTTGTCGTGTTGAATGTATAATCAAACGTTACACCACCAAAAGAACCGGTTTGTCCTTCTGGGCCTTGAAAACCATCAGTACCTTGAGGACCCTGTGGTCCTTGTGGCCCTTGAACGCCCGCACCAGTTGCTCCTTGAATACCATCAGCACCATCAGTACCTTGAGGACCCTGTGGTCCTTGTGGCCCTTGAACGCCGGTACCGGTTGCTCCTTGAATACCATCATCGCCTGTTGTTCCTTGTGGACCTTGTAGCCCTTGAGCGCCTGCACCGGTTGCTCCTTGGATACCTTGAATACCCTGAGGTCCCTGAGGTCCTTGAATACCCGCACTACCAACCGGCCCAGGAAGAAGAAATTCTACCAAAAGTGGTACGTTGTTGAGTTGCGCATATGTTTCCGCGGCGGTATTTGTAGAATCAATATGTGTTACATCAAACCAACCCCAATCTGTTCCAGTTCCCGATGTCGACCAAGTGAAATCCGAAACCGAGTAAAGATCGAAATAATCATTAATACCCTTCGGCATAA
>Ga0208899_1000579_pt1 | contig 27535 bp, 38 predicted proteins | sample VirMetDEL_Nov_24_FD_184518 | JGI IMG/M metagenome (GOLD analysis project Ga0208899, IMG submission 184518) | Aqueous microbial communities from the Delaware River and Bay under freshwater to marine salinity gradient to study organic matter... | ecosystem: Environmental > Aquatic > Marine >... | reverse complement strand
GTGGATATCTGCTGTTACGGGTGCGACCCTTCCACATACAAGATGTCTTTGTCTTATTGTACAGCATTATTTGAGACTGTGCAACATAAACGAAAAAACCCACCCGTGATGGGTGGGAAAAAGCGAGGTACAAGACTTTTTTTTGGTGGGAATTATAAAGACACAACGATTTCAGCACCAGTCACATTGATAACTGATTTTACTTTAACGTTGTTAGCATCAACCAATTGGACATCAAGCTGGACTTGGTTACCACTGCTGTCATAAGCTGACACGTGAATAATCTTCTTTCCAAGACCATGGTTTAATGTTGCAAAAGTGTTTGCAGTCAAGTTCTGTGGTGCGAACTCTTTACGGAAGTCAGCAATGTCAACCAACACTTGACCATTGGTCACTGTTGCCAAGTTGCCTGCTGCTGCATTTGCAGTGATTGCAGCTTGCGCGCGTGCATCGGTGAAGTACAAGTTAGCAGAACCTTCAGTCACTTTGTCAGTATCAGCATTCAATGAATATTCACCATTGCTGTATGAAAGACCATCACCAGCTGTAAACTGTGAGAAGATGTCAGACAATTCAACAGACAGAACACCAGTTGAACTGTTGTATTGCAACAATTGAACATCTGGACTAGCAACAGTTGCAAGACTGATGGCACCACGAGCACGAGCATCTGTGAAGTATTGGTTAGATGAACCTTCAGAGATATCATCAGTGTCAGCTGTCAATTCGAATACACCAGTTGATGAAGTGTAAGACAGTCCAGCACCTGTGACAGATACAGCACCACGAGCACGAGCATCAGTGAAGAACAGATTGGTGGCACCCACATCTTCAGTGATGTCATCTGTAATCAAAGCAAGGTCAATCACACCAGTTGAACTGTTGTAAGACAGACCAGCACCTGTGACAGATACAGCACCACGAGCACGAGCATCAGTGAAGTACAAGTTAGATGAACCTTCAGAGACACCATCAGTATCAGCACTGAAAGAGAATGTACCATTGGCAGAACTGTAAGACAGACCAGAACCAGCAGCAAAGAAGCCACGGATTTCAGCTTGATCAGCTGTGAATGCACCAGTGCTGGCATCATAATCAATACCAGATGAAGCAGACAAAGCACCACGAACTTCAGCATCTGAGACATCTTGTCCTTCAATCTCTGTCCAATCAGCAGATGTTCCAGCAGAACCACCATTGTGAATGTAAGTTTCAGCACGACCAGAAACACCAGTCAAAACAATGATGTCACCTTCTTGTTTTTCATCGCCGTTGCTATAGTTGTTAGTAATCCAGTTGGCCAAACTGGTTTCAGTTGTGTCAACAGATACATCTGTGATAGTTAATGGCTTCAGCTTTAGTTGCTTCTCTCCATTTACAGTCACAAGTTCTGCATAGTTGGCAGAATCTGTAGCGATTCCAACCACTGCATTTGCTTCAAGATATTGTCTTGTTACCGCGTGGTTATCAGCTGTTGGGTCATTCTCCAATTGAAGAACACCGTGAAATACGTTTGTTGGGGCTAAAAAGTCCATGATTGGATCTCCTTTGTGGGGTTAAGTTTCAATGTCACTTTATCGCAAAACCACTGAACCTGTCGTTGCATTTACGAAAGTCACAACCACTTCATTTGAGCTGGTGTGTCTGATGTCAGCTGACACCACATATCCATTCACCAATACTTGAACATTGGGAATGTAGTTCAGATTGTGTGTGATAGTTACTTGTGTGGAGTTGACAAAAGGATATTCCTTAGGTCTACTTGGAAAAAAGATTGCATTTGCCATGTTTGTACCTCTTTTGATGTGGAAGTTACTCTTCCATTATTAGTGTCACCTCTGCTGAACTGGATGATTTGGTTGCAATTTGGATGGAATTATTCTGATTGGTTCCACGCCCTCTGGATATCGCTATATATCCACCAGATTTGATGAATATCTTATGAACACCAGTTGTGGAACCTCCTTCAGTGCCTTCAAAAGTGACATAGATGTCATGCTGTTCACATCCAACAGTGACATGTCTGCACTTGCCTGGAAGAACCACATTGGTCCATGTCTGGACTGCACTGAAGTTCCGAATAATAGGGAATGTATTTAGACTTTTATAGTCTTGACTCACTTACCACCTCGATATGCTTTGCGGATTGCATCACGGTTCGCCTTGTAGAACTCGAAGTCTTCTGCACCACGCTTCAGAATGTCTGTGGACTGGACTGGTGCTGGTGCGGCTCCAGTGTTTGTCTTGGGTGCAATCAATGCAGGCTGCTCCACTTGGGGTGTGACTTGGGGTGTGGCTTGTTCGGTCACTTGTTCGGTCACTTGTTCTGCAGCTGCTGTGGTCTGCTGTGATTCCAAGTGTGGTCGCAATGTCACTGGTGCCTTGGATGGGTCTTCCTTGATGGACTGCAGCCAGTCATTCAATGAAGGTGCCTTGTCATCACCTTTGGTGGCTCGTTCATATTGCCATTCCACCAGTTCTCTGACTTCTGGGTCAGTGATACCCAGTTCTGACATTGCAGTGTGTCTGGAATATCGACTATTGGCAGTCTCCAATTCAGATTCAAGTGACTTCACCTTTTCTGTCAGCTTCTGAATCTTGCTCAGTTCGCCAGATTGGTTGTCAAGCTGGTCTTGAATCGCTGCAGCTGCTTCTTCTGCTTGGATGGCTCGTGCGCTCAGTTTTTGGATTCGGTCTCTGAATGCATTCTCAATATCTGTCTTCAGAACGTATTCTTCACCATCATGGTTGATTGTCTTCATCTTTGGTACCTCGTAGATGTAGGTTTTTGTGATAGGTTATATCGTTTAAAATTGCGATTGCAATGGGCTTGTTATCCCAGATCTTTTCATCAATCAGGTCAACAAAGTGACCCAAGTTGACCAATGGAAGCCAATGGTCATACAAGTCCAACATGTGGAGCGTTCTTGGTTTGCTAAACTGATATTGACAGTGTGGATGCACCACGCGAATAGTCTCCACCAGATGAATGTTCTGGCTGGTGGACATCCATTCCACTTTGCCAGTCTGCACATTCACAGGTTCTTTGCATTGTTCACAGTTGAACTGTTTCCAAAGTATAGGCATCATAAGAACTCAGCTCGTTCCCTGCGAATCTGTAACAGATATTCACGGGCTTCTTTGGCATCCATGTCATCATACATCATCATCACAGCTGTGACCGGGCTGATCAATCCAGCATTCATCTTGGCAATGATGTCTTCACGTTGGGCACGCATCTCTTCTGGTGTCAATGGCATGCTGTGATAGGATACCCTGTATCCATCTTCTGGAAGATTGGTGCCAAGATAGCGATTGGCCAGCATTGCAGTCTTGGCTAACAGTTCTTCATCACCCATTCTGAAGACTGGTGCGAACTTCTTCTGGGCTTCACGTTGGCCAGCTTTAGACACGGCCAATGAATATCCACTTCGTGGGTCTGCTGCGGTTCTGGATATGTCACTTGGTGCCAGTCCTGCACTCAGTGCAACACGGACTTCATATTTGGACACGGCTTCCAACAGGTCTTGTGGGTCTGTGGCAATACCGAATGAACCAACCATGGGCTGTCCTTGGGCATCTGGATCTTGGGTGAATACCAGAATGCTGGATGGGTCTGTTGATATGCTGGCACGTCTTGCAACACTGTTCTGGTCCATCTGATTCAATCCAGCCAATGTCAGACCAGCAACATACTTTTGTGACCAAGAAGCCGACTTCACCAGATGTGTCCACATAGAATATAGAACTGCACTGGTCAAAGAACCATAGACCATCTGAGATGCTGTGAAGGTATCCCAAAGATACCCGGTCTTTTCAGCATGGTACAAGACCACTGGAATGAATGGCTGGTTCTGGCTGTCTCGATATGGATACGTTGGGCCTTGGTGCGTTGGATGGCCCATGTACACTTCTGAAACATCAGCACCAATGGAACCATCACTGTTCACTTCAAACATTCCGAATGATGGATTCTGGATGTCACGGATGTCCATGATGTCCACGACCCAAACATAATTGCCTTCTGGACTCTTGCGAAGTCGATATTCTTGATAGTACACTGGCACATCTGGCTGGTCTGGATGTGCTTCACAGTACACCACATCTGGTGTCACAAGTCGGTATTGGATACCGGGTACTCGTGCAAGTGTGTTGGCTGTGTGTGGATTCACATCAATCCGGATAAAGGATTCACGTAGTCCAATGACCATCTGCTGTCCACGTTGCATCAGCTGCCACAATCCAGCCTTGGTCACCAAGCCTTCACGACCAACCATGGCATCAATGTCACCATTCATGTTGGTCACAGCTGGTGTTTCATGGTACAGAACTGACAGCTGCCGTGTAATCTGTTCGAATGGATTCGATGACATGTCACTTGGACCCCATGCTTCACGCCGGTCTGGTGGCAGATGTCTTGCAAGTTCATCTTCCAAGTCTTCTTCCCATGCACCCAGAATCATTCTTCTGCGAAGTCCTGTGTGATCCCATCTGGCCTGTTCTCCTGCATTGGGTGCAAGCGGTTTCATTGGTTTGTCATTGAACATGTTAGAACCTCAAGTGACTTGGTGAAGTAAAGCGTTGGTTTTCTATAACTGGAGTCACTGCATAGCGCAATGCATCAACACAATGCCCCCATTCATCACGAGACCTTTCAGACTGTGTCTTCTTCATTGTCCATCGTTGGATGGAATGGATGGTGCGTTGGCACCTTGGATTGATGAAGAACTGTCTTCTGGCCATGATTGAATGAATCATTGCGCTACCGTAATATACACTATATCTTGGCTTCCGTATAGTCCTGATTCTGAATGGCAATTGTGGCATCCGCAGTATTGATTCGAAGGCACGCATCAGAAGACTGTTGGACATCTTACCACTTCCATTCTTCCCTGAACCGAAGTGCACATTGTCACCAGTCCACTGACATTGGGCTGGCTGTAGATTGTTCCTTGTCAGCATCTCCAAGATGGCACGGGCATGCGCTTCTGGTGGAGCAGAACCAGACACATATTCATCTAGAACATACACCCAAGGCTCTTGTGGGTTGCTTAGGTTCACAGCTGTCAGGATTGCAATCTGTGTATTCGGTTGGCTACCATGGTCAATGCCCAATGCGAATTCATAGTTCGCTGGTGGTGGTGGAGCACCAGATATCATGTGCTCATCAAAGCAATCAAACACCCGGCCTTCTGGAACACCAACCACCCAATCACCATTCAACCGGGCATTCCGGTCTATTGGCAGATAGGTCTGACTGATTCGGTCAATCTGTTCTTGTGACAGTGTTGGCTTGCAGAACTTCGGAGTAGTATCGGCCACGGTCAAAGGTGCCTTGGTGCAGCTGATGACACCATCTTCCACCAGCTTCTGCATATATCGGACATCTTGTCCAACAGGTGTCATGGTGACTGCAATGGTTCCAGTCTTGCCACCTGCACCACCTCGAAGGGTTCTGGCTGCTATCTCGTTCCAGACATCTTGTGGAACCGGTTCATCCACATGTACGAACGAAGCCGTAAAACTGGCCAGTCCAAGACCTTGGTTAGCTGTCTTGATGTAGATGATGGAACCATTGTTGAATCTGACAATGGGATGGATACCCCTGAATCCTTTACCGGGTACGAACTCACAATCTGGATGAAGTGCACCTTTTGGACAAAGATTGTATAGCTTCTCTTGAATGGTCACAGACTGCTGGTGGCTGTGTGTGATCAGATAGGCTTGAATGGGTGGTGGGTCTGTCTGGATGAATGGATGGGTGCCAAGACATCTGTGCAACAGTTCCACACATCCTGTGGTGGTCTTGCCAACCTGATTGCCACCAAGGAACAGTTTTATCTTGCTGTTATCACGTAACCACGCTTCTTGGGGTGGTGTTGGACAGAAGTAGTCAAGGGGATTCTGTGTGGCTCTGGTCCGCAGCTTGCGGATGTTCTTGGTGGCTGTTCTAATCGACATCAATAACAATCCCAATAGACAAAGCACCACTCTTTAGAACTTGTTCGAATGGTTTCCCGGACAGTTTGGACACCACTGCAATCACCTTCAGGAAGTATGCTGTCCTTGGTATGCTGCCTTGTCTCCATCTGCTGACCAGACTCTGATTGGCTCCGATCTCTTTGGCCAGCCAGCTCAGTGTTTTGCCTTGCTTGGTCATCTCTATTCTGGTCCATTCTCCGAAGTTCATCGCATTCCATTCCATGACAGTCACACGGGTCACATTCACAGCATGGACATGCGTTTTTTGTGTCGTTGTTCTGCATTCTTCATCTCAGGTATATATTGTAAAGCCTCAAACAGCATCTGTGTTGGGCTGCGTTCCAGTTTGCGTCCAAAGACCTCACAAAGTGCAATCAGATTCACCAGTTTTGGAAGCCGTTCATCTTTCATCCATCTTCGAACTGCGGTTTCAGTCATTCCCCCTTTGATGGCCAGCTTCTTTTCATTCAGTTTGCAAAGGCACATCTGTTTGGCAATCCAGTCACCAAAGGTCATTTGCGTTTGTCCAATACTTCCAGACATTTGTCTATCTCCATGTTGTTGTTTGCGCATTCTTCAATGATGAAGAACGTGTTTGCTATGTTGCTGATTTCATCACATTCCTTCTGGCTGGCTCCATCGCCTTCACGGGTCTGCAGTCTACAGAACATCTCACGACACAACATATCTGTATTCTGTTTCATCCAGTCCTCAGAACAAGACACGGCCAATAGGTCAGTGTCTGTCAGCTGCTTCCGGATCTCTTGTTCACCTGTGGCCAGTTTGCCTTGAATGGTTGCCAAGTCGGTCAATGCCTTGGACTGATTGTCCAGAATCTGTTGCTGGGTGGTGTCCTTCGATTTTACCCAGATGAATGTTCCTGTGGTACCCATGGTGCCAACCAACAATCCAATCAGTGCTGCTGTTGTTATTGTCATTGTCTCAGTTCTCTTTCTTAGTGATTGATATAACATTTCCCAAGTTCCCAATATCTGATTCCAGTCTTTGTCTCAAGATGGGTGGCAGTGATACGATTGCAGAAGTGATCTCTTGAAGCAGCTGGTCATCAGTCAAACCATCCAGTTCATCCATCATACCTTCTTCGGATTCAATTTGTCGTATTTGTGCAACCACTTGCAGCAGCTGTCTTTGCAACGCTGCATAGGCTTGCCAAGATTCTGATGCTTCAGCTTTAGCCATTCCACGCTTCAGGTCAATGGCCTGCTGTCTCAAAAGTTCCAATGTGTTGGATGGAATATCTGGTTGTACTTCTTCTTGGGTCTGCTGTGGTCGGTCTTTGGAATAACCGTGTCTACGTTCCAACATCCATGCACTGGCCTTCCAATCTTTGGCACTGGCCTGAGTGATTGTACCCAGATGAACAATGGCCCCTTCAATCTCTGCACTTTTTACCTCGTTCAAAAATGTGCAGTATGACTTTTTCTTTGGGTCTTCACCTTGGCGCAACCATGACCAAAGTGTGGTCCGAGATATCCCGGCATAATCTGCAGCCATCTCATAAGTGCAGCCAGCTGCAATGGCCTTGATGATTCTTTCTCTTCTGGCCTTGGTGAACTTCGATGGTCTTCCCTTCTTCTTTGTCATTTTTGTCCCTGTCATCGGATTCCATCCGATTGTGCTGTCTGTTTTTTCTGGAAAAATTTAGAACACGCGAAAGAAAGTCGCGGTGAGTGCAGTGCGGGGCCTGTTTGCTCCACACACATGGCCCATGGGATGGGCTGGGTGGCTGGCTGGCTGGCTGGATAGGTGGGCTGGTGGCCTGTCATGTTTGTACCTCGTGATGGGATATCCCAATGATTCATATTCTGTTCACGATATCCCAATGGTGAACAGAATATTGGTCAATATCCCCTTCTTTTCCGAAGTTCTGCTGCGTATCTTCTGCGGCGTTCATTGCGTTCTCTGATGGGATTGCGCTTCTTCACCTTGGGTGCTGGTGTTGGAATATTCAGTTCACCATCACGATACATCCGGAATGCAATGGCTGTGGCTTGCTTCTGTGGGAATCCTTCTCTCATCAGAATCAAGATCTTCCGGGATATTGTATAGTCTTTCAGTTGTTTTCTTGTGGGCATATTATATCCAGTCATCATCAAAGGTGGTGTCATCTTTGGACAGTGATGGCTGTGTCTTCTCTTCAGTCACAGATTCTTCTTCCATCAGTTCTGTTTCATCAGCTGCAGTCTCTTCTTCCATGGCTTGCAATGTATTCAATGCCAATCGAATCACAGACAAAGTGTCTTCATGATAGGTGTGCTGTTCGAAGCTGACACCATCTTCTTCCCACTGGACATAGCAGATGATCTCTGCATCTTTGTTGAATACATAGCCTTCAGTGCTGTCATGGCTGAAGTCCCAACCATGTGCGGCACAAAGGTCTGTGAAGAAGTCTGCGTGTAAGCATGGATCAATGGGTGCATCTGATCGAATCCCATTCATCAACATACTGACCAACCGTGTGATATCTGCTATGCTCATATAGACAAAGTAACACATTTTATCAGGATTCACATATGCCAACCATAAACGTTCCAAGAGATATTCAGATGATTGCCCAAAGAGCGATTGACTATAACTATTCACTACCCATGTCCAAACGAGCTGCATTCAAAGATGAAGGTGGAAAAAGAGTACCGGGTACCGGAATGAGAACTGCACGAAGGTTGGCATCTGGTCAGGTTGACTTGGACCAGCTGCGGTTGATGGATGCATGGTTTGCCAGACATGGTGAATCTAAAGCTGAATCCAAAGCACGACAGGACAAGACATCCAAGGCTGCAATTGCTTGGGCTCTGTGGGGTGGAACACCTGCAAGAAGATGGGTGAAACGTGCCATCAAGAAGCTGGAATCATAGTCATCTACGACAGATGATATCCTGAATACTACAGATAAAATCAGATAGATACAGATAAAAACAGGTGCTGTTTTCTTCTATGGCTTCGGTAGGTTCTATACTATAGGTATATATACTATATATATAGTGTATTTTTTTCCTAAACTTTTTTCATTTTACATATAGTAAAGTATATAAACCATGGTAGCGACCATCGAAAAACAGGCCATTTTTGGCTATGACTTCGATTCACACTCAACAAGGTACCAATCAAGCATCTGATTTTATCTGATTTTATCTGATTTTATCTGTCGTAACTGGATGAAAAAGGCACCAGTTGATATCTGAACTGGATGAAAAAGGCACCAGTTACAGTGCAGCTGCATGAAAAAACAAAGAAGGCCACCCATTCAGGCAGCCTTCACAAACAAACAACTTGATACCATTGGAGAAAGTATCAATCATATTGTATCACATTCTAGAATCTGGAACAAGTTATTTACAGGTGTTGATAAGTTATCCACATTGGGTGTTGACAAGTTATCAACAGGTGTTCATAAGTTATCCACATGGGTGTTGATAAGTTATCCACAGATGTTCATAAGTATTGTCATTCTGTTAGAACAGTTTCAATTGTCTTGTGTGCTTTTCAAACCTAGAGACTGCAGCAGCATGATAGTCTGGGTCAATCTCCCATGCATCCAAGTGCAGTCCATGATTGTGGGCAGCAATGGCAATGGAACCACTGCCAAGATGGGTATCAAGAATCTTCATATCGGGTTCTTTGAACTTGTCGAATATCCATGAATACAGAGCTACAGGTTTCTGTGTTGGATGAATCTTGCCGGGTGTTCTATTGTCGAACCTGAATAGTTTTGCTGGTTTGCTGAATGATGTCCATGCCAATTCCACTTGACTGAATGTATCCCATGGTTGGCATTTATCCCAAACAATTACACATCTTGTAGGTGGAAGATCAAAGTAGTTTCCACCCCAGATGATTTGGTTCTTTGATACTCTGAATAACTGATTCCAATATTCTGCTGGTGGTGCAATATCCCACTGTTGAATTTTGTTATCCCGGTGCAGAATGATATTCTTTAGTTTCCCACCGCCTTGATATGGATTCTTAGTTTTTATCTCATATGGTGGGTCAACCACAGCCAAGTCATAAGTGTTGTCTTCCATGGTTCTCATTGCTTCCAGTGAACATCCAAGATTCAATCTGATTGTCATCGTTTTCTTCTCCACATTCTTGTCTTGTGGTCGTTGGAATAAAACTGTTCATATCCACAGTCTCTGCATATCTGTGCAATCCTTCGACTGAATCCACTGTGTTGCATGGCTGCTGACAGCTGCAGATAATCCATGATGGTGGCTGTGCTGGCTTGGCCTTGGTTGGTCTTGATACATTGCAGCACCTTGACTGTCCACGGGTCATCAATGATGAAGGACTGTTGGTATTCCATCAGCTGTTCTTCACTGCCTTCTTCCAACCACCATGTCAATCCATTCCGGTAATGGTGCAAGGCTTCTGCCCACAGTTGGATTCGATTGGCTTCGATGTAGTCAATGTCAATCTTGGAACCCACTTCCACAATCCAGAATCTGCGTTCTGGTCCATCACTGAGGAACTGATAGTCATTGGTGGATGCTGTGAAGACTGTTCTTCTGGCACGCTGGACAGGCATCTTGGCATAGGCTGGTCTGTATCGGTCACTAGCTGAAGTCAAGAACTGCTTTGCATTGGCTGCTGTTTTTCCTTGCAGTGCATGCATCTCTGCCAGTTCCCATATCCACACACCAGACTGGTGTAACAGTTCATATGAATCTTTGTGTGAGATGTTGATGTTGGAATCACTGAAGTATTCCTCGGATGCAAGTACCTTCAGTGCTGTAGACTTGCGAAGACCTTTGGCACCAACCAACACCAAACATGTATCCATCTTGCAACCGGGTTCCATCACTCGTGCCACGCAGCTGGTGAACCACTTGCAAGACATCTCTGTCACAAGTTTATCTGCTCCATCTGGTACTTTGGCTTTCAGCACATTGTGGAAGAACCATTGAATCCTGTCTTCACCATCCCATTCCGGAAGACTGGTCAACCAGTCCTTGATTGGTTCGATGGTGCGTTCTTGGGCCACCATGATGACACTGGCCCTCAGTGCTTTGTCAGTCACTTTGTATCGGTAGTTCTCTTCGAACTCCAGTGCAATCCGCTCCATCATGGCATCATCAATCATGGTGTCATTCAACAGTATCTTGTCACTGTGTTCATTGTAGCAAAGACTGTTGTATCTTGGGTCTTGTCTCAAGATTGTGGCTGTGTTGTATCTGCAGTTCAATGGTGTCAGCATTCCGGTTCCACGTTTGGTCACCTTCCGCAGCATATCCCAAGTGTCAATGTCTGCTGATGGTGGGTTTCCTTTGTCCTCAACCTCCACACCCAGTTCATCTTTGGCCAGTGCCATCAGTGCTTTCAGTTTGTCCAGTTCTTGTCTTGTCATGATATTCCTATTTGGTTTGATTGTTTGTTTGTTTGTTATGCTGTGATATTCAGGTCAGTGAATGAACCCCACCAGCCACAGCTGTTCTGATGGTTACATGTTGGCCACTTGTAGCTGTTGGGCAGACTGGGTTCAATGCTAAAGTGAACCGCCTTCCGTGAACAGCCCGGACACACAATGTATCTTGCTTCATTCCCTTGGATGGTTGCACCAAGTTCATTGGCTACACGAAGTCTGAATCTGGCATCCATGAACACTTCATCCATGGAAGCCTTGCCATTCATGTAGACTCGTGTGGTGGTCATTGGTCTTGGTGGTTCAATGACTATATCAGAATAATCAAGTTCTAACAATGGACCAATGTGTGAATGTACTTGGTGGATATGGCTTGGATGCTGTGGATGGTTGACTGGATGGGTGCTGGATGGGATTGCATACCGGAAGTAAACTCTGGCACGGTCCTTCAGTGCTTTTGGGTCTGGTTCTCCACGACCAACCACATCTGCCCAAAGTGTTGCAGCTGCAATGGCAGCCCTATCCCAATCCGCACCCGGTATCGGTTTGGCCAATGGCAGCACAATCCGATATTTGTGGTGGTGTGGTTTGTGACTGAATGAACTGTGGGCCAACACTGTCCAGTCTGTGAACAGTCTCCAGCAGTCTATTGGTGCAATCCCATCATCCATGTCAAAGACCAGATGGTGAACTTCGATGGCATTCATCTTGGCACGCTGGCCATCTTTGAACACAGTTGGTGACCACAATGGCAGCTGCTGTTTGTCATCCAGTGTTCCAAGGCTGGTCAAGATTCCCTTGCACAGACCATTGATATCCACTTCGATGGTCTGTCCTCGGTTGGCTTTTACATGGTTGAATGTTGTCAGTTTGAATGTTTGTTTGTTTGTCATGTTGTCCTCTAGTTGTCTTCTTGCATGGTGTAGATTCTCCATTGGGTGTGGGGTTCTTCAGCTTTAGAACAGTACCAGTCTTCTGCAACCACTTGGACCACTTGATTGTCATCCACCCACACTTCAGCCTTGGTCAGCACATCCAGAACCATTTTGATCAGATTGTCAATGTCTGGCTTGGTGACCTTTGGGATTCTGGCTGCTGTGTCTCTTTTGCGGTTCAATCTCTGTGGTCTCTTGTGGCAGAAGGTGACAGACAGTTTGATTGGGCCTGTCACTTGTTCTTCAGTAGCTTGAATGGCACACAGCATGGATTGTTGATATTCCCTGCTCTTTTTGGGTGTATATGCACCGAATCTGCTCATTCTTGGTCTACCCAATGCCACTGGGTCAGCATGGAATGTTCCTTGGCTGTGAAGTATCCACATCATCTATTCAACCTTTGTTCTGTTGCTATATGGTCACACCAATGTTGGAACAATGTTTGACCATCTTCTTCACCCAGTATCTGGGCAATGGCCTGAAGATAATGATAGTCCGGGTATGATTCACCACGAATCCACTTGTGGATGCTGAATCTGGAACATCCAACAATGTCTGCTATGCCTTGGATACTGTGGTAGCTGGCTTGGATGGTTACTCGCAAGATGATATTGAACTTCGGCTTCTGTAGTTCAAAGATTGTTTTATGTGCCCAATCCACACACACCTGACTGTCATGGAAGTCAATGTGGCTGTAGACTGTTCCTTCATGGGTCAATACTGCTTCCCAGACATAGCAAGTATATTCTGGGTGCCAGTATCGCTTGACAATCCCTACCTGAGCACCATCGAAGTAGATGTCTATGTTGTCAATGCTGTCTCCAAACTGTTTGCGTGCTGCAGTTCGGCCATGTCTTCTGATGTAGTCTCTGATTTCTTTGTTCATTGTGAATCTCCCAGGTTCTTTGCTAGTGTCAATCCTCTTTCATGCAATACTTCAATGATTTCATTTAGGGACTTGCGACCGAAGTTTTTTGTTTTTAACAGCCTATCTGGTGACCATGTCACCAATTCATGAATGTATTCGATACCAATTTTTTCCAAACAGTGTGCTGCTCTGACTGACAGTTCCAATGTATCAACATGCTTCTGAAGTTCTTTCCTGTGTTTCATCTCATATGATATATATGAAACTTCACAGTCAACCACAATTGTCACTCTGTACATCCAGATTCCAGTCATAGTTCCCATGTTAAACTCATGTACTGCTGCAAGTGTAGTATTTGATACAAAGATCGAATCAATCAATGGATTGTTCATCATGGTTTTACAGATTTTCTCAATCTGTGTGACATCTATTGAATCTAAGATTTGATCTTGTGTGATATTGAAGTCTGGTCTGGATGTCTTCCAGCTGACTGGAACTGTTAGATTCAGACTGAATGTTCTGCCTTCATCGAATCGGTTTAGTTGTATATGGTCCATTGTGTTTTCTCCTAGATGTACATGAATGTTTGTTGTATTTTAATCAATCGGCCATTCTTATTGTTGGTAGCCAACAGTGCTGACCAATCATCATACTTTGACAGCTGCCGAATCCAATGCTGGGCTGCTGTTCTCGTGTGGAATATCTTGGTCAATACTTCACTGGCATGGTCTGCTTTGTAGATTGCAATGTGCAGTTCTGTGATTCTCATAATGCACCACCATTGACCAATGTGGCAATGTATGCCAACAGTTTGAATGAAGGGAATATCAGCATAGCCATTCCCAGTGCCATGATTGCTTGTCCAATGGTTTGTCCAAGTGCGGTTGCTTGTTGTTTGTTCATTTTGAAGTCTCCTTAGCTTCTAGTTGTGTAAGTATTGCGATTGCTACATTCATCAGTCTGCTGATGTTACGTAGTTCTTCTAGGTCTTTGTTTTGATATGCTGTTATGGCTTGCGCTTCCAGCTGCCTGATGTATTTTTGAATGGCATTCATTGTTTGTACCTGTGTGGAATAATAAGGAGCCCGAAGGCCCCTTGGGGATTGTTATCTTCTGCTCTCTTCGATTGCTTCGATGGTATCTAATAGAATATCTACGGCTTCCTCTCCATTACGTTGCTCATATTGATCATATAGATAAGCCTTAACCATTCTTTCTTCGTGAGAATATTTATCCCAAGGTTTCGCCATATCGGTTAGAACTGCGATAATCATATCATCGCTCATCTTAGAGATTCTGTTTTTTAATCGTTGGATTGCTGCTTCTTTAGTCATTTTGTACCTCTGTTTGTTGTTTGATGGTTTGTCCATCTGTTTATAAGTATACACAGTCTGTTCATGTTTGTCAACAAAAGATTTATTTTTATTTTGTGTTATACTGTGTCCATGACTGATTATCCGATTATGACAGTACAGCAGCGCATGACATATGGTGAACGGAACTTTCTCCAGTATGTCAAGCCAATGGTGCAAGATGCTTTCCCCGGTACTTGGTACAGCTGCAATGGTACAGAACTGGACACTGACCATGGTGTTGACTTCATCATTGTGAATGGTGCTCAGGTCACCACTATTGCTGCCAGATGTTGGATGGCCTATCCACAGTCACACTTTGCACTGAGATGGAGAAGAACCGGCCAGATTGACAGGCATCTGGAACTGGATACCAGATTGCATGCATTCAAGACTGGTGGTCTGATGACTGATTGGACCATTGAAGGATTCCATTGGGAAGGCAGATCATATGTGGCTGCAATACCCACCAAGAAGCTGTTTGCACATGTTGACAAGTTCTATGATTGCCTTCCAACCTTCGAACTGTTTAACCCAAACAAAGACAGTGTATTCTTCAAGAGAGTGCCATTCTTGAGAGTCCATGATGATGTCATCAAGTTTATTGGACCCTGTCCACCTGTGAACGTGTCAAGCTGTCCTTGATATCTTTGACATCATCTTTCAGAACATGCACTTCACCATTCAGTTCTTTCATGCTGGTGTTTAATGTCTCTAAACCTTCCCGGTATACTTTCCGGTCTTCATTGTGTGATTCAACAATGTGATCTATTTGTTCAAGATGCTTGTCCACCCAGATTGGAAGGTGTGTTGCAACCCATCTTCCAATGTAAAAGATGGCAGATATGCATAATGCTAAAGCTGCCACGGGTCCTGTCAGTATTTGAATCAATGTATCTTCTGTCATCTGCTTTTGCTCCAGCTGTCCAAACCTTGTGCCATTCCAATTGCAATCTGAGACATTCCGAATGGTGTCAATAAGTCTGTGTGTGTGTCCATGAATATCGGTTCGCAGCAGATGGCAATGGGCTTGCCAACATTCTTGATGGTGTGCCAAGCGTTCTTTGTCCAGTCATCTGGCTTGGCTGCAATCACCTTCTGCTTCTTGACTGTGATCACCCTGCCCAGATTGGATGCCAATGCAGCTGCGAGTTCTTTTCCTTGGGTGGATATGTGATGATGGAAGAATGCACCATAATCACCACCACCAGCATTCAGATGCATGGCCAGATATACCATCTTGGTGTCATCGAATCGGCCTGAATAGTCATTCACTCTGATGTGTCGTTCAGTATAGGAACCATCACTGATGGGAATCACTTGGTGTCCAAGGTCCAACAATCTCTTTTCCAACATCAATGACAGATACCCGGTCCAGTGTGCTTCTTGTTCATCACTGGATATCTGGCCATCTTGATTGATGTCCACACCTGCACCACGGTCATCAACCTTGGCTGGCTTGCCTGCATGCTGTCTGTCTATGAATACTAACATGTCTATAATCTAGCACAATACAAGTTCCATTTACACAAGTCTTGGATTGACCAAGGGATTGGATTCAAGATGCAGTATGAACCGCCATTTTCCATTTGTCCACGACTTGGACACCACTTGACACTTGTGTTCATTCAATCCGAACTGTGAGCTGGTGAAGGCAATCACATCACCCACTTCAAGATATCCAAAGGCTGGGAATGCTGATATCTCGATTCCATAGGCACCAAGACCACTGATTCTGATAACATCTCGTGCAATCCGATAGGCTGTGTTCATATCCCAGACAAAAGGCAGTTCCAGAACTGTTTCACGAAGTCCAAACCGACTATATGACAAGTCTGATACCGGGTCTTTTGCCAAGAATGGATTCACATCTTTGCTGGATACTGTTGGGTCAATCACAATGGTGGACAGATAGTGATTGTTCTGGCCTTCATAACAGAACTTCACTGTGACCTTGTTGATGGGTTCGATGGACAATGGCTGCAGACCAGTCACAATGTCAAACATTCCAGATTCTGTGATGTAGAATGATGGGTTCACTTCTTCTGATTGGTAGTAAAGATTCAATCTTGGTTCCAGTCCAGCTGGTCCATTGAATACTTCGATTGGAAGATATTTGATCAGATTGTCTTGCAACCACTCCAATGCAATCACTTCTGGGTCATTCACATATCCAGCGAACTTGTAACGGTTCAACACTGGCCGCAATCCCTCCCATGCTGACCGATTGAACTGAAGACCAGTCAGTTCCAGAATGTAGATACAAAGATTCCCTGCCAGATTCAGTGACTGTCCTGTGATTGGGTCTTGACTACCTTCACCATGATTGGCCCATGATGCCCAGAATGTTTGGTCTTCATCTAAAGCTGGAACAAAACCATTGTCCACCAAGACACTTCCAGATTGGTATGTGGCATAACTGTATAGAATACCATCTGCATTGGTTGCAGTGCGGACATAGTCTGTGAAGTATCCACCATCTTGGTCATATATAGTGATTCTACCTGCATCGACTTCACCCATTGCCAGAATCAATGTGATTGCAAGACTGGCACCACTTCCAGATGTGTCTATGATGTATGTGGGTGTGACCTTGGCATCTTTGACCACTTCATATGATTTGCTGGTGTCTCTGATGAACCATGCACCCAATGCACCGAATACGAATGGAACATATTTCCCAACCGGGTACTGTATCATTCTTCCAAGTGTTGCAGCTCGTTGGTCCAATCCCGGAAACACAAAAGGATCAATTTCAAAACTGTTGGCCAGCAGCTTTCTTTTGGTGACATTCAAACCATTCTCAATCGAAAAGATGATATTGCCTTTGGGCTTGGTGGGTGTTCCAATGATTGGGTCAATCACCTTTCCTGCGAACAATGGAACCTTGTCTTGTTCTGTGAATGTGGTCTTTCCATCTGAGACCATCACCATGGACAGCACAGCTGGTGATTGTTCCAGTGTTCGATTTGCCAACCATTCTGCAATCCAGTCCACATCATCAAACACCAGTTCCAATGACACTGTGTTGGAATCAATGTTGAATCCAACAATCTCGGTCTGTTGTTCTATACTTGGGTCACCCAGTCCACCATTGTATCTGTGCAGCTGTCCTGTGGCTGGGTCTTGGATGTCAATGGGTATGGTGCTGAACCGATATGGCTTGCCAAGATATTCGACTGTCAACAGATAGCACAGTTCTTTTCCTTGGATGTCTTCTGGATGCAGTCTCATCATTCCACCTCAATCAGTGTCACTGTGGCCAATCTGAACATCTCATCCTTCTCTTCTTCTCCAATCACAGATTCTAAGGTCACACCACCAGACAATCTGACCAGTGAATGATTGTAATACCGATTGAAGACAAAGGAGCCATCTTCATCTTCATCTTTGGGAATGGCTGGCAGGTACACCACTGGCTTCTGTTCACTGAGATATTGCGCAATACCCAACATACCAAACACTGCATCACCATAGTTGGCCACTGGCATGGTGTCAGCTGCTTGACTGAACTGCCAATAGTCCGGATTCAGTTCATAGATGCTGCGACTGTCCACAGGTTCTGTCCATGCCACTTGGAATGTCCTGCGACCATCAGACATCTTCCGAGCGTAGTACATCCCATCATTGGTGGTGTATGATTGAACATTGGAATCATAGCTGATTGATCGGCCACGCTGATACTGTGGAGCCATAAAGTAAATTGACCCAAAGACCATGGTTCCAATCTGATAGTATCCTTCCAGTGTGTCCTGTGTTGGAATCTCGATTGCATATGCCACTTCACCTGAACCAGTTGCAGCTTGGAATGCTTCTGAAACAATGGTGATACTGTCTGGAATCAGATTGATGGTGCCAGATGTTGGAAGTGTCGTTGGATCAACCAATGAACTGTCCATCACCAAGACAGCTGACTTGGCATCTGTTGCTTTGGTCCACAATCCTTCACTGTTTTGGACAATCTTGATGATGTGCTTGTTCTCACCATCCACCAGTTCTGCACGCCATCCAACGCATTCACCATACTTCAGATATATGTTCTTGGTCACGTTGGTTGGAACCAGTGTTGCACCCTTGCGTTCAAAGGTACCTGACAGACCAGTTGAAACATCAATGCTGATGGCTGTGGACCAGCTTGAACCATTCCATGTCTTCAGTGTTGCATTCTTCCAGTTGATGTTTGACAGATGGAGACCAGCCACATCATTCAGACCAAGATTCTTTTCACTGGACTGGGTGACCGGGTCTGTATACCATGCAATCCGTTCTGTGGATGTGTCATCCACACTTCTCCACACAACCCTTGGAGACAAAGCGACTTCATGAAAGATGTGTTCAATGGGATAGTCATACCGGGCTTCCACTTTGTATTCATCACCTGCTCTGGCCGGTGCATCTTTGGCACTGAGTAACAGACCACCATCAACATAGGCATAAAAACCATAAGCAGGATACAAAGCACCTCTGAGTTCTGGACTGGTTCTGCCAATACCACCAGCTGAAACATGCATTTCAGACCAGTATGATTCAAAAGAACCAATGGACAGATGACCCCATTGAAAGAATGTTGATATACCGGGGGACTGTGTACCCAAGGTCACACTGATTTCAGTCCACACTTTTGCTTGTTTTTCATCCCATTCTCTGAAGTACACTTTGACAGATGCACCATCTTGGAACACCATGAATTCATGCATGTTGGTCATGTCTCGGTTTTCAGTGTGCAATGTGGTGCTGTGGTCCAAGATTCTGAATCCACCAGTTGCAAACCGAATATTCAAAGTATATCCATTGGAACCATCACTGGTTTGAACTTGGAACACAATATTGTCAGATGTCAGCAGTGCATTGGTTTGGACACGCATCTTGAACCGGTAGAACGTGTCATGGTATACACTTGGTGAATATGTATAATATCGGACATTGGAACTGGTTGCGATTCTCAGACCTTCTGAATTGACTGTGTGTGTTCCAGCTCCTGTGGTACCATAGATACTGGTGTTGTCTGGTGTCTGATTGTGAATCCAGTTATTGTCAAACCCGTAATATTGATTTCGGTCTGGCTGTTGTTCTCGTTCTGGATGCTGAACTGAAGACCATCCACCAAGATACAATCCACCCAGACTGAGACCAGAAGAACCACTGGTGGTGTTTAATGCCAAGAATGTTCGGCCCTCCCAAACTGCAGCTTTCAGATTCTGCAAGTCAACAGTTGAACCACCATCATAGATGATTGCTTGAGCTACTCCACTGGTGAATCCAACAGACACTTGTTCCCAGCTTGAACCAAGGTCACGAGATTGGAAGCCATACAAGTCATTGTTGTCATCACGAACCACCACAAAGATAGTTTCATCTTGATACCAACATGCCAAGGTTCCATCAATCAAAGTGCTACCAGCTGCACTTGCAAAGGTCAATGCACCACTGTTGATGTCTACTTCATATTCACTTGTATATTGACTGGTGGCAGCTGCAATACCGGGATTTGGTATTTTCAAGAATGATAGTGTGTCAGTTGCACTGATGTAAGCAAAACCCTGCTGTCCATTGGGCAATGCAACACCCACTGGAAATGCATGGTCTTCACCATAAAAGCCAAGTGCATAGAATGAAGTGCCACTGTCACGGGATACGAACTGTACCAGCTGATTCACACCAAGTGATGTGATCTTTGACCGGGTACCCACCACCAAAGTGACAATGTCATCTGAGACAATCAGATTGGCTGTGTCCAGATGGAATCCACTGGAACCAACATCAATATAATTGTCCACCAATGCACGCCGGGATATCTCCTGCCAGTTGTCTCCACCATCTGAAGAACGCCACACAAACAGATTGACAATATCAATGTTTGTGTAATTGAAGAAGGTCACAATGATAGAACCATCTTTCAGAACCGCAATGCATGGCTTGGCTGTGTTCTGTGGTGAACCAGATAGTGTGGTGGTCAACAATGTATCCAGTGTCTCAATTGGGCCATTCTGCTTCTGTCTTCGAACTGTGATGGTGTACACCAATCCATTGTTCAATTCAGTCACCCAATACAATGTTCCATCTTTGGCAGCTGTGATTCCATAGTCAGAATAACTGGACACACTATTGGTGAAGTTCAGATATTTCCAGTCAGTGATGACATTATTGGCATTCTGTCCACAATCCACATCATCAGAACCAGCAAAAGCAAAAGATGCCTTCTCACCAGCTGCACCACCTTCAATGGTCTTCACAGTGATGTCTTGAGACTGTGAACCAGACAAGGCCAATGACAATCCTGTATATGATTGACTTGGTACAGCCAACCCAGCACGGGGATTCTGTTCTGTGAATGTGGACTGTTCTGGCCAGATGTTATCTTTTGTTATATTGACTGTGGGTACCAATAGCCCGCGCATTTGATCTGGTGTTGTATTTGTTGCCATCAGTATGCCTTGATTCCAGTGTTTTTGGGTTGTCTGAAGCCTATTTCACGAGTGAACCGGCCAAAGTGTTTGAATGGTTGAATCACCACCACTTGTTCTTGTGGTGCTGTTCCTTGTGATAACTGTCTGACACCTTCTTCACCACCTATTCTTCGAACTGTGGCACGGTCCAAGACTGCTTCACCACGCAACACCCTTGCAGGCATCTCATCTGGTGCCATACCCCCCATGTGGAATGTGGCTTGTGGTGGCTGTTGTGCCATCACCACTGCTGTCTGTGCTGCACCCGTTCCCACTGCTGCTGCAATCATGGCTGCTCGTGCGATTGGTGGATATGCCAAGGCTGCTGTGACTGCTTTGGCTGTATTGAATGCAATATCAGCAACACTGGCAGCTTGATTCATTCTGAACAGACCCATGATGGTCTTTTGGTTGGCTCTTCCATTCTCCAATGCTGCAGTCAACATTGCATCTGACATCCCAAGAATGGCACCAGTCACTTCTTGTGCATTGTTCAAGTCTTCATCAAACTGTGCCTTCTTGTCTTCCTTCTCTTTATCCCGGTTCTTTTGCTTGATGATATTCAGTGCTTGTTCTTGGTCTTCTGCAGCTTGTCCAAGTTGCTGGATATATTCAATCTCTGCTTCGAATGCCTTCTGCTTTTGTTCGGCTTCACTCAAGAATGTTGCATTGCTGATTTCATACAGTTTATTGTTGGCTTCCATCCGCCTGTCAAAGTATTTGTTCTCAGCTGCAATCAAGTCTTCCAATGCACCCAGTTCATCATCTTTGGCTTCTGCTGCTTCTTTGGCTGGCTTGACTATTTTCTTGGCTGCCTTGGCATGCTCTTCTGTTTCATCTGCCAGTTCTTTTTCCATGGTGACCATATCCATGGACAGCTTCACTGCTTCATCTTGCATCACAGCCAAGACTTCACGCTGTTTGTTTTGTTCACTCAATTGACCATTCAACAGCTTCTGAAGTTCCATCAGTTCAACCTGTGCTTTGGTACTTCGGCCAGTCAAGTCAACATTGTTGTCAATCGCTGCATTCTGCAGTTGCAGTGTCTTCAGTTGTTCAATCATGGATTCTGACAGCACTGCTGGTGCATCACTTGAATAAGCACTGATTAATGACTTGACTGCTGCAATCTGTAGTTTGGTGGTTTCAATCGTGGCATCTGCTGCTTCAATATTGCCACGGAATGATTCATTGGCTGTCTCACCAGCCTTCTCCAGATTGAATTCATATTCTGTTATTTGTCCGGTTAGCAGCTTGTATTCATTCTGGATTTCACGCAGCTTGCCACCAGCATCCACAAGATTGTTTTCCTGCTCTTTTTGGGTTTCAATCAATGCTCTTTGTGCATCTTTCAAGTCCAATGTCAGCTGTCTTGCCTTCTCAATCTCAGACTGGTATGAAACATAGCCCAATGTCAATGCACCGATTGCAACACCAGCTGCAACCACCAAAGGATTCAAGGCAGCAAAGGACATGGTCAATCCTTCAGTCACTGCGAAGGCATCTGCCAAGCCATCTGCGGCTTCTGCCAGTTGTGGATTCACACCACGCAACGCAAGACCAATGGAACTGAACCCCCGGTCAATGTCTCCACTGGCATCACCAACACGTTCCAACCGTTCTTCTGCTTTTCTGGCACTGTCTGCCAAGTCATCGAAGTCCATTGCACCACGTTGAGCTGCCTTGGCTGCTTGTTGGGCTGCCTTCTTGGATGCTTCTGCACTCTTCTTGGCTGCCTTCTCTGCCTGTTTCAGCTGTCTGTCCAGTGCAGACACCATCTTCTTGGCTTCTTGGTCTGTTACATTGGGTATGGTCTTCAGTTTGGCCAATAGGTCTTTCAGATTGGCCTTGTAACTGATTTCAATCGACTTCTTCTCTTCTGCCATGGGTCACACTCTCTTCATCAAGTCATCTGCCAATGCTTTTACGACTCGGTTAGCTGTTTTTCGATGGGGCTTCACCATTGTTTCATCTGCTACCCTGCGGCCTTGGGGCTGGACAATGTCTTGTGATTGATAGTTTTCACTGTCAACACCATACTTGATGACATAACTGTATGGGGCAGTGTTCTTCAAAAACACGACAAAGTTTCCATTGGCATCCACCTTCATTCCACGCTCGAACTTCTTCCAAGATTCCTTGGATGTCTTGCGGAAGAAAACCACATTGCCTTCTGCATCAGTTCTGATTTGTGGCTTGCGCTTTGGCCAATCTCGGACTGCTTGTTTTTCAATCCGTTGCAGCTCCTCTTCCATGATTTTACCCGCATTGGGTGCAACAGTGTGAATGAATCCCATGAACATATCTTGCATGTCCTGTTGGATTGTCACTGTTGCATTTCCACGGGTATAGTTCTTCATTGGATTCTCTTGGCTATCATTGCTTCCATTCTAGCAGTTTTTATCCGCTGTTGTCTAGCACTTCTCTCATCTGGTGATTCACAATGAAGTCTATATTCTGCAAGCACTTTGGTCTTGGTCGGTTGGTCCAAGGTGTGGAACCAATCTGGATGTTGATTCCACCTCATTGCTATCCGCATGGCCATCAAGTCAAAAGAACCGTACCGACTTATGAAAAATTTGCAGTATCTTCCACAGCTTGTTCTGTTGGAATGCTCTTCATCATCTCAATCAGAATCTCGGTGCCTTGTTCATATATCTGACCGGGTGTCATACCAGCTGCCAATAAGCGTTCCAGAATCTTGAACCCAAACTGAATGGGGTCACCTGTTGTCACTGGATAGGCTGGAAGACACTTGGCATGGTCAACACCAACCGCAATGGCTGCTGCACACAATCTGCCCAGCTGCGCTCGATTGGGTTCAGAACCCCAGATTGCAACGAAGTCCAAACAGACTGCAATGCTGTTTGGAATATTGACTTCATGTTCACCAAGTTTTTGCAAGTTTACTTTCATTGTGTGTACCTCTTATTTTATGAAAGATGGGCCACCATGCAGATAGCCCACAGTTTTTGTGAATTTTTGAATCAGATTATGCTGGTCCAGTCACAGTTGCACCACCATAACAGGTGAAGTTCAATGTGAATGCAGATGGGTCACCTTCACTGAAGTCCAAAGTGCAAACACACTTGGCCAATGTCACTGTGTGATCTGCATCATCACCGAAGTCAGTTCCTTCTGCAGTGTACTTGATGTCAATGCAGTAGTGTTCGACATATGGTGTGCCAGTTGTACCAGTTGAAGTGTTTCCAGAGTAGTTTCCAGACTGTTGGATGAAGTCACGGACTGAACCAGCTTCTGAACCATCTGTGAACTGTCTGAAGTGAAAACTGAATGAACCAGTGATTGCTTGTTCATCTTGCTTGCGGATTGCAGCGAAGTTTCCACGGTCCATCACTACCAGTTCACTGAACTGTTGTGGTTGACTGAAGCTGAAGTTGCCATCTTCATAAGCGACTTCAAGTGTGACTGGAACACCAGTTCCATCAAGCAATTCAATTTTGCCATCTCTTTTGGTTTTGGGTACGGATGAATAAGCCATTTTTGGCCTCCTTAGATTGTGTGTAGAGCAGTGAATTCAATACTGATTATACAGTATTCTTGAGAGTCTGTCACTTCACGTGTTGAACTGTTGTATCTAATCGTGAAGGTGTTGTTTGGTGTGGTATATATATTCAGAACAGCATTGATGACAGTCTCTTCTGCATCCAGTGCATTGTCATAATCTGTCGGATATATGTCCAAGGGTCTCAAGCGATATGCAAACAGAACCCGGACAGGTGTATTGACATATACACCCACGGGTCTTCTTTGGCGTTCATCCATTGCGGTTGATGCTGCCAGCTGCACACCAAAGGCCAGATGTGCAACAGTGTTCTCAGTTCGGCCAAAGTAGTCCGGACTATGCTTGGATTCTTTGAATCCAGATAGGCCAGCCACCTTTGCTGCTATGGCTTGTCTGACTGCACTGAACTTCATCTTCTTCTTCTCGTGGTGCGGAACTGACCAAACCGACCGGGCTGGTTCAAGTAGATGACTGGATTCTTGGCTTGTCTGTGATTGGGTTGATCACTTTGGCCATCATGGTCATAGTCATAGATAAAGTTAATCTGTTTCCATTCATGGCTGTATTGTCTGAAGTGCTCAGATGCTAAGTCAAGATATCTTCCATTCGATTGTCCAAGTGAGCTGTGAAAGTCTCTGAAGATGTAATACAATGACAGATTCTGATGGGCACCTCGGAAGGCTTCTGCAGACATCACAAGATATTCCAGACCACCGCCTTCTGTTCTCATTCTTTGAATGATGGTGAACCATGCTTCATCAATATAAGACTGGTAAGATGTCAGGTTGGATGGGCGGATATCAGCTAGTTGGCTGTAGGTGGATGTCAAGTCGCCATCACTCACCACAGGATATAATCTCCTCTTCACCACTGCTGCATTTCTCCGGAAGTTGTACACCCCACCAGTCAGCTGTATTTCCCACTCTTGTAAGTACCCTTCACCCAGATTCAAGGTGTCTGCCAAGTTGCCTGCACTGTGGGTGTATTGTGGAATGTTACCGGGATATGTTCCCGCAGCTTCATCCACAATCTTGTCACCATTCGGAGCTATCAGACTATACTTGACATCTGTTGGACCCACTAAGGAACCATCCCGATAGATGGGTAGTGTGGTCAGTTGGCTCTTGCCACGTTCCAACAGTTCTGGAACCTTGATTTGGGGTGCATAGGGTGTTGCATTGCTCATTGCGAAAAGTCCTCATATATGGACATTCCAGATGATTCAAAGTCCTTGATGAAGTCTTTCATGTCTTTGATGGTTTGTTTCATTTCATCCAGTTCTTGTCTCTTCTCTGGAACATGTTGCTGTTTCAATAGTGTTTCCATTGCACGACCACTGTTTCTTTCATGTACTGAAAGTTCCCAGAAGTGCACTTCTGGTATTCCAAGCAGATTAGAACGAAGCAGATTTACACACCACACTTGGAATGCAGCTGTGTCTAACTTTTCAATTAATCTGTTTGCAACCACTTTGATATTTGTCCACTTGGGTACATGATATCTTCCACCTCGGACTTGATAAACATGCATATAGTCATATTTTTGTGGGTCAAAGTATATCCATCCCTGTTGTTGGAGCTGACCGATTCTAGAACCGGGATTGCCCATCTCACCTTGAATCTGATGAACACCATTTACACCGGGTACCACTCTTTCCATTCTCAAGTGTGGGATGAAGAATCCCTTCTTGACTGTCTTGGTGCTTTTGCCTGATTGAACTTGGACATCACGATACACAAATTGCCAATTGGATGGGTGCCATTTGTAGTAAAATGGATGATTTGGTTGGGCTGGCAATAAAGTCTGGGTTTGTTGGGCCATTGGTGCCCATGGTTGTGGTTGTGGTTGCATATTGTTCATTTCTTGTACCTCTTTTGAAAAATATGTGGATGGCAGTAAAACCACCACCCACACGAACATAATTGATTGTGTCTTGATTTTAGACAGCAGATATCAAAGAAACTCCACGGTCATCATCAATGATTGACATACCTAAGTAAGCATGTCCGACAATGCGTGTCAAAGCTTTATCAGCTTCACGTTCCATCTCAATCATCACTTCTCCCATTTCCATGGATTCAGCTGCACCCGGAAGACCAGCAGGCATTCCAGAAGCAAAACCAACAGCACCAGGAGCAAAGACAGCACCAGCGTGGTCTGTTCCATCATTGGTGATGTAACTTGATGTGTAGATTTCAACACCCATGAACTGACCTTTGTAGTGAGAACCCTTAGCACTAATCGCTTCATATGAAGCAGGGATGAATTGCAGGATTCCATTGCTTAAAGACAAGATGTCATCTTGAAGGTCTGCAAACTGTTTTGGATGCAACAAAGCAACATAAGGACCCGGTGCACCTTTGTTGGATGCAGCTGCTTCAAGTGCTTGAATAGCATCCAAGAACTTGTCAACATCTAATGCTGTAGCTGTTGTACCTTTGACAACAGTGAAACTAGCAACAGCAGCACCAGTCAAGTTAGCAAACAAAGCATCATAAGAACGTGCAATTGATTCAGCAATACGGAATGGATCAACATCACCATTTCCAAGGCCAGTCATACCAGCCATGTCTGTGATTGAGTATGCCAATGCTTGTCGTTTTACAACAACATCAACATGTCCATCAGTCAACGCTGTATCAGATACCGCATTTCCTTCTGTTGCACCTGTGAAGGCTGTGAATCCATCATATCCATCAAGACCAGCTTTGCGGACACGGATGGTATCAGAACCCATTCCATTGATTGAGCCTACAAAGTCCATGAATGGAGTATTGCGAAGGTTTGTTGAGTCTGTGAGAAGTAGTCGAATCTCTTGAGAGATCATTTGAGCTAGTCGGAGATCACCGACCAAGCTGTTATTGGTAATAGCCATGATTTACACCTATTATATGGAAGTTTTTGGTTGGGTTGGTTTGCGTGGATATCTGCTGTTACGGGTGCGACCCTTCCACATACAAGATGTCTTTGTCTTATTGTACAGCATTATTTGAGACTGTGCAACATAAACGAAAAAACCCACCCGTGATGGGTGGGAAAAAGCGAG
>Ga0208899_1000578_pt1 | contig 27536 bp, 28 predicted proteins | sample VirMetDEL_Nov_24_FD_184518 | JGI IMG/M metagenome (GOLD analysis project Ga0208899, IMG submission 184518) | Aqueous microbial communities from the Delaware River and Bay under freshwater to marine salinity gradient to study organic matter... | ecosystem: Environmental > Aquatic > Marine >... | reverse complement strand
GGCGCCCGACTATTACGGTCAAGGAGGGCAAGACCAACACCTACGCGCAGGGCGTAAAGATCCTCGGCCCAAGCGAGGTTATTTATTCCCCAGACAAGCCACTGGCTTGTGGAGCGAAGGTCTGGCTAGAGACGACCGCAGATTTAGAGCTAACAGGTGTGGAGCAGGCGAATGAATCCGCTATCAACTGACCCAGATTTTTACCGCAAGGTTGTCGGCATGATGCAACAGTCGAAGGAGGGGCTGAAAATTGACATCAACGGGAACCTAATGACATTCCACCTGCGGGGTAAGCGGGTGGGAGAGATGAATACTGCCGAGTTCTACAAGATGTCCGTGAACGAGGTATGGAAAACGCTAGGAGTAAGCAATGAGCACAAAAAAAACTGGCTCCTCTGAGCCGACGTTTGCCTCGGTGTGGGAGACCCTTTCTAAGGTTGACTGCAACGAGCACAAGCAGAGCAAGAACGGTCTGAGCTACCTTTCTTGGGCATGGGCGTGGGGCATCCTGATGGAGCACTACCCCCAAGCCACCTATGATTTTCTCAAGGAGGAACGTGACGAGTTCGGCCACGTCGAGGTGTGGTGCAAGGTTTGCATCGGGGAGTTAGAGCGCCTCATGTGGTTGCCTGTCATGGACTACAAGAACAACGCCATCAAGAATCCAGACCTGCGAAAGGTGTCGGATACCAGAATGAGGTGCCTCACCAAGTGCATTAGTATGTTTGGTTTGGGCCACTACATCTACGCTGGCGAAGACCTGCCGGCTGATGTCGAGCAGGAGCCAGAGGTCAAGCCGGCCAAGGCGGCCAAGGCGGAAAAGCCGAAAGCGCCTCCTGCTCCTGACAAGTCAAAGCCAGCGCCCATCCCCGGAAGCAAGCTATCAGACGACATCCCCACGGAGGAAGAGGCGGCTGGCGTGGTGGAGTTCCTCAAGGGGAGCGCCAACGAATTTGCATCAGGCTCCATGCAGGATTTGGTGGAGTTCTGGCAGATAAACAAGCAGGTCATAGACGTTCTGGATACGAAGTACCCAGCGCAGTACAAGAATCTGCAATCGCATTTCGCGGAAATTAAACAAAAACTGCAACAGGAGGCAGTGGCATGAGTAACGATAAGTTCCCCAAGACAGAAGGTGGTCTGTACAACAACACCTACAAGAAGGCGAGCAATCACCCAGACTGGACCGGCAACATCAAGATTTCTTCAGCGCAGATCAAAAACATTATTGCGATGGGGAAGGCCGGTCTTGAGCCGAAGCTGAAGCTCGCCGCGTGGGATAGAAAGAGCAAGGAGGATGGATCGCAGTATTTCTATCTCTCCGCTGAAGCGGTGTTCGACGAGAGCAAGCACAGCCAGCCGGCCCCGCAAGAATCTTTTGACGACATTCCATTTTGATCGTCAGGAGTAAGCCAATGCTGGCTGGCGCTAAAGCCCAGTCATGCGTCAACTGCGGTGTCAGCGATGGCACCGTGGTTGCCGCCCACTACAACGGCATGAGGAGCCACCTTTTCGGTAGAGGGACCGGCCACAAGCCGCACGACCTGTGCGTTGCTGACCTTTGCGCCCGTTGTCACCGTAAGTTCGACATGGAGTTTGAGACGGACACGTTTGAGAAGAAGATAGATAAGAGCGAGCAGTTCTTGTTTCTGATTATCAAGACGTTGTTGCGCCGCATCAGTCAAGACATCGTGAAGATAAAGGGATACGACAATGAGTGAGATGAACCCATTTTTACAGTACGAGGCCAAACCAACGAGGCAACGTGCTATCAAGGCAATGTGTGCCGCCTGTATGGGCTGTACGAAAGAGGAGCTAGAGGTTGGATTCAGGCAGATGATAAAGGACTGCACGTCAGTTCGGTGTCCCCTGCATCGGTTCCGACCATTTCAGTCAAAGGAGAGCAGTGATGCAGTTACAGATACCACGGACTAAGTCCATCCAGCTTATGAACGTGTTTCAGTTCTTGTCCTCCGCGTTCCCAGACGCGGTGCGTGACCTGATTGAGACCAACAAGCAGGCACCCTTCGGTGTCACCATCGAGATCAAGCCGCTCCGTAGTGAGAGGACAAGGCCGCAGGAAAATTACTACCGCAAGCACTGCGCCCAGTTCGCAAGGTTCTGCGGGATGACTCCGGACGAGATGCACGAAGAGATGCTGTGCCAGTGCTACGGCTCTACCGAGCACGCCACCAAGTTTGGCATGAGGAGAAGGCCGGTAAAGCGTAGCGGAGATTCTTCTCGCGGAGACTACTCCGATTTGATTGAGACGCTGTGCAGGATAGCCGCAGAGGTGGGGTACTACATCCCGCCGCCAGAGGAGGGAAGGGCATGAGCCTAAAGCTGGAATTGGACGGCGCCGCTTACGACCAACTTGTTAAGGTTATCGGTGACTTCGTTGATGAGTCTATTCGTCGGCTTGAGGATATCGAGGCCAAGCTGGAGAGAATTATCATGGAGGTGGAGGAGGATGAGTGATGAAGAGTTAGAGGCCATATACAGCATAACGAAAGCGACCCTGATCGTTCTCGTCTTGTCTATGGTTTTTGCTTCTCTTGGCGCGATGCTGGCGGGTGGTGGCTTATGAATGCCTCGCACAATTTTATTCTTTTTTTGATCTTTGTCGGTTGCATGGCCTGCATTGTGTTAACGGGCGGGTGTGAGACCGTGCATAGTGATGACCCGCAATGGGAGTGGCCTAAGCGATGAGCACGTTAGCTACTTGGATTGACTACGAGCCTGAGATTGAAGAGCGGGATCTGGTCGCTGGTGCTCGCCCATGATGGTAAGGCTAAGCAAGAAAGATGCTCACCGCGCGGAGCTAATGGGCGCCGACACAGTGGCATTGCTGGAGATGCGGGGCGTCAGACCGAGACTGGAGAACGAAAGGCAGTCAAGAGTGGACGCCAACATTCACGGCTTTAAAGCTGAGTTTGCTGTGGCTAGGCTGTTTGGCGTGGACACCCCCGTTGTGAATGTCTGCTCTGACGGGGGCGTTGACCTTTGGATAGACGACATATCGGTGGACGTTAAGCTCAGCAACAAACCGGATGGCCCACTGATATTCGATTCCGCCGACAGCTTTGCGGCGATGTGTGCTGTAATGGTCGGCAGGACGGAAGACCCAGATGAGTTTCTGATCAACGGGTGCGCCACGAAAGCCCTGTTTTTACGCAAGCACTATAAGCATGATTTTGGATACGGCGAAAGGCTGGTCATGGATGTAAAAGACTTACAGCCCATAGAGTGGCTCTGGCGTAGAGCGATGGAGAGGCGGTTTCAGTGAACCGTCTCGTCCTCGTCCATCCCTGTCATCTCAAAGATGCACGCCATGTGAACAGCCGCCGCCATCATGCCCACATCTAGCGCAGAGGCGTTCTCGTTACACTCAAAAGAAACGGTGCCGTCCTTGTAGCGGTACATAATAACCGCGCTGATTATGGAAGAGGATAGCTCGTTGTCCTCGCCGCCAACTCTCTCAGCAAAAGACTCAGCCATCTCCTGTATTGTCTCCCACGGGGCAGGCTTCTTGAAATCAACCAGCTTGGTCATGCCTCGGCCTCACAGTAACTCGGTGTACCTCACCGTCTAACTTGTCATAAGTAATGATCTTCGCCCCGCGCTGGCTGACGTACCCGTGGGAACTGCTGTAATTGTCGCGAGCCGCGAGGGTCGGATGCTGTTCTATCGTGGCGCCAGCATCATCCAGAACTCGCTCATGGTGCAGGTGCCCACAATGGATATATGCGTGGCGGCAGGAACCCCAGATTTTCCTGAATCTAGGCTCAGATGCAAACAGCTTTTGTAGCTGAGCCATACGCATCTTATGCCCGTGGTGGAAGCCCAGCATGATCTCTCCGTGCTGATAGGCGTAGTACGGGAACTCGTTGTCGATTACTTCCACCCGAGGCTCGTCTTCAAACCTATGCTTGATGAACTTTCGCATCCACACGCTGGAGGCTAGGTCGTGGTTGCCTTCCGCTTGTACCACGACAACCTTGCCGTACTTCTTCAGCATAAGCTGAATCGCTTCGGTCATCACGCTAATGCTAAGCTCAACAAGTTTGGAATAGCGGTCGTCCCCGGTAAGATGGTGCCCGGAGGTCGGTGTAACCTGAACAAGTCCGTCCCAGTGTAGGAAGTCGCCCAACTGGTTAAGAATGCCGGTGCCGGACTTGGGGCTTGCAGACAACATATCATTGATAGCGTTCATAAATACATCGCGAGCAATCTTCACGTCCCAGTCGTCGCCGTCCGAGGCTCGCCATGCTTTCATGCCGAGGTGGAAATCCGTTATGGTGAGAAGAGATGCGAGGTTTTCGTCTGAACTGGCTGGGGGCTTGGTGGGCTTGAACTTTGGCAGGGCGGTAGCCGCGTTCTCTACGGCGTCGAGCAGGGCTTGCGCTCTTTGCTCCTCGTCCGTGGCAGACTTGACCCATTGTCCGGTGAGCTTGCCCTGATCGTTGTAGTAGGTGGACACGCCCTTGACCTTGAACCCCTGCGGGACAGGGTGGTTCATGTCGAAATCAGGGCTGTAGCCGCGCTTGGCCGCATGACCTTTTATGCGCTGGAACAACCGATACACGTTCCTTTCAGAGATGCCAAGGCTGTTGGCTATCTGTCTGTTGGTGTAGCCCTTCGCCTTTAGCTCTAACGCCTCGGTCTGCCTCGGCCCCTCTGCAAACTCCTCAAGATTCATAACGCCCCTCAGTGTAGTTATTTGTCTTTTCCTACTACCTCGTCGTACCTATTATTAAAGCGTTCGATGACGGCGTCAATCCTGTCTTGCAGAGCCTTTTCTCTTTGGGCAAGCTCAATCGCCCTGTCCGGACTAATCGTTTTAAGTTTTTGTATCTCGCGTAGCGATGACCTGAGATTTTTCAAGGTCTTCTCTGCGGCCTTGGAAGCGGCAACCATGTTGAAGTATGCGCGATTGTCTCGCATATATGCGGTTCTTTCTGCGCCACGCAAAACCTTGTTGGCTTGATTCATCTTCGCGGCCAGCGTCTCCCTGCGCTCGTAATACTTTTCCGTGTCGGGCTGGGCGTTAATCTCTCCGCGTATCCTTCGCACGAACGGAATGTCTCTGACCTCAAGCTCTGCGGTTTCATCAAGCAAAGCCGCAGGCACCTTCAAGAATGTCCTTTCCGCGAATGTGCCTGCTCCACCGCCAAAGTATCCAATCAGATAGCTCATGGCGTCTGGTGGAAATTCTATGGCTCCTGCTTCTGACTCGTTACCACCAAAGAAGGTGCTGACGCCCTCGGCAATGTTCTTCCACAGGGGCGCCGTGTTTTTGAACGACCTTCTGGATAGCGGCTCGCTAAACCCACCGAAAGGATTGTCTGGCGGATAAATTGGAGCGCCAAAATAGTTCTCGTTCATTGTGAGTTCTAGCGCAGGCTTGAGTATTTGCGGTGTTGCTGTCTTGAGTAGCGACCCGATGTACGTCTCGCTTGACGATGTCCCCAGCGGGTTGAACGAACCCAAGAACACGTTCGTCGCCCTGACGGCGGCATCCTCTTTAGAGAGTGCGCCAGAGCTAACAAGGTAAGCGTTCTCTCCGAGGTTGTAAAACACATTATAGCCGTATGGCAGTGGGATAGTGGTGTACTTCTTCGGATCACCGCCCCACAGCGCATCAGGGATAATCATGTTCCTGTCCCTGATGTACTCTGGGATGTCCTCTAGCTCTTCTTCGTCCATCAGCGATTCAGCAAGCGCCGCCATTAGCGCACCGAACCCGATGATGCCCCCGACAACAGCCTGCTTTGTTCTTGACGAGTTAGGGTCAAATACGTTCATGCCGCGCAACGTGTTGACGGTGCCTTGTACAGATGCGTTGAAGAACAGATAGAGGCCATTCAGCAACTGCCCCGAGTTGCCTCTCCTGTTGAAGTTCACCGTCAAGTTCTTGGCAAGAGTAGCGGCCTGCTGTACAGCGGTGTCTCGATCAATGCCTTTTGCAAGCATAGCGTCCCTTGCCGCCACAAAGGTGGCAAGCCTGACCCCGTTCTCCACGGCGGCGTTGCCGTCATCAATGAAGTCCTTGACCGCAAGCACGCCCTTGGCGGCGTTCCCGCGAAACGTCCCATTTGCCATGCTCACCATAAGCTCAATGTTTTTCTTTTGTTGCTCCGGAGGCTTTGAGTGGAACCAGTCTGTCTTTGCGCCAGCCTGCATAAACTCACGGAAATCTATTGCGTCCTGCCCCGTGAGACTGCTTGGATCACGGTATCCTTTATAGAACACCTTGACTGACGGGAGCGTTCTTTTAAGAACCTGCCCAACTATTTTCTTGGCGTTGACGGCTTTACCGCCCTCCATCGTCTGCTCGCCAATGATGTTGTATATGGCGGTTTGCACATCACGGGCGAAGTTACCCATGACAAACTCTGGGTTAAGGCTCGTATTAACATACGACATGAAACGGGTGAATCCGTTCAGCTTCTCCACAAGATACCCTACGCTTTCCGCATCAAGGTTGATTGCGGCTTTTCGCAAGCTGGGGTTGGCGAAGTGAACGTAATACTGCTCTCCGTCCACTTTCACTCCGAGAAGTTCTTGCCCGTATGGGTTTATGACTGGGTCTTGTATCACCCTGACCCGCTTGACCCAGTTCTTTTTGTCGCCTTCCTTGGATATGTCAGACTTGCGCTCGCCATAGCGTGACTTGTCAGGTCCAACGTAAGTGTAAGAAGTGTCGAACGCTCGCTTGTAACGAGGATCTTCTGGCGAGATCAACTGCCAAACCTCGTCGTTGGGGTTGTTTTTGATAAGGTCAACGAGGCGCTTACCGAAGGACACATTCTTTACTGCCCTAGCGGTCTGCCTGCCGCGATCAGACACTATCGTGGCGAGCGGAGAGATTGCCTCTGTCTGGCGCCCCATCAGACGCTTAACTTCTTTGCCTACGATGCTCAGGCTTCCGCCCGATCCAGCCGTGCCTTTGTTTGTCTCTGCCGCAATGTCCTCGTCCTGCGCTATGCCGCGCAGGGGTGTGTAGTATTTGAAGAAGCCGTCAAGAAACTCACGATCTTGCTTGGTCAGCAAGCCGCCTCGCTCAGAGATAGCCAGAGTGGTGCTGTTGATCTTGTCAACCCTAGACGCCAGCCTAGACATTGTTTTGGCGCGGTCGTTGCCGCCTTCCCACTCACCTTTTTTGTCATTCCAGCGCATGCCGTACTTGGCGAGCATCTGTGTTTTGACGTAGTCATCGGTTAGCTTTTGACCATTCCACTCGCCAGAGCCGGCATCAGGTATAGATGGGTTTATTCTCCGGACCCGCTCGTTACGCTCGATTGCATGACGCAGAACCAAGAACTCATCCATCTCATCCAGCGACACGCCACTCTCTGACATATCATTGATAAGCGGTTGCAGTTCGTTCCTCTGGAACCTGCGGTCAAACTCACCGAGCTTTCCAGCAATCGTCTCTTCGCCTATATAGGCGCTCTCCTGAATCGCCAGAGGTGGCTCACCTCGCGCCTTTCTGGCTTCGTTGATCGCCTCCTCGATTGCCTTGAGGTCGGTCAGCTTGTCCTGAACTTGAAAGACAACGTGATCAAACCAAGAGCGAGATGGGGTAGTGAAGGTGGGAGCGTAGCCGTTTTGGTCAGCGAAACCAGAATTGATCGCAAAGGCAAACGGGCCTGCCCGCAAGGTTGCCGCGCCAGCAACATCAGGTTTGGCATCTTCTGCGTACTTCAGAACCTTGTTTACGGCATCCTGACTGGATCGCTCTACATTTCTGTCTGCGGATCGACGCGAGAAGGCGACTTGGCCCTCACCGAGGGTGCCTGCATCTGTGTCTTTTATTTCTGGGGAGGCTGGCCTTGCTCTGTACGCCGTGTTGAGGTCTTCCCTCGGAGACCATCCGTACTTGTCGGCGAACTCGGTTTCAACTGCCTCGATCCTCGGGGCGAGCTGTGTGACGATATCACTAACTCGTCGTTGAAGATCGGGTCGTCCGGCGAGTCTGCTATTCTCCAAGTACCCTTCGCCATTTCTATTCTCCAGCCAGTCGTTGCCTATATACCCATTGTACGAAACAAACAGTTTCGCAGTGTAGTCGGGCAGGTTTGCCCTGTCAAGCACCCGCTTGATGTCATCTTGAAATTGCTTATTCGTCTTTTTCAGCGCCTTGCGCTTTTCATCAAGTTCTTTCTTGATGGAGGCCTTTTCTCTTGGATCCTTAGTCTCCCTCATCATCCTTGCTAGGTTCGCGACTTCAGCCTCGGCCTCGCCTACGTTGAAGTTTATGAACCGAACGCCCTGAGGTGTTGATACAGGGGCGGCGTAGGCATCTCCAGTCTCTTCGGCGTAGAGATTGCCAACCTCGGTCATCTCTTCCATTGTGAGGGGCCGACCGAAATCAACATCAATTGCGTTGGCCTGAGACTCAGTTAGACCTTTCTTGTAGAATGGCCTGTGATAGCCGACGCCATCCTGCTTGAGGAGAATGCCAACAGCCGCGCTGTACGCCTCAATCAGTTCGACAGCCGCACGCTCGACATCTTGCAGTGGCTGTCCCTTAAACTTCTTAGGCAGAACAGCCTGTGTTTGAGAGCCGGGACTTGCCAGCCCTTCAAAATATCCGGGAGCCTCAAAAGATCCGGGCGATGCTAGTCCTAACGCCCTAGCAATAATGTCGTTGCCTTGGTCGTCCAAGAACGCCATTGACATCTGCTTGTGGTAGTCGAGCTTCTGCTCTATCGGCGCATTAAATATGCCAGCCATGTGGCCCGATGATCGGCTCGGGATGCTCTCCCAGCTTGATTGCGCCAAAGATGCCTGCGCCGCATCTTTGTAGTCGAACTTGGCCGCCTCTCTTTCCTCAAGAGTCGGCGAGTGTCCCATCGCCGTCTTGAACCAGTTCTTGCGGTGATTGGCTTCATCGAGAATGACGCGGACTTTCTTGCCTTTCCTATTCCTGTCAAAGCGAATCCAGCCCTTCTTCTCCGAGGTCTCGTCGGTCTTGGCCTTGACCTCTTTGCTTTCCATGCGTGACTTGAGGGCGACCCATATTGCGGCTTGCACCTGCTGTGGCTCCCAGCCAAGCTGATTCGCCAGCTTCTTCGTTTCTGCCTCGACAAAGTTGTATTGAGCGTCACTAGGCGAATCTCCAAAAAACTGGAACGCCCGCATCATCCACAGATCGTTGGTCACGCCCTGCACGAGCGTGGGATCAATCTCCCGCATCAGGTTGATGTAAAAGTTGTTGGTCTTCCTGCCTTCCCACGGCACGCCGTTGAACATATTCTCCAGCTTCGTGCTCATGTCAGATGTGAAGATGCCCGTGCGGATCGGCTCTCCGTTTTTGTGCTGGTAATAGGCCTGAAGGGCAAACTGAAAGTTTGAGGGCACTGGGGTTTGAGCCGAGGTAATTGCGATTGCCTGCACAATCTTCTCTGCCTCTGACTTGTCACCCCCAACGAGGTCAAGTATTTGACGCCCGCTCCTCTCGTACCAGAAACGCCCGTACTCCCCCTCCTCGGCTAGGCCGCGCACCGTCTTAATCAGGGTTCGCAGTTTGGACGGGGTGTCAATCCCCTTGGGGGCGCCAACATACTGGCCCGTGGTGCCGACACGCCTGCGGCTGAACATGATGTCATCTTCAGACTGCGGCCCAAACCGTCCATACCTGACGTTGGCATTCCTGTCTAGGAACATGGGGAAAACGAAATCTTGGTCTTGATTAAGAATGCTTCTCGGCCACGTTTTCACTCTATCGAAGTCACCTTCAGACTGAGAGTCCCAGCGAATGGAGGCGTCAATCACCATCACTGGGACCGTGTCATAGCCCATGCTTTTTAACTGGCGGGCGCGATGACGACCATCGTGATCGTATACATATCTATGCTCAGGCTTCCCAGACTCAAATGACAGCGCGAGCAGTGGTATCCTGTCGAACCTCTTGCCGCCCTCTGCAAGCTCTCTCACTAACTCTTCGCTATCAGCGCGAGCGCCCTCCATAGAAGCGGCTAAATGCAAGAACATATCAATGGGCATGTCCACTACAACCTTGCGGCTTTTATGTCTCAGGCGGTAGTCAACCTCGCCCGTCTCGCGGTTGAACATATCGGGGTCGGTTCCGCTAAACATCTCCCTAGCAGAAAGACCTCCTGCATCGCTCCTCCTTGAAAACATGATGTCATCTTCATACCGTGCGCCTTCTGGCACGGCAGTGGGGTCGTACTCAGCGAACACACCTTTGACATCGGCAGGATCAAAAATAGCAACCGCGCTATACGGGCCGCCAACCTCCTCTACATCCCTGTATCCCGCGAAGCCAGCTTCCTTGATGTATGGCGCCAGCACCTCAAGCTCTTCAAAGTCAATGCCATCTGGCTCCTCACTTACCTGCCTAAAGCTGTACGGCGCTGAACTTTCGTGGAAGATTTCGGCAAGATTGTATGCCGTTTCATCTAGGCTAGACCTGCCTTCGAGATAATTTGACGCCACGTTTTTTTGCGTCTCTGAACGTAACTTGGTCCCTGTGAAACTTGCGTTCTGTTGCGCTATTTCAAGCTGTCCTTTGAAATAATCTGTTAAGTCCTGAAAGAGTTGTGGATGGTCAAAACGAACCACGGCAAACGGCTTGTCAAGTGTATCAGCGATATTCTGTAGGGCGCCTACCTCGTCAGCCTCTCTGACGGCAAACAGCGACTTGCCGGTTTCGTTGTCAGCAATAAACTTTCTGAGGAATACTGGGTATAATGTTGCCGCTTCGTCCTCTCTTGCAACACCTGCCGCAAACGTATCTGCTAATGGACGTGATCTGGTAAAGTGTCCAGCGATAACGCCCATGCCTGTTCTGCCCTTGAAGCGTTTGATGTCTGGCGACATAGATCCGTGGTAGTACACGGCGCTGGTATCGAAGCCCTGCTCTTCGGCTCTTTCAAGCCGCCGGCTAAACATCATATCGTCGATGCCAGCCTCTTCCATTAACTCGTCAGACTCTGGGATCTGGAGCTTAACCTTCTCCACCTTGGCCTGCGCCTGCGGGGTGGCGACGCCTGCCGGTCCCCTCCTGTTAATAAACTGACCGGCGACTTGCTCCAGCCTGTATAGGGTACGCACCTGTCCACGCTGACGTTCGCCAATGGCGCCAGACTCAAGGTCATTGATGAACTGGGTAAACGACTCGTAGTCCGCACTCGCCTCTTTTGCCGTGTCGAAAAGCCCCCTGAAGAACTTAACAATGCGGTTGAAGATAGAGCGAGGCTTGCCGCTCAGCTTGGCCGGCTTGTTGTCTATGATGATTCGGCCAGATATCCCGTCGCGGATCATTTCCGCCACTGCTTCTTCTGATATGTTGACAGCAGTGTCGCCTGCGTATGTCTCCGCCGCCCACTCCGCATATGTCTGGTTGGTGTCTGGCTTGCGATACTTGGTTGTCAATCTCTCAAGAAGCTGTAGCTCTTGCTGGGTAATCACATCAAGCTCGCGCAGAGCGTGAACAATTTCGTGGTTCAGAACTTCTATTACCGCAGACTCAATGTCCTCCGGTTTTTTCGCCCGAGCCATAATTGCGTCCAGCGCCACCTGTATAACCTTGGGGCCACTGCGGTTATAGCCGCCCTCCACGGTCTCGTCAGCGCCTTTCGCCACGCCATTCAGGTAGATGTTGCCGTCAGCATCCCTCTCTACATCACGAACAAGGTCAGTGACAACGCCAGAAATGTCCGAAAGACCGAGCGCCTTTAGGCGCCGATTGATGGCGTCAGCAAGTATCTTTTTCGTGTCTGGCGCTATAGATGGCGCGGGGAGCGCCGCTATTGGCTCTTGGTCTACCTGCGCCTGTGGGGCGCCCTGCTTGGCTCGACGGGTCACCTCTTTGTACGCCGAGTCCGCCATCGGCTTGCCAGAAATGTATTCTAGCTCGGCCCTGCTGATGTCCTTGCCGTTCGCTTGGTAGTATTCTTGTGCGGTGGCAATCTGATTCGCCGTGTAGGGGCGTAACTTAAACTCGGGGATTTTTGTGGGGTCGTTGAAGCGGGGTAGCTGGGAGAGCTTCAGGTAAAGTAGCTGGCCCTCTGCGGCGGTCAGGTCGCCAATGGTCTGGTCTTTTCTCAGCTTCCTGCCGGTAAAAAGCGCCACAAGCTGTTTGATTTCTTTTGAGTTTACGTCGGATGATATGTTCTTCTGGTCGAGTATTCTGCGTATCTTCTCTACGCCAAACTCGGGATCACCCATGATCTCCTTGATCGGGATGCCCACGGAGTCCTTCGCCCTGTTTACCTCGGCGGCATAGGCGGATGCGTCCGCAACGGACGTGAACTTCACTCGCTTTGGCGCTCGCTTGCCTTGCGACCTAGCCGCATCCTTTTCCGCCGCTGTTGCTGGGCGATCAAAGATGTAGTCGCCCACGACCTCCATCTGACCATCGGCATTCATGGCCTCTGGGAGCACAGCAAACTTGCCGTCTACCTGAAACGGCAGTGCTCGGAGCGTGTCTACGCGGAACGTGCCTGACTCGTAATCGGCAAGACGCCCAACATCATTTCCGATCTCCCGGCGTATTTCGCTTAATGCAAACCTGTTAGTGGTAGGGAGGTTGTTCTTGATCCTACGCACGTTGATTCGCTGTGCAATGGTTTGCTGGCTACGCGGGATGTCGTTCTTGATGATCTCTTGCGGAGATAGGGAGGGAAGAAAGCCTTTTTCTGGGACCGTGCCGCCTGCATAGTTTGCGGCTTCTGCGGAATAGGAGAGGGACTCTGGGCCAAGCGCAATGCGGCCCAGCCTGTGCAGTGTTCTAGTTTGCTCTGGCGAATAATCTTCCGCAGACTCCTCGATAACCATGCGGTTATTCTGGAAGATGGATTCTTCAACGGTCTGCGCGTTGAGCGCGGTGAGGGCGGGGTGTAGCTTGACTCTTTCTTGTGGCGTGACCTCTCTGCCGTAGGTCTGTCCAGATGTGTCTTGTATCTGGAAGTTGCCATTGTCATTCTGGACGATCTCAAACACCGGCTCTGTCGGGAAGCTGTCGCCCATCTGGGCAACCACGCCCTGCCCAAACGCCTTGTAGTCGTCAGCAGTTGGCTCGTCTTGGTCGAGCAATGAGTTCAGGGATTCGCCGATCACCTCGGGGTCTGGCTCGGCTGGCGTTTCAAGGCGCCCAGAAAGCCTCTCTCTCCTCGCCGCCTCGGCGGCATCAATCCCGTCGCGCAACTCCTGCTCTGCCGCGACAAGCTCTTCGGGAAAAGGCTTGACCTCGTCTGGATCATCCAGCCCTGCCAGCCTGCTCTTCCTAGTTGCCAGATTAAGCGCAACATCAAAGAATGCGCCAGCAACGCCGCCAGCCCCCAGATCGGATGCCAGTGAGTCGGTTATCCCGATGTCTGGGTTGATGTATGCCTGTAAGTTGGCATTGGATGCAAGACCGGCGGCGGCTTCCTGAAATGCTTCTGCTGTACCTTGCTTGGCGGCGCTAACTAGGTAGTCCGTGATTGTCTTTACGGCTTTCGGGTCTTTTGCCGCCGTTTTTGAGAGGAACCGAAATACTCTGGCAACCTCGCGGCCCACCGGCAAGCCTTCGGACAGTCCGATAAAAGCCTGATTCCGCATGGCATCTTCGTAATCTTCGTCCGATACGATACGCCCAAGCTCTACCGCCCTTGCGGTCTCCTCCATGCCGGCGCTGACATTGGCGCCAGCGCCTACAGCAGAGGCGCCAAGCAAGCCGAGTCCGCCGCCAATAAGGGCGCCTACTGGACCGCCGAACAGCAAGCCCGCGCCTGCACCAGCGAGCGCGGTGCCGTAGCTTGGAAGTGCGCCGCCTATTGCGCCGGACAAAAAGTCTACAGCCCCGCCTTCATACTCTTCGTCGTACCCAAAGAAGTCTGAAATGTTCTGAGCAACGCGCCGGTTACGCTCAACGAGTTCTTGGTCGTCCTCGCCAAAGCCTTCTTCGCCAAAGAACCGCTCTTGCAGGCCACTGGGAACTTGGGAGAGTTGCGTAGCCGCAGAGCCTAGCGTTCTCTGTCCAAACTCAACCACGTCATCAAACAGGCTGGTTTCTTTTTCGCCCATGCCAAGTTGCGAGTAGTAGTCCTCGATAGGCATATCTGAGTAAAACTTCTCATGCAGGGCATCTGCCAGCACCTTGTCATCAACGTCATTGTACGCTGGGTACTTTTGACGAAACGCATCCAACGCAGACATGACTTACATCCCCGATGTCGGTATGTTTAAGTTCAGCGGATTTCTGTCACTCGGTGTAATTTGCGGCAATCCCAAGCCAAACTGACCGGAGTATTCGCTTATCATGTCGCTGATCGCCGTCAGCAGTGCTTGCTCATCTGCGTCTAGCGTTCCGCCCATCGAAGCCAATGCGGTGGCTTTCTTGCGAAGCTCTGTCGCCAAGTCTGAGTAGTAGTTGATAATTGACCGCTTGGTCACGTCATCACTGCGCTCAAGCTCTGCGTTCATCTTGGCGATAGCAAGTTTCACGTCGCCCTCACGCTTGAGGTCTTGACGACCAGCCTCATACTTGGCGAGACGCTCTTTCAGAGCCAAAGACTGCTCCGTTTCTGCGCCTTTCATGCCTGCCATTCCTGCGGCAGACAGACCTTTAGAGAGGTCGCCGCCAGCAATGCCAGCACCTAACTGCATAAGCATGTTGGCCTGAGTCATTCGGCGCTGATCTTTTAACAAGTCAGATATATCAAGCCCCTCGGCTGTCGTGCCGTCACCCGTAAGCTCGGCAAGCAAGTCATCAAATGCGCCGTACTTGGAGCCACCTTGCACCTCTTTGCCGCCGCCCTGCACATTAGCGCCACCGCTTTGCCCCTTATCGCCGCCGCTTTGCTCGCCCTCGCGTTCAGCGTCTTGGCTACTAGCGTCATTTCTCAGCGTGTTTTCCGACACAAGATCCACTGCGATCGCAGTAGGGCTTGGCTCGGTGCTCGCGTTTGGGTCATACCTGTCGTTAAACATATCATACAGGGACGAGCCAAGTCGCTCACCAATACCGCCGAGCGTAAGCGGGTTTTCACTTACAGAGCCAGTAACTAACTGCTCCAAGGCTCGTGCTGGCTCGTTGATGATTGGGGACGCCGCCGCCATTCTAGCGCCCTCCCCTAGCGGGGCATAGCCACCAATAGCTGTCTCAGCAAAAGCCGCTAAACGGCCCGGAACTTCTCTGATGCTCTGACCAAATGCCGCGCCGGTGCCGGACTCATCATACACATCCTGTATGCGCTGACGTGCTTCAGCGCCATGCCGAGCGATAGGTGTTTGAGCTACAGCGGAGGATATAGCGTCAGCAACGTCGCCATACGCAATGTCCATCCCTGCTGGCGCAATCATGCTGTAGTTAGGCATCTGTTTCTGCGCTTCAATGCTAAAGGACTCTATGCCTCTCCCTGCCGCGTCCACGCCCTCAGATACCTTCCTAGAAATGACATCTGTGACGCCGGGAATGAATGGCGTGTCATACTGATCGCCATATCCAAGCTCGGTACGTCGCACGGGATCGGAAGCTTTCCCGCTAGGCATAACCCTGTCCATGCCTGTTACGGGCATAGACATCCTTTCCCTTAGCTGAGCCTGCGCCGTCTGTATCTCGCCAAGAGTATACCCCTGAGCAACCAAGTCTGCGGTGGTTACGCCGCCAACAGCAAGAATATCCATCAGGGATTGCATTTTTTCGGGCTGACCACCGTTTGCCAGCTTCACTATCCCGCCGCCAGCCATCATCTGCGGAGGCATACCCATCGGGGGCATCGCCATCTGCGGGGGCATCCCTTGCGGACCCATTCCGCCTTGAGGCATCATTGACATAATGCCCTGTTGCTTGATCTGGTCTGCCACGGTGCCCTGCGGTTGCTCCTGCATCTGCTGGGCATAGCGGTTACGCATATCCGTTCTGCGCTGTATCTCGGAGAAGACCAGAAACTCTGGGATCTGGCCGGTGGGGTACTCCGAGTATTGCATTAAGGCATCATCGGGGAGTCCCTTGACGATGTCTTCTGCTTCAAGAATGTTCATCCGTTAGCCTCCGCGCGCCCCTTGATACATGCCCAATCCAGCGATGCCGAGGCCCGCCAACTGTTGCGCGGTGCTAGGCTGTTGCCCGTACACCGACGTTGTCTGCCCCGGCTGTATGCCGGCTCCCTGCAAGTAGTTGCTGTACAAAGACAGCATCTCCATTGGGTAGGACTGCTGACGCAGGAAGTCTTGATATCCGATGTCCAGACCCTGCTGTAGCAAGCCGCGCTCCATGCCGCCAGCCATCAGCATCTGATTGAGACGATCCATCTCCATCCGCTGGCGAAGTGCCGCCATATCGCCCATCGCGCCAGCCGCCTGCAACTGCATCCCCCGAGACTGAAGCGCCTGCATTCCCGCCGCCTGTTTCATCTGCTCCAGCATGGCGCGTGCCTGACGGTCGGCCTCAAAGGAAGAGATTGCTGTCTGATATGCCGACTGAAGCCCCTTGGCTTGGATATCGCCCATCTGGTCTTCGACATTGCGCTGGCGCTCCGCCTGCATGATCGCCTCTCGGTAGCCGCCAAGGCTTCCAGAGCCTGCTGACTGCAAGCCGATGTCCTGACCGAGCCTCTGCGAAGCGCGCATGGCTTCGTCTTTTTCCCTATCTACAACTTCTTGCATGTAGGGACTCATGTATTTTGAGATGGCTTCTTTGTCGGCCAAAGAGCCGGGGCTGAAGCCGGGTCTGTAGGTGCTCCCGCCCCTCCCCACGGAACTCAGGATGCCGCCCATCTGACCAAACTCTGCCGGTGTGCCAGACACGCCCATAAGCCCCATGCGTTGCATGGCTTCCTGCTCCATCGGCGTGAAGTATTCCAGCCTTCTGCCGGGGTAAGGGGTGTACGGCTGTGCCGTCTCATAGCCAACGCGGCCTAATAGGTCGCGGTAAAAGGGTTCCGCCCACTCTGGGAGGTTTGATTGTGTTACCTTGGACTCTGTTGGTCCGCTAGAGCCGCCTTTAGACATTCTCTATATCCTTCTCGTAAAAAACAGACGACCTTTTGAAGCCGTCTTTTTCAAGCCACTTCCAGAACCCGAATCTGGCAACCCCTTCTAGGCCGTCACATCCGCAGTCCTTGGCGTATTCCGTAATCATCTCAAGCATCTGAGGATACCAGCGATCAAACTCCTCCCCGCCCAGAAAGTGCATTGCCAGCATTTTTTTGCCGGGGTAGTTAGCAACCTCAGTGGTTAGCGCGCCCCACGCCTTCTCTTCGTCATACGCAATCCAAAGCTGAGAGTTGCCCGTTGCCAAGGCGGCGCACAGATATTCTGCATTCCACCTGCCGTTGCATCTCTCTAGGGCTTTTAGCAAATACTCGCGCACTTCCTTCCACGCGGTAAAAACATGGTCTGGCGGGACAAGGCTTATATTCATGCGGGCATCACCGACTTGGCGTCAATCGGCGGCGGCTGATCTGCTGTGCCGCCCCGAGCCATGCGTACCCGGCCCAGCATTGCGTCTAACTCTTCAGCACCAGCGTCCGAGCTTCCGTCACCAAGATCAGACACAACATCTGCTGGGATGATGTACTCACCGGGAGAGACCGCTACCGGCTGTTGCGAGCCAATCATTCCGGGGACCATATCATCCATGCCCCCGCCCTCTCCGCGAATCATGCCGCTTGTCTGCGCGTCAGGCATTAGCGCCTGCAAGATGTAGTCTCTCACGATCTGGAATACCTCGGGGCCATACTGATCCAAGAAGCCTTGGATGATAACATCACTGTTCTCCATTTGGCCTGTTAGCGCGGCGGCAAGAAGCCCCACTTCCGTCTCGCTGGGGGTCGCGCTCATGCCGCTACTCACCTCTGCGATGCCGCCAGCAGGCACCTCGACCGTGCCCATAGGTGACTTCAGGGGCACTGTTGACCTCTCTGGCACGTCGCCACCCTCCTGCATTTTCAGCAAGCCGCCGCCGGCTTTTTGCCACTCTTCCATCGTGACGACTGGCGTGCTGGTATTCTGGATGGCTCCTGAGCCACTAAACACGTTTCCTCCGAGCATCTGCTTTATCAGCATGTTCTGGAGTTCCACGTTCCCGCCGAGGGCGCCGTGCGCGCTATTTAGTTGCTTTTGCGTGACCGGCATGTTCGGGGCGGTGGCGCCCTTGTCTTTATCGCCAACCTCCGTTGCGTCAGTGACATTAAACGCATCGGTGCCAAACTTGCTGATAACCTCGCCAAGGTCCGTCATCTGCTTGGGAAGAACATTCCTGAAAAGTTCGGGGTTGTATCCGCTATACCCCACTCCGCCGGTATATCCGCCGGGGTAGAAGCCCAAGATGCCGCCTGCGGCCTTCTGCTCTTCTGTCTCGCCCTGCTCTGCCGGTTGCTTCTCTCCCCAGAAAGGCTTCATGTAGTTCATTGCCGCATTGATTCTGCGCTTGCTCTCCTTGCCCATGTCTGAGCTTTCCCAGTCAAAGTTTGCCACGTTGCCGGTCACCCAGTTGTTGTGACTGCCTATGCCCGCCTCTTGGAACCAGCGGCTAAACCAGTCTAGGTCTTTTTTGGGCAGTGCGTTTTGGCTCTTCATCCAGCTAAGCCATTCGCTGTTGGTGAAGCCCGGACCTCCTGCGGTTCCGGGTGGCGGCCCTTGGGTGACATCGCCGGGATCTTTTGGTCCGGTGGGCGACACAGCCTGATCCGGAGTCCATCGGTCGGTTCTCTCCGTCTGCGGGCCTGCGTCTATCACTGATTGACTTCCCGGCGCGTTCAGCATCGACAAGTACCTTGATACGTTGTTCTGGTACTCATCACGCTCCAGCATGGGGTCGAATACTGGAGTGCCAAAGCCCTGCTTAATTGGCCGGTACTCCCTGCTTGGGATCATTGGATTGCTGGCGTCGTCTTGGAAGTAGGAAAACTCCGGCTCAAAGCCAGCCATGTAGTCTTTCGGCGGTGCCACGACCTCGCGGCCTCTCAGCCCGGCCTGAACGGAGATCGGGTCAATTCCGCCATATCCGGGGTTCCCGCTCATCGCACCCATGCCGACCATGCCGAAGGGGTTGCCGCCTGCGTCCCGGATTGCGGCGGCTCTTGCGCCCACCTTTGATGTCCCGGCATCTCTTCCGGATGACTGACCAGTCTGGCCCGTCGTGCCGAAATACTCGCCGATGCTCTCCGGACCTCTGGATGCCTCCTCTGTCGCCATCATCTGCTGACGGCCATAAGCCTGACGGTTGTAGAAGTCCTCAAGGTAGGACTGGTCTTCTTTCGTTAGGGGTTGGTTTGTCCCTGCGCGAGAAAGCGCCTGTTGCTCCCTCTCCGTTGGCTGTAAGGATGCCAAGAAGTCGTCGAATGCACTAGTGGTGTCGCCACCCTCTGCCATGCCGGGGACGTATGGCATTGGGGTGTTGTAGCTCATAGACGCGCGGTACGGGCTTACACCTCGCATGACGCCGGGTTGCGCCGCCGCGTATGCCGCCTGAAGCTGTTCGTATGCGTCACGCCTTTTGCCCTCAGATTCTGCCTCCTGAGCCTTACGCATCGCCTCCATTTCGTCCATGTAGTCCATCTGGGCAAGCTGGCCCATGCCGGTCCCCGTCACCATTGCGCTACCAAAGCCACCCAGCTTGTCAGAGAGGTTTTCGGCGCCTAACTGCATGCTCTGGAGGGTATCTCCGCCGAATGGCGTAACGCCCTTATCTATAAGCGCCTGCGTTGTTGCCGACACATCGGGTGCTGAAGCGGCCATTGGGGTTATGTCTTTGAATCCGCCGCCACCAATATCAGAAAGTATTCTTGGCGTGCTGGCGGCTTGCTCCCCTGCCGTCTGGATAAGCTGTGCCCCAGCACCATCTGTCGCCGCTTGGGTTGCGGCTTGAGTTCCGGCTTCTCCTGCGGCCTGAGTTGCGACTTGAGTTCCGGCATCTGCCGCACCCTTGAACAATTCACCAATACCGCCAGCGGCCCCGGCGGTCAGTCCAGCAATCAAGCCTCGTTTCAGGTCGCCTGTTACTGCCGCAGTTCCCGCCCCTGTAAGAGCCGCCGTACCAAGCGCGCCGAGGCCCAGCTTGGTGCCCAGCATGCCCAGCACAGGGGCCAAGAACGGCAAGAATGCCTCGGGCTGTCCGGTCACAGGGTTGGTGGTCAACTGACCCGTGGGTGAGAGCGCCGCAATCCCAGCGACTTCCACTGGGTTCATGTGAACCAGCATGGAGTCACCATACCGGCCATACTGCGCCATTTCGTCCATAAAGGGTTTTGCGGGATATCGGTTCATATCTAACTCGTCTCTACGCCGAATAAGTTAAAGCTCATGCCGGTTGCACTCGCGTATACCTTGATCACATCATTCTGACCAAGCGTTAAGCCGAGAACAGCCGTAAACGATTCGCCTGTTGCTACTGACTTGTCATAGTAAAGGTACTGCTTGTCATCAGCGCCCGCGTCATTGACGTGAACACTGAGCCTGAAGGTAATTGCGCCACCCGTTCTGTTGCAGGCAACAAATGAACTGCAAGTCGTCTGGCTTAGGTTTGGGACGGTATACAGCGTCGTGGTTGTTGTTGCCGCCGCGTCAACCTGCCCAAGAACCTTGATAATGTCAGCCATTGCCGGCCCCCATCAAAAGGAACTGAAAGCGCCGCAGGGCCAGAGATGATGGCTTGCTTGTCTTGTCCCTGTTGGATTCAATCGCCGAGTTTGCATCCTGCAACGACTGCTCCAGCGTCCGTCTAGTGACCTGCTCGTTTTCGCTGTCGTAATCCCTCGGAGCTACCGGAAGTGCAATATACCTAGCCATTACCGCTTGCCGTCCGTGCGCGTGTCAAAGCGCATGTCGCCCAAGGTCCAGCCGTAGCCGGTATTGTTTGCCTCTATGCGAACAATAAGCTCTCTGGTTCTGGCGCGAACATGGTTTTGGTTGGTTGTGCTTGTAACTGTCGAGGTGGAGAGCGTGGATTCAGAACCCAGCGGAAAGTCTCTCCCCTTCAGCGTCACCGTGATATCTGCGTTGTCGGACGTGCCCCGGAACGTGAAGTCCGGTATGAAACGTCTAACGGTCATAAAGGATTCGCCGTCCTGCAATCCTACGCCACCTGACTCTACATACGCATTCAGGGCACTGCCATCGGCGTCGTACCCGAACTCCTGACTATACAGGTATTGCGTGTACACGTCATCAAGATTGTTTGACGAGGCCACAGGGTAGTCTTTTGTGGGAGTGTGGCCGTAAGTCCCGCGATCCATCGTCCCGATGGCCCAGCTATTCTCAAGGTAGTTATATGTAACATAGTTAGTCACATCGGCGCTTGCTGTGCCGACCGGGTAAAACCACGTTACTTCTGAGTCGTCAGGGTTACTGACGGCGAATATCTTATACCGCTGGCTCATCTGTACATTGGTGAACACATAGTCCAGCACAGAGCATGGCAGTCGCTGTACAGAGCCGCGATAAACATAGAACCCTTCGCGATCCATAAAGAACACCGCGTCAGCCGCCGTGACCGCCGCGTTGGGCGAGATCAGGCTGATGTTTTCCGCCACGGGGTTAAACGAGTACACAAATGGGGCGCCGATATAGCGCATCGACTGGATGCCCTCGTCGGTAAAGATAAGGATTTCCTGCCTCGTCTTTGTCGCCCCGACAATGGTGGTTCCGGTGGATAGCACCTGCCCTCCGGCAGAGTTAATTGCTGTCGGCGTCCAATCCGTTGCGTTCTCCTGATCCGACCAGCGGACCAGAAGCGGATCTATTTCGTCGCTCCCCAGAGGATTCACGCCAAAACATATAACATGACGGTCGATGTCTGAAACCATCACCTGAAACGCCGCAGATGGAGCATTGCTGGTGCTGGGGAAGGCCACTGCATCCGTAAGATACTTGGCTCTCTGGTAGACGCCACCAGCATATGACGCAACAACCGCGCCGCCTGCGGTATCGGCGCTAACCGCGACATCTGAGTTGACCGGAGTGCCTTCGGTGTTTTTTGCCGTGATCGTGTAGGTGTCGGCATCTATGATGCTGTCCACCGTGTATGTCTGATTTAATACATCTGCTGTAATTGTCGAGCTTCCGGACAGTGCCGTAGCCCCAGAGAATGTCACCTGATTTTCGCCCGCCGGATTGATGGGCGACTCTGTACAGCCATGTGCGGTCTCGTTGACCGTTATGGTGCTACTCCCGATGGTGGCGTCAAATGTCACGTCGCCTGCCGCAGTAACAAGCCTTGGACTGCTGGAAGACCAGTAGGCAACGGGGCCACCTCGGGCGCAAAAAATCAAGTCTGGGCCGAAAATGTCCTGACTATAGAGGCGAAGCTGTTCCCCGAACGTGATCTCGCCGCGAGTGCCCCAGCCGCCGCTACCCCAAGGCCCGACGCCCCAGCCCGCACCGTCTACATAATAATTGGTGCCAGTCTCCAGAAGGTAGTATGCAATGGTCCCCGCGCCGCCGTTTCCTGTATCTGACGAGTTAGCTGTAACGACGTTGCCAGATGTATCCTTTGCTTCAATCGTGTAGGTGTCGTCGTCTTCGACGTTGATAATCTGGTATTGCTGGTTGAGCACCTCGGCGGTAATGTTTCCGCCAAGGCCCGTAGCGCCCTCAAAGATCACCCAATCATCGGGCGTGGCGCCGTGGTCCGTATCCTCAACAGTGAGAATGCTATCTCCGTCCACGGCGGTAAACCTTGGATCTCCTGCCGCAGTGGTCAGCCTAATCGGCGTCACATCGTAAAACAGGGTGTCTCTTTCTACATAAAATCGGAGATTGGTCCCCACGCCAAGGTAAAGATCCCCAGTAATGATCGCCCAGTCTTTCAGGGACCGGCACACGCCTTGGAATGTGTTGTTGCTGTATTTCGCCCAGCCGCCGATGGACTCTACGCGGCCCTTTCTAAACCTGATCTTGTCCGAGTCAAACCAGCCGGAGGCGGCACTGTACTGAGTGCCCTCCTTGTTGATCCCCGGCTGAAACTGGATTTTAGTTAGCGCCATGCTAAAACCTCAGTATGTCCACATCACGGGGTCGCCTTCCCTTGTGTCAACATGCACAAAGCCTGCCGCCACCCCGATACCTGTAAATCCCAATTCGATTGCATTCTTCACCAGAATCATCCGCTGAAAGCCGTCCGTCACCTGTATGTCGGAGGCTATTCCCTTTGCGTGAGTCCCCGGCCTTTTCTTCGCCGCCTCAACGCTATGGGTGGGCGACCTGTAGCCGGAGGTGATCCTGAACGGGAATCCGCAGTTCATTCGCAGATGATCCAGCTTTGCTACAAATTCAAGCTGGATCTCGTTCTCTCCCGTCTCCTGACAGTCAAACTCATCCAGCGTGAAGTACCGGAAGTTGGTCATTCCTTCTTGCCTGAACCTAGAAATAACCCGAACGCCCCCGTCAAAGCCCCTGTCATTACGCTCACCAACGACGCCTGTTGCGTGTTTGGGTCTGGGAGCGCCATAAACCACTCCAGCGTATTCCACGTCATTGCCATCATCATCAGGATGAGCAGTCTCGGGATAACCCGGAGCTTTTCTATGTCGTCAATGGTCATCGCTCGCGATTAACCCCTTTTATCTTCTCTACGGTTCTGAGTCCGCCAAGCCCCAGCATGCCAAGTAGCACCGTGAGCAGACTTTGCATGTCAAATTCTGGAAGATCCGGAATGCTTGACCCGCTCCACGCCGCAAAGAAAATAACGACTGGAAGGCCCAAGAAGTGCCAAAAAAGCGCCAGTCCGCAGGACCAGCCAACAAAGGGGCGCCATCCGGCAACAAACAGGCTTTTGTGAGCCGCCTCGGTTTTGTTGACCTCTACCTGACTCTTCGCCAGTTCGTGAGCGTGACGCTCCGACATGGTGGCGATTTCATGGGCGAGCCTGTTTCTTTCGTCTGCGTCTGGTATGAACTTGTCAAGTATTGCCGAGATCGGCCCAACCAGAAGCTCTAGCATCAGCCCGCACTAATCTTTAGCGTGCCGCTGTCGTTCCATACCTGCCCTGCAACTGACGGGTCAGATGTCGGCAATCCCTGAAGCCTGACGTAAGCTCCGATTTTCCCGCTGGGGCTATTGCCGTTGTCGCACGATAAAGTAATGGTGTCGTCGTTGTTGGTAATCACTAGCGTTGCGGAGGAGTATGTAGTGTTTTCCGCCTCGATCCTCGTGTTGGCGGCGGCGGTGCCAAGTGATGCCGCTTCGTACACATGCAAATCTGCGCTCGGGCTGGCAGTGCCTATGCCAACTTGTTCCGACGAACTTATGGTAATTGCAGTGCTGGTGGCGTTGTCGTCAATGCCCGTCGAGGTAAACGTGGTGAATGTTCCGGTAACATCTATCTCGCTGGCGCTATTTTTGAATAACAGCGCGGCTCCGCCATCTCGTTGAATGGTCAAGCCACCTAGCCCGCCGCTCTGCATTTTTATGGTGCCGTCGCTACTGCCATCTAGCTTAATAGTGGGGGTAGTTGCCGTCCCATTAGTGCTTTGTATCCTTAGCGTCGGGGTTGTGTCACTGCTGACGATGTCAACAAGGTTTGCCGGTGAGGCGGTTCCAATGCCGATCTGCTGTGAGGCGTCTATGGTGATGGCAGTGCTGGCGGCGTTATCATCAATGCCTGTAGAAGTGAATGTGGTGAATGTTCCTGCGGCGGCTGTGGTGCCCCCAATCACCGTGCCGTCGATGTTGCCGCCATTGATATCTGCCGTACTGATGTCTGCCGTTGCGGCGGTAATCTTGGTCACTCCCAAGTCATTGTTTACGTCCGCAACAGTCGCGGCGCCGTCGCCGCCACCATCAAACTTGAGCAATACGTCCCTGCCGTTTGTGACGCCAATGGACCGCCCTGCATCATAGTTCCCCTGAAAAATCACTGCATTCTGGGTGTTTAGGTCGTTTCGGATGTGGACAATCTTTTCGGCATCGCTCGGGGTAATTCTCACATAAACGGTGCCACCAAGGTCGCTGGCTGAGTACAGGCGAATGAACTTGTTGCGCCCGTCGGACTCTGCCCCGTCCGTGATGGGAATGTCGTTGGGCGATCCTGAAGTGCCGGCGCTGGTCAAGGTAACAGTGGCAATACCATTGACCGCTTGGTCAATAATGTCAAAGTTGGTGTTGGTCGTGTCGCCCCACTGACCAGCCTGCTGGCCGGTCTGAATCTTTTCGATCCCAAGGTTCGTGGTATATGTACTAGCCATATCTTCCTCTAAGCCGCTATATCAACCCAATCGGGCGTCTGGGAGGTGTCCACCTCCGTCCAAGAAACTGTTTGCGAATCGTCTACGTCAGACCAGCTTGGCGTCTGGGAGTCGTCTACCTGCACCCATGCGCCCACCAGAACTGAGCCGACAAAGCCCGTCGCCGCCACGCCTACGGGCGTGATGGTTGCGCCGGTTGTGACAGTGACGGAGCCAAGCGCCGTTGTTGCCGCAACGCCAGTAACGGGAACGGTAATTCCAACCGCGATAGTGACGGTGCCGACTGCGCCTGTTGCGGACTCGCCTGTTACTGACAAGTTGACAGCACCAGAAACAGCAACCGTTCCGACCGCTCCGGTGGCCTCAACCCCCGTGACTTGAGCGTCTGCCCCTATTGACACGGAAACCGTGCCAACGGCGCCAGTGGCCGACTCTCCGGTTAGGGCGACTACTGCGTTGCCGGCAACACTCGGGGAGCCTACTGCGCCAGTGGCGGACTCCCCGCTGGGTGATGCCGTCGCCCCGCCAGCAATAGATACTGAGCCAACCGATCCGGTAGCAGACTCTCCGGTGACGGGAACACTGACATCCGAAGATACCGTGGCAGTGCCTACCGTCCCCGTCGCAGACTCTCCGGTGAGAGGCACGACTGCCTTTCCAGATACGGAAACCGACCCTACAGCGCCAGAGGCGCTTTGCCCAGTTACAGAGACCGTGGCACCAATGCTGACCGAGACGGAGCCAACTGCGCCGGTCGCGGCCTCCCCTGTGACGGAGACTACAGCCGCGCCGACAACTGTGACGCTACCTACGGCACCGGTAGCCGAGACGCCAGTGACGCTCGCTGTTGCGTTGACGGGCGCTGATGCGGAGAATGGAACCTCCGAAAATGCTACCGCCCCAAACATGGTGGCGCTTTACTCGCAGGTAACGGAGAGTGTTCCGTCTGCGTTAGTGGTCGCGCTACAAGTCCCCTTGGGGAGTCCCTCAAGCATCGCGGAGATGGCGGCTGTGTACTCGGACCATATGCCGCCGAGCAGGTCGTTGTTGCCCGCGTCCAGAGTCGTCATGGCGCCAAAACCAGAGACTCCGACCGTGGTTACACCGTTAATGCCAGCCGCACCAAGGTCTCCAAGCTGGGTCATCCCTGTTGTGCCAAGCGTTACCATGCCATCAACAAACGGGGTATAGTCGATATTCCCTAGCGCGGTAAAGCCAGCCGTAGCCACATTGGCGGTCTGCGCGTTTCCAGCGTTAAACGCCGCGTACAGAGACTGATTGTCAGCAGACTCTGCGGAAATGCGGGCCAGATCAACCTGGCTATTGTACTCAGCCATCTTCTTGGCAGAGTCAGCCTGTATCCACATCATGCCAAGTGATGATACCGGAGCCGCCAAAATTGATGCCCACTGCAATGCTTCAGACTGCTGGGGGATGGGCTGAACGACAGGTGTTTGCGTCATCGCCAAAGCCATAACCGCCGCGCTTGCGGCCTGACCGTCGCCGCTTGCGGCGATCTTGGATAAGGCATCAAACTTGGCCTGACTAGCGGCGGCATTAGCCTGCGCGGCCTTCTGTACTGCTTCGTAATACTGGGTGCTTGTAGAGGCGCACCCCAAAAAACCAAGAAACACTGCTACTGCAAAAAACAATCTCATGTTATTCCTCCACGGACGCGAGCACGGACTTTGCTCTTTCAACGTCAGCATGATAAGACAGTCGGCAATGATTGTCTTGCCAGAAAAAGACCGCATTCAGCACCCTCATGCAGACCGCCCAAGCGAAAACCGCCCTCATTCTGTACGCCCTTCCAGAAACAGACTCGTTGGGGTTTTCGGACAGCAAAAACACCACGTTCACTAACTGACTGAGGGCGTCCCCAATCCGCACAATATACTTCCAAGTGCCATTCATGGCGCAACTCCTGTTGTGGAGAGATAAATAGAACCGCTCATAATTATGCTAATAATAATCCAGAAAAGACGCTCCGAGTTTCTTACCGACTTTGCATTCATTATTGCGTCTTCGGTAAGCTCTCTTATGTCATCCTCCTGATCGTCAAGCCGCTTTTCATGCCTGTCGAGCCTTTTGAAGGCCGATGTCAGTTGCTCCTCTACGCGAACAATCTGAGACACAGTCTCAGCAAGCCTGTCGAGCTTTTGCTCAATTCTGTCAAGCCGATGATCTTCCACCCCCATCACAATGTCCCAGCCAGATCAAAAAGATCGTCCATTGCTTCGTCGTCCAAGCCAAGAGCCGGGATCATCAAAGCAACCCATACGGAGTTGCGCTCCACCGTAGAAGCGTACTCCCATTCAATCTGCACCCTTGACTTGTCTGGCTCTGGGATTAGGGCAAGCGCGTCCTGTATCTGCGGTAGGTAGCCTTGAGCCAGTA
>Ga0208899_1000571_pt1 | contig 27716 bp, 26 predicted proteins | sample VirMetDEL_Nov_24_FD_184518 | JGI IMG/M metagenome (GOLD analysis project Ga0208899, IMG submission 184518) | Aqueous microbial communities from the Delaware River and Bay under freshwater to marine salinity gradient to study organic matter... | ecosystem: Environmental > Aquatic > Marine >... | reverse complement strand
CTACTGTAATAATTTTTTTGGTCTGCGTTTTAATATATTTGTGTACAACTTATTTATGTTCCTTCTAAAACCAGCTATATTCAAATGACTTTTTATAAAATTAATTTGCATTGTATTAAAGTAAACGAACTTTAAAATAACTGGATAGTTAAACATAATTTTAATAATAGGTTTATCAATCTTTAATTTAAGTTTCGCTGTTTTATTTTTATCTACTACTGCATAGGCTAAATTTATACTCCTTGACCAACTGTATATATTAAAACTACCTGATAAAAATTCTAAATTACTTGTTTTTAAATTGGGGTCTAATATTGTAATGTTTAAATCTTTTGTATCTGTAATAAAATAATATGGTAGTAATACTTGTATTGTTACAATGTCATTTGTTTCTAATAAAGTAAAACTTTCTTTAATAATGTTGTGAACATTATTGTTTATTGGATGATAGTTTTCGCTAAAATTATATTTATAATCGTAGCAACTTTCTTCTTTATTAAAATATATTTCTATATCTACATCAATAAAAGAATTTATGTAAAAAAATTTGTCCTTTTGTGAACTAATTGCTGGACACAATAATTTAGAATATGTTTTATTTTTTTCTACATTAGGATAAGTAAGTTCAGGAACTTCATCTTTAGCGTATATACCATATTGCACATTTACTTTTTTAAAATTATTAAATAAATTAATCATTAGTATTTTAGATTTTTGTAACCATTTCTACTGGTATGTAAATCATCCCTTCTTAATTGATGTAGGTCAGAAATATCTTTATTGTAATTGTTATTAGTAACAATAATATTATTATCTTCTTTTTTAAATACATAACAATGTATTAATGGTGTACCTGCAGCTATATAAAAATTTCTTTTTAAAATTTCAAATGGAAATGCTACTTCTCCAAATTTATCTACTTCCACTATGCCACTAAGACATCTTATGTCTTGCCTAAAATGATAAAAAGGGTCAGTAAAATAAATACTATATCCATCAGGCACATCAAATATATATGGACTATGTAATTTTAATGTTTTACCATCAAGTGATTTACCATATTCCATTCCATCACTTTGATTTGAACCCTGATACCCTATCCAATCTTCTATCTTAAAACCTTCTCCTACTTCAGTAGCAGAAAAACTCCACTCTTGCCTTAATGAATTATCTTCTTCATTTTCATAAATATCGAATTTTAAATTACCCCATAAAGGAATAATAAATCCTGTACTAACATAATCTTGAATTGCTGGACAGTTTTTTGCATTCATCCAACCTAAAGCATCACTACCTAGTTTTTGTTCTTTATACCATTCAGGTAAAAATTTATTTGCTTTTTTAATTGGAAATAATTTTATAAAATTTTCGTACTCTTTAACTTTAGGATAAATATTAATCTCCACCATAATAATATTATAACATTAAATTATTCTACTAATTCCCAACCTTGTGTTTTTGGGTCAGCAGTATCTGTTTGATACGCATTCTCATTCCAAATATAATTATTACCATCATTTGGATAATCTATTGGTGCATTATATTGCCAATCATCTGTATTCAAAACCCAACTATCAAATAATTTTTGTGGTAAAAACACATCATTGTCTGCATCCCAAGTCATTCCTATTCCTGCATAATTACCTCTAAAAGGAGTGCCACCTTCTCTATGAGTATTAGCAACTGTATTAATAGATGTTCTTTTACAAGTTAAACCTTCTCTTTTACTTTCATAGTACTCTTCCCATGAAGAATATCCATCAGGTAAAGTGCTTGTATCATCTTCATCTTTACCACTAATAACTTCGACTACAATATTATTGCTGTTTATAAATGCGTAATGTGCCATTAGTTACTTCCTATATCATAAGTAAAACTAACATTATCTGTACCACCAGTAAATTGTGTAATTTTAAAATTACCAGATGTATTAGTAGTTGAAGTTAAACCAGCACCTACATTAATATTAAATTTTTTATCATATTTTGCAATAACAACTCCTCTACCACCATTACCTGCATATCTGTTGTTATAAGCACCTTCGCCATTACCACCACCACCACCACCTGTGTATTGAGTACCAGAACCAGAATAAGTACTATTTGAACCATTACCTCCACCACCAGAACCACCAAGACCAAGTGTACCACCATAAGTACCACCACCACCACCACCTCTAACTACTGCTGAACCAGTAATGTTTGATGTAAGACCATCTGCACCATTTGGGTCTGATAATGTTCCATCTCCACTTGCACCACCACCACCAGTATTTCCACCATCTCCACCTTGACCTGCAGTACCTAAACCAAAGTTACCACCACCAGAACCACCATTTTCTGCTGGGTTTGAAGCATTACCATCTTTACCATGACCACCACCTATTGATGTAATATTTCCAAATACACTATCATTACCACTATTTGATGAGGCATTTCTATCTCCACCACTTCCACCACTACCAACAGTTACTGTTATATTATTATCTGCTGCTACAAATATTGGTTCTTCTATTGAACTACTATCTCCTGAAAAACTATCACCAGAGTGGGAACTTCTATATCCACCAGCACCACCACCATCACCACTATATCCAGAACCACCTCCACCTCCACCAGCAATAACTAAATATTGAACTGGTAAGAAAGCAGGGTTTTCTGTTGCTTGTTGAATTGATTTCCACTTAGCACCATAAGTGCCTGATGAACTTATCTTCTGGATAGACATTTAAAACTCCTATGTTATTTCTGTGCCATATGCTTGAAATGTTACATTAGCATCTGAAGCACCTACAGATATCTCTGCACCTGTTTCTAAAGTTATACCAAGTGTTAATGTAATAGTGTCATTCGCATCTATGTTTGTATCATAAGCTAAATAATCAGTATCAGCTACTGCAGAGTCATCATCTTTAGTAGCAATTCTAAATGTTTTAGCTGAACTATCTCTGTTACATACAATAATGGTAGATACTATTGCTTCTGTTGCTGCAGGAACTAAGTAGAGTTCTTCATCATAACCTGAAGCATCTGCTACTTGTCCTAGTATTTTATACGCATTCGCCATATTTTATTCTCCTAATATTATTCTATATTATACTACGCACCTACCAAAAGCAAGGTTTCTTCAGGCAAGTAAATTAATGCGTGTCCACTATCAGACCATAACATCATTTGTTCGCCTTCATTTATACCTACAGCATCTGGCAGTAAATCTATATCTTCATCTATTGGTAAATTTCCAATAGTATCTATTACTAAACTTCCACCTTCTTTGAGCATTAATAACATACCCATATTATCCTCCCATCACTATAAAAGGATGTACTTCTACTGGAGGTGCAACTTGACTAGCTTTAACTTTCTTAACTGCAGTTGCATCTGCATCATATAATAAAACTAAATCATTTTCAACATCAACTGTAATACTTGTTCCATCAGTAGCACCATTAATATCTATTTCTAAATTGTCAGATACTAGTTGAATACCATTACCTGTATTTACATCTAATTGAGTACCTGTCCAAGTTAAACCATTTCCTACTTCTGTATTTTCTATAGCATTAGCTAAACTTGCTAAACCAGTATCTAACCTATCATTCATATCTACAAAATGTTCAGCTAATACTGCTAAACGAACTGTAGTTCCTGCTTGATGGTCAGGGTCTGTAGTATGTCTACCTTCTATATCTCTAGTAATTGTTGTTAAAGTTGTTCCTGTAGAAGCAGTAACTAAAATAACTTCTCTGTTAGAAGAGTTATCAGGGTCTATTACTAAATAATAAGGACTAGATGGACTAGCATTTATTGCTGTAGTTCCATCTGTTGTGGGTGCTGCAGTTAAAGTTGTAGATGTACTAGCACTAGCTAATAAACTAGCTAAAGTACTTTCATAAAAATTTACTATTTGACTTTCTCTGTCTGCCATCTATGCACCAAACCTCATTATACCATACGCTGATATACCTGTTACATGTATTGTAGAAACATCTTCAAGAACAGGCTGTCTTGTTCCACGCACTGTCAGTATAGCATATTGCGTTACACTTCCACGCTCTGTATTAGTAAGTACTGGATAACTTATTCTTTCTACAACACCTCTAATAATTTCTTGTGGATTAAATAATTCTAAAGTTACTGAACTACCTTCTTTATCACGAAGTGTTGCATACAACTCTTCGCCTAATCCTTTTACCTTTACTGGCTTTCTGCCTGGTCTTTCTACTCTATCTGATATATTGATAGGTATTTGTGCAACAACAAGTTCTGGTCTTGCTAATGCACGAAACTGTATTGATTTAACTTTAGGTGTAGCATTATTTGCACCATTCTTTTTCAGTACAACTTTACCAATAATATATCTTGAAACTTCTGCTATTTGTTTTTCAACATCACCAGTTCCTGATGCTTGTGTAAAAGCTAAATTAAAAGAACTGTCATTAGGATTATCCAATGCTTCAAACTTAGTTGAGTAATAAAGTTCTACAGAGGTATCAGTACCTAATGCTTCTGTAGAAATTTCTGCACCAACAAATTGCTTACTTTCTGCAGTAAAGAAATCTGCAGCAGACATAATTAAATAACCTTCGCTTTCAAATGTAGATGTTTCTTTATATACATCTGAACTAGCAACAGAGATAACAAACTTTCCATTACCTTGTGTAATACCCATAACTAATCCATTACCACCAGTAGACAAATCTCTAGCAAATCCTGCAGTAGGTAAGTAATATCTCCACAAGTTAACTTCATTTAAACCTTCATGCACTCCCATATACACACTGTCTCTTGATACAAACATAGAGTGTGGACAAGTATCATAACCATCTACAATCCATTCTTTAACTAATTGTCTATTAGCTAAAACATATAAATCATCAGCAACAACTAAATCTGCTCTATAAAGCCTTCCTACTTCTCTACTTTCTTCTTGTGTTCCTAAAAAGACAATACCTTCTGTTGCAGCCATAGAATGTATTTGCTCAAATGGTATCTCTGTTTGACCTTGTAGTTGCAGTGTTCCTGAAACATCTTTAAGTGAATACACATGATGATTAGTGCTACCTGCAAGTATGACTGCACCTGCATCAATAACAGATGTAATTTCATGTGTAGGTTCTATAGTTAACAAAGCATCTACTACAGCAAACTCTGATGCCCAACTGTCTGCAAATGGGTCACCTTCCCATAAATATTCTGCATCACCATCATTAGCTGTAACAACTAATCTATCTTTTACAAACCAAACACCTGTAAATATTCCACCAGTAAAACCTGTATTGTGTACTGCCCAACCATGACCACCTGGTTCATAGTGTGCGAACTGTGTATTAGTTGTTCCTTCAGTTCCAGTAGTTACATAAAATGTATTTCCAAATGCTGCAATACCTGTTATATCATAAAGCAATCCAGTAGATGTCATAGCACTCCAAGTATCACCATCATCTGTACTTTCATAAATAGTTGAATTATCAGTTACATAAATATTTCCATTAGCAGTTCTAGCTACATAATTATTATCTGAAGTAAAACTTATAGACTTTGCTGCAGTTGTATGAAGCAAATGAATGTGATAGCTTGTTTCATCATCTCCATGAAAAACATCTACACCTTTGCTATCCCAAAATCTTGTAGTATCTTTCTCTGTTCCATTCGCTCTATGTGCAGTATCTAATCCTTGACCACCTTTAAAATTATTTCTTGAATAGATACGACCTAAGTTAGAAGTAAAATCTTCAGGGTTTTGTCTAACATTTACACTTTGTCCTGCTTGTACATCAGATGATTGTATAGTCATCTGTCTACCTTCTCCTGGACCTACAGCACTTCTTAGATAAATATTATCTATGCGTACATCATATCCATATCTTTTTGGATTACGAACATTAGAGGTAGATGCAATCCTAGGCACTTGGGTATACCACGCTGTTTAAACTAACTGGTTCTGGGTATCTTGCTCTCAAATCTTTTCTTGCTTGTTGTATAAGTAATTGTTGATATTGTAGTAAAGAGTTTCTTATTGTATTAGATGAACCTACTGGATATGTAGATACAGCTAATTGGTCAGATATATAATCTGCTGTAACAGTAGGAATGTCTTTACCTGCAATCATTTGAGCAGCAGCACCTGCCATAATAATTGGTTCATATTCTGTCTCTAGTCCAACATCAGCTAATGTAGTTGCTTCTGTAGATATTTCACCAAACTTTTTCTTAAATGTTACATGAACATTTACGCCTGTAGATATACCACTAAACTGAACTACTTTTCCTGATGCTGTAACTGATGTAGGAACATCAATCAATTCTACAGCTACGCCTCTAAATTGTACTGTTGTCTCTGAACCTGCACCAAGTGTTTGATACTGTGATACAGCTTTAAGTGGTGCAACAATTCTATCATCATCTGCACCTTCTAATGCTACATAACCTGTAGCACTTGATATTGTCTGCACTTCTACTGCATACAATGTTGGATAAAGATTTTCTATCTGGTCTTTAATCGCATTAAATACATTAATTCTTGGAAATGGTGGAGTTATCTTAATGATATCACCTAAGCTATGAGCAACAGCAGTAGTACCTCTAGCACCTCTTTGTACAGTTATTTCATTAGTAACAACATTGAGTTCTTTTGCATACATCAACTCTTGTCCTATTTCAATGATTGCACCTGCATCTAAAGCATCTTCTTCTTCAACAGAAAACAAATCACCATCATAAGGTATTGTTGTAGCTGAATCAGTAATGCCAGATGTGAGGTAAGAATAACTTACTACATCATCCATTGGTTCAAGATATTCTCTATAAACCCTATCTACGAGGTCTCCAATAGTTGTACTCATTTTTTACCTATGAACTATGAAATATTAAATTGATTTTTTTATCTGCAACTTCTGAATCATCTGAAACAATCTTAATTGCACCAACTCCTGCCCAACCTGATGGGTCAACTCTAACATGAGAGTCTGATGTAACTGTATATGTAACTACAGAACCATCTGTTTCAACAAGTTGTTTAAATGTTCCTGCAGAATTAGTGTCAGAAACTAAGAATGTTATTGATGTTCCAGTCATTCCTGCAGGGAATTTAATTCCTGCTAGTAATAGACCATCAGTATCTACAGCTAAAGAAGTTGTGGCATTTGCTGATATATCAATCAGAGCCATCTTACTTTTAAACTTATTTGCACCTGCGATTGGCATTTATTCTCCTATAAATCTTTATCTTACTATAGCAGAAGAAAAGGGTGGAGGTGGAGTTCCACCCTTAACTTCAATATTTTTTAAGCTACGCCATTAATTTTTGCATGGTATTGAGCAGGTCCTTTATCAAGACCAATTTCCATATACACACGCTTTGAAATAGCAGCAGCATCATCATTGTCTGTATCCTCTACGAATACGCCACCTTTTCCTGGGATGTTCAAGAATACAACATCAAGGAAAGACATATCAACGATAAATGCTTTGTTATCTGTTACATGTTCATCAACAGCTAAACCAATGTTTCCAAATGGTGTAATAATGCTATCAATGTTAACTCCTGCAACATTTCTGTCTCTAGGCAATACAGCCATTTGTACAGAACCACTCTTGACTAAGTTTTGGTTTAAGTCAAGTGCAGCAGCAGGTGAACAGAATACGATAGGGTTACTCATTGGTGCACCATTATCGTACATTAATTTCAATGTTTCAGCGATTGCATCAAAGTCTAATGCTTGGTTATCTCCTGTACCATCATTATTTGAATCATGGTCATAGACAGCAGCACCATTAGAAACAGAGAGCCACTCATTGAGTCCTCTCATTTCTCTTGGGTTACCATCTGTTCCATCATTAAATGTAGCATCAAAGAACTCTGCTTCGACTTCTCTTGCTATTACGCTTAATAATTCTTCTAACTGGAATGCGAGTTCATCATTAATTGGGTTAGAACCTTCAAAAGCTGCTGTTCCTGATTCCATGGCTTGAGAAGTTAAATAACCTTTAGCAGCTAATGCTGAATAAGTTAACTTAACGCCTCTGTTCCAAATTTGAACAGCATCTATTGTAGAAGTTCTGGTTTCTCCAAAATATGTTGGTGTTGCACCTTCAGTTCCAGGTGTTACAGCACCAAGTGTAGGTGCAGCAGACAACTGTGTTTGGAAAACTGGGGAATTAATTAATTTACCACCAGTCAATCCTCCCACCATGGAAAGAAGAGGTGTTCTTCTAGAACCAACTTTGAATAACTCACCAGTAAAATTGTTAATCTCTGACAAAGAGATTGGGTCTGGGGATGCTATTGCAGCCATTTTTATCTCCTAAATAAATCTAATCTTATACTTTTATTTTTTTGCTCTAGGAGATTAACTCCTAAAACTATTGTTTTGGATTAGCGTTTAGCTTTGTAGCTATACTGTCTCTGACTCTGCCTGACTGTTGTGCTTTGGCAATTTCTTCCTGATAGCTAGGTGTAGCGTTAATGGCTTGTGCTGATTGGTTTAAAGCATCCAATCTGTTTTGACCTTCATTCATAGTATTACGAATACTGTCTTGTTGTCCACTAACAACTTCTTCACCAAACTCTTCAGCTATAAATGCCTTAAGAGCATTTACTTCTAAATCGCCTTCGTACATCAAGTCTGCAGCTTTACCAATACCTTTTGTTCTATCAAGTCCTACTTGACTGAAAACACTGTCTCTCTCTTGAGTTTGATATTTAATCAACTCATCTTTAAGAGCCTTGTTCTCTTCACGAATTGCTTTCCAATTCTTGTCTTCACCACTTACTGAACTATCAGTATCTGTAATTTCTTCTGACATTGCTGTCTCCATTCTATAAATAATATTTTTACAAGTGCCATTTATGTCATGCACTGCGTTTTACTAACTACTTATTATTTATTTCTCATGTCTTGTTAGTAGGCATCAAGACAGTAATCGTATATCCTGTTCAAGTTTAACCCCCAGAACAGTGACAGGGTCATAATAATTATATCACATATTTTTAAATTGCAAGTTGTTTAAACAAGTTAGGCTTCTTCTAAACCTACTACTGCACCTGTTCTTGTTGTTGCAGCACCTGTTTGTACTGCTGATTCAGATAATAATTGCTGTGTAATTCTTCCTAATCTTTGTTGATATTCTGCTTGACCTAGTCTTGTAGCCTCTAGATATTGTGCTGCAGTTACATCTTCTCTAGCTTGTGCAGCAGCAGCCCTTGATATTCCTGGTAATATACCTGCAGCTTCTTGGAATGCCTCTCTAGCTTGTCTTTGTGTAACACCTTGTTGTGCAAATCCTTTAGCAACCTTAGTAGCTAATGCACTAGCACCTAATGCTGTCTCTGCTTCAGCTATAATCTGACTTGTTCTTATTTGATTTTCTAAAACTTTTGTTGATAATTGTGGTGATATAAACATACCAAATATAGTTTCTTCATTTAAATCCATATTAAATTCTCTTTGATAAATTTCTCGAACTTGTGGAATGTTGTTTACAATACCTTCATACCCTGCTTCTAATCTTTCTGAAAACTCTGCTACAGAAACATCACCTGATATAGCTTGTACAATATCATCATCAAAAACTTGTGGATTAAGATTATAGTTTCTTAAATTTAATTGCATTGCTTCTTTTGCTACAACATACTCTTGTTCATTCATTCTAAGAGTTCCATCTGCTTTCCTTATTCCAGGAAAATATTTCTCCATTGCAGGGTCACTTCTCATAGTAAGTAGTGCTAATGTACTATCACCTGTATCTATATAAGCATTTGTATAAATATCTATTAGTTCTTCTGATAAATATGGATACCTTAATTTTGCTTCTTCTCTAGCAGGTAATCCAGGTTCTTGTGCAGGTGCTTCATCAGGTGCACTTGATGCATCATTAGCATCACTGTAATTAAATTCATTTCTTAAATTCTTTTCTGTTAACGAATAACCATTAGCTAATGCAGCATCTAATTCTTTTTGATTAAATACTTGTTCTCCATTAGGACTATCTTTTCTATAAACTGTTTTAGGAAATCCTGGTGGATACTCTTCTGTAGCAGCTACTTCGACTTCTTCTTCTGTATCTTCATCATCTGATTCATCTTTAGGTGATAAATACTGGTCAACAGCTTCAATAATAGATTTATTTAAATTAGCTAAACTTTCATCAACATTAGTAGTTTCACGAAACAAAGCTAACTGTGCTTCTGTTTTTGTGCCATAGAACTGTCCTGATTGTGTAGCTTCTACTATATCTACTTCTACTACTTCATTGTTCTTAATTATAAAAGGCATTTAATCTCCTAGTACGCTGCTGACAAGTCTTGTTGGAATTGTCTTCCCATATTGCTAATCATATCATTCTTAACGCCAGGAGTATCTATATAATCACCTCTGATTTTTTTACCCATAGCTGTAAAGTCACCTTTGAAATCTCTAGCTAAGTTATCTACATAAACTTTGTCATCTGCAGATAAAGATGTTTTAGTAATATTTCCAAAATATTCATAGAATGGTCCAGACCAAGTGCTATGTTTTGCACCTGCAAAGTGTGGGAATAATTTATCATGAGCAGTTTGTAATTCTCTTATTATTGTATTTTGCATAATATTAGATTTATTTTGTGCATCTAATCTAAGCATACCTGCATATTTTTCTATAAGACCTGACTGTCTAAATCCATCTAGTGCTTGTTTACCAACATACTCTGTTATTAATCCCTCTGCAGATAATGTTCCTGCTTTTGTAGAATTAATAGTTTCTGTATAACCTTTGTATGCTTCTGGTATAGTGTCATCACCACCAGATATACTTCTATATACTGGGTCACTAATAAGTCTTACAATGTTAATAGCTTCATTACTACTAATCTTTCCTGATGATACATCCATAGATAATTTTTCAGATAAAGCATTAATACCTTCACCAGTTATTCCACTTCCAAATAGATATGTGTTAAAACTTTGTATGTTATCTTCTAATAACTTTTGTGCTTCAGCAGGTGATACAACACTTAACTGCATCCACTTTCTTTCTTCTGGTGAAGTAGTTAAAAAATAATTTGTATTTTCTAAATCTTCTGATGTTATTGCTTTACCACTTAAAGCAGATACTGTATAGAGATTTATAATCTCATCTTCAAATATCCATTCACCTAATTTATTTGCTGTTCTTTCTAATTCTCTTTCTAATGCTGATTCTAATTCTTCCCAAGTTTGATTATCAGGATTTTTAATTGATGAGTAATCCATAATGTCAACAAATAATCTACCATTTGCTTCTTCCCATTCATCTTGTGTTCCCACAAATGATGGCTTTGCACCTGGTAATAATGCGTTTACATCATCTACATATACCAACACTGGCATACTATAACCTTCACCTTGTACATTAAATACGCCATAGTAATTACCATCTACTTGTATTAAATCATCTGGTTGTGTAAACTCTGGTTCAAAAAATGCCATTATTGTTCTCCATTATAGCTACTAATTTTATCAAAAGCCCAGTTTATCATAGGTTCTGATATTTTCCATGACAACGACCAAGTATCAGAAACATCACCAAACTCTGACCATGTGTCTTTACCTAGTTGTTTCCAATCAACATCTGTATTATCACCAAATTGTGCAAGTCCTTGTTTCTCTGCAGCTTTCTCTAATGCATTTGCTGCATCTACTGCTAGTACTGATAACTCATAAGCAACATAAGCAGTCAATGCTGCAGGTGCTATTGCTGCTGCACCTAGTCTAGGAAGTAATGTTCTAAGTCCTTGTGTAATAACTATATCACCAGGGTCTAATACTTGTGCTGCTGTTAACGCTTTCTTTGGTATCTCACCTGCAACTTTAACTATTTGTTTAAACTTGTCAGGAAACTTAGATGCAAACTCTTCTACTTTATTTACTGCTTGAGGGTCAATATATTCTTGTAAATCTTCTGCTGTTTCTATTACCTTACCTTGTGTAGGTGCATCTGGTGCTTTATAAGGAACATTCTCTTGGTCTTTAAAATATTGTGGCATTTTATATCCTGGAGTTATCTCATTAGGTCCACCTGCTGATGCTATCAATCCTCTAACATTTTGTGTATCAGGTAAGTTATCCCATGTAGGACTATTGTTAAAGAATTTATTACCTTCTAAATCTCCACCTTCTGATAACCAATCCTCTAATACAACATCTAAGTCAGCATACAATCCACCTCTTGTATCTGTATCTCCTATAAATCCTGTTTCTACAATAGCATTCTCTAACATCTCTAAATAATCTTTGTGCATTGCGTTTATATCTAATGCATATCTAGGGTCATTCTTTACTAGATTTACTGCTTCTTGTAATTTATCTGGTGGTACTACATAGAAATCATTAACATCAAACATTTCTAAACTAATAACATCTCTTGGTTTTTCATCTAAATTTAATTTTTCAAGTAGTTGATTTATACCATTAGAAGGATTAACAAATCTTTTTCCAGGTTCAAAGATACCTAAATTTAATTCAGGAACATCTGTAAGAGTATCAAATAATTTTATCCTTACTGCATCACCTAAATTCTCTGCTTTATTTACTATCTGCTTTACAATTTCTTTTCTAATAGAAATTGTATCACCAAGTTCCAAACCTAATTTATTTTTAAGGTATAACTTGTGTGCATCACTGTAGGTAAATGTACTTTTAGTATCGCCTAGTTTTTTTTTGATTACTTGATTTACTTCTATAAAGGCCTCTTCATTATCTCCTGCTGCTAACCAGTGATAATATGGACTTGTAGTTTCTATTTCTTCTACTGGTTTAGTTCCATCTACATAATGTTTAATATTTTCTTTAGCCTCTCTTAACCAATCTTGATACAATTCTTTTCTTGTATCAAAATCAAAATCTGAAAATTCACCTTTTTGTATCACTCCTTCTTCAACAAGACCATCATAAAAATCTGCAAACTGTTCTCCAAAAGTCATTTCCCATCTAAATGCTGTACTTTCAGGAATAGCAGTTCTTAATGCCCAACCTTCTTCATTACCTAAATTTATAGCTATTTTATTAACAAGCTCATTCATCTTTTTCCAGTCATAATCTGATTGCAAATTTTCTATGACTAAAGCTAAATCGTAAGGGTTTGAGTCCAATATGTCAGGAAAAGAAATCCTAGTACCAGTATCAATAATGCCATCCATAAGTTCTGACATTGCATCCAATGCTTGATTAGGTTCTAAATTCTTTAATTTATTTTCTATATGGTTTTCTGTAACAAGTGATATACCTTCATGAGTAAAGCCATTCTTAATAATTAAGTTAAGAACATACTCTCTAAATTTTGGTAAATCAGAACCAATCTTAGAAAAAAACTTTTTTAAATTTCTTTCAAAATCTAAATAAGTAGCATTATCCATTTTGTTGTGATTTGATTAATTCCTGTTCTAAATTGTATTTTGCTTGTGCTTTAAAGAAATCTAATAAATTAATACCTAATCCCATAGCTTTTTTATTTAACTCTACAGGTTCAAGTTCTTCTTTATTTTCCAATAACTCTATTGGTACTTCCATTGTTACCTCCCTCTAAGAAATTCAAATACTTTGTTAACGCCTTCTTCACCTGCTTCAAATAATGAAACTGTTGGTCCAACTCCTGGAACAACATCAGCAGTTTTCTCTTCTATCATTACAGGTTCTGGTTTATCAAATCTAGTTATTTGGTCTAGGTTTTTAAGAAATTTGTTTGCAAGTATTCCTCCTACTTTTCTACCACTATGTGGCAAAATCTTTTCACCAGTTATCTTACCAGTTTCTGGATTTACTACTTCACCTTTAGGAGTTGTTTCAGGAAAAGGAACAGAGTACTTTGCTCTCTCTATGCTTTCTTCTTCTGTCATACCACTAGATATTGTAGGTTCTTCTTCCATATTTTCTATTTCCTGTTCTATCTTTAACTTTAATGCCTGTGCATCTTCATTGCTAGGGTCATTAAATTTTCCTACTGTCATAGGATACATTGCATCTATTGCAACTTTAAAATCATTAGTATTAACATCTTTCATCTTTTGCTCAAGCATATACTTAAACACTAAAGCATTTGCATTTAGGTCTGCCTCATTCTTAAACCAATTAGCTGCAAACTCTTTTTGTTCATCTGTAAAGTTAATTAGTTTTTCTTGACCTGGCATTGCTAAGTTTTCTATTAAAACTTTCTTTTGTTCCTCTGTCATTCCAGGAACTTCTACACCTAGTTCATTCATTGCTTTAAAAATACCAGGGGCCATTGAGTTTACATTAGCTTGGAATATTCCCCAAGATGGTGATAACTTATCTAATGCATCTCTAGTAAAAGGAACTCCCTCTACTCTTGACTCATACCCTGCAATAGGAACAATGTATTCTACTACTTCTTCTGCAACTCCAACATTTTGGAGTGCTTCTATAACTTCTTGCGTAGTGTATGCTTGTTGTTCCATTATCCTGTAAATCCTGTTCTAGATAAAGTTAAATAGTTATTTGTAAATGTCTTTGCATTTTCTCTAGCTATCTCTCTATCTTCTACTGAACCTATCCTTTTAGCATATCGCTCTTCTAAATAATCATTCATAGTTCCAGTAACATCAATAGGGTCTTTAACACCCATTGTTTCTTTTATCTCTGTAGCTAATGGAATGATATACACACCTGTTTTATCTTCGTACACTCTACCATCTGCTTTAGCTGCTTCATACTCACCAAAGCCTTCTTCACCTTGTACTGGTGCTTTATCATATTGTTTAGTTCCAAGTATTAATTGTTTTAAATAATCTGCATTTTGTTCTATCTCTACTTGTCTTTGTGCAGCAGTAGATGATAAATTAACAAGGAAATCTCCATCTTCTTTATACATCTTTGCATCTGCTTTAAGACCATAGCTACCATACAACTCATCTAAAGATTGTTTAATCTCTGATTTACTTGGTTTAGGTTTTGCTATTGTGCTATAACCTGCAACATTAAGTATTTCTGCAAGTTGAGTGCCTGATTCATTTTGTACAATGTATTCGTTTAATGCAGAGTTCCATTGATTAGCAATATCTGGATAACCATTATCCATATCATATTCCCAACTTCTAGAATCATTTGCATAAGCTAATACATTCTCCATAAAATTTGCTAAGTTCTCATCCCATACACCCAATGTCTTTGGTGCAGGTCCACCTGCTTTTAATATCTGTTGTTGTATTTCAAATAAATCATCTCTGAATTGAAATAGTCTAGTTCCATCACCTTTAAGATATGGTGCTTTAACATTATCTTCTAGTTTCTTACCATTTCTATCAGCGTAAAATCCATCACTATCATAATAATTACCACCTAATGTAAGAACATTAGAGTAAGTAGCTTTTGTAGATGTATCATCCCAGGTATAAGTTTGGTCTCCACCTGGTTGTATACCATCAAAATAATCTTGTACATCTTGAGATAAACTGGTTTGAAATATAGATAATGCATCTTGTCTCTCTGAATCAATGTTGACATATTCATCACCTTTACCAATAACTGCATTTTTTAATACATTATTTCCAGTAAACAATACATCTTTTTCTCCCCATTGCACTTCACCACTAAGTTGCCTTAACTGATTATTTAATTGTGTAACTAATCCTGTTAGTTGTAATAAATCATTATTACCTGTATCTCTGTATGTTCTTAGTTCATTTATAATTGGCACATATTGAGACATATCACTTTCTATTAAATCATTTAATGACAATGAGTATTCTGTTTTGTATTCTCTAGTCCATCCAACAAAACCTTCTTCTGCACCATACGCAGGAATAATTGGTCTTGAAAAAGCATCAGCTAAGAAGTTTCCTAACTGGTCTGGTTGGTATCCTTCATAAGATAATTGTGGGTATAATTCAGCCATTATTTATTCATAATCCTTTGATTGTCAACTTCATAGAACAGTATACTATAAAATATTTGATTGAAATATGTATCTGAATATTCATTCATTAATTGCATACCAATCTCTTTTAACTGGTCTCTAACAAATGCTGCTCTATCTGATGTACTATTCAATGGTGATATTGTAGGTGTTGTAGGATTAAATCTACCACCTCTCCATTCACCACCATTAATTAATACTTCTTCTGCTTTTTTTCTTTCTGCAAGATATAAACTTAATGGTTCATATTCTGGTGAGTTTCTAAGTGTTTCATCTTTCTCCCAATCATAGAGTTCTTCTATTGCAAGTTTAGGGTCTGAACGAACTTCACCAATTCCCAATGGTCCAAATGCTACTATTCCTGATTTTTCTTCTAACTCTCTTCTTTTCAGTGCATAATTACCATTTATCCAAGTCTTTGTTTTATCATTAGCTTCTGCATAAACTTGTAATTCTTCTTTAATATTTTGTAATTCTGCTTCTAATAATGTCTGTCTTTGTAATAAATCCCATTCTTCTTCTGTGTAATAATCTCTAATAGCATTAAAATCATCTGACCAAACCCATTTATCATCTATAGTGTCAGGTCTTATAAAATATGCAGTTCTTGGGTATCTTTTTAATAAATCATTATTTTCTGGTTTAGTCCAAAACTCAACAGCACTTTCTGTATAAGGTGTTTTAACAGATGGTTTATATTTAGATGAAGTCAAAGGAATTGGATTAATTCCAAACTTATCTATAAATGCATCTGTAGTTGCTTGATAATCATAGTTATTGTCATATAACATTCTTTGATATTCTTTTGCAAGTGTTTGTGTAAACCACCAATCACCATTCTTATCTTGTAATTCTATTCTTGGTTGTATAGCTGTAGGTAAAGACCACTGTGCTAATCCTCTAACAAGCCACTGATTATTAGCTGCTTCTGCAAACATTTCAAATTGTTCTGCTGCTTTATCTTCATCTAATGGGTCTATTAATCCTTTTGCATACATAGCAGACAAAGTATCAATAACAGAACCTGCATACTGTTGGTCATACTTCTCTGTACTGTTCTCACCAAATCTTTCTTGTGTAAAGAATTTTTGTAGTGATGGTTGAACAAATTGTAATACAAACTCTTCTGGGTCTGTTATATCTGTTCTAAAATCTCCTAAGATAATTTTTGTAATTGTTGCAGGTAATGATTTAACAACAGCATCAAAGAACTCCATTGTCCACACAACCTTTGGTCCAAATCCTGGCAGTAATCCATTAGCTGTAACTAAGTTCAATGCACCAAGAAAACCTGCAGGTCTAACTCTTACACCTTGTTCTTCTAAGTTTTCACCAAAGAAACCTTTTTGTATTAAACCAAATGGGTCTGGATATGAGAACATTCTCTTACCTGTTACTGGGTCTTTAAAGAAATAACCTGTATCTGAATCATAGGGTTTACCTTCTTCTCCTGCATCAAATGCAATTCTTGCTCTGTTAAATTTAACTGGTTGGTCAGCAAATAATTTACCCCAAGTCTTCCAAACTTCTGCACCTATCTCTGGGAAAGGAACATAGCTAGATAACATATCTGAAAAGACATGTCTTTCTGATGTGGAATATAATAAGTTTATAACTGATGAAGCAGCTTGTTTTTGGAAAATACCCATAGCTTGTTCCATACTTGTAATCTCATTTTGGAAACCATTGATTTGTTTTAACTTATCTACTTCTGCTAAATAATCACCTACTAACTCTTCACCAAACTTAGAACCTCTTAATGCTCTTTCTGCACCTCTTACCCATTCCATAGCTGTTGGTTCATCAAATAACTTAAGACCATCTAACCCACCTTCATACAAACTCATTCTGTACAATGGGTCTCTGTTTAATATATCTGAAGGTCCTGTTAAAAATATTGTATAGAGTGACTCCAACATCTTGTCATACTTAGCTTTAATTAATTGACCACCACTCTCACTAAGTGTGTAATCTGCTACATTGTCTAAGAATGTAAATGAACCTGCAATGTCATTTTGTAATTTAGCTTTATCAGGACTTAGTAAATCCCAGAAATCTGAATAATATTTTTTAAGTCTTGTTGATTGTGCAATAGCACCACCACCTCTAGAAACTTGTCTAGTTGCTTTAGAGTTGTTAACAGCTAATTGCCAATACTCTGAATAATCTACACCATTATAAAAACCACCACTTTTAAGTAATTTTTGACCCATCTTAGAACCTGTAGTTAAATCAAATTCATACAGTGGATACATCTTTTTACCTTGATACCATCTAACTTGTGTAGCCCATTGTTCTGTAACTACATTTCCTGATAATGGATTTTTAATTTGTGCTGTACCACCAATAAGTTTTGCCATTCTATAACCAAGTGCTTCTACATTGTTTCTTAGCTGTATAGGGTCAAACAATTCTGATTTGGCTATATGTCCACGAACATCTGATAACTTAACCATTTGTTCTAGAAGTTTTCTACCTTCTGGCTTATATAATAAATATTTAACTGTTTCATCTACACCATTGTTAGCAAGATAAATACTGACAGGGTTTTGAAAGTGCTTTATAAATTGATGAGTTAATGCTCTCTTCCAATCTTCCTGAATTGCACCATTAACTTCTTTTTTATACATTTTATAAAGACCTTTGTATTGTGTTCTAAACTCTGGATTAATAAAGTTCTTCATAGCTTTAGTTGCCATAGCACTTAGATAAGTTTCTGAATTTGGTAGCCAACTACCATCTGGTGCTGCATTAGCTATTCCTCTTTTCTTTCTTCTAACAACTTTTGCCACATCAAAGTTAGTATCATATAATGCATTAAATATCTGTTGCTGTACAACATCATCTTTAGTTACAGTAGCTAATACATCTTTTGCAAACTTAGGTGCTGATGGATTAATGAAGTTCATTTGACCCATTGTTATTTCACCAGTTCTAGGGTCTGTAAATTCTTTTACTGCTTTAAACCAATATTTAAGGTCAGCTTGTTTAAACATCTTAGATGAATACATAAGCTGTATAGCTTCTGGTGATATATATGCACTCTTTTGCAATCCTTTAACACCAAGCAATGCAGTATTAACTAATGCTTTTTCTAATTCTTTAACTGATGCTGTCTTAGATAATGCAGGTATATTTACTGATACATCTAAGAATAATGCACCACCTTCACTTCTCCATCCTAATGAATGGTTTTCTTTTCTTAAGTACATTAATCTTTCTCTACCTAATTCAGTATCAGGATTTAAATATTCATTAATAACTTTTTGATATGCTTCTTTTTCTGTAAAGTCATTATCTTTAGCAATTTGTTTTATTTGTTGTTCATCAAATACATCACCAAGTTTTTTATATGGACTTACACTTGAAAATACTTTTCCTGCATCTTGTCCTTTATTGATATTAAAAGAACCACCTGCTTTATTACTTACTATTGCATCTGATACACCATCAACAAATACTTTTCCACCATTAACTTTTAAAGGTTTTAATTTCATATCTCTATAATCATTAAAGATAAAGTCTCTACCATCTTCATTATTCTTTAGTATCCAAGAAACAAAGTCATCACTAGCCATACCATCTTCATTAACTCCAACTCTTAAATTTTTCATAATCTTTTCAATGTCTGGATATTCTGCAGATGCAGCATTAATAAAGTCTTTACCTAGTATTTCTTCTACAAAGGGTTTTTCTTTCTTTAAAATTCTTGTTGCCCATAAAGTATCATTGTTTACATTCTTGTAATCTAGTACTTCTCCACCTGCCCACTTAAGTGCAAGGTATTGGAATGGGTGTGCCATAGAACCTCTGCTACCACTCATAATGACACGCAATGCTTCTTCAGGTGCAACACGAGTTGTTAACGCACCTCTTAACATCCACACTGGTTTAAGAACTCTCTGCATTAAATATTCTTGGTATAAATAATCAAATGTCTCACTAGCACCACCACCACCAATACTTGGCTTACCAGTTCTTACACTTGTTTTAAATCCTGTCTTTTTAAGTTTTAATCTACGCATAACTCTATCAGTTATATCAACAGTATCTTTTTCCAAATACTCTCTTAAAGCACTTCCTTTTTTACCTACAATTTTTCTAAGTGCAGGGAATGCTTTTTCTAATTCTTGATAATCAACTAGTGCAACATAGTTTTCTGCAAATTCAGAAAGCATTTGTGCAGTAGGAGTAGCTTCATAAACTGTCTTTCCTTCTTTATCTACATAAGTTCTGAATTTAGTTCCAGGAAATGCTAATGGTTGTCCTGTTTCACTAGCAAAGTATTTTTTAATATCTGTAGACTCATCAGCTAAGAATGACATAACTTCTTTTAAGAACACTTCTTCTTCTTTTAAGTCAGGATTTTTTCTAATTATTTCTGGAACAATATCTTGATAGATGTCTTTTATTAAAATTGCAATATCATCTTGGCTTTCTGCATCCATAATCTTTTTAAGATATTGACCTCTCTTCTCTAAGCTAAGTCTTCCTGATTTCATAATGCCATCAATGTTTCTAGCAGTAGTTCCTATTTCTTTTACTGATGCAAATTTTCCTGGTGCTAAATCAAAATACTTTCTCATACGATAAGGTAAAGCATTTCTTAATTCTCCATTAATACCAATGACACCTGCAAATACATCATCTTGTGCTTTAGGGTCAAACGCTGCTCTTAACTTAGAGATACCTATACGCAATGGTGCAATATCTGTATATTCACCAGTAAACTTTTTAGCTAGTATATTTGCTGTCTCTGGTATAAGGTTTGGTTTGATTGGTAATCGTAAACCAGTTGCTTTACCTTCTGTTAATGCTTGTACTAACTCATCTGTAACACCATACTTAAGACTTAATACATCATCCATTTTTGCTAAGTTTCCATTATTCAACAATGAAGTTAATACTGTCTTCATATCTTCTGGTTCTGTAATAGCATTAAATAATCTAAGTATTCTTGGGTCTATCTTTTGAAACTCTGGTATATCCATTAATGCAGCTAGTCCTGTATCACCTTGTGCATCAGACATAGCCTGTAATAGTTTTTGTCCACGCTTAGTTTCTAAAACTTGTGATGCTGTTCTACCAAACTGTAATCTTCTAGCTTCTTTAGCTGTTATTTTTTCTACAGTTCCATTTGGTAATTTTATTTCTCCACCTGCAATAGTTTTATATAATCTTGGAAGTAGTGGTAAATTCTCTGATGCCTCTGCTAATGCTTTACCTGTTTTAAACAATGCTTGTTCATCAGCAGTAACCATACTTCTTAATCCAACTTTTGCACCACTTAACCAGTTAAGACCATAGTTAACAGGGTCACCAAATATTCTAAAAGCACCATCAATTACAGCAGAACCTAATGCATAACCCATATCTTCTTTTGTAAAGAACTGTCCTGCTACAACTCGACCTGGTGATATATCTACATCACCTGCAACTCTTGTTCTAGCTTTAAACTGATTTTCTTGTTTCTCGTAATCTAATGTGATTGGTCTTCCATAATCTTGCACTGCTTGTGCATAAGATGCTTCTTCTGAAAAACCTTGTCTTCTTAAATCTCTATATCCTTGTGTTTCTTCTATTGGTGTAGAATTAGCAAAATAACCTTGACCTAAGTTCAATGGTCTTCCTGCTTTTATCTCATCCCATGCTTGATTAAACTCTGTTGGTCCATAAGCATTTTTTGTTTCTTTATATATATCAGAAAACTTATCTCCAACTAATGCTCTTCTTACTCTGTCAGCAGCTTTATCACCATCTACTCCAGGAATAAATGATGCTAAACCTGTGGCAGCACCTAACAAAGAGTTTGCTGCTACTGCTTGTGCAGTATTAACACCAGTCTTTTGTGCAGCAACTACTGTTGATTTAAAGTTTCTTGATATAGGTTGAAATCCCATATCTAACATCAAAGATGCTAACTGTGTTGTTCTTTTAAACTTATTAACTTGATTTGTTTTTGCAACATTTTGTTTTACAAATACTTCATGATTTCTTTTAGCAAGTTCAAAAGCTAATGGACTATCTGGTTGTACACCAAACATACCTGCATACATTGCAAGTTTAGGGTTCATATTTGGAAAGTTTTTAGATATGTCAGCTACATTCTGTGCTATATCTGGTGTAATTGTATTTTTAAAAAACTCTATTTCATTTAAGTTAGCTGTAGTTTGCTTTCCTAAATATTCCTCCAACTCTGGTGGAGATTCAAACATTCCCCTATAGTCAGCCATTTAAATACCAAAAAAGTTTTGTGGGTTTGCCTCTAACGCATCCTCATCTAAGAAATCTTCTAACATTAACTCATCAAATATTGGGTCTTGTGTAATTTGTTTTGCTACTGTTAAAAAATTCATAAGTGTATCTGTAGGTATTCCTTCTGGTCCATTAGCACCTGCACCTATTGGAATACCACTTGTATTTGGTTCAAATGGTTTATTAGTTGGTGCACCTAAATTAATTGGTCTTGGCATTGCTTGAGGTGCAGTTCCTGATGGTCCAACTGGTTGACTTGGAACTGGTCTAGCAATAGCATCAGTTTGTGCTTGTAATTGTGCAGTTTGTCCATAAGGGTCTCCTTCTGTTTGAGGTGGAACAACAATATCTGCAAAAGCACCTGCTTGTGTTAAGTCTGTAGCTTCTTTCAATTCTGGTCTTTTAGGTTTTCTACCCATTAATACAACTCCTCATCATCTGGTGGATTAATGTCAAATCCCACACTGAAGTTTAACCACACACCTGGTATAGGTGTTGGTATCAACATATTAGCAAAAGGAACATCACCAACATCAAACTTTCCTCTCATAGGAAAATCATCATTAATATTTACATCCCAATCTTCAGAGTTTATTATATCCCAAAATTTTGTTTCATTACTCAACTGGAACTCCTTGTGGTTGAGGTGCTTGTTGACCTAATGCACCAAGTACTTGCTCAATACCAACTGGTGCACCACCACCTAATTGTGGTCCTGCTTGTGGTACGCCTTGTTGTAATAATGCCATTTCTTCTGGTGATACTTCTGGTTCTTCTGGTGTGTAGAACTTATCAAGTATCTTAGAAATATTTTGTGGATTTTTTCTTATCTCTATTGCAGCCATAGTTGCTTTCTGGTCTCCTTGTGCTGCCAAAGCCATAAGCGATTCAAACAAAACTGTTTCTGCTTTCTCTGAATTAACTCTATGTTGAATTTGTGTTATGTTATCCAACCCATCAAGATTTTCTTGTAGTGTTTGCATATCAATAACACCTTGTTGTTTTAGTTGCAACCCTGTAATAATTTTCTGTGCTTCATCAAATCCTGCCATAACACCATAAACTCTTCTGGTCTTATAGACTTCTCCAATGTCAGAACTAGGTGTGTAGGTTTCTTTGAATGCAGTACCTTTACGATAACCAGATAATGGTTTACGCATAGAACCATACATTACTTCATCCCACTCTAATCTCTTAGCATCTATTTCTTCTAAAGCATCTTTCAATACTGTTTGATACTCTCTCACATGAAGTGATGCTGATTGACCAAGTTCTTCTAACCCTCTACCAGTAACAAAAGCATTTGGCGATTGTCCATCATCTGATACAGGATATGCAGAACCTAATCTAAGATGTCGTTCAAGTCTATCTATCTGTTGAAACAACTGATAAGGTAAATTATTAGTAGGTTTGCTAACTTGAGACCCTGGGGTCAAGTAGTTAACAGCGAATCTACCTTTTCTATATTGTCCAGATTCTATCTCCCCAATGATGTTGGTTTCTGTAAACACAGCATCTTCCATAGCAATGACAGATAGAACATTGATTTTTGCCATATTCGCCATCAATCCAATCACATGATGGAATTGACTTTGCATTTGGTCAAAGCTGTAACGCTTTGCTACGACAAATCTTGGTCCTGATTTTAATGGATTTGGAACAAAGTCTATAATAACTTTGTTTTCTGGTAAAAATATATAAGTTCCCTCTGCATCATAATACTCTGCTACAACTTTTCCTGTTCCATCTTGGTTTGCCCAAGTCTTGTCATAGCTAGACATATAAGCAATAGATGATGCTCTATCACTATCTACTTCATCCATAATAAGATTTTTATACTTTGGATATTGTTCAGCTAATGTTTTATGAGGAACTCTATAAACTATTGCTAATTCTGTTGGTTGTTGTTCTGGACCAAAATGTCCTGGATAACATGTGTATGGGTCTCGTATCTCTGCTACTGGATATGGTATTCCATTAGCATCTTTCTTTTCTTTTAATACCCAAACAGCAAAACCATAACCTGGTAACCATCTACCTACTTGTGGTAATTGTTTATGCAACTTTTGTAATTCATCATAGCTATGAACAATTCGCTCTAGCTTCTCTGCTCTCTTAGTTGCTCTTTCACTATCTTTATCATTAAAGATATCTACTTTTAAATCTGGTGCTCTACCAAGTTTTTGTGCAAATCTTTCTAACGCAGACATTAACAAGTTAGGTGCAGGTAATTGCTGATAATCCATATCACGCATATCTTTACCTAGCAATGCTTTGATACCATCTGCACCACCATTCATGATTGCTCTGATGTTATCTTTTTCTGCTACATACTCTGAATGTAGTTGTCTTAATTCGTAAACTCTATTGTAAACTTGTTCTGCTGTCTTCATTATCTCCATGTATCCAAATCTATATTCATACTACTATAACCACTATAACTTGGTTCATAGTCATAACCCATTGTAGCAAGTCTTTCCTTTTGCATACGCCTTATTGATTTCATTGGAAACCAAGAAGCCATAACAATATCTGTTTTTGTACCTACTGTTCTACTCTTACTTTGTGCAGAACTAAAATACACCAACTGACTTTTATATAAGTTTACCTTCTCTTGTGCTTCAAATCCAAGATATGGCAAAGAAATTAATTGCTCTGCAAACAATGGTCGCATTGCAGTAACACCAAATACAGGGTCAAATTTATTACTATAAGTCTGATGACCTTCTAAAAATATTCCATGTTGTCCTGCAAATTCTTTAATAGATTTATCTTGCCTAATTGCTCTCTGAAAACCATTCTCCTCAATGACCCAGTGTGAAAGACTATATTTCTGATACCATCTTTTGATAATGTCTAATGCTTGTGGAATACCTCCACCTAAAGAGTTTTCCATATCAATCATAAATAATTTATTATCTGCTTGATTGTAACCCCATAAAAATGCTGCTTGATATCCAGTTGATGAAGGGTCAAGTCCTGCAATTAATCGTACACCTGGAGGAATAATTCCAATATCTCTATTCTGGTCTCTACATGCTTCTATCTCTTCAGCATCAAATAATGCAAGTCCATCTGGCATAGCAACATTAAGATATACCATTTCAAAAATTGCTCTACCACCTGTAGTCTCTGCTGCTCTCTTTCTATCCATTAACCATTTGTAACTTCTCTTAGAACTCCACAACATACAATCAGTATGTGCTTCGTTATCCCAGTCAGGTAAGGTACATCCAGTATCATGTGCTTCTTCAACGATTGTTTTCCAACTTTCGTTTTCTAGCAACTTAGAATACAAATCATCATAATGCTGTCTAGAACCAATAACCAACATAGCTGTATGTTCCTCTTTTCTAGAACCTAAAGTTGTTGTCCACCAGTTCAATGTATTTTGTCTAGATGCAGGTTGCATAGTAGATTGATGGTCTTCAATGTCATCTGCAATGATAATGTCACAGTCACGAGAAAGTATCTTACCACCTCTACCAATGCCAACCATTGTAGGTGATTTAATACCAGTAACTGTTCGTGTACCTACAGTAAAACCATTTTGTGACCAAGACTTACCAGTTCTATTCTCTGGTTTAAATTTAGGTCCAGGACCACAAATCTCTTCTATTAATAATTCATTATTTTCTAACTGGTCAATAACAGAACCTACTGCATTCTTTGCAATGTCTTCGTTACCACCTACCCATAAAATTCTAATGTTTGGAGTTTTGCATATAAGCCATACAACAAAGTGAATTAACAAATCTGTCTTACCATGTCGTGGTGGACTAAGTATCATTTGTTGGTCACCAGTTTCTATAGCATCCATAATGGAGTTAATCCATTTCTCATGAAAATCTGCAGTTTCGTATGCTTGTCCAGTTTCTGTCTGGAAGTATCTATCTCTAAAGTCTGAAAACTCTTGTAATGCTTTTTCTGCAACTTGTGGTAACTCCCAATCATCTTGTGCTGCTTTTGTTTCTAAATCTTCTACATACGCATTGTATGCCATAGATACTGCACCTACAGTAGTTCCTAATACTTTTGCAACATCTGATAAAGTATTTTTCTTACGAAGTATCTCTTCACCTAAACCAGACTCAACTAAATCTTTATATACTTTTCCACGCCTACTTTGTACATTTTTTTTCTGACTTGGAATGTTAAGTTCATCATCAACTTGAGACCATTCCCTTCCTGCTTTTTTGGCTCTTTTCTTTTGCATGTTAATTCTGTTAGCACATCTATCGCTACAAAATTTTGACCTACCTTTAGGCAAAGGTCTATGGCATCCACCTGCGTAACATAATTTATTATTTGCCATATTTACCACATTTTCTGTTCTTACACTTCATGTCGTTCTTAACATGTAAGGCTTCTCCACACGAAGGGCAAGGAACATTAATACTCAAATTACTTCTTTATTTTTTTTATTTTTCCATTTTCAGTTCTGGCGAACTTATGTGTTTTGGTCTCTCTAATTAAAGTACCATAGTAGCGTTTGCCACCCCACATCCAACTAACTTTTTTAGCCATCTGCTTTCTCCCATTTCTTACACCAAGCCATAGGTAATACAGAATGATTAAATAAAACACACCAACCATTATTTTTAAAGTATTCACAGTTAGAACAATTCTGACCATTGTTAGGTCCTAATTGATATGCTTTAGGTAATTGTTTTGAATATTGTCCTATGTTATTTATGCTCATTGCTTACCACATTTTGCAAGACCAGTATCTTGGTGTGGTCTTGTCTTTTGCTGTATCGCATTTATGTCTAGCTCTAAATGACTTTCTAGCTTCTGGGTTATCTTTTCTGATTTCCATATTTGGGTCTCCAAACATAACCTTTTTAACTTTGCCACCTTTTGTCTTTACATACACTTTAAATTTTTTACGACCATATCCAGGTTCACCTTTGCCAATCCTAGAAGGACTATCCAACTTAACTGATTTACCTTGATACTCTGCCATAATTATTTCTTTTTGTATTTTGCATAGTATGCCTGAACTTGTTTCAGACTCATAACTTTACCACTAGGTGATTTAAATTTATTAGGTCCAATTTTTTTAAAAGGCATTACTTACCTTTCTTATATCCAGGTTTTTTCTTTTTCTTTTTTTTCTTACCATACATAAACCCCATCATAACACAAAACGCCACACATGGTGGCGTTCTGTCGTACAGTCTGTCCATTTACTGTTTTAAGTTAGTTTAGGCAGTTGTTTTACCATCACTATGGGTAGGTCATGCAACCCTTTTCCTTAGCCTCTGTAGGTCCTCGCACCCAATCCTAACTTTACGAAAGAATACGAATCAAAGTCAACCTTATAATCTATAACAATCCTGTGAACTGTCTCGTGATTTTAAGCTATCTTTCTTTTCATATTATATTGCATACCCCTATGCAATCCCTAGAACTTTTCTAGGTGTAAGTACTATAGTATTGCTCTCGCACTAAGTGCGAAAAAAATTTTTTTTTATTCTTCTTCTTTGTATTCCTGGCATCTTGCACACAACCCTTCTATCAATTCATCCTGCCAGTAAGGGTGGTAGCAGATGTCACAGTCTTGAACAAA